>Ga0314774_1000003_pt1 | contig 352850 bp, 384 predicted proteins | sample MetaGCBIA2018_FD_204515 | JGI IMG/M metagenome (GOLD analysis project Ga0314774, IMG submission 204515) | Cryopeg brine microbial communities from Beaufort Sea near Barrow, Alaska, United States - CBIA 2018 | ecosystem: Environmental > Aquatic > Marine > Coastal | place: USA: Alaska... | reverse complement strand
AACCTCTCTAAGTATATTCTTAAACTCATTGGTTATATCATCCAAGGAAGTGAATGTTCCCTCTTTAATTTGTTTTTTTAGCTCTTCGTGGTTGATCAAACTCATGTGTAAATCCTTATGAATAATTTGTTTGATGACTATATCAAATAAATCTATTTTTTAAGGTTTACACAGTTAGATTTACACTCTCATTTAAAATATCGTTTCAAATAAACTAAAAAAACAAAAAGCCTTTTTAAATTACAGTTATCTATATGACCGTATTAATAAAACACATATTCCACTTTCTCAACTTGTTATTTCAGCGTACCACTCACCAGAGCGTTATTATTCAGAGATTCAAAATAGAGTTAATACCTTAGAGCGTATTGCAACACAAAGAGATTTAAAGCCCCTTTTTATGACTCTTACACTTCCAAGCCAATTTCATAAATACAAAACCACAAAAGATGGTGCATTAATACCTAATCCAAAATATAATGGCACCACTCCCAAAGAGTCTGTTAAAATCTTAACTAAAATGTTTGCAAGGCTTCGTCAAGATAGGTCACTCAAAGAACTTAGAAAAGAAGACCGTATCTATTTTAGAGTTAATGAGCCACACAAAGATGGAACACCACACACGCACATCTTGATGTTTATACCAAGTAACAGCATACAAAGAGTTAAAAGAGCCTATAAAAGACTCTATGACAGCAGAGCCAATGACATACAAGTTGTTACCGATGATATCAACAATAGTGTTGCCTATGTTATGAAATATATTAATAAGGTATTACCACTCTCAAAGAAAAAAAACCTTAGTGAAAAAGAACAATATCTTAATGCGTGGTACTCCAAAAATAGGGTTGTACGCTTTAACTCTTCTAAAACACTTGCACCACTAAGTTTATATAGATTGCTACACAGTAAATTTTCAATGTTTGCTCTCACAAAACTTGTAAATGAAAAAGCATTAAGTATTTATGTAACGCTTGATACAAATAAAATCTTAGAGATATTTGATGGGGATGAGATGATATATGCTCGTAATGATAGCTATGACTTACTGCGTATAGGGAGTTATTTGAAAAATAATTCGCAAACAAGCGATAGCGCGATAGGGATTGCATCATGATTAATATGGAAAACATCAACCTCTTAAAAGAGATGGCGCAAGATATAGAACTGATAAAAAAAGCTATGTTAGGCGATAGTGCTAAGCGGTGGTTAAATACTAAAGAATTATCCTCATATCTTAGCTACTCAAAAGATAGAATTTACAAGCTAAAAGATGAAGTATTTATAGAGAATATTCATTTTTATAAAAAAGTCGGTAAAATACTGTTTGATAGAGTTGCGATTGACGATTGGATGGTCGGAGGCAAATCCGATGAAACTAACATCACGCAACGGCAAATTGTGGATAGAGTTTTATCATCTATCAAAGAGATATAGACGCTCTTTAAATTTAGATGATACTAAAACTAACCGTAAGTTTGCTAAAAACAATATAATTCCTGAGATTCAGTACAAGCTGAACTCGGGAGAGTTCTTTAACATTGAAAAAGAAAAAGTACCTACTGTTGGTGAATTTTCAAAAGTGAGTTTTGATATACATAAAAATGATAGACGAGAGTTTACGCAAAAGCGTTATATTCGTTTATATGAAATTCATATTGAGCCTTACTTTAAAAACAAGAGAATGGATACGATAAAACCATCTGATTTAGCAAAATGGCAAAACAAGTTACTCAACACGATCTCTGGTAAAACTGTTAAAGGTGTAAGAACTGTATTTTATACTTTTTATGAAGATGCTATGAAAGATGAGTTGATAACTAAAAATCCCTTTACTCTTGTAAAGTCACCAAAAAGTGAATGCCTACTAGATAAAAGACCATTTCCAATAGAGGACATATTTTTAATTATAAAGAGTATTCCGCTAAAGATTAGAGCATTTTTTGCAATTGGTTTTTTTACTGGTATGAGAACTGGTGAAATCATTGGTTTAAAATGGGAAGATGTAGACTTTGAAGATTTAACTATTCGAGTTGAGAGAAGTAGACGACAAGGAACTGAAACACTGCCTAAAACAAAAAGTAGTGTGAGGACAATAGATATTATTGATTCTTTGTTGCCTTATTTGCAAGAACACAGAGAATTATCGTCAAAGTCAAGTATCTATATCTTTGAAACGTATCAAGATATCCCATTTAATACATGCGATAAAATAAGTTCTCACTATTGGAAACCTACTTTAGAAAAGCTAAATATCACATACAGAAACTTATATCAGATGAGGCACACATTTGCTAGTTTGATGTTGAGTAATGGAGAAGATATTTTATGGGTTTCTAACATGCTTGGACACAAACATAGTTCCATGACATTAGATATGTATGCTAGATATGTGAGACAAAAGAACAGAAAAAGAGCTACATTTTTATTAGAAGTTGCTTGATATTTTTGACACAATTTGGCACGATTCTGGCACAGTGGCTTTTTAGGTTTCTCAGAGTACCGTTATTTAGGGGTTAAAGTCGAAGTGGCGGACAGTGAGAGATTCGAACTCTCGGTAGGATTACTCCTACGCATCCTTAGCAGGGATGTGGTTTCAGCCAACTCACCCAACTGTCCGTCTATAAAATGTAGATGCGCATTATATCATTTATATATTACAACATGCTTAAAAAGAAAAATTTTAGTTACGAATGTTTAACTACGCCATTATAAAATATCTTACAAGGTTCATCTTTTTTTGCAGCCACACCTAGATTTGCAACTTTACCGAAAAATGAAGTAGCCATATTTACAACTGTATTTACCATGCCTTCATCGACTTTAATACTTGGTTTTGAAAATGTTCCCTGTATTGTTTGAGAAAAATTTGCGCAACCTTTTTGATCTAAAAGTCCAACTTGAACGTTGTTGAAACTCTCGCTTACGATGTCTGTACTGCCTTTAATAGCAAGCCTATTTTTAAGTGTTGCTATTGCTATATCGCTCAATCTTGCTATCCTCTTATCGATATCAACCTTTACATGTAGATGCTCAACTGCCGTCGTGCCGACATTTATATCTGCATTGGCAACTGTTGTTAAAATTGAGCCTAAATTTAAGTTTTTTGTATCTTTTGTATCATTATAAGTTTTTGCAATTTTGTCTAAATCATATCCTTTTAGAGTCACCTTTTGTCCATCAAAAAGGACGCTTCCAGAGAGTGTCTCTTTGATTTGCTTCAAGTCGCCTGCTACAAATGCTAACTTTATATCGGTATTTGTGACTCCATCCAATAAATCTTTCTCTAACACTTCCTTTGAAAAATTAGACAATTTTAAATTGGGAATATTTTGACTCAACGCTACCTTTGGGAATTTTCCATTTAAATCAACCCTCGCCGTACCGCTGGCCGCAGAATCAAAAATAGTATAGCCCATTTTAGTCACGTTTGCTATGGCGTCTTTCATATCAAATTCTACACTTGTATTTCTGATTTTATATTTATCATACGCAATCGTATCGATCTTTACATTGCCTTTAAAAGCAATACCTTGAAGCTTCTCTTTTGCAGAATCTAATTTTATGTCATTGATTACAACATTGATATTTTGCAATTTTATTTCACTATTGATTTGTAAATCTTTATAATTTATATTTGAATCTTTTACTCTAACTTCTGTGACATTGATAAGTCGTAATTTTATTTGGCTTACAGGTTTTTCCTGTATGGCTTCGCTTATGGTTTCTTTTTTTGCTTTTTTAGGGCTGTCAACTTCAAAATTTAACTTACCATTTTTGAGTTTTTCAATTGTTAAATCAAGTTTTCCAAGAGTGATATAATTTACTTTTATCTCTTTTTTCAAAAGTGACATGAGTTCTAAAGTAATATCAAAACTATCAAGTTTTGCAAAAGTGCCTTCGCCTGGATTTGTAATACTTACTTTATGTACGCTCACACCAATAGGTGCAAAAGAAATTCCAATATTTCCAGCTATCTTCACATCATATCCTGAACTCTCTTTAACAAGCTGTTGTATTTTTGGCTTATAAGAATTTAAATCAACCATCATTAGTGCAATGACTAAACCTATTATAATGACACCAAAAATAATTACTAGTTTTTTAAACATCATTATCTCCTTATATTTTTTCTAAAATTTTCTTCACTACATGTAGCGGATCGTTTGCTTGATAAATAGGACGTCCAACAACAATAAAATCAGAAAGTTCTTTTTGTGCAATTTCAAGTGTGGCAACTCTTTTTTGGTCTCCAATATCTTCTCCAAAAGGTCTTATCCCAGGAGTTAAAGTCAAAAAGTTTGAAGTAGTTTCACTCTTTATGATACTGCTTTCATAGACTGAACACACGACTCCATTGAGTCCGCTCTCATAGGAATCTTTTGCAAATTGTATTGCTTTTTTTTCTATTGATTCATTGTAAATTTTGGAAAAAGCTACCTCATCAAAACTTGTTAAGGCAGTCACGGCTAGCACTATTGGTGGCTTATCCATGGCGCTGAGACGCTCCATAACCATACACATTGCTTCTTTTCCGCTTGAGGCATGAACGTTAAACATGTCCACGTTTAACCCCGCCATAGACTCAGCGGCATCTGCCATTGTATTGGGTATATCATAAATTTTTAAGTCTAAAAATATTTTAAATTTTGGATTGATAGATTTAATTTCTTCCAACAGAGACTTTCCGTCCCTTATAAATGAACGCAACCCCACTTTTAACCAAATGTTTTCAGTTTTTAAAAGTTTCGCTAAATCCAAATTTTCTTTTGCACTCGGCAAATCCAAGGCAACGCACAACTTCACAATCTACTCTTTCGGTCTTTTTTTAACAGCGTCTAAAACACCATTGATAAACTTAGGACTTGTATCACTGCATAACTCTTTTGCCAGTTCAATCGCTTCGTTTATGATGACAGCGTCATCCAAATCAGAATGAAGAAGTTCATACGCACCAAGTCTCAAAATGGCACGCTCTACATTGCCTATGTTATTTAAATCCCACTCTTTTAAATATTCATTGATAACCCCATCAATGTCAGTCAAATTCGTTTTGACACCTTTGTATAAGTCCATCGCAAATTCACGCTGAAGATTTCTTATTTTTTTCTCTTCAAAAATCTCATCTACGTACTTATCTATACCGTCATTTCCAATATCGTTTGCATAGAGTAATCCTACTATGCATTCTCTTACTTGATGTCTTGTTGCCAAAAAAAATCCTTATATATTTTTATAGAGGCTTATCATTTCTATTAAACCTGTCATTACTTCAAAGCCTTTATTTCCTGATTTGCTTCCTGCTCTCTCTATTGCTTGCTCAATTGTATCGGTTGTAAGGATACCAAACACGACTGGTTTTTGATATTTCAGTGCGCATGTAGCAACACCCTTGGTAGCTTCAGCTGCAACATAATCAAAATGAGGTGTACTTCCACGAATCACAGCCCCGACACAACAAACAGCGTCATATTTTCCACTACTTAAAATTTTATCTAGTGCCAAAGGAATTTCAAACGCACCTGGCACTAAAATCAAATCAAGATTTGACTCATTTCCGCCATGGCGTAAAAATGAATCTTTTGCGCCTTCTACCAACCTATCAGTAATGATATGGTTAAATCTACCGTTTATGATTGCAACTTTTTCTGTTCCATTTAAAGAAAGTTGACCTTCAATGATTTTCATTATTTACCTTTTTTTTTGAATTATTCGTATTATACAATATTTTTAAAATATAGACTTTAAAGAGTAGTATTAGTGAGCAAGTCAACTCACGCATTATAATAACCAAATAGCTTTAACACCTAAAGAAAATATCTTAGAGCTAAAGCTCCTTAAATAATTAAAAAAATTTAACCTATTTCCATCACATAGCAGTTTGTAGGGGTATTAAAACGTAGCTACGAAATGCGTACCAAAAGAGTTAATTGTATCACATAGCAGTTTGTAGGGGTATTAAAACACGATTTCTTTGATTGTGTTTGTTTGATCCATTGTATCACATAGCAGTTTGTAGGGGTATTAAAACCTGTTGATAAAGATGGTAATGATATTGCTAAATTGTATCACATAGCAGTTTGTAGGGGTATTAAAACTGATAAAAAATGAATTTTAATTAAAAATTGTATATATTCTGCACATTTTTATAGAAATTTTGATACAATTCAAACATGTTGTATGACATAACAGTTTAATAGGGGTATTAAACTAAGTCTATGATTTTTCATAGACGACTTTAGGCAATAGCTTTGGCTATTGCCCTCTTTTAAAACAGCAGTAACTGTTTTGGTTCATTTTTTTCTTCCGCTGATTTTTCACCTATGATGATATCCATAGATGCAAATTGTTTATCCGTAAACATCAATAATCTGATATTTCCATTTTTGATATTTTTGTTGACAAAATCTTTAACTCTTTTTTTACCTAAATTTGCGGATTCTACGGATGAAAATATCTTTCCATAAATACTATACTGTATCATCATATAACCCTCAACTTCCAACTCTTTATGAAACCAATGATATCTTTTTCTTTGCCTCTTCGTTTGTGTTGGCAAATCAAACATAAGCATGAGCCACATTATTCTAAAAGCACTCATTCTTGAAAATTTCTGTATTTATTGTGGGGTATACTGCCAGAGTAGTATCATCATATAACATAGACTTTTTGTAGTTTATTACAAAAAGTTCAACAGCACGATTTAATGAGGTTTTACCATTATTGATAGTGACGCACTCCAATCCTAAAAGAGCGACAATCTCCTGTTTTATTTGAACATTTAAAGAAACAGCATTTGAGTATTTTTTACTTAACATCTTTACATGTAGATCGCAAATAGCACGAAAAGGCTCTATTAAATCATCTACAAGATTAAAAGCATTGTATTTGTTTTGATGCCATATACCAAATACGGGCAAAAGTCCACCGGCACTTACATGCCTTGCCATTGTAGCTCGAAGTATCGCATATGTGTAGTTTAACATACTATTTAAGATATCTTTACCACCCTGTTCTCTTCTAAATCTTGGGTTATCAAATACATGTTTCCAATACAATCTTGCACTTTGTGCCTCATCATTGTTTTTATCGCAAAGTTGAACTTTTTGAGCAAAAAGACCTAGCTCCTTATGGGTATCATTGCCAAAAAATTCTAATACTTTTGCTTGATTTAGTATCTTTGCTTTGATTATATCTTGCCAAACTTGCTGTTTAAACTCTCTTGTAATACTTATTTGTATATGTGCGATTTCTGTCATGGTGCTATGTTTATGATAGGGCAGTAAAATTGCACTTGGGTGAAACTCCTTATCTATAAAAAGTGCTGCTATGTTGTTTTTTGCAAGTAGTTCTATAGATTTACCAGTAATGGAAAACAGTGTACTGTCAAAAAGAATAAAATCTATATCTTTTAACGTCACTTTGACCTCGTCTTCACTTTCGTAAAAAAATAACACTAAATTTTCATTTTTTACTTTTATCTTGCAAGGTTTAGTTAGATGAACAACTTTCCAGCCCATTATATCTTGCTTTTTACCTCATTTAAGATGTATTGGCTGTTGTGATATTGAGATTTAAAAAACTCATATATATCTTCAAAGTGTTTATTTTCTTCTATTATTTTTTCTGATTTATCATCAAGGTCCACTACATTTAAATTGTAAGCTGATAAAAGTTTTATGTAGCTTTCTCTTTTTTTATTATCGATAATAAGAGGTAAAAAACCATTTTTAATCATATAAATATTTGATAAAAGCCTCGCAACACGTCCATTTCCATCAAAAAATGGATGAATAGAAGTAAACCCTATATGAGCTCGTGTATATTTTCTAATACTCTCTTCGAAAGTACTATTTTCTTTAGAAATATTTGCAAATTCATCAAGCCAAATTTTCATAAGATATTGTATATAATTTGGATGAGGATATGGATGAAATACTTTCCTATTATCATGCTCCATATATCTACCATTTTCTATCACTTTATATGCACCAAGTGGGCATTCTATATCTATGTTAAGTGTTGTTTGTACAGCCTTGTGTAGCGTAAATATATCCTCTTCTCTCAGCAAATCTTTGTTTAGCAAGTCATAAATGATATCTATCGCTCTTGCATGACCCACCACCTCTTCATGCTCCCTAAGAGTTATCCCCGATACTGTCAACCCTTGTTCTATAATAAAGGATGTATCCCCTAGCGATACTGTATTCCCCTCTATTGCATTAGATGTGTATGTCCATCGTATTTTTAATTCGTCTTTTACTATTTTTTGTGCTGTTTGCGTCATACCCTCATAAATATTAGCCATTATTCATATCCTTTAAAAACTCTATAAGTTTCCCGTTTACATCGCCTATGGTTTGGTGTGATTTTATATTGCCGATGATGTCTAGGTTAATTTTTATTATGCCTCTTGCTTTACTAAGACTATGTTGCTTATGGCTATTTGCCTTGCCATTAAATAGAGTTAAAAAAGAGTGTGGCTGAAACCCAATGCTTGCTGGAAATTTTGGATTTGAAAATGCACCCATTTTTTTATCCTCTAAAAAACTAACTATTCTCCCACCTTTTAAAGTTCCATCAGGATAAATAAAAAACACCAAATCATTTTTGTAAACTTTAAAACTATTGTCATTCTCTTTTTTTATACTTTGAAAATTTGCTACATCTATTCGCTCATAAGATAATTTGCCATTATCCATCCAACTCTTAAAACCTATAAAAGTTTTTTCCTTAGTGGCCAACCCTCCTCTTATCTCAAATCCTGTTAAATTTGTTTGATAAAATTTTACTTTTCGTATCATCTTGCCATTATTATCTATTAAATCACTATGAATTAACCTATCAAGTTTCGCTTTGGCTTCACCCATCTTCTCTTTATCTTTTGTATCTAACTCTACAAAACTTTGCAGTAATTTACTTATCTCCCCTGCTCTTTGCTCCACTATTTTGCATACACTATCTTTTGGATTCGTCTTGTACAGATACATTTTATTTAAAATCTCTTTTTTAAAACTTTCCATAAATTTATCTGTATTGGTAGTATTTGTTACTTTAAGTCCTACGAACTTATTGATAATATTTTCTCTTACCGTATACATGTTATCTGGCTTTTTAGCATAAACGGTATCTTTATGTATTTTTGAGCTCATCGGCTTTTTAGACACCCAAAAGTTTACAGCCTTTATCTTACCCCAAATATCTTTGTAGAAAATACTGTCTTCACCAAATTCATTATACTTATCTTCTATCATTCCCACCAATTCTTTAGGTTCAATCCCATCTATGAGTGGTAACTTTTTTTTTATTTTTGCTCTTGCTTCATCATCTATGACACCCACATTGTCTCTAAAAGTATTAGAGAGTTTTTGAAGCCAAGAGTGACTTGTGAGCCCAATTAAAATTGCATCTATTGCATGATGTATGTTAGTATCTCTCACTTTTGTCTTTACATGTAAGAGTTTTCGTATATTTGAAGTGGCCCGTCCTTGTATATGTCGGACGCTACTTCCATTTTTTTGTTTTTTTTCATCAGGGAAAGGATAATATTGTTTTAAAATCTGTGCCGTTAATGCTTCTACATAGCTAGTTGCTTTTAGACTTTTAGACTCAACCCTGTCTTGAAATATCTCATCTAAATTTTCAGCCAATAAATTGGTTTTCTTTTTCCAATGTATTTTATGCTCACTAAAAAGATGTTCTACTCGGTTTCTAAATGCTTGTTTATCCGCGATGTAATTCAAAGGTAATTGGTTTGATTTTTGCATATTAGTATCTCTATGAGTGAGTACAAAGTTATGTTTAACGCTTAGTCCACCTAGACTTTGGGGAACTATATGATCTAAATCAACACTATTTGTAAAAATATCTTCAAAACCTATAGACTTCCCTGTATAGACATCAAACCTCTCTTGCTCTTCCCATAACAGTATCTTTCTGGCATATTTTCGTAAGTTTTTACCATAATGTTCTGCTATTTTTTGATACTCTATATTCGCCACAATCTCATCTATTTGTTTCTCTAACGCTCTATTTGCCTTATCAATCTCTCTTTTAGTCTCTTCATTTTGACTCAGTTCTCTTGTGCTCTCTACTCGTATCTCATTAAAAGGACCATATCTTACATGTAGGTATTTTATGACTCTTAAAGTTGCACTGACTATATACTTTACAGGATGATTGTTTATTTTCAAAGCATCATCTTTTTCATAAGTGTTTACATGTAGATATTTTATCCCTTTTTTAAACTCAGAATAATCCTCATTCCTCTCTAAATTTAACTTCTTTTTAATCTCATCAGTTGTTAAACCTTGTTCAAAATAAGGTATAAATTTTATCATAGCATTGGCAGAGATATTTAAACTATTCCCACTTTTATTTTTTATTAGAGCTATAATAGTCTTATCATCAACTTTGCCTTTTAATTGTTCATATATCGTATGTGGAGCTTTTTGGAACTCTAAAACATCAAATATCTCTTTGAGTAACTCATATTTATTTTCCTGTTCAAAAGCTTTTAGTATAAACGCGTTGTTTATTTTAGATAAATTTGATACGAAATGAAACTTAGTGATACTATTGTCTGTTCTTTTACTTTTGCTAACATAGCTATCTTCTTTATCAAATATTTTAATACTATCTTTAAGCTTTAATATCTTCCTAATATCTTTGTATGTGATACTAGCAATGTTTTTTCCCATGCTTATTTTGGCAAAAAAATCATCGGCTACAAGTTTTATCTGATCTTTTGTTATTTTAATATTTTGATTAAATGAGATATTTGAAACAGATTGGTACATCTTAAATATATCAGAAAGTAGTGAATACTGATGTGCAACTTTTTCACCAATACAATATTCGCAACTTCCAAATAGGCTCATATCATTTGTTGAGTCTTTTTGGTCATCTATCGTACTGATAAGTTTTTCTATGAAATTTTGTATGTCAATGTTGTCACTCAATAAGCCAAATTCTCTCTGAGCTAGTACTATCTTTGTAATCTCATCATTAATATACTCTCTTCGTATCATATAATTGTAATTATCATGATTTCTAAAAGTAGGGTTTTTTTTATTAATCTCTATTTCATATATGATTCGAGCAACAGTTTTTGCAGGATATTGTTCTCTTAAACGTTCTATCGTTTGTAGTGCTTGTTTAATCTGTCCTTTTTCATCATCTTTTTCTAGCTTTTCGGTCTCTACATGTAAGCCTAAATCTCCGCACAACTCTTCAAGCAAATCACCACTATCAAGAGACTTGTAGCCTCTATGTTTTGCTAAAGCATAAAAAATAGTAAAAAGTTCATTTATATCAAGTTTTTTTTCAAAAGCTTTTATAGCTCTTATTTCCCACTTATTTATATAAATATTTAATTTTTCTTGATTTAAAAAATCTTCTTTTTTCCCTAAATTAAAGTTTTCAAAAACTTGTGCCAAATTTCGTTTTCTTTGTTTTCTCAAATTATGTAAATTCGACGCACTGGAACTAGCACTATGAAGCAGTTTTTTTGAATTTCCATCTTTATCGGTTGGTTTATCAAACATACTCACGCCATAGTCAATCAAAGAGTACCTATCCTCCGCCATCTCATCTAAAATTGAATATCCAATGGATGTTATTCCCAAATCAAGAGAGAGTACTCTTTTTAACATGACGCTACCTTTTTAAGCTATTTTGTATTGCCTTTATATCATTTAACGCCTTATCAAAAGCATCCAAATCAAGCATATTTGGTCCATCGCAGAGTGCTTCGCATGGATTGGTGTGCGTTTCAAAGAAAAAGCCATCCACTCCCACAGCTGCTGCCGCACGTGAAAGAGGTGCTACAAATTCACTTTTGCCACCACTGCTTCCACCAACAGAGCCTGGCATTTGCACAGAATGTGTTGCATCAAAAACTACTGGGGCAAACTCTCTCATGATCATAAGACCTCTCATATCAACGACAAGATTCCCATACCCAAACGTGCTTCCTCTCTCAGTCAGCCACACGCCATTGTCTCTCGCCACATCGTGTCCCTCTTCCATCACACCACGTGTTTCAAGCACTTTTTTGACAGAGTATCTCATATCTGCTGGGTTCAAAAATTGCCCTTTCTTGATATTGACCACTGCTTTTGTTTTTGCAGCCGCTACAAGTAAATCTGTTTGACGGCATAAAAATGCTGGAATTTGTAAAACATCCGCGACTTCACCTACAATTTTTGCCTGATAACTTTCATGAATATCTGTCAATAATTTAAAGCCAAATTCAGCCCTTACCTCTTCAAGAAGTTTTAATCCCTCGTCAATCCCAGGGCCTCTAAAACTATCAAGGCTAGTTCTATTGGCTTTATCAAAGCTAGATTTAAAATAAAAATCAATCGAAGAATCTTCGTGATATTTTGTTAATTTTTCTGCCACTCTAAATAATTTTTCTCGTCCCTCTATGACACACGGTCCTGCTATTAAAATCAATTTTTCTCCTTTGCGACTAATACGCCGCCAATAATGACTAGGATTATACCTAATGTTCCCATAAAATCTGGTAAACTATCTCCCATACTAATTCCAACTATCATAGAAAAAAGTATAGTTATATAACTTACCGCCCCTACTATACCCGCTTTTGCTACGCCGTAAGATTTTGTCATATACGTTTGCGCCACTGACCCGCTAAATCCTAATCCAATGATTAAAATCCACATTTTTAAATCTGGAAATACAAAAGAAGATTGCAAAAATTCAAAAATTCCTATGGCAATATAATCATTCAAAGCCATGATCAACATGGGTCCAATTGAGGCGATGAGCATAAAAGACAAGACAATCATCCTTGTATCATAATACTTGTTCAACTCTCGTACACTCGTATAGGCCAAAGCTGCTCCGACTCCTGAGAATAGTCCCAAAACATCGGTCAAATCTAATCTCAATCCACTGGGTTTCATAATAAATACAATTCCTAAAAAACCGATGATGAGGGCAATGATTCCAAATAGACTAATTTTTTCTTTTAAAAACCAGTACGCAAAAAGTGCCGTAAACATAGGCGAAGTTCGTGAAAAGGTCATCGCATCTGCCAAAGAAATATGCGATATATTATAAAAAAATGCCACGACTGCCGCAAAACCGATAAAGCCGCGAAAAAAGAGTAAAAAAGGCTTGCCTCCAGTTTGTTTTATAGGAACTTTTAAAAATGTGATAGAGATAAATATCACTCCTGTCAAATTTCTAAAAAACACGACTTCCAAATAGCCCATTTCAGACATTAACTCTTTTGCAAAAGCTCCCATAATTGCAAAACAGAAAGATGCAAAAAGCATATACTTCACTCCGAGATTTATATTTCCAAAAAATTTAACCAATTAATTCACCATGAATATCTCCAAATAATAGGACATCTTTTAGCACGGCTCTTGGTGAAAACCCATTATCATCAAGGTTCAATAGCAATTTGCCCTTCTTTATGCCAAAAATATTATCATACATAACTACCTTTATCATGTGTCCATCCTTATAATTCAAATCTTTCTTTGTATTTTCAAGATTATCGATTGGCATAACTTCGATTTTCCATAACTTTCATACCACTCTTCTCTATTTCAACTTGTCAATTTTACAAAACCCGCAGTCCTAGCATGTACTTTTATATCATAGTGATGTCTGTTGCAAAAAGTGATGAGAGAGTGAGTAAAATTAAAAATAATAAACGCATGCCTTGTTCCTGTACTGAGATGTTTGATTATAGTCAATATTGTGTTAAAATACGTTTATCTTTTTAAACGAGGTTTTTATGCAAGAAGTCTTATCATATTCGATATTTGGGTTAAAAGCTATAGATTTGATTATTGCTATCATTATTTTATCGACATCATTTCTAGCAAAAAATATTTTAAGCAAATACATTTTAACAGCGATAAAAAAACTCACTGAAAAAACAGAGACAACCCTTGATGATAAATTGCTAAAAATACTCGAAACACCCCTAAAAATGTCCATAATTTTACTTGGTTTTTATTTATCCAAGGAGTGGTTGAACTTTGAACGCATTAATGATGCACTAGATTCTGTCATTAAGTCATTTGCAAATTTTATAATCTTTTTTATTCTTTATCAAGCTATCAATGAATTCTCTTCGATTATTCATAAGTTTTCATCCAAACTTGGCCAACACATCAGTGCCGATATAGAAAACTTTATTATCAAAACATTGAGAATTATCGTCATAGTGATCGGTACTATGAGCGTACTTCAAGAGTGGGGAATTAACATCAGTGCTTTTTTAGCCTCACTTGGACTTGTTGGTATGGCTTTCGCTCTTGCGGCCAAAGATACCACCGCCAATCTTTTTGGTTCACTTGTTATCTTTACAGACCGACCTTTTAATATCGGCGATTGGATTGAGACACCAAATGTTGAGGGAATGGTCGAAGAAATAGGCATTCGTTCGACCAAAGTGAGAACTTTTGCGCAAGCCCTGGTGAATGTTCCAAATGGTGTTATCGCCACAACAGCCATCACAAACTGGTCTAGAATGAGTAAGAGAAGAATAAAAACGAGACTTGGGCTCACATACGGGACCACCACTACTCAAATGGAAAATATTTTGAAAGATATAAGAGAAATGTTAAAAAATCATCCTGACATTCATCAAGATACGATTATGATTCATTTTGATGAATTTGAAAGTAGCTCATTAGGCATATTTTGTTACTTCTTTACAACCACGACAGCGTGGGCAGAATTTTTAGCAGTCAGAGAAAATGTCAATTTAAAACTGATGAAAATCGTCGAAAAAAATGGCGCAAGTTTTGCCTTTCCAAGTCAATCACTTTATATTGAAAAACTACCTCAGAAGCTCTCTTAAATATGATGAAAAGTATAAGAGTTTTGTTCATTATACATTAATATACATATGGCATAATAGAAGTATCAAAAAATTATATGGAGACATAAAATGAAAAAAACGTATAACGCACAAAACATCAGTTGTAACAATTGCTCGAACCTCATCAAAGGTTCACTCGAGGATGAATTTGGTGAGATTATCGTCAATCTTGATGCCAATCCAAAAGAAGTTACAGTTGAGATAAAAGATGAGACTAGTGAGAAGAAATTTAAAGAAGAGATGAGCGATATCGGGTTTGCTATTATAGGAGAGTAACATGTCAAAAGAGAAGATAAATCTCAATATTTCTGGCATGACATGTGTCAATTGTTCAAACGGAATTGAACGTGTTACGGGTAAACTCCAAGGCTTAGAGAGTGCTAAAGTAAGCTTTGCCTCAAATGAAGGTGAATTTGTCATTGACACAGATAAACTTAATAAATCTGTCCTAGTAGAAAAGATCAAAAAACTTGGATATGGGGTAGAGGAAGATATAAAAGCACTAGAACGTGCAAAAAAAATAGCGTATGAAAAGTTACGAAGGCTCTTCTTAATTTCTGCAACTTTGAGCGTTGTAATGATTTTTTTTATCCTCTTTCCTATTGGAAATTTAAATCCTTATCTTATATTTTTTTTAGCATCCATCGTGCAGTTTTATCCAGGAGGAAGATTTTACACTCTTTCCTATAAAGCCCTCAGGAATAAAAATTTTGATATGAACGTTCTTGTTGCACTTGGCACGAGTGCAGCCTACTTTTACTCCGCGGTTGTGGTTTTGGCCCCCGATCTTTTTCCCCTTCATTTAAGATTTACCTACTTTGACGGCGCTGCTGTAATTATCACTTTTATTCTCTTGGGACGCCTTTTAGAAGAGAGAAGTAAAGCAAAAGCGACTGACTTTTTAAAAAACCTTATGGATTTAGCACCGCTTTATGCAAATAGAATTGAGGAGAATGGTGAGATAACGAGCATCTTGGCAAAAGAGCTCCATGTAGGAGATAACGTACTGATAAAACAGGGCGAAAAAGTATCTACTGATGCTACCATCACCGAAGGTGCTGCAGATATTGATGCGTCCATGATAACAGGTGAATCTCTACCTGTCTACAAAAGCGTGGGTGACGCAGTCATCGCGGGCACCATCAATACAACGGGCATACTCAAGGTAAAAGTCTTAAAAGAAGCAGGCGACACTACCCTTTCAAAAATCATTGCATTGCTTAGTGAAGCACAAAGTAAAAAGCTTCCTATCGCTAGATTTGCAGATAAGATTGCCAGTATTTTTGTACCCACTGTCATAGCAATTTCTATTATCACTTTTTTTGTATGGTATATTTTTGTAGGTGACACTCTGGATGCTATATTAGCCGCAATTTCTGTGCTTATCATTTCTTGCCCATGCGCTCTTGGATTAGCAACTCCCATTGCCATAGTAAGTTCTGTTGGTAAAGGAGCGAAAGAAGGAATTTTAATCAAAAATCCGGAAGTGCTTGAAATCATAAAAGATATAAAGTACGCAGTTTTTGACAAAACTGGAACGCTCACAAAAGGTGAGATATCCGTACAAGACATCTTGGTAAAAGAAGAATATCTTAGTATTTTAGCCTCCGTTGAACTGCATAGCGAACACCCTATTTCTAAAGCAATTGTTGCGTATGCAAAAGAAAAAAATATAGTGAGTGATAAAAAAGTTGAAGAGATTGAGATACTAGCAGGTAAGGGAATGAGCGCTACATGTGAGGGTAAAAAAGTTCTTGTAGGAAACTTGACACTCTTGGAAGAAAACAATGTGACTGTTGATAAAAAATATCTTGAATTTTTTGAGCATACCTTGGATAGCGGCAATGGCGCTGTATTTGCAAGTATAGATCAAGAGTGCATCGGAGTTATATCCTTAGAAGATAGTTTAAAAGAAGGCGCTGCCGAGTTGATAACAAGCTTAAAAAAGAAAAATATCATCTCTATTTTACTCACCGGTGACAATGAAATCACGGCCAAAAAAATAGCGCAAAAGATTGGAATAGATTTGGTCTATGCACAAGTTTTGCCAGGTGAAAAATACAAAGTGATCAAAGATTTACAAAAAGAAGCAAAAGTCATGTTTGTGGGTGATGGTATCAATGACTCGCCCTCCATCAAACAAGCAGACATCGGCGTGACGCTAAACTCAGGTTCAGACATCACCAAAGATGCCGGAGATATCATCCTAATGAACAATGACTTACACTCCGTTCTAAAAAGCATCAACCTATCAGAAAGATCTATGAACACCATAAAGCAAAACCTCTTCTGGGCATTTTTCTACAACGCCCTTGGAATCCCGCTGGCCGCGGGTGTTCTCTATCCTGTTATCGGAGTCATGTTAACCCCAATGGTCGCTGGAATTGCTATGAGTTTTAGTTCAGTCACCGTAGTGTTGAACTCTTTACGATTGAAATTCATGAAATTATAGAGTCCTCTTTGAGTTTGCTTGATTGGTACCACTCACATGGCAGAAAAAATCTGCCATGGCGACAAGATGCGAGTCCCTATCACATCTATATCAGCGAAATTATGCTCCAACAGACACAAGTCAAAACAGTCCTAGATCGCTATTATTTTCCTTTTCTTGAAACGTTCCCAACACTTCAGGATATAGCAAATGCACCCATAGAAAAAGTACTCAAAGCATGGGAGGGATTAGGCTACTATACACGCGCACGCAACCTTCACAAAGCAGCCCTTACATGTAGCGGAAAATTACCAAGCACGCCAGAAGAACTTTTGGCACTTAGCGGCATCGGACAAAATACCGCGCATGCGATTTTAGCTTTTGGGCATCACCAGCCTTATCCGCTCCTTGAAGCCAATATCAAACGTATTATCGCGCGCTTGTATGCTCTTGAAAATCCTAGTGAAAAAGAACTTTGGCAAAGGGCATGGGATCTCTTAGATACACAATATTCCTTTGATTATAATCAAGCGATGATGGACTTGGGAGCATTGGTTTGCACCCCTAAAATCCCCGACTGCTCACACTGCCCATACACGCTTACATGTAGAGGAAAAGAGAATCCCCTGCTCTACCCAACGCCAAAAATAAAGAAAAAAGTTCCCACCAAAAAACTCTACGCTCTGGTTCTCAAACAAGAAGAAAAATTCGGGTTGATTGTTAGAAAAGAAAAATTGCTCGGAGGGCTTTGGGGATTTACCCAAAGACTGGAAAAACCAAAAGATGCACAAGAAGTAGGCAGGGTAACACATACCTACAGCCACTTTAAACTCGAACTTACCGTGCTTACATGTAAGGACAAAACAGGCACAGATGGCTGGTTTAGTCCAGAGGAGATTAAGTCATTGGCTCTTTCGCGCGTGGACTTAAAAATCTTACAACTCTTAGAGAAGGATAATTATGAAAACATTTGATTTGATTGTACTTGGCGGAGGACGTGCTAGTCATTTGGCTGTAAAAGCAGGAAAAGCAGGTTGGAGCGTTGCTCTTATTGAAAAGTCAGCACTCGGTGGAACGTGCCCAAATCGTGGTTGTGTTCCCTCTAAGCTTCTCATCGGTTATGCCAACGTCGCAAGAGCCATCAAAGACGCATCGCGGCACTTTATCAAGGCATCAATAGAAGATATTGATGTCGAAAAGATTTTTGAAGAGACAAACAAATATATCTTGAGCATTGATTCAAGTTATGAAAGTAAATTTAATGAAAACGTAGAAATTTTCAGAGGTGAGGGAAAGTTTATCTCGGACAATGTCATCGAAGTGAATGCACAAAAACTCACTGCAAAGAAGATTGTGATAGCAACAGGAGCAAGACCAAATGAGCCTTACCATGTAAAGGCTTGGACAAGTGATGATCTGTTTCCATTGGAAAGAAAAATTCCAAAATCTATCACGATAGTCGGGTCTGGATTTGTCGCCTGTGAGTTGGCAAATTTTTTTGATGCGATAGGGATAGAGACAAAACTGCTTGTGCGAAGTCAAACACTTTTGAGTCATGAAGATAGCGAAATATCAGAGATTTTTAAAAATGAATTTTCTAAAAACGTCGATATCGCATTTGAGACAACGATAGAGACGATTGAGTATAAAGATGGTATGTTTCATATGAGTCTTGTGGATAAGAGTGCTAACACATCAGAGCATAGCAGTGAAGCTGTGCTTTATGCAACAGGACGCAAATCAAATGCAGATAAGCTTGGATTAGAGAATACCACGATAGAGGTAGACAAGCGAGGGTATATCAAACAAGATGCTTTTTTTGAAACAACCGCGAAAGGTGTCTATGTTGTAGGTGATGCTTCTGGGATACATATGCTTCAACATGCAGCCTCATATGAAGTCAATCATCTTGGAAAAGTTTTACTCGAAGAGTGGAAAGAACCGCTAGTGTTTAAATATATGCCACATGCTGTTTTTACCGACCCTGAGATTGCAAGTGTTGGGATGAGCGAAGAGAGTGCCAAGAAAAGTGGTGTAGCATACGTTACATGTACAACTAATTGGCTTGCGAGCGCAAAAGCAATGTCACTGCGCATCACATATCCAATAACAAAACTGATTGTCAACCCAAATACCTATGAAATCCTAGGTGCCCACCTTATCGGTCCTGACAGTGCAACGATGATGCATCAGATTTTAGCCATTATGCATATCGATAATGACATACGTCATTTAAAAGAGATGTTGTATATCCATCCTGCACTCAGCGAAGCACTGCTTCCAGCAGCTGTAAAAGCTGTTGGAAAGGTGAATAAGTATCGAGAATCAAGATAGCTTTAAAGTGCCAGACCTACTGCGCCAACCAATGCTATTTCAACGAGTGCATCTGAGGGTAACGTTGCAACTCCAATTGCAGCGCGACTCCCGATACTTGTAGCTCCCAACTCCTCAATCAGCAAAGCAGATGCATAATCTGCTACTTTTGGATGTTCGCGAAACCCAGGTTCCGTATTAAGGTAAACGGTTAATTGAAGGATTACAGAAATTTTTTCATTTTTTTCTAAACAAGCCTGTGCTGATATTAGTGCATTTTTTGTTGCCAATCGCACTGCATCACGATAACTCTCAACAGGACTAGCACTTTTAATTTTTCCTGAATAGATAAGTTTTCCATCCGTGCGTGGTGTCATGCCTGAAGTATAGATTAAATTATTATGCCTAAGGGCCGGAAGATATTGTCCTTGTGGAATTGGTTGTGCAGTATTTTCGCTCATCTTCGATACCTCTCTACCATCTCAACTATCCTCTTCACAGCAGCAACAGCTTTAGCATGGTCTTGTGAAAAATTAAGGCGAATACTATCTCTTGTAGTGGGTCCAAATTCTGCCCCTGATGCAACAGTCACACCCGCTTGATGTCTAAGTAACTGCACAAATAATCTTACGTCAATATCAAGAGGCGGTAACTGTGGAAAAAGATAGCTACCCGCTTGAGGTGTTGCGGTCAATAGCCCGGCTGATCTAAAGATATGAAGTAAATCATCTCTAATTCCTTCATGCGCCTTAATTCGCTCTTCTATCCAACCTGAAGGCTCTTGCAACCAGCCCTCTAACACGGCTTGATTATATCCTGCTGCACGTAAAGAAACAATTGCCTGCAATCGCTCCATCCTCTCAATAAGACTAGAGGTCCCAAAAGCTGTTCCGAGACGAAAGCCACTAAGAGATTCTGTCTTAGATGGGCCCATGATAGTGATAATATTAGCAGGGACAGTTTTACAAGCACGAAGATGCGTATATGTCTCACCACTGTAAAGTAACCGAGAATAAAGTTGATCTACAATAACAGTCACATTATATTTTACTGAGAGTTCTGAAATCTTATTGATTGTCTCTTCAGAATAAACTACGCCCGTAGGATTATTTGGAGTAGAAAATACAAGGGTTTTCGTACCATCTTTAAATGCGTCTTCTAAAACATTCAGATTTGGCCCACTCGTATCCCTACTACCTTGATAAGTTAAAGGTATAGGTACAACTTCCCCACCAAAATACTTAACAAGTTTACGATTTGCAAAATAGTCTGGCTCAATGACTGCAACTTTTGCTCCTGGCTCCACAGTTGAGCCAAGGGCTAAGAAGAGTGCACCTTGAGTTCCTGGCGTTATAATCAATTCTTTATCTGCCAAAATTGGAGCGCCTGTAAATACACCAAGACGGTCGGCCAATCCTTCACGAATTTTAGCGGCTCCACGGTATTGCGTGTACGCTTGTTGCCCACCCAGTGCATATCCTTTTGCCCAGGCATCTGATGCTCCAGGTGTCGGAGCAAATGCATCTACATCACCATGAGAGAAATCAACAGGAACTCCTTCTAATTTCTCACCACGCATCACTGTATTTAAGTCACCTATCTCTTGGCGAATCTCCTGGCCAGGTGCATTTTCTGATTCTAGCGCTTTAAATTTTTCATCTAATGTCATCATATTATTTTCCTTTTATTGTATTTGTAAGAGTTAAAATCAGTAACCAGTTTCTCTGGAAATTGCCTGGGGAATTTTATTTGAATCAAAATATGCTCTGAGATTTTTGGCAACGACCTGTGAAGCAGAATCCTTGTTAGTCGGTGCAGAGATATGAGGTAAAATTGTAATATAATGATTTTTCCAAAGTGGATCAGTTTTTGATAAGGGCTCATGTAGAAAAACATCTAAAACCGCATGTCTAATCTGGCGAGTCTCAAGTCTTTTTACTAGGGCTTTAGTGTCAATTATATTTGCTCGTGCAAAATTAATGAGTGAAGATCCATGCTTTAGCTGACTAAAAAAATGGGTATCCAACAAATTACGCGTCTGTGGTGTTGAAGGCAAGAGAACAACCACTATATCTGATAAGGCAGCTATCTTCAACAAGCCATCCTCCCCACTAAAGGTTTCAATATTTGGCACATCCTTACCGCTGTTCCACCCCAAAACCTTAAAACCATTATCTTGAAGCCGCTTGGCAGCTTCAGTTCCAAGATGACCAAGACCTAGGATACCTATTGTTCGCTCAGATGCCATGACTACATCGTGTTGTATCCATTCTTGTTTGGCCTGCTGCCTTGCATATTCTGGCATATTACGATGCAGATAAAGACTCCAAGCAAGTACCGCTTCACCCATGGTTGCTGCTAGTTGAGGGTCAATAAGACGCACAATAGAAATTTCTTTATTACTCAATTCATCAAGTAACCGCTCAACACCAGCCCACAAGCTTTGAACCCACTTCAAATATGGTAAGGATAATAAATCAGTTGGGTTGGGGTTTGCTACAATTGCAACTTCTACACTCTCTCGCTCACTTGTAGAGAGATTTTCAAGTTGACATATATTTATATTTGGCATTGCAGATTGAAGTGCCATACGCCAAGCTGATGCATCTTTTTCAGTTAGGCTGTGCACAAATGGAACAAGAGGATTCATAAAGTACACCTTTTATTATATTAGTTAAGAGAATGATATCTTATTTTAAGAATTAGATATTGTACGATTTTTACCTATATTTTTATACTCGTTGGGTGTTATTAAAAATGAGTTTTTAAATGCTTTATAAAAATGGGCTTGATCATAAAAACCAAGTTCTAGCGCGATTTGTGATATATCAAATCCTTGTTCAAGAAGTTTTTTAGACCTATTTACTCTTTCATTTAATACATAATTATGAGGAGATAATCCATATTTCCTCTTAAAAATCCTTGAGAGATAGCTTTGATTTAGATTTGCTTTTTTTGCCATCTCTTCAAGGGAAATATTTTTATCTATATTTTTATCTATAAAAAATTTTACAATTTCAAGATTTGTATTTACCTCTTTTGATTTTTTATCTTTTTTATATCTCTTAATAAATCCCTCAATAAAATCATTTTTTTCATTTTTTAAAGCGTGTTTGCTAAAGTCAATAAAGGCTTCATACGTTGAGATATCTTCTATAATTTTTGGAAACAAAATTTCGTCTGAATCAATATGGAGGATGTGGTACTCTGATACATTTTTGTATCGTTTTAATTTATGGGGCTGATTGACATTAAAAACTATAATCTTATTTGGCGATAAAGTGATTTCTTCACCATCATGAAAAAATACCATCTCCCCTTTTTTAACTGCACAAATACAAATATTGTTATGAGAATGAAGTTTACAGTTTCTTTCTATATTATTAAATATATTTAGTTCATACACATCTGTTTTAACGCAATCTATCATAACACTATCCTAAAGTAACCAAATTGCTTAAAAGTCGATAAAAAAACCAGTAAAGCATTTTTATAAAGTCATAAATTATAACACTATTTTCACATAAAGTAAATTAAGTAACAAACTGGCCATTCTTACATGTAAAGAAAAAAGGAAATGAAGATAAGTTACTTTTAGGTGCTCGACTCCTTTACCTTGTGCGATACTAATCTACATACGGGGTAGTATTGGTCTGCTCGTATTTGTTATCAATTAATTACAGTTCAAACATTTTAACAAGCATTTTAGAAACTTCTTGGGACGTTTTTTTATCAACACACCCGAGTTTCTTTACTAGTCTTGCTTTATCAATTGTTCTAATGTGATCCAGTAACACTAACCCGTCTTTTTTTTCAAATTTTATTTTTGGCCTAAATACAAAATCAAAACCTTTAGATGTCATGGGTGCAACTATGACAGTATTTAAAACATTCATCTCATTTGGTGAAATCACGATGCATGGTCTTGTCTTATGAATTTCAGAACCAACAGTAGGATTTAACTTTACTAGGTAAATCTCATATCTTTTAATGTCGACTACCATTTCCAATCTTCTAAGTCATTATCATTTAGTAAGTCCTCAAGCAGACCCTCGTCCTTGATTCCTTTATGCTTAGCAATTACTTTCTCTATATTTCCTTTCCACGCGTCTCGACCTGTGTTGTTTACTGGTTTTATCAATAAACCATTTTCTAACACTTCTAGCTCTAAACTAACATTTTCAAGATGTGCTTGCTCTATTAAAAGCTTAGGAATTCTAATACCCTGTGAGTTTCCAATTTTTGTGAGTGTTGTCATAATCAACCCCTTTATGTAATTATATTGTAATTACTTTTGAAAGTCAATTTGAGTAGATAACCCAAGAAGGGTCAGCCCTCAATTTTAAACTTTATTGTTACATGTAGTGCTTTAAGCTTATTAAGACAAGTATTAAAAATAATTTAAGTTTCATTGGCATTTGAGCTAGATTTATGTATAATTACTTTAATTAAAATTAAAAAATGTCTAAATAAGCTTAAGGATTTTAAATGGCTAATATTAGCACTAAAATAGATATTCTAGATATCTTGACTCAAAGAAAAGAAGCTTTAACCTTAAATGAAATAAGAAAAGAATTAAGATTAAGTATTGAGCCGAAAACTTTACTGCGTGAGCTTAATGATCTTGTTATTCATAACAGAATTGCCAAAGAGGGAAAAACTAATAATGCAAAATATTATATTGATGATGCTCTAAGATATTATAAAAAATTTACCTTTTTATATGTACATAAAGATGGAGAAGTGGCAGGATACTTTATAAAATTAAAAGAGAATTATCGTTTTATTTATTCAAATCAGTTTTTAATTAATCTTTCCAAAGCAATTGCTACGATACCTTTAGATGTTAGGGCATATGATTATACAGAGTTACCTCCTGTATTTGAGGAGAATATACCAGAGGGTATCAATAGAGATATATTGGAAACAAATACAAAAGAAGCAGATGAATTTGAACTTTTATTGAAACTAGAAGATAATATTGGTGATTTAAACTTTTCAAAAAGTTCAGAGACATTTTCCTCAGAACTTAAAAAAGGAGAATCGTACTTAAGCTTGTTGCCAGAGATTCTAGCCACTAACAAAAAGATAGAAGTATTGGATGGTATCACTATTAAACTTGATGAAATTCATCTATTTCCCGAAAACTATGACCTTACAAAACTTGCAATACAAAAATCAGATGGTATATCAGGTTTTCAATATAAAAAGTTAGTTAATCTTGATTTTGAAAAAAAAGAAATAAGTGCAGAAGATGGAAAAGCAAAAGAATATATTTTAAAACCATATAGTAAATTAAAAGCGGATTCTCTTAATCCTCATTATTTTCCTCATATATCGATTAATGAGCATTTATTTATGTCCTTTGCAAAAAATGAACTTGATTTTAAAGTTCCTTATAGTGCAATTTTTAAAAGAGAAAATGATGAAGAATTTCATTATATTGTAAAAAGATTTGATAGATATGGTACACATAGATTTTCTAAAAACACATTTGCACCTTTTTTAGGATTGGTAAGCAGTACTAAATATGATACATCTAGTGAACAAATTTTTAGAAGAATTGCAAAAGAGATAATCAATCCAAAAGAGAGAATGGAGTTACTAAAACATTATGTATATTCAGTGATTATTGTTCATGAAGATATGCATGTAAAAAATCTTAGCTTGATTTTTGAAGGAAAAAAAGTTTTATTCGCACCCTTATATGATATAGCTTGTACGGGTATCTATGATACATCTAAAGGGTTTGATTCTCATATCTCGATTAATGGAAAACAAACTAATATTAGACCTAATGACTTCATCCCCTTATGTAAGTTACTTAACATTGATTTTAAAAGTTTTAAAGAAGAGGCGACTAAGATTGCAGCTATATATGAGCAAAGACTTCCTTTATACATCCAAGAGTTAAGAAAATTAGGAAATATTCCTTTTTATAAAGCAAAAATTGAAAAGAAAATTGGAGAACAAGGAGACTGGGTAAGAGATAAAGAACCAGTGGAGTTTACAGAAGTACTAGCGAAGTTTTATAAAAAGCAAGTAAGTAGATTGATTAAGCTTAATTGGCTTATTTAAAAACAAAATTAGACTTAAAACCTTTACATGTAAAGATGTTTTTATAATTGAGCATCCTGTCACCGGAACTTGCTCTAGTTGATATTGGGGGACCGTTCATTCTCAGGGGTCTAGCTTCTGGACTAAACTGTTGATATTTTGATATAATAAGCAAACAATAAACAAAAGGAGCATGGATGAATACGCTTACTCTTGAGATAGAAGACAAAAAAATCGCTGATAAAATCATATGGATGTTGCAGCATTTTAAAGGTGATGGTTTAGTTATCAAAGAACAAACTGATTCACCACAGAGTGACATTAAAAAAAGCATAAAGCAATCTGTCAATGAAATAAACATGGTAAAAAATGGAAAATTACAAGCAAAGCCGGTAGAAGATTTATTGAATGTCTTGTAATATTCTTACAGTCCCAGAATTTGATAAAAATGTCAAAAAATTGGCGAAAAGATATAAAAACATAAAAACATAAGAAGCCAAAGAAGCCAAAGGGTCAGCCCTCAACTTTAAACTTTTTACAAGTTGCTTTAAGGTACCAAATCCCTTTACATCTATATTACATGAAACTTCAAACGCTCACCATGTAAGCCTTAGTATTCATCTTCAAAGTAAAACTTATAGTAAGACTGGCCGCTTTCTTCATCATAGCCTTTTTCATAATTTAACTCTTCTTGAACCGAGTTGTTAAGAAATTTTATTTGGATATTGTCATCTAATGTGATAGATGAACGAAAGCTGTTTTTGTATTTTTTTACATCGTTTTTGCTGATGCCAAAACTATCATCAAAACTGATTGCACCCTCATCGGCATATTTGTCACGATATGTGCGAAAATCTTCTTGCATATTTTCATTTGAGCTGATTTCATCAAAAAAATCTTTTTGACTAAAGTTCTCATTTTTTTCAAAAAAGTCGATACAGTTCTTTCCAAAATCTACTTGTTCGCTTTTTTCATAGTTTGGGCTCACAACTTCATCTACAAAACCTTTGCACATATCCATAAATTGTTTTGTTTTAAAGCTATCATTTTCGACGGCAGTGATACCCAAAAACTTGTTCATCCAGTAGTCAGTTACCTTTTGGTGAATGTCTATGTTGTAGATATGATAACCCGTCTGCGCATCGTCGTTGATGATAAAACAGCCTTTTTCTATCTTGCTTGCATTGATGCCTTCGTCTGTTCCTAAAGTTATAGAGTCATTGTCTTTCAAGACTTTAAAAAACATATCTTTCTTTTCAACTTTATATATACCAATAACATCACGAAACACCTCATCAAACTTTATATCTTTAAAGTGAACGATTAGAAGTTCTCCCATGACAACTTTAGGATGAGTGGAAGCATCGTAAAGATGCTCAGCTATTCGCTCTGCCGCGTCTGCAAAATTGTCATTTTCAAAGATACTTTTTGTGTACATGTACACTTCGTTAAACTGCAAACTTGATGTGTGCGAAAAGTGGTGCAAATCTGTTTCATAGATAAAAGGTTTTAAAAAGTAGTGCAGTAATTTTTTTTCTAACTCCGGCTCAACACTTTGAGGATTATGAGAAAGATAAACTCCCTCTTCTTTTTGTTTGTTTCCTACTTGGTGTACTATTAGTTTGTTTATACTTGCCTGCGAAAAGTCCATTGGGTATCCTTTAAAATGAAACTTTATCAAATCAAGCCTAAGCAAGACGTAAAACCTTTACATGTAATTACATAAAAGGTATAGTAAAATATAAAAACAAATGCAGTAGGTATCTTAGGGGCAAAGGGTGCAAAACTCATATTCTAATAAAGAATTATTTTTCAAATATAAAGCGTTACCTTTTATAGAGTGTCGTTATAGTACAAATAGCGGAAAACACTATAAACCTCATATGCATTCAACTTTTAGTGTAGGTGCTATTGATAAGGGCGAAGTTTTATATAAAGTTGCAGGTAAAACTTCTACACTAAAGTACGGGGAATTAGCCATCATAAACCCACAAACACTTCACTTTTGTAATCCAATGCAAGAGTCTCAAAGAAGCTATTATATGCTTTATCTCGACACTTCTTGGTGTGCTAACATTCAAAATTCAGAAGAATTTCTTTTCTGCGATACTATTCTTTTAGAAGATGAAGATACATACAAAGAGTATATAAAAACTATGGACTTTTTTATGTCAGATGAGTTTTTGTTAGAAAAAGAGCAGATGATGATGTCTTTGATGCAAAAAATATTTAAAAGAACTGCACTTCAAAAAGAGTTTACATGTAAGCCAATATCCTTACATGTAAAGACACTCAAAGAACTTTTGGCAAAAAATTTGGATGAAGATATCACTCTTAATGATAGTGCTAAGCATTTGGAGTTAAACCCATATACTCTTCTTCGCAACTTCAAAGAGGAGATAGGTATAACTCCTCATGCTTTTAGGATGAATTGTCGCATTGAGTTAGCTAAAAAACTTTTACAAAAAGAATGTGATATAAGTGAAGTCGCGTTAGAGTGTGGATTTTTTGACCAAAGCCATCTTCACAGACATTTTAAAGCTATGACTACAGTGACACCCAAAGAGTACCAACTCAATTTTATACAATAAATAAAACTTTTAAAACTCTATAATTTTCTTTTTAGGAGATAATTATGGAATTTTTACTTTTAGCATCGGCTCATTTTTTGGCACTACTTAGTCCTGGCCCTGATTTTTTCATCATCATTCAAACTGCACTTAAAAAACCACTTCGTTATGCTTTTAGTGTATGTGCTGGAATCGCAAGTGCAAATGCGGTATATCTTGTTATTGCGGTCCTTGGACTTGAAGTGATAAAAGAGATGGAAACTTTGATGCTAGTTTTAAAATACCTTGGTGGAGCGTATCTCGTATTCCTAGGTATCATGCTTTTAAAGAGTAAAAAAATAAATCTACATGTAAGTACAAAACCTTTACATGTAAAGAGTTTAAAAGCTGAGTTTGTGATAGGTTTTTTATCTGGTTTTCTCAATCCAAAAAATGCGATTTTTTACCTCTCTTTATTTACTGTTATGGTCTCTGCTGAAACATCTTTGTTTATGAGAAGTTTATATGCAGTATGGATGAGTTTTTTAGTTTTGTTTTGGGATGTAGGTGTTGCTGTTCTTATAGGAAACCAAAAAGTAAAGGAGAAATTATCACATTGGATATATGGTATAGAAAAAATATCAGGTGTTGTACTTGCCTCTTTTGGACTTATTTTAGTGTGGTAATTTTATAGAAAGCCAAGGGTCAGCCCTCAATTTTAAAAGCCAAGGGTCAGCCCTCAATTTTACACTTTATTGTTACATGTAGCGCTTTAAAATCAAAACTGTCCCCTTATATTTCTATCTTTTAATTTAGTCATATATCACTTTATATTAATATAAAAATTGTCATTTTGACATATTTCTGAAAAAATAGTAGAATTTTAAAGAAGGAAAGGACAGCTATGGAAATTAATAATACAATATTTGAGATAGTATTGAAAAAAAACAAAATTACAAAAAAAGATTTCTCAAAATATTCTGAAATTCCTTACAACACAGTTGTAGGGTGGAGGAAAAAAAATCATGTTCCCCGGTACGCTATGATAATATTAAAAGATATGAATTACCGAAGAAAGCTTGATCTGGAAATTACTCAAAGTTCAAAAAAGAATATTCTAATTTCTAGCAAAAAAACCTATTCTTTAACTGAAAATGAAAAAATGAGGATAGAAGGAGCATTCTGGGGAACCAACTATACCATTGATAAAATTGCTGAAGAGGTAAAGGAGAAAAATCCAAAAATCATAAAACGTCTAAAAGGTAATTTACCCTTCAAAATATATAGCAAGATTTTAGGTAAGTTCGACAATGCGTAGAAGCAAAGAAGCAAAGGGTCAGCCCTCAATTTTAAACTTTTTTATGTGAAAAAATCTTCTATTACAGCAATGTTAATTTATGTTTACAACTCTAGTGTATAATGACAAAAATTAACTTAGGAGACTTATGAATAACCCAGACGATAAAGAGATAAAAGAACAATTTAAGACGTTCGATAAAGATAAATATAGTTTGATAATTTCGACTGTAAGCGTAGACAATGAGCCGCTTACCAGTTACTCTCCTTTTGTGAAAATTGATAATGATTATTTTATTTGCATTAGCTCAAATATGCCTCACTTTACCAATATGATGGAGACTAAGAAGGCGCATGTTATGATTATCGAGGATGAAGAAAAGGCTTCCAACATTTATGCAAGAAAAAGATTATATTTTGGCGTTACATGTAAGCTTGGAGATGATTCTGAGAAGATATTTAAACTCTTTGATGAGAGATACGGAGATGCACTCTCTTTTTTTAGAGACATGAAAGACTTTAAAGTCGTACAATTAATTCCACATGAGAAGAGCTTGGTTTTAGGATTTGGGGCTGCTTACAAAATGGACCTTGATGGAGAATTAGGGCAAAAAAACATAGGACACAAATAATGAAAAACACACAAGATTACTTTATAAATAAATCAAATACGTATGAAAATGATAGCAAAATAGTTGATAATGTTAAAAACATAGCCGATGCCATTTTAAAAGAATTTTCGTATCACAAAAATATGCAAATAATGGATTTTGGCTCAGGAACTGGCTTTTTGACTTCACATCTTGCATCCCATGTAAAAAAAATTACAGCAGTTGATATTTCAAGGTCCATGAATGAAGTTTTAGAAACTAAAATAGATGACTTACCATGTGAAATTGAAATACTCGAACTTGATTTATCGACAGAGATTATTGATAAAAATTTTGACGCTATTATCTCTTCTATGACAGTGCATCATATCGAGGATACTTTGGAATTATTCAAAAAATTTCACTCACTATTAGAGACTGACGGCACCATAGCAATTGCTGATTTAGAAACCGAAGATGGAAGTTTTCACAAAGACGATACAGGCGTATTTCACTTTGGATTTGATAAAGATTTATTTTTGCAAATTGCCGAGCAAGCTGGGTTTTCAAATCTTAAAATTGAAACAGTCAGTGTTGCTATCAAACCATACGGCGAGTACCCAATCTTTTTATTAACTGGTAAAAAATAAACAGCAATTGCACTCTCAGTCAACATATATTAAATTGATGGTATAATAAGAGCAAACTAGGCTCTCGCATTGTATCATTGAATTAATTTTTATTTATAAGTGTGGGGTATTTAAAAAAGGCAATAATGAAAACAATAGCAATCATAGGGTTACCAAATGTTGGTAAAAGCTCTTTATTTAACCGTATTGCAAAAGAACGTATAGCAATTACATCTGACTTTAGCGGAACTACGCGAGATGTGCGTGACAAAGAAGTATTGATTAGCGACCGCCCTTGTATCATCTTGGATACTGGTGGATTAGACAACTCCAATGAACTTTTTACAAATGTGAAAGTCAAATCTCTTGAAGCAGCTGATAGAGCTGATATCATCCTTCTGCTGGTTGATGGAAAAATGCTTCCAAGCATTGAAGAAAAAAAGATATTTTATTCACTTCAAGGATACAAAAAACCCATCGCTTTGGTTATAAATAAAATAGATAATGACAAAGAAATGGAAAAAGCATGGGAATTCGATGAATTTGGCGCAGAAAATGTTTTTCCGATATCTGTTTCTCACAATCGTGGAGTAAGCGCACTTTTAAACTGGATAGAGCAATTTCTTCCAGCTCCAGAAGTTGAGCCTGAACTAGAAGAAGATGATGAAGATATAGATGTAGAATCTCTGGTAGCACAAGGCGACGATGAAAAAGTCGAAGAAGAAGAAGAATCAAACCAAATCAATATCGCCATTGTTGGAAGAGTAAATGTTGGTAAAAGCTCTCTCTTGAATGCCCTTGTAGAAAAAGAGAGAGCTGTTGTAAGCAGCGTTGCAGGGACAACTATTGACCCCGTAGATGAATATATAGACTATAAAGATAAAAGACTAAACTTTGTAGACACAGCGGGTCTTCGTCGTCGTGGCAAGATTGAGGGAATTGAAAAATTCGCTCTTATGAGAACAAACGACATGTTAGAGAGTGCCGATATTACACTTTTAGTACTTGATGCGAGTGAGCCATTTAAAGAACTAGATGAGAGAATTGCAAACCTCGCAGACAAAAACAATCTTGCTGTCATTATTGTTTTAAATAAGTGGGATATGGCACGTGAAGGGTACAAAGAGACTGTTGATGAGCTTAGACATAGATTTAAATTTTTGGCATATGCTCCTGTTATTACGGTCTCTGCTCTTTCTAAAAAAAGAGTTTTTAAGATAAAAGACATGATTTTAAAAGTTTTTGAAAATTATTCACAAAGAATACCAACTTCAAAACTCAATGAGTTATTTAAATCAGCTGGCATAAAACATCATCTTCCTGCAGACAAAACTAAAGAGGTTAAGATTTTCTTTGCGACTCAATACAAGGTAAAACCTCCTCGTATCGTTTTAGTTATGAACAGGCCAAGTGCACTGCATTTTAGCTATAAAAGATACCTTACAAATCAGTTACGAGAGAGATTTGATTTAGAAGGAACTCCTGTTCTACTTTACCCTAGAAAAAGAGGTGAAAAAGACGAGGATATTGATTAGTGAGTCACAATATAATATTGATAGGTTTTATGGGTGTCGGCAAAGGAACTATAGCTAGAGCACTTATGAAAAAAACTAAAATGATTGGGCTTGATACTGATGATTTGATAGAGAGTATGGAGAATAGAAAAATTAAAACTATTTTTGAACTTGAAGGTGAAACATACTTTAGACATGTAGAAAAACAAACTGCAAAATGGCTAGAGAAAAATGTAAATAAATCCATCATCTCCACAGGTGGTGGTTTTTTTAAAGTGCCAAACCTACATAAAATAGGTAAAGTAATTTATCTAAAATCAAGTTTTGAAGCAATTTTGGAGAGATTAAAATCTCACCCAAATGCAGAACAAAAACTACTAAAACGGCCCCTTTTAAATGATATTGAAAAAGCAAAAAATATTTTTGACGAACGAGTGCAACAGTACGAAAAAAAAGCTGATATCATTATCGATGTAGAGAACAAATCAATCGAACACATTGTAAAAGAGATACTAAGGAAGATAAAATGAGAGTTCTAACTGGGATTCAACCTTCAGGTGCCTTACACTTAGGCAACTATTTTGGCACGATTAAACAGATGAAAGATTTACAAGACTCAAGTGATCTTTTCATTTTTATAGCAAATTATCACGCACTCACCTCACTCAAAGATGCAAAAGCATTAAAAGAAAATACGCTTGATTGTGCTATCAACTTTTTGGCGCTTGGAATTGATCCCAATAAAACAACATTTTACGTGCAGTCGGACATCAAAGAAGTACTTGAACTTTACTGGATTCTCTCAGGCTACACGCCTATGGGATTACTTGAACGTGCTCATGGCTATAAAGATAAAGTAGCCAAAGGAATCGCAGCAAATCATTCACTTTTTTCTTATCCTGTACTTATGGCGGCTGATATCCTTTTATACGATGCCGGGATTGTGCCTGTGGGAAAAGATCAAATTCAACACGTAGAGATGACCCGTGATATTGCCATCAAGTTCAATAATGATTTTGGCGATATATTGACGGTACCAGAATTTAAAGTCGATGAGAATATGGCCACGGTTCCCGGACTTGATGGCGCGAAGATGAGTAAGAGTTATGGAAATACAATTGATATATTTTGTGATGAAAAAATTCTTAAAAAAACTGTTGGTAAAGTCATCACTGACTCGACTCCAATGGAAGATGCCAAAGATTTTTCTACATGTAACGTGTTTGCTCTTGCTAAACTTTTTCTCGATCCCGCTGGCCTTCTTGAACTTCAAAAAAGATACGAGAGTGGTGGCGAGGGTTATGGTCACTTTAAACTCTATCTTAAAGAGCTTATTTGGGACTATTTTAAGGAAGCAAGAGAAAAACGTGAGTATTACCTAAATAACACGCAAGAAGTGTACGATATACTGGAAAATGGTGCCAATAAAGCCAAAATTATTGCTAAAAATAAAATGGAAATCATAAGAGATGCCGTTGGCATCTATCGCTAAAGGAAATTGATGCTAGATATAAAACTTTTACAAAATAATTTTGATGAAGTATGCGACAAACTAAGAAAGAAAAAAGTGGATGAATCACTTTTAGATGAACTTAGACTCATCTCTTTGGATTTAAAAGATAAAAAGAAAATATTAGAAGAGTTACAAGCAGAAAAAAATTCAAAAAGTAAACTTTTTGCCTCTTTTGCAAAAGATGGAAAAGATATCAGTGCGCTCAAAGAAGAACTCGCACAAAATAAAATAAAAGTCACCCAATTAAATAGTATTGTAAGAGAATTAGAAGAAAAACTTACAAATATCGCTAGCACCATACCTAATATGCCGGATGATAGTGTGCCATATGGCTTGAGTGAAGATGAAAATGTTGAACTCAAGAAAGTGCTCACACCTCCTGTTTTTGATTTTGTGGCAAAAGAACATTGGGATTTTGATTCTGATTGGTTGGATTTTGAAAGAGGTGTAAAACTCTCAAAATCTCGATTTACAGTTTTACGAGGGGATGGCGCTAAATTATCACGTGCACTTATAAATTATATGCTTGATTTCAATTGTAAACGTGGATATAGTGAAGTTTGCGTGCCCTACATTGCCAATAGAGAAACGCTCAAAGGCACTGGGCAACTTCCAAAATTTGAAGATGATTTATTTAAAATTGAAGGGGAAGATTTATTTTTAATCCCAACAGCTGAAGTACCCGTAACCAATCTTTTTAGAGATGAGATAGTAGCGAGCGAAGAATTACCGATAAAAATGACGTGCTACACTGAATGTTTTAGAAAAGAAGCAGGAAGTGCTGGACGCGATACAAGAGGAATGATAAGGCAACATCAATTTTCCAAAGTAGAACTCGTATGCATCACAACACCTGAACAGAGTGAAGAAATCTTTTCACAAATGGTGGATTGTGCCAGCGATTTACTGACTTCGCTTGGACTTGCTCATCGTCATGTGATGCTTTGCACTGGAGATTTGGGATTTAGTGCGGCAAAAACAATAGACTTAGAAGTTTGGTTCCCAGGACAGAATAGATACAGAGAGATAAGCTCCATCTCAAATACCCTGGATTTTCAAGCAAGACGCGCGATGATACGATACAAAGATGGGAAGAAAAATCTTCTCGTTCACACGCTTAATGGCTCCTCACTTGCAGTTGGAAGAACCCTTATAGCGATTATGGAAAACTATCAAAGAGCTGATGGAACAATTGAAATTCCAGAAGTATTAAAAGCGTACATGTAAGAATAAATTTCTTTTTTTATCATAAATAGGCAGATTCAACTGCCTATACGCTGCCTAATTTTAGTTACATGTATTGCTTCAAATTCTTGGTTTTCTATATTTATTCTACTCATATTGAGTCCAAATATTTTCACTTAAAGTTACATTTCCACCACTCAAAATCAATCCTACTTTTTTACCTTTAAAAAGTTCTGCATTGTTTCTAAGGGCAGCAAAAGTTATAGCAGATGATGGTTCCACTATAATTTTTAAGTTATTCCAAATATCTTTCATAGCAGTTAGTGTGTCTTTATCTGAGACTCTAAAAATATCTTCGACACCATCTCTAATAATAGGAAAAGTTTTATCTCCTAACGATGCGAGTAGTCCATCACAAATACTTGTATTTGGACTATTTACTTCTAAATTTCCACTTTTTAGTGATCTATATGCATCATCCATATTTTCTGGTTCAGCACCAAAAATTGAGCATTTTGAGTTAAAAATATCACGGGATAAAATCGTACCACTTATAAGTCCTCCCCCACTTATCGGAGATATAATACTATCTATATCCTCAACTTCTTCGAAGATTTCTTTTGCAATAGTTGATTGCCCATGAATTACATCTTCATAGTTAAAGGCAGGAACATAAAAACGTCCACTCTCTTCAATAAGCTTATTGAGTACTTTCATTCTCTCGTCAATGCCTCCATCATACAAAACAACTTCTGCTCCATAGAATTTTATATTTTGAATCTTTACCACTGGTGCGTTTCTTGGAACAACTACTACTACCGACGTATCAAATATCTGCCCTACTCTAGCCATAGCAGTTCCATGATTTCCTGATGAAGCAGTAATAACACCTTTTTTTCGCTGATTTTCATCTAAGGATAATATAGCATTAGAAGCACCACGAAATTTAAAAGAACCTGTATTTTGTAAGTTTTCACACTTAAAATATAAAGAACAACCTAGTTCTTTATTAAGTCTATCATTTGTGATAATTGGCGTCTTTTTAATATACTTGTACAAATCTTTGTGATATAAGGCTTCTGTATGCATCTTTTTTCCTATGATATTAATTATAACAGAAGGTACCGCGTTACTTATACCAGTGCGTATGGCTGAGTACCATGTATCAAAGCATCGAGTACTAACTGTAGTTCTGCCTGTAGACAGCTATATTTTACTCTTTACGGTATACGTCGACCCTGAATGAGACGAATCACAATCACCACAATTGCGATGACAAGAAGAATATGAACTGACGAGCCCTAAAATCCAAAGGATTATTAAGATAATTGCAATAGTTTCAAGCATGTTATTTCCCTTTTATTATTATTTGGCAAATAGTAAATCTACTGATCAATTTTTGCCTCCCGTAAAAGCGCATCGCTGCCAGTTTCTTGATCAGCTTCCTGTAATATACAAACTGAATATTTGATTATAGCACAAAATTAATTCAAAATATAAATATTATCTGCATTACCTATATTTTGTAATTAAGCTGTATAATTCAGGAAGAAGAGTACAATAAAAGAACCATAATGGTGAAAGGGTTGTAAAATGATTGATCAACAACTTCTATTTTTAGCGATTATTGCAATATGTATGGTTATCATCACTGCGATAATTATTTTCTCAGCTATCCAATATATCAAAACCATGCATAAAGTAAATACCTTTATTACCCTTGGCCAAGATGGGCTTTCTACTCTTTCGAGCAATCTTTCCATAATCACTCAAGAGAGCAGTGATTTGCTGGAGAAGTTAGGAGATGAAAGCCAATTTTTAAAATTTAGGGCTTCTAATAGTATCGCTAAATTAACCAATGCCTCTCTCGTATTCAATGCATTTTCTCAGCTTTTTAAAAAAAATCCAGAAATAAAAGGGGACAACATGAACAAGAATAATCTACTCAGTTTCACAGTCGGTGCAGCTATCACAGGTATTAGTGCCTATTATGTTTTCAAAAATAAAGATGAAATATCAAATAAAATCAACGACTTAGAGGAAACTCTTGTTGATGATTACGGAGAATTAGTCAACAAAGCAAAGGATAAACTCGAAGAATTAATCAAAGTATTTCAATCTACGGCACAAGAATTTTTACAGGGCGGGACTGTGGATGGAATCAAAGAGAATGAAATCAAGCAAGTCGTCAAAAAACTCGATAAACTCCAAAAAGAAATAGAATCACTCAGCATAAAAAGTTAATTTTTATCCAAGTGTGTCTCTTCATGCGCAAGGCTTGATCGATTGGCTTTGCGCAAAGTCATAAGAGTCGTCATAGCAAGCGCAATAATAGCAGGTCCTAAGATAAATCCCCAGAATCCAAAAGTTGCCAAGCCTCCTACGATGGCAAAAAATATAATAAACTCATTGATGCGATGTTTGCTCTTGCTTACCCTGCGATTTACAAAATTTAAAATAACAAGCTTGACAATATTGTCAATGAAAACCGCCATCATGGCATACGAATAGACAGAGATAATAAGTGCATTAATGATGTTGCCCTGAAGATACTCGTTTACTGCAACAGGAACCCAGACCAGCGCCGTCCCAAAAAGCGGAAGAATTGACACAATGCCCACTAAAAATCCAAGCAATAAAGGGTTGTATCCATCAAAAAAAGCAATAAAAACTCCAAACGCTAATCCTTGTGCAATCATTACCCCCATTAAGGTATAGAAGACAACCGATACCATTATCGTCATCTCAGTAAAAAATTCTCGCTTGAGGGAACGTGCTAAAGGAATAATAGGAACAAAAAAGAAAATAAGCCTTCGACTGTACAAAGTCAAAAAGAAGAAAAATACAACAATCATTATCATATTGCCTAGCATTAGCATAAAGTCTTTTAACCCATTACCAAACCACCCTGCGAGAAATGAAGTAATCTCTTCTTTGTGTGTTTCTGACATTGAAATAATAGTATCAATCGGGGATCTGAGCCATTCCAAATAGTACGGAAGGTTTTGACTCAAGGTATCAACTTTATCAAATAAGGAGTGAATCATCGCCATGCTATCTGCAGGATGACTAAGGAAATGAAATAAAAATATGGTAATTGGCATAAAAACAATCAATGAAACCACCGAGGTTACAACACTAGCAGAAAGTACAGGAGCAAGAGTTTTTAGCTTTTTATACTGTTTTATTTTTTCTTCTATAAGATGGTATATAGGAAAAGTAGCCATCACCATTAGCAATGCTACAAAAAAACTTTTTAAAAAAGGGAAAAACAACCAAACTATCAGCGCAAAAACGACCAATCCAGTCCAGCGTAAAAAATAGTTTTTTTCCATGGTATTAGCCTTTTAGATATGGAATTAAAAAGAGTTTTATTTCTGTTTAAAGTTGATTATAGCACATTTATATCCAAAAGAGTGCCGAGCTTATCTTGTGCGCTTAGGTGAATTTTAAATGTTTGGAGATAGTGATTTAAAATCACTAGATAATTATGGGCGCCCTTATATATTAGCCCCTATTTTATCTTTAGTATTTCGCAATCCCTCTTTCATTGAAATGTAACTATTGAGTGCCCCTATATAAGCTTTTGCTGTTCCAAGCATGGTGTCAACACTCAGTCCATGTCCCATAATCGGTGATTTACTGTCATCAAAAGAAACTTTTACAACGACACGAGCAAGCGCGTCTTTACCTTGCGTAACCGCTTCAACTTTATAATCTTTTAGTTCGCCTTTGACTTTACATACCCTATCAATGACTTTGAATATAGCATCCATTGTCCCATTTCCAATTGCCGCATCAGTGGTTTCTTTTCCATCATGCGAAATGGTAACTGCAGCACTTGGGAGCCCCCCAGGAGTACAATCACTAAGTTGCAATGTCACTAATTTAAAAATTTCCGGTATTTTAGTAATTTCCTCAGCAATCAATGCTCTCAAGTCATCATCGAAAATCTCTTTTTTCTTATCTGCCAAAATTTTGAATCTATCAAATGCTTCATTCATTTCTTCATCTTTTAAATTAAATCCTAATTTTGATAATTTATCTTTAAATGCATGGCGACCAGAATGTTTACCTAAAACAAAGGAATTCTTATCTAATCCAATATCTTTTGCATTCATTATTTCATAAGTTTGAGCATGTTTTAGCATACCATCTTGATGAATACCGCTCTCATGAGCAAAAGCATTTTTCCCCACTATTGCTTTATTTGGTTGTGGTTGGATTCCTGTGATTGAAGAAACCAATCTACTGGTAGGATAAATTTCTTTTAAATTGATATTGGTACTGTAGCCACTAAATAAATCGCGTCTAGTATGTAGCGCCATAACAATCTCTTCAAGAGCCGCATTTCCAGCACGCTCTCCTAAGCCATTAATCGTGCACTCAACTTGTCTTGCACCATTTTCTATACATGCCAACGAATTGGCCACTGCTAAGCCTAAATCATTATGATTATGGACTGAAAGAATAGCGCGCTCACCGATGGATTCATGTAAAGACTTTATCATTGCTCCCATCTCACCTGGCATTCTATAACCTACAGTATCTGGAATATTTAAAGTAGTGGCTCCTGCAGTGATAACCGCATCCAATATCTCTTTCATAAATCCCATGTCACTTCTGCCGGCATCTTCACAAGAAAACTCAACGTCATCACAAAAAGTTTTAGCATATTCAACCGCATGTACAGCTTTTTTTATAACCTGATCGGGAGTCATTTTTAACTTATATTCCATATGAATTGGACTTGTTGCAATAAATGTATGAATTCTTTGATGAAGAGCATGCGCTACAGCATCGCCAGCTGCTTTTATATCGCTATCTATCGCACGTGCAAGTGAGCAGATGGTAGATTTTTTAACTTGCTCACTAATTCTTGCAATGGCATCAAAATCTCCAGGACTTGCAGCCGCAAAACCAGCCTCGATAATATCCACTCCTAATTTTTCTAACTGCAATGCAATTTGGATTTTCTCTTCCGTATTCATTGAAGCACCAGGACTTTGCTCACCATCTCTTAATGTTGTATCAAATATTATTATTTTTTGTGTTTTCACAGAGTTTTCCTTAATTTCAATTATTTATGTTTTATCGGTTAAAAGTTTATGTTAGAGAGAAATGAGTAAGAGCAGGAGTACGTTATTTCTCTTATTGATTGAAATATTTTTACAATGTAACATGTCGTCTCCTTTAAAATTTGATTTTATGTATTATACTAAGTTTTTTTTCGTTTTGCAATTATATATGTTTTAATCACTCTAATGGGACCATATAACACTCTCATCAAATTAGCTTTTTTTAAATCAATTTTTTTTAAACTTGGATACCTTATAAGGCTCACTTGAGACACTCATAATGTTGAAACGTGCTAACCTAACAGCTCCAATTCTCCCAAAGTTGTGTCCAATACTAAAATAAAAAAGCACTTGCTGCAGTAAAAAGATTTGGGAAAATATACATAAGTTGTAGTTTGCCATCACTACTACTTATCAATTTTGTTTTCTTTGTGAGCAAAATAGCCTAAAACACTCTCTCCAGCTTTGATTTTATCTCCAAGGGCAACTTTTATTCTAGAATCAACTTCCACAAATAATTCAACACTTCCTTCCACCAATAATCCAAATCTTTGTGAATACCTTAGCGGTCCAATAGTTTTAAATAGTTCAATATTTCTACTAAAAATTCCAGCATTAATTTTTAGCAATAAATCAGAATTTCTACTCCTACATGTAAGGAATACTGATTCTCCTAATGTCTTATTCAAACTAGAACCTATGGGTAAAAATAGTCCATGTCTTTTCTTTGATGAGATGATATGCATGCTTGTGGGTGCCCGAAGAAGAGAAGAGTCTAAAAGATGTTTTTGAATTTCTACTTTTATGTATTCTTTTTTACCCATTAATACTTTTGATATGCTTGATATTGTTCCATCTGCTGGAGCCAATATCGCAAAAATATCGTCTTCAGCAGGTAGTCTCTCTGGATTTCTAAATAAATATGCTGCAAAAATAAATATGAGAAAAAATACCCAAACCAAAAAATTTAAAAAAAGTGCTAGCGCAAATAACAAAAATGTAAATGTTAAATATTTCCATCCCTCTTTGGCAATTAATTGTGTCGTGGTACTGTTTTTCATTACTTACTCTTTATCTTCTTTACTATCTTTATCTTCATCCTCTAAATCTTCATCACTATTAACTTTTTTTTCTAGTATAACTTTTTCTTTTTTCTGTCGCATACGAGAGGTCATGCCCTTTTCTTTTTCAAAATCAGATATAATTTTTCTTAACACATCCCCATCTAGACTTTCAGATTCTCTCAATGAAACGACTAAGCTTTCTATACATTCTTTATACTCTTTTAGTCTAGTAAGAACCACTGTATATCTTTCTTGAAGCAAACTTTTTACATGGGCATCAAGATCTTCAGACATTTTTTCGCTATATTCGTTAACAGATCCGCCACCTAAAAAAGCATTTTTTTGTTTTGAGAGGACCATGAGTCCTGCAACTTCACTCATACCATAGATTCCTGCCATCGCTTTTATGATATCTGTTGCACGCTCTAAGTCATTTGCGGCACCCGTACTTACTTCGCCTATAAAAATTTCTTCAGCGGCACGTCCTCCTAAAAGAACATCTACTTCAGCTACAAGTTCGTGTTTTTGCACTAAAAACTTGTTTTCTTCGGGTGTGTTTAGTGTATATCCAAGTGCTGCTAAACCTCTTGGAATGATAGAAACTTTTGAAACACTCTTTGCGCCTTTTGTGGTCTCAGCGATGAGTGCATGCCCACACTCATGGTACGCTACAATTCTTTTTTCTTCAGGATTTATTCTTCTAGATTTTTTCTCTAACCCTGCAATAGCCCTTTCCACCGCTTCTATCATGTCAACTTGTTCTACATGTGACTTTGTTTTTCTACCGGCAAGAAGAGCCGCTTCATTGATGATGTTTGCTAAATCGGCACCTGCTAATCCGGCTGTTAATCTTGCAACATCTTCTAAATCTATATCTTTTGCAAGTTTTATGCCCTCAATATGTACTTTTAAAATATCTTTTCTTCCTTGAAAATCAGGCTTATCAACCAAAACTTGTCTATCAAATCTTCCCGGTCTCAAAAGAGCAGCATCCAATACTTCTGGCCTATTTGTTGCGGCAAGCACAATGACAGGAGATTTGTCAGAACTAAAACCATCCATTTCTGCTAGAAGCTGGTTAAGCGTTTGTTCTCTCTCATCATTACCACCCATTTGTCCGCCGGCTGCACGTGATTTTCCTATTGCATCAATCTCATCTATAAAAACAATAGAAGGCGCTTCTTTTTTAGCATTTTCAAACAAATCTCTTACACGACTCGCACCAACGCCTACAAACATTTCGATAAAACTAGAGCCTGATACTGAGAAAAAAGGAACACTTGCTTCGCCTGCCACTGCTTTTGCTAAAAGTGTTTTACCCGTTCCAGGAGGCCCCACTAAAAGTACACCTTTTGGAATTTTTGCCCCAAGATTGATATACTTATCAGGATGTTTTAGAAAATCAACTATTTCTTTGACTTCTTCTTTTGATTCTTCGACACCAGCAACATCATCAAACGTTACATCCGGTTTCTCGGAACTGACTAGCTTTTTGCTACTTCCCATTCCCAAAATTCCGCCACCCATATTTTTCTGCATTTTATTTGCAAGAAACATCCAAATACCAAAAAAGATAAAAATTGGAAGTACCCATGAAAAGAAAATTTCTGTAAATACGTTGGTCTCGTTATATCCGCCATAAGGAATTTTTTGCTTATCCAAAAGAGGAATGAGTGTAGCATCCGCACCTATCTTTTTAACAATATAAATGCTTTTTTTATTTCCATCGTCATTTAAGCCTTTTATAATCGTTTGACCAATGGCAACATAGGTGAGTTGTGATTTTTTAATCAAGTCTTTAAACTCATAATAATTTATATTTTTGGTGACTGTCTTTGCATCAGGTGCAAGTCCGTTTGCCGCACCAAATCCATTATCTTGCGCTAAAAAGCTTTTAAATACCATGATCACTACAATCGAAAATATTGCAAATACTAAAAGCGGGTTTTGATTAAAAAAATTATTGTTTTTGTTATCTTTTTTATCGTCGTTTGGGTTCATCTATTACCTTTTTAAAATAAGTGTATACCACTCATCTTTATTATATTTTTCTAAAATTCTCATAGCAGAGAATCTTTTTTCAACTCTATCTACATATTTATCTAATATTCCAGACAAAATAAGTGTACCATTTTCTGAGACAGCACTCATCAAATCTACTGCTAGCATGATAAGAACATCAGCTATAATATTTGCGACTACGACATCGTAAGTACCTTCTCGTTTTTGAATTGATCCAATCCATGAAGCATTGAATTTTTTCTTGTTTAATGTAAAGTTATCAGTTGCACTTTGTACAGCTAACTCATCTGTGTCACAAAAATCAACTTTAGCTCCAAGTGCTGCACCGGAGATGGACAATATCCCGCTTCCACAACCAACATCGAGAAGTGTGTCATCTCTATGTAAATACTTTTGCAACATCACAAGACAGCCATATGTTGTCTCATGGTGACCAGAACCAAATGCGAGTGCTGGGTCAATTAAAATATTTAATTTATCATTTTTTGGCTCAATCCAACTAGGATGGATGTAGATTTCACCTACTTCAATAGGCTGTATGGAATTTTGATAACTGCTTATCCAGTCTATATTTGGTTTTACGCAAAGTGTTGTCTCTACGCTGACTTTTTTATTCAAAGCTTTTGATACGCCATCTGCGAATGCTTTTACACCAAAATCAACTGTTTCTAAATCTTCTTCACTACGCACGATGATAGTTCCATCACACTCTTCAATAGCTTCATTAGTTAAGCTCAGGATAAAATCGGCGAAGTGCTCATGTTCGCTAGATGGGGTAATTTGGAGCTCGTTATATGTTTCTTTCATATTTATAATCAAGTCTTGCAATGTATTTTTTATGATACCTTGCATTGTTGAAATATCGCTCCTTTTATAAGGTTATAATTTTTGTTATTTTAGCTAAATTTACTTTGAACTTACTTTAATCTTTTAAACTATCGGCCAAAGAAAAAGCGTCTTGAAGCTCCAACGTGCCTTCATAATAAGCTTTTCCGACAATCACACCTGCAACTTCTTTTGTATCCAATAAAAGCTTAATGTCATGGAGATCTTTGACTCCGCCACTTGCAATCGTGTCAACTTTTGAAGCTCTTGCAATTTCTAGAGTAAATTCAACATTGACACCACTTAAGGTTCCATCTTTTCCCACGTCTGTACAAATGATAGCTTCCACTCCTACATCTGCAAACTCACGAGCCAAATCCGTTGCCCTCATAGTCGACTTTTGCGCCCAGCCTTCAACGGCAGTATATCCATCAATCGCATCAATTCCTACCACTACTCTATAATTTTTACACATCTGTTTCACAAATGCTGGATTTTTAAGTGCAATTGAGCCTAAAATTACTCTGTCAATTCCTAAATCCAGATATCTTTTAATCGTATTAACATCTCGAATTCCGCCACCTAACTCTAACTTTAGGTTACAATTTTGGCGAATTTTTTCAATCTGTGCAAGATTTTTTGGCTCACCTGCAAATGCTCCATTTAAATCTACTAAATGCAACCACTTTGAGCCCATCTCTTCAAACTTTTTAGCCACTTGCCAAGGCTCATTGGAGTAAATCTTAGCACTGTCCATAAGTCCTTTAGTCAGTCTGACTGCAACTCCATCTTTTAAATCTATCGCCGGTAAAATATCCATTAATAACCCTTATATCTTTGCAAAATTTTTCAAAATTTGGAGCCCATTATCATGAGACTTTTCTGGGTGAGGCTGAATGCCATAGATATTATTATGTTCAATGGCACTAGGAAAGTCATACCCATAAAATGTTTTTCCAATCATAAATTTATCCTCACATGTAGCGTGAAAACTATGTACAAAATAGAGATATATTTCTTTGTTTAAACCTGAAAATAGAGGAGAATCTTTTAGAACAAATAGTTCATTCCATCCCATGTGCGGAACTTTTAATTTATGCCCAAATTTAGATTTATCAAACTCTTTTACACTCCCTGGAATCAAGCCCAAACCTTCTGTATAGCCAAATTCTTCACTACTGTCTAAAAGCAGCTGCATCCCTAGACAAATTCCAAAAAGTGGCTTTCCGCTCTTTGCAAATTCTAGTATTGCTTCCCTCATTCCATTACTATTTAAATGTTCCATCGCATCTTTATATGCGCCAACTCCAGGAAGTATCACCCGATCAAAGTCTTTTAATTTTTCAGGGTCGCTGACAATCTGGGCTTTTTCATTTATCTTTAAAAAAGCATTTGTAACGCTTCTAAGATTTCCCATATTATAATCAATTATCGCTATCATAAAAGGGGGTCAGGTATTGGGAATAACCTATTTTTCATTGCTAAGCTTTGCCATAATTTTTGATATCGTTGTTCTTGAGAGTTGCAAAAACTCTGCGATTTCACTTTGCTTATATCCATCCTGCACCGCTTCCTTTATGCTCTTATCTCTTTGTTTAAAAGATGTCATTGTATCAAAATATTCATTAAGTGTTCTTTGCTTTTGCCTTTTGGTGGTTTCGTTTTCTTGAGTATATTTTGTTTTTTGGAGTGTGTCTAACTTTTCTAATTCTTTTTCGCTAATTTCAGTCTCCAGCAGTGCGAACAACTCTTTATCCAGAAGCATAGAACCGTCCAGAAGTTCTACATGTAAGCCAACCAACAACGAGGTAGAAGCGCTCCACTTATACTTTCCTATGTCCTGTGTCATCTTTGCTTTTATGGGATTTCTTTCTATATATCTTAGCAGTATACACAAATAGCTCTCGTCATGCACATAGTAGTTTTTAAATCTTCCTTGCCAAAGAGGTCCTACTCTTTTGTATTCTCTGTTGAAATATTGGGCATATTTTGAGTTAATTTGTCGTGCAATTAAAGATAAATTTTCGTTTTTTGTTTCAACAAGAAGATGATAGTGGTTACTCATAAGACAAAAGGAGTGCACGAAAAAATCATATCTAAGTTTTGCATCTTCTAAAATCTCTAAAAACTTTTCGTAATCATCCGGTTTTAAGAAGATGTTGCCTCTTGCCACACCTCTGTTTATGATGTGATGAAAGCCTATACTTTCTACTCTTGGTTGTCTTGGCATTATCGTCTCCACAATTTTTATTTTTCTCTTAAGCACTCAATTATAAAATAGTCCGTCGAATATAGTAGCCAAGATAAACTTAAAATAGGTTATTCCCAATACCTGACCCCTATTCCCGACCCCTATTCCCAAAAGCTCTCTTGACAATAACACACGTTGTGTGTTATGATGGAGAAAAAAGAGGAGTTAATCATGAACGCATCATCACAAAAAGTGAGAACCAATGTTTATCTTGACGCAAAGATGAAAGCAAAGGCTCAAGATATATTTAAAACTTATGGATTTGGTCTCAGTGAAGCGTTTAATATCTTTTTATCTCAATCTGTCATGGAAAGAGGTATCCCTTTTCAAATCAAAATTCCAAACCGTACCACTAAAAAAGCGATAGAAGAAGCACGAGTCGGTATCAATACCGAGGAAGTGACTTTTGAAGAGTTAAAAAATGAAATGGGTGCAATAAGAAGTGCTAAAGCTTAAACGGCATAAACAGTTTTTGAAAGATTTTTCAAAACAGAGTATAAGCGAACAGCACTACGCTAAATATATCGTCTGTCTATCGGATTTACTTCATCAAAAAGCTTTGCCTAAAGAAGCATTGGATCATCCCCTTCAAGGTGGATGGGGAGATTGCCGAGAGTTTCATATAAGCGGAGATTTATTGGTTATTTATGAGATTATAGGGAATACCCTAAATCTCATAAGAATAGGTAGCCATTCACAGCTATTTAAATAAGCCATTTATGATTTTTAATCTCGAAAAATTGATTATGCCCTTACTCCTTTGTGGCCGTCTTTGCCGGCAACAACATTTCCAACTTGGTTGATAAAATCGTATTTTCTTTTTCAAGCGTCTTTATCTCATCATTCTTTGTTTTCACACCCTCTTTTATAACTTCTATTTCATTTTTCAAAGTTTCAATGCTGTAACTTGAAGTTACAAGTGAACTTGACTCCATATTTCGCAGATTGGGCGAAATTATAAGCGGTCATAATCCCTTCCCCCTCGAAATAAAATTAGCCTTTTAAAAACAATCTATCGAATATAGTAGCCTAGATAAACTTAAAGTAGGTTATTCCCAATACCTGACCCCAATTAGTTTTAACCCGCATTATGATTAAATTTTTCAGAGCTTAACTCGCACGGTGTAACTTCAAGTTACAAAGTCAAATACACTGTTTTCTAGCTCGAACCTTAAGAAAATAAACTTAAACCTCTAAGAGTACCTCTATTTTGGTATAATAAACTACAAATAAAAAAAGAGGGGTTCATAGTGCGTACACTAACATTAAAAATTCGCGATGACTACTTCGATAAAATAGTTTCTTTTCTGGAAATACTTCCAAAGAGAGCAGTTAGAATTGAAGATACTAGTAAACAAGAAGATCTTGATAACCTGAAAAATGGCATCAAAAATGCAATGATTGATATTAAAACAGGGAATTCAAAAATAATTAGAGTGATAGATTGATAGAACTACACCAACTTATTATTAGAGATACTGAAACTTTTAACAAAGCAGTTAAAAAACTAAAAAAGAGATTTAGAAACATCGAGAAAGATTATTTATCTTTTATTAATAGCATAGCCACTGATGAAGACTTAGGAGTTTATTTAGGAAATGATATTTACAAAACTAGAGTATCAAATTCTGATAAAAACAGTGGAAAGAGTGGTGGATACAGACTTATCTCATATCTAAAACTTATTGATAATGAACTTTATTTGATGTATATATATGACAAAAGTGACTTCGGCAACTTAAGTGAAAATGATTTAGATCAATTAATGCTAACTTCATTCAAAAGCTAATGCTTCCAATGCCTTAATATAGGTTATTCCCAATACCTGAGCCCAATTTTTTCAATTTTTGTGACCCCAATTTTTTGCAATTTTTTATGCAACTTCTTGATAATCACGAATATCTACTTCTACACCACTTTTTACAATCTCTTTTGCTTTAAGAAGGAGGTCTTTTGTAATGTTGTCTGCTAAATATTTTTCTCCACAGTTATCGCAAATGAGAGCAGGAACATTTTTGAAAACAAGTGTCGCTCCATTTTTTTCTAATGTTATTGTTGTAAAACCATCTTTAGTTTCACCATGTTTGCAAATCGTACATTTCACTTTTCACTCCTTCTCGTTTTAAAATCGTCTTCCCATTTCTCAAGACTTGGTCTATAAACTGTTATGATAATGTAGTTATCCTCATCGTCCTCAGCATAAACTACATGCAAAGGCACACCATCTATATAGCCTAAAGATAAATAGGAGGGATAAGGTTTATCATCAATATATCTTTCAATAATTTCACCATTATTGACGACATTTTCAGTATCAACTTCTCCAATGTCTCTTTGAAACATTCTCTCAATTGCATGGACTCGATAAATAAATTTCACATGCATTCCTAGTTATTTGTTTTCAAAATTATAGCATAAATTGAAAAACTACACGTTATTTTTGACTATGATATCTTGGCATGTGGAAATGATAGCTTTCTTTAAGTCTCTCGGGTTTGCCAAGCCCATTTGAATCTTCTGGATTTCTTTTGATATCTTCAAGGAGTGCGTTTATTCTTTTTACTATTTTTTTATCATTTTGTATCCAATGCTGATAATCTTCCCAACCTTTGTCAGCAAATCCCTTTAAGAAAAAATAAACCTCTGACCCTTCCTTTTTAATATGTTATTGTATCATTTAGGAATATAAATTATTTTGTTTTTGGTTCTTTTTTGTGGGTACATTATACTTTGTTTTAAAGATGTCATTGTATCAAAGAATTTAAAGTAGGTTATTCCCATTCCCAATTATGCAATTATTGTTTACCCCGCATTATGATTAAATTCTGGAACGATCTCTTTCAATTTTTTTAATTTATCGCCACATCTAAGAAGTTCTTCTATGTCGGCGTTGAGTATTTCTATATCATAGTGTGTGTTTTTTGCAACCGTAATTGACTCATAATTAGTTTTTCTATCACTCTCCTCTATGAGTAACTCTTCGTATAGTTTCTCGCCAGGTCTCAGTCCGGAAAACTCAATCTCGATGCCTTTTCTGCCTGATAGTTCAATCATCTTTTTAGCTAAATCGACGATTTTAACGGGCGCTCCCATATCAAGAATAAAGATCTCTTTACCTTTTGCAATTGCTCCGGTTTGAAGCACTAATTCACACGCTTCAGGGATGAGCATAAAGTATCTTGTGATATCTGGATGTGTCACCGTAAGCGGACCGCCATTTTCTATTTGAGTTCTAAATTTTGGTATCACCGAACCACTACTTCCTAGCACATTTCCAAATCTTACCGAAACAACTTCCGTCTGCCCTGAATCCACGTTTCCAGCATAGAGTTCACAAATACGCTTTGTGGTTCCCATAACGTTTGTTGGTCGCACTGCCTTATCGGTAGATATCAATATGAATTTTTTCACGCCATATTTTATAGCCAAATCTATACAGTTTTTTGTTCCAATGATATTGTTTTGTATCCCCTCTTCTATGTTTTCCTCTACCAAGGGGACGTGTTTGTATGCAGCTGCATGGATGATGATATCAGGCTTACATGTAGAGATACTTCGCTCAAGTGCTTGGCGATTTAAAACGCTGTGCATAATGGGTGTTACTTTAGTGGAGTTTAACTCTTCTAGGATAGAGTAAAGATTAAATTCACTGTGGTCCAACAAAAACAGCTCTTTTACTCCATACTTTAAACACTGCCTACTAATCTCACTACCAATACTTCCACCAGCTCCTGTTACGAAAACTTTCTTATCTTTCAAAAAAGAAGCTATCAACTTTTTATCTAAATCTTTGGGATGTCTTGCAAGCAAATCTTCAACACCTATATGTTTTAGTTGGTTCGCTAAAGGCTTATCGGCTAAGATAATATCTAGCGTTGGCAATACCCTTATATCTTCAAAATATTGATTTAATCTTTCAAATATGTCATTTATTCGTATAGGATCAGCCGAAGGCATAGCAATAACAAGCAACGAAAATTGATTTCCCTCTCCAATGATCTTTTTTAACTCTTCTTTAGAAATAATTTTAACACTATCGATACTTCTTCTTTGTAAAGATACATCATCATCTACAAAATACTTGATTTTATATTCAGAATTTCTATACTCTTCTTCGAGCTTCAAGCCAGCACGACCTGCTCCATATATGACTAAAGACTTATCTTTTTTTACTTTACTACGGTTGATATACATGTGATAAACATACATTGTAAAATTAATGGCAAAAAGGTATAAAAATAATTCAGAGAGAAAAAATGCAATGCGGATGTATCCATGAAAAAAAGGTATATAGACGAGAGCTGCACTGATATAAACAACACTTTTTATCAAAAATGTCTTTTGTGTAGCTTTTGACCAAGAGAGAGAATAGTCTTTTAAAATAATTATTGAGGCGAATATTCGAACAAATATGATAGCAATAACGACATTGAGGTCAAATGGCATATGAAAAACCCAAAAAGACCATGCAAATGTGACAAAGGTCAAAAATACAATAACCAATAAATTTAAAATTCTTTTATCTAAGTATAAATTCAAAATACGCTGTCCTCAATTTCCTAAAAAATTATTATATCTAAAAAGTATCCAATAACTGTCTCTTATGCAAACATTAACTTACAATTTCCAAGAAGGATGAGAAGAAATACCTTTTACATCAATCAAGACTTTTTCTCCATGAAACATATTTTCATACTCAACTTCCGAAATATCCTTAAAGTAATCATGTCCTACTGCTATCACAATGGCATCGTACTTTTTATTCTCTTTAAATGGATTTTCAATAAAATTATAACCATAATAATTTTTATCTTTTACATTCATCCATGGTTCGTATATTTCAACGTTCACTCCATAATCTTCCAGTTCTAAAATAATATCCACCACTTTTGTATTTCTAGAATCTGGACAATTTTCTTTAAAAGTAAAGCCTAAAATTAATACACTCGAATCCTTAATTAATTTACCTTTTTTAATCATAATCTTAATAGTCTTTTCCGCTATAAATTTTCCCATACCATTGTTTATCTGCCTTGCGCCTAAAATAAGGTTTGGTTTATAGCCTAACTCTTCTGCTTTATATGTTAAATAATAAGGGTCAACTCCAATGCAATGTCCGCCTACCAATCCGGGCTTTAACTTTATAAAATTCCATTTTGTGGCAGCTGCCTCAAGCACATCTTGCGTAACGATTCCCATCGTATCAAATATAAGTGCCAACTCATTAATGAGAGCGATATTAACATCTCTTTGTGTGTTTTCTATCACCTTTGCAGCTTCCGCTACCCTTATCGAGCTTGCTTTATGTGTTCCTGCAGTGATAATTGACTTGTATAAATCATTTACAACAGTTGCAATACGGGGAGTGCTTCCCGACGTTACTTTGAGTATTTTTGTCACTGTATGTTCTTTGTCGCCTGGATTAATTCGCTCAGGCGAATATCCACAAAAAAAGTCTACATTAAACTTCATGCCAGATACCTTTTCTAACTCTGGGACACATACTTCTTCCGTTACACCCGGATAGACGGTCGATTCATAAATGACGATATCATCTTTTTTAAGCACTTTGCCTAGCATTTGTGATGATTTAATCAGTGGTGACAAATCTGGCCTATTTGAAGAGTCTATAGGAGTAGGAACGGTCACGATATAGACAGTTGAATCTTTTATATCCTCTAATGCACAAGAATATTTGATATTTTCTTTCACTGCTTGCATCTGATTAATATCAAGTTCCAGCGTTTTATCATACCCTTTATTTAATTCCTCAACCCTTGGCTCATTGATGTCAAAGCCTACAACTTTATACTTTTGCGCAAATGCAACGGCTAACGGTAGTCCCACATAGCCCAGACCGATAATGGAAATTTTCATTCTTTAATCCTTAAAAATACTGGAAATCTTGGTACTTTATTTTTGGTAAACCCTTGATACTTAAATGTTATGATAGACCCAATTTTGGGAGGATTTTCTCTTTGTGCGTCACTCAACCCGCTTCCTATATTTATCACCTTATTATTATCCATTTGGCAGATAAGAGAGCCTACTTCATTTTCATATTTTCCCTTACCCTCATTGTACCCCATGACTTCGCACTCTGTGTCTTGAAAACTTTTTACTTTAAGTGCTTGTGAGGTCCTTTTGGAAATATAGGGTGCGTCTGGATTTCTCACAACGACACCTTCTCCCCCTTTTGCTTCAACTTCTTTTAGAAAAGTTTTTAAATGACTTTTATCTTTGCATGGTACCTGTTCTAGAATTTTAATCACTTTATTTGGATGTTTATTTAAGTACTCTTCCAAAATACTCAACCTTTTAAGCAGTCCGCCCTTTTGATTGGGTACTTCAAAGATATTGTACGTTAATTGCTTCCACTTATAACTAGGCTTTTGGGTGCGTACAATACCTGAAATGATATCAAAGTCTCCTCTTTTACTCCACAGTTCACCATCTATTGCAAAAGGTGGAAAATCTTTGGTGAACCATAGAGGAGCAGAGAATACTTGACCCCCTCGAGATATCAATTGTTTTCCATCCCAATACGCTCTGACTCCATCGAGCTTTTCACTCATAAGCCACCCGGTGATATTGACATCATTATGATACTCTTTGAGTAACAGTAAATCTGGCTTTCCAGCAAATAAGAAGCTTAAAAACAGTAAAAGTAAAAAAAGAATTCTCATTATAATTGCTCTTTTGCCTTAGCAATTAAAGCATTTAATTTCTCTTCATACTCATTAACTCGCTCTCTACTTGTAGATTCAAATCTCGTTACCAAAACAGGTGTAGTGTTGCTTGCTCGAACCAGTCCCCAACCCTCATCAAAATTTACTCTCACCCCATCAATATCGATAATATCTTTAATATGTGGAAAATCTGCTGGTGGATTTTTGAGTAACTCTTTTAATTTATCTATCAGTAAAAATTTTTCTGTATCAGTTGTCTGTACCTTGATCTCTTCGGTTGAAAAGACTTCTGGAAGTGCGTCAATTCGCTCATCAACGTTAAGTCCATTTTGAATGAGTTCTATCATCCTAAGCGTTGCATAAATCGCATCATCGTAGCCAAAATATCTGTCATTAAAAAACAAATGTCCGCTCACTTCTGCTGCAAAATCTGCATTTAACTCGGCAATTTTTACTTTCAAATTACTGTGCCCCGTTTTGTACATCACGGCTGTGCCGTAAGAGTTAATAGCGTCGTACATCACTTGTGAACACTTCACTTCGCCGATGACAACAGGATTTTTCATTGCTTGCGAAAATAAAATTGCCATAATATCGCCTTTGACATTATGCTTTTTGGTTAAAAATGCAATCCTGTCTGCATCTCCGTCATAGGCAAATCCATACTTGAAGTCACCCTCTAATTCTCTTTTGATATCTATTAAATTTTTTTCAACTGTTGGATCTGGGTGGTGATTTGGAAAGTTTCCATCAGGCTCCACAAAAAGCCCTTTATAATCAAATCCTAATCTATCAAAAATATCAAGACATACCGTTCCTGCAACACCGTTTCCGCAATCTATGACAAATTTATCTGTAAATCCTTTTAAGTGTGCAAATTCTTTCACTAAAAAATCTATGTATCTATTTTTTGCATCAATTGCTTTAGATGTAGTGTTATTTTCGATAGCAAAATCAATATTTTCTACTATCGTATCGCCTAGTGCGTAAATATCCTCACCAAAAAATGGCTTTTTGTTAATCGTAATTTTAAATCCATTATATTCACTTGGGTTGTGTGAGCCTGTAATCATCACCGAAGCATTGGAACTGCTTCCATCGAACTCTTGAAAATTAGCAAAGTAATTGACTGGCGTTGCGACTAAACCCATATTTAAAACTGTACAACCCGCTTTGTTAAAACCACTGGTGAGGTAGTCACAAAGGAGTGGAGAATGACTGCGTGCGTCGTAACCAAGCGCTACTACACCACCTGCTTTCTTTACATGGTAGCCCAAAAAGTAACCAATAAGTTTCGTCACTTTTTCATTTAGCTCTGACTCATAAATCCCACGTATGTCGTATTCTCGAAAAATACTCTTTATATCACTCATGCGACCCTCTTATGATAGATTTTTATATTTTAATTTAGCGTTCATTGTAGCTAAGCTTTTTTTAAAGTCCTCTAAGAAGAAACTTTTATAGCCTTTTTAGCTATGTTTATGTAAAATCATAGCTAAACAATAAAAATTGAAAGAAGCTAAATGAAAGAAAAGATAGAGTTTTACATTGTAAAATTTTTTATTTGGCTCGTAGGCCTGCTTCCAAAAAAATTCATTTATAAAATTTTAAAAATTATCGGAAAGCTTTTTTTTCAATTTGAAAAACGAAGAAGCAGCTTAACAATCAAAAATTTAACGGCGGCATTTCCAAAAAAAAGTGAAGAAGAAATTCTTAAAATCGCCCGAAACTCTTATAAAAATATCGCTATTACCCTCGCAGAAATTGTTTTAATGTTCAATCATAAAATTGAATTAGATGATATGGTTACTGGCAAAAAAGAGTTTTTAGAAAAAATGGAACTTTATACAAAAGATGCCAAAAATGGTGTGGTGATTATCACGGCACACTTTTCCAACTGGGAATTAGCCGCACAATATTTACCAAAAAATGGGTATCCGATGATCGCAATTGGGCGTAAAGGGAACAATGAACTGATTGAAAAATACCTCACAACTCCTTTTAGACAACGATTTGGCAATAAAAATATTTATAAAAACAAAGCCATGATTAACATTATCAAAGGGTTAAAAGAAAATAAAATTATTGGGCTCTTGATAGACCAAAAATCTGGTGGGACAAGTAGTGTCAAAGTAAACTTTTTTGGAATGCCTGCAGATACCATAAACTCTATTGCCGTTTTAAAATTAAAGTATAATCCAGTCATTTTACCTATCTTTTTTCCAAGAGACAAAAAGGGAAAATACAGACCAATTTTGGTAGAACCAGTAGAATATATTGCCCAAGAAGAAGATGATAAAGAGAAAAAAATAGAAAAAATGACACAGCGCTACAATGACATCTTTGAAGAAGTAATAAGGCAATACCCCGAGCAATGGTTTTGGATGCACAATCGCTGGAGATTAGTTTGAAAGTCTTAATCATAAGCGATGGAAAAGCTGGCCATGAAAACCAATCTATAGCCTTTGCAAAGCTTAAAAAACTAGATTACGACATCGTTCAAGTACACAATAAATTAAAATTTCTAACCTACATACTAGATTTTTTTCACATTTATATCAACCTTTTTCCCTTACATGTAGAGAAAAAAACATATGCTGCAGTTGTTTCAACCGGCTCATCAACCTACTACGCAAATAAATATTTATCGAAAGAACTTGGAGTAAAATCCATTGCTATTATGCTACCACATGGTTTTAGATACAGTGATTTTGACTATATTTTAGCTTCAAATCATGACGCTCCCCCACAAGAAACCAATATTATATCAATGCCGCTAAATTTATCATTGAGTGAGCCTAAAGGGTTCGTTAAAAAAACAGAACAAAAAGCTTTGGGGATTATAATCGGCGGAAGCAATTCAGTCTTTACCATGGAGTCTTCAGAGATAAAAAAAAGTTTAGATGAGATTTTTAAACAGTATCCAGAATATCTAAAATACATCACCACGTCACGAAGAACTCCTAAAGAAGTGGATAAATTGCTAGAAAAGTATACATTTGATTATGAAGTGATCTATTCTAAAAATAGTGATGTTAATCCTATTGCTGATTTTATCGCTACATGTGACGAGCTTTTTATCACCATTGATTCGACGTCAATGCTCAGTGAAGCACGAGCCAACAGTGATGCAAAACTACATATCATAGACTTAAAAGCAAAAAAGAGTAATACAAAATTTCACACATTGACAGAGACAATCAAAAATATGAAAACAAGATTTGATTACCAGCCTTATCTTGACAAAGTTGTGTTATGAAAATTGTGCAAATTTTGCCAGAATTAAATGAGGGAGGGGTAGAACGTGGAACGGTTGAACTCGCACGTGAACTTGTAAAAAGAGGATTCCAATCCGTTGTCATAAGTAATGGTGGGAAGTTAGTCCAACAGTTAGAAAATGAAGGAAGTCGCCATGTAAAGTTTGATGTATGTAGCAAAAATCCTTTAACCGTGATTTTGCGAGTTTTAGCTTTACGAAAGATTTTGAAAATGTTAAGTCCAGATGTCTTACATGTAAGAAGCAGAACCCCTGCCTGGATTGTTTTCTTTGCGAATAAGAGTCACCATGTAAAGGTAGTTTCAACCGTTCATGGATTTAATTCTGTGAGTGCTTATAGTAAAATCATGACACAAACAGATAAAGTTATATGTGTTAGTGAGTCTATAAAAGAGTATATACAACGCCATTATGATGCAAAAGAAGAAAAAATTACAATCATCCCGCGTGGCATTGACTTGATAAAATTCAATCCAGAAAATATTGATAAAATATTTATATCTGAATTTAAAAAGAAATTTGACTTAAATGACAAATTTATCATCTCCAGCGTAGGAAGAATTACTCAGCTTAAGGATTTAGAAACATTTATAAAAGCGGTGGCACTAGTTGGGCAGAAAATCCCCAATACTATAGGATTGATAGTCGGTGGTGTACGAACTGATAAGCAAAAATATTTCCAATCACTTAAAATTTTGGTAAAATCCTACCTTGTAAATATAATTTTTGCTGGAAGCCAAGAAAAAGTAGCCGAGATTTACTCTTTGAGTGATGTAGTCGTCAGTACTTCTAAAAAACCTGAAAGTTTTGGTAGAAGTGTCGCTGAAGCGTTGGCATTAAATACTCCAGTCATCGCTACTAATCATGGTGGGGTGAAAGATATCATCATAGAAAATGAAAATGGTTATTTTGTAGCAATTGGTAATGAAAAAGAATTTGCAGAAAAAATAATCAAAGCAAAAGATTTGCATTTTGATGGGTATAATTATATTAAAAATAATTTTTCGCTTGAACAAATGGTGGAAAAAACCGTTGCAGTGTATAAAAGTTTGGAGAAATAAATGCATCTTTTAATGGTGTCCTTAGATTTTGTACCAACCGTAGGTGGAATAACGGCGCATGTTTATGAACTCTCAAAAGAGCTAATTCATCATGGCTGCAAAGTAACCATTATCACCAGAGCAGTCCCGGGAAGAGAGTTACATGAGCACATTGAGGGGATGGACGTTTATCGAATAGATTTAAAGTTTGTCGGTACGAGTTATGGTTTGCAGATCAATCGATACATCAAGAAACACTTAAACACTATCAACCCTGACATAATCCATATTCACGGAATGAGGCCACTGGAGTTTTACTCCATCAAAGATATTCCTTTAGCTTACACCAACCACACCTCAGGGTATCTCAAAAGAATAAAAAAAGGTGGCTATCGAATTCCTATTTTAAAACGATTGTTTTCAAAGCCAAAACTTTTTTTAGCGCCGAGTGAAGAGTTGCTTGAAATTCCATTTGAGATTAAAGCAAAAAAAGTTTATATACCCAATGGCGTTATTAGCGAAAAATTTGCACGCAATGAAACCAATCGAACAGAAGTTAGAAAAGAGTTAAAGCTCAAAAAAGAAGATATTTTAGCCATTGTGACACGAAGAATGGTTTGGAAAAATGGTGTTAAATATCTGGCAGAAGCGACACAACACATCAAAAATAAAAATTTAAAACTTCTTTTTATAGGAGATGGTGAAGAGTTTTCGAATATAAAATCTATTTTAGATAAACAGTTTAAAGATAGATTTTTTATGCTTGGGGCAAAAGAGCATCACGAAATTATAAAATATTATAGTGCAGCAGACCTTTCTATACTTCCTTCACTCATGGAAGCAACAAGCATCAGTGGACTTGAAGCGATGGCAGCGTCACTTCCAATCGTAGGAACAACAGTTGGTGGTATTCCAGAGCTTGTAAAGAATGGCATCACAGGCTATCTTTGTGCTCCTGAAAATCCACAAGATTTGGCTCTTAAAATAGACTTATTGCTAGAAAGTGATTATAAAAAAATGGGACAAAATGCTTGCGATATGGTCAAAAAAGATTTTGATTGGGATACAATAACGCAAAAAACAATCCAAGAGTATAAGGCAATATTGTGAAAAGAATCCTCATCGTTTTTGGAACAAGACCTGAAGCCATAAAAATGGCACCGCTTATAAAAGAATTTAAAGAAAACAGTGAACTCTTTGATGTTAAAGTGTGTGTTACGGCCCAACACAGAGAAATGCTCGACCAAGTACTGAACCTCTTTGAAATCGCACCTGATTACGATCTAGATATCATGAAAAAAAATCAAGATTTATATGATGTAACATCGAATGTTCTTTTAAAAATGAAAGCAGTTCTTGAAGAAGTGAAGCCAGATATCGTTTTTGTCCATGGGGATACTACTACGACGTTTGCAACAACTCTTGCGGCGTATTATCAAAAGATTGATGTTGCTCATGTGGAAGCCGGCCTTAGAACTGGAAATATCTACTCGCCTTGGCCTGAAGAGGCGAATAGGAAGCTAACTTCGTGTATCACAAAGTATCATTTCACACCGACACTCACCTCAAAACAAAATCTTTTGGATGAGAATATCAAAGAAGAAAATATCATCATCACAGGAAATACAGTCATTGATGCCCTATTTTTAGTACTTGATAGAATCAAACAGAATAAACATCTGCAAGAAGAGATTAATCTGAAACTTCAAGCTCAAAATCTGAATCTTGAAGATGGACAAAAAATCATCTTGGTCACAGGCCACCGACGAGAAAATTTTGGACAAGGCTTTATAAATATTTGTGAAGCATTAAGAGAAATCGCTTTAAATAATCCATATGCAGATATCATTTACCCGATGCACCTTAATCCAAATGTAAGAGAACCGGTAAGTAAAATACTCTCAAACATAAACAACATTTATCTGATAGAACCCCTAGAATACGAGCCATTTGTATATCTTATGAGCAAATCTGATATCATACTAACAGACTCCGGCGGAATTCAGGAAGAAGCTCCAAGTCTAGCAAAACCAGTCCTTGTAATGAGAGACACAACAGAGCGTCCTGAAGCAGTAGCGTCAGGAACAGTGAAATTAGTGGGAACAAATAAAGATATGATAATCGCAGAGGTTACAAAGTTACTGGGTTCAAAAGAAACTTATAATAAAATAAATCCTTATGGTGATGGCAAAGCTTGCGAAAAGATAGTGGGATTTTTCAAAAAATCTATTGGCTCCTTTAGAGAATGCACTACATTCAAATAGGATATTCACTCTTTGTATAATTAACGATGATAGAGAAAAATGTTATCGATAAAATCATAAAGAAAGACCATGTTCCACTTGAGATAACAAACCCAGCGTTAAGAATTGAAAAAGAATACCATACCCCCATGCTACCAATGAAAGCGATGGTCCCAGCCTTATAGGCCATTTTAGCAATTGTAAAAAGTAAAAGTAGCGCAAAACATGCACCAATGACGCCTTGTTCGGATAATATATCAAGCCAAGGGTTATGCGCATGAGAAGCTTTTGCACCAGTTTTAGGATTAATCTCTATACTATCAAAAGAGTCTTTATAATATTCAAACTCTCTCTCCCGAAAATTTTTAAAACCAACACCCACAATAGGATTGTCTTTAATCATTTCAATAGCAGTTAACCATATTGGGATACGAGTATGTCTTTGATTTTCAAAAGGGTGGGCCAATGTTTTCAATCTAGCTTGCAAAACTGACGACGTTGATACCATCAATACTGAACTTACGACTAAGGCCCCCAGAACAATAAATGCCCATTTCCTAAGTGGCGTGACCCAAGCAATCAAGGGTAAAAAAAGCACCAGAAGAAGAAGAGCTCCCCGTGAACCACTTAGCGGAATGGACAAAAGGATACCAAAAAGTGCAATAGCATACAAAATATACCTCTTTTTAGTCTGTTCCCGTGAAGCTAGCATTGCCCCGAAAAGAGCTACCCAAAGTGGAAAAATATATGAGAACATTCTATCATGGCCAGAAAATAGGTCAGTAACCCTTGCCCCTTGTATAGGAATTCCAAAAATATTAAACCCAAATATAAACTGTGTAACTATATTAAAAACAATAAAGATTGCAAGCACACTCTGCACTCTAAGAAATCTATCTATTTGTTCGTTTGTTGTCAATGTATATTTAACAGAGAGATAAAGTAAACACCACAAAAATACTTCTAGCGATCCTATCATAGTACGTATATAATTTTCAGCCCACAATGCACTGCAAAAAAGATATATACACCATAAAGCCAAAATGATAAAAATCTGATCTTTAAAAATTTCCCAACGCTTATTTTTAAATACATCGATCAAAAAAACAATAACCACTAACCCTGCGACAACTTTATAAGACTTGCCTACAAAAAAGCTCAAAGAAAGTAGATAAAGTAGATATTCCATAACTTTATTTTTATCATATAACACTAACTTACCTCCATTATTTTCATGTGCTAATGATATCAAATTTACTGTTATTTAAACATAAATACGCGTTCGCTTTAGACTAAAGTTTACTTATGTTAAAGTATATTTTGATAAAATTATTTGAAAAAATATATTATGCATGAAATGAGGAACGGCATAAGATAAAGAATATATCAATAAGCTCCAAAGTATTATTAAAGGTATTGTTTCATTCTTTATATTTTCACAAAAACATGATTAAATACTCTTCAATACCTAGGAATAATTATTTACAAATAAACACAGGATCAAAAAAGTAATAGCAAAGTCTCTAATATATTTCTTGAACTAAAAAGAATAAAAGCAAAATTTGATTATAATCCTTTAAATAAGGTGGTTTTGTGACAATAGTACAAATTTTACCAGAGCTAAATGAGGGTGGAGTAGAACGGGGAACTGTAGAGCTAGCACGTGAACTAGCGAAGAGAGCCTTCAACTCCGTTGTCATCAGCAACGGAGGAAAATTAGTCCAACAGTTAGAAGATGAGAGAAGCGTACATGTAACGTTTGATGTATGTAGTAAAAATCCTTTGACTACAATTTCGAGAGTTTTAGCCTTGCGAAAAATTTTGAAAGAGTTAAAACCAGATATCATACATGTAAGAAGCAGAGTTCCAGCTTGGCTCGTATATTTTTCAAATAAAAATTACCATATAAAGGTTGTCGCCACCGTGCACGGATTGAACTCTGTCAATAAATATAGTAAAATCATGACTAAAGCAGACAAAATTATATGTGTTAGTGAAGTTGTTAGAGATTATATAATAAAAAATTATCATACAAACATCAATAAACTTACGGTCATACAAAGAGGTGTTGATCTTGATAAATTCAACCCTGAAAATATAGACAAAGAATTCATCAAAAAATTTAAACAACAATTTAATCTCAATGATAAATTTATAGTAACAAGCGTGGGGAGAATTACGTGGCTCAAAGATTATGAAACATTTATAAAGGCAATATCTATTGTTAAAAAATCTATCCCAAACGTAGTTGGAGTTATAGTTGGTGGAGTTAGAGAAGATAAAAATTCTTATTTTAATGGATTAAAAAAATTAGCAAGCCAGCAAAATGTATCTGAGGACATAGTGTTTACAGGAAGCCAAAAAGAAATGCCAGAAATATACTATTTAAGTAATGTGATAGTGAATGCTTCACTGAAAATGGGCAATGTTGCAAGAACTATTACCGAGTCATTAGCTATGGATACCCCCGTTATAGCGACAACCTATGAGGGATTAAATGACATTATCATAGATGATATTAACGGATATATAATAAAAACAACAGAGCCTGAAGATCTTGCACAAAAAATACAAAAATCACATAAAAATAGATTTTTAAATATAAGAGAAAATTTAAATTCAGAATTTACACTCAATGCTCTAGTTAACTCAACCATAAAAGTATATAAAAGCTTAAGGAAATAAAAACATGATAAATTTTGCACTTATAGGTGCTGCTGGATACATTGCTCCAAGACATATGAAAGCGATAAAAAACACAAACAATAACTTGATATGTGCATTGGATAAAAACGATAGTGTTGGTATTATTGATAGCTATTTTCCAAATGCAAGTTTTTTTACAGAGTTTGAACGATTTGACAGGTTTGTAGATAAATACCACAGAGAACATGACAAAAAAATAGAATACATAGGAATCTGTTCTCCAAATTATCTGCATGATTCTCATATGAGATTTGCACTTAAAAGTGGTGCAGATGCGATATGTGAAAAACCTCTTGTTTTAAACCCACATAATATAGATCAATTAAAATTAATAGAGGAGGAGACTGGAAAAAAAGTTTATAATATCTTGCAACTCAGACTTCATCCCTCAATCATCGCATTAAAAGAAAAAGTAGCACAAGAAATAAAGAAAAATCCCAATAAGATTTATGATATAGACTTAACCTATCTTACCAGTAGAGGAAAATGGTATTTTGTTAGTTGGAAAGGTGAACTCAATAAATCTGGTGGAATCGCTACAAATATTGGAGTGCATTTTTATGATATGTTAACGTATATTTTTGGTGATGTCGAAGAAAATATCGTACATGTGAAGCAGGATGATAGTAATGCTGGTTATTTAAAATTAAAACATGCAAACGTAAGATGGTTTCTCTCCATAAATTATGACTATATCCCACAAAATATCCAACAAGTAGGACAAAGAACGTATAGAAGTATCGCAATTGATGGCGAAGAAATAGAATTTTCAGGTGGTTTTGCAGATTTGCATACAAGAAGTTATGAAGAGATACTAAAAGGCAATGGCTTTGGACTTGATGAAGCCTATGGTTCCATCCAAACTGTTTCAACGATCAGAAAACTTGACCCAATTGGATTAAAAGGTGATTATCATCCATTTTGCAAAAAGGTCATAAATGGCTAAGTACTTTGCACATGAATCGAGCTACATTGATGGTAATGTAAGGATTGGGGATGATACTAAGATATGGCATTTTTCGCATGTACTATCGGGCACTAACATTGGAAACAATTGTTCGTTTGGGCAAAATTGTGTCGTAGGCCCAAATGTACATGTAGGCAACGGTGTAAAAGTGCAAAACAATATCTCCATTTATGAAGGTGTTGAGATAGAAAATGATGTTTTCTTAGGACCTTCCATGGTTTTTACAAATGTCATCAATCCAAGAGCTTTTATAGTCAGGCGTGAAGAGTTTAAAAAAACACTGTTAAAAAAAGGCTGTTCAATTGGTGCAAATGTGACTATAGTGTGTGGAATCACTATTGGAGAATATGCACTAATTGGAGCAGGAAGCGTCATAAATAAAGATGTAAAACCTTATGCTCTTATGGTTGGAGTTCCTGCTAGACAGATTAGTTGGGTGAGTAAGGCGGGGAATAGGTTGAAGTTTAATTCGAACAATGAAGCTATTGATTCCTTTGATAATTCTAAATATCAACTAGAAGAGACATCTGTTAAAGAATTAATGTAAATGAAAATATGCCACTTTATATCTTCAGTAGGATTAGGAAGAGGAGAATTTTATATTGATTTAGTAAATGAATTAAGTAAAAATGAAAATGTGTATTTACTTATCCCAAAAAATGCTAAATATTTACATAGAATATCAAACAAAATAACAATCATTGAATATAAATCAAAAGATAGTAGATATAACCCTTTTTTATATCTTGAATTATTTAAAATATTTAAAAATAATCTATTTGATGTGGTGCATACTCATTTTGCAAAGTCAAGTGAAATTTTTTACACAATAAATAAATTTTTAAAAACTATACATGTGGCAACAAAACACAATCCAAGAAAAGGAAATATATTTAATAAAATAAAGTATGTTACTGCTGTTTCAAAAGATGTTGCAAAAAGTATAAAAACAGATTCACAAATTATTTACAATGGATTAAATCCTATAAAACTTATAAACAGTAAAAAAAATGATATATTTACAATTACTGCAATAGGAAGATTAGATAAAATCAAAGGATTTGACATCCTTATAAAAGAATCTAAAAAAATAACCCATGATTTTAGACTGAATATCATTGGGGATGGCGATGAGAGAGAGAATTTAGATAAAATAATCAAAGACTTAAACCTTGAGAAGCAAGTAAAATTATTAGGCTTTCAGAAAAATATCCCTGAAATAATCAATAATGCAGACCTAGTTGTAATGAGCTCACTGAGCGAAGGTTTCTCTCTTGTGATGCTCGAAGCATTGTTTTATGCAAAAATATTTATTTCCACAAAAGTGAGTGGTTGTAAAGATTTATTATCTGAAGATTTGCTCATAGATGAATTTTTTATAGCAAAAAAAATAAATAACATAATAGAAAATCATGAAAAGTATGAAAAAATATTTCAGCTAATAAAACAGGAGAATCAATCAAAATTTATTTTAAAGCATATTTCAAATCAATATTTAGAGTACTACAAGGTAATTATTGAAAAAGAAAATGTATAGTCATCTTAAATTAAGTATTTCAGTAGTTTCTTATAATCAAAAAAAATATTTAGAATTATGTATTAAAAGCATACTTGACCAAAAACTTCCCTTGCATTATGAAATAATCATAGGTGATGATGCTTCCACAGATGATTCTCAAGAGTATCTAAAAAATATGGCCAACATGTTTCCTGATATTATCAAACCAATTTTAAGAAAAAAAAATCTAGGATTAGCTGGAAATTTATTTGAGACTACAAAACAATGCCAAGGTGAACTTATTGCTCATATTGATGCTGATGATTTAATGCATCCAAACAAACTCTTGTCTCAAATTAATTTTCTAGATTCAAACCCTGAATATAATATTGTTTTTCATAAAGTAGATTATATTGATGAAGCTGGAAATTACCTAGGTCAACAAAAAAATGAATTTAAAGATACAACATCATTAAAGGAATTAATAATAAAAAATAAAATTTCCCATAGTAGCAAAATGTATCGTCATAATTCAATTAAAAACTACTTCTTTGATTTGCCATATTCCAATATAGTTCCCGACTGGTATATAAACCTTTGCAATGTTGAAAACGGAAAAATAAAATATTTACCAGAATTATTAGGTAGCTATCGAATACTAAACTCCTCCGCCTCTAGAAAAACGAAATCTTACAAACTAGCACAATCAAAAATAGAAGTTCTTAATACCGCGTATAAGAATATTAAAGCAATTAAATTACCTTTAATAAATAAATCTAAAACTATGATTTTTAATCAAGAAGCAAGTAAAAATATCAAAAATAGAAAATATAAGAGAGCATCTCTTTTTCTTCACTACTCTTTAAATACAACAATATCATCAAAGGGATTGTACTTAATAATAAAACTACAAATTTTAAAATTCTCTCATTTGATTAAGGGCGAAAAGTAATGGTAATTGTTAAAATTGTTGGTGGTCTTGGTAATCAAATGTTTCTATATGCATATGCTAAAGCATTAGCAGAAAAAGGATATAACGTTAAAATAGATTTATCTTGGTTTAAAACTAATGCGTTCCATGATGGATATGGATTAAATAAATTTCATATAGACTTACTAGAAGCTCCTACTGGGATTGTGGAGACATTAACTAAAAAAAGTATGTTAAATAAATTTTTCAATTTAACAAATTGCTTTGGTAAACAAACAGTTTTTAAAGAAAAAAGCCATCTTTTCCAAAAGTCATTTCTCTTCCCGCCTGAAAACTGCTATATTAAGGGATATTTTCAATCTGAAAAATATTTTATTTCTTTAAGGGAAGACATACTATCATCTTTTAAGCTAAAATGTATTTTATCTGACTATACAAAAGACATCTCTAGAAAAATAAATGATTCTAAAAATTCTGTCTCAATACATATACGTAGAGGTGATTACATCACAAATGAACAAGCAAGTCAAACACATGGAATATGTGGGTTAGATTATTATCAAAATGCATTAAGAAAAATTAAAGCCTCCATAGAATCACCGCATTTTTTTGTTTTTTCAGACGATATGGAATGGGTAGAAAAAAATATTAGAGGTAAAAACTTTACCTATATAAAAAATCCCAATAGTTCTTCCCATGAAGATCTATTTTTAATGAGTATATGCAATCATAATATTATTGCAAATAGTAGCTTTAGTTGGTGGGGGCATGGTTGAATAAAAATAAAAATAAAATTGTAATTGCGCCTAAAGTTTGGTTTTTAAACAAAAAACTTTCTAAACAATCATTAGATATTATACCGAGACAATGGATTAAAATGTAGATTTATTAATGCAAAATTTTAACATAATGAAACAAATGTGGTTTTAAGAATTTCTGTTCAACATTTTTATGCTGTTGTAGAACATTATAAATCAAAAGAAAAAATCTTGAAAAAAATACCAAAGAAATTAATTGAAAAGGATTTAAAACATGAATATTTTAGTAACCGGAGGAGCTGGATATATTGGTAGCCATGTTGTTAAAGAATTAATAGAAAAAGAAAAAAATCATACGATAACTATCATTGATAACCTATCGACGGGTGAAGCTAAAACGATACAAGCACTACAAAAATTATCAGATAATGTCAAATTTGTTAATAAAAATTTATCAGACTGGACTCAAATAGATGAAATTTTAAAAGAAAATAATTTTGACGCTATCATCCATTTTGCTGCAAGTTTGGTAGTTCCAGAATCCTTAGATAACCCAATGAAATACTATTTAAATAATACTGTAAATAGTATTAATCTCATTTCTTTATGCAACAAACACAATATAAATAAATTTATATTTAGCTCAACGGCTGCAGTATATGGTGAACCAAATGCATGTGACATACCAGTAAAAGAAACAACTACAACTAGCCCTATTAACCCGTATGGGCAAAGTAAGCTATTTGTAGAAAAAATTCTTATAGATAATGCACAGTCAAATAAAAATTTCAAATATGTTATCCTGAGATACTTTAATGTTGCTGGAGCTAGCATGGATGGAATCATTGGCCAGAATACCAAAAATGCAACACATCTTATAAAAGTAGCGGCACAAACTGCTCTTAAAAAAAGAGATAAAATGTATATTTTTGGGGATACATATGACACAAAAGATGGTACGTGCATAAGAGATTATATACATATAGAAGATTTATCAAATGCCCACATTTTATCACTTAAGTATTTAAAGAATAATCCTAGTGACATATTTAATGTAGGTTATGGCAAGGGATTTAGTGTAAAAGAGGTGATTCAAACTATGAAAGATATCAGTAAAAATGACTTTACAGTGGAAGTTGAAAACAAAAGAGAAGGAGATCCAGAAATACTGATTTCCAATAACGAAAAAATTACTACTTTGCTAAAATGGAAACCAAAATACGATGATTTGAAAATTATTTGTGAAACTTCACTCAAGTGGGAAAGTAAAATATGAAAAATAATATTAGTGTGAAATTATTAAACCGTGGTAGCCGAGCCGACGAGGAATCTGGATTTAAACAGCAGTCTATAAAAAATGAAGCTAAATGGGGAAATTGTTCTTTTACATTTAATCCTTTAGAAGAGAATTATGATTGGCTAGTTATTATAGATGATATGCTACATATCATTCCCAAGCGAACAGAATTATTGACTTACCTAAAAAATAATAAATTTGGATATAATTTTGAATTTTCAGTTTACTATCATCCTCAACATATCCAAAAGAAGGAATAATTTATGATTAATTCATCAGTGTACATTATTTGTAAGAATGAAGAAAAACATATACAAAGAGCCCTTGAAAGTGTCAAAGATTTTGATGAAATTATTGTTGTTGACAGTGGAAGTAGCGATAATACATTAAAAATAGCAAAACAATATACTGATAAAGTTTTACATCAAGAATGGTTAGGTTTTGCAGCTCAAAAAGAGTATGCAAAAAATCTTTGCTCAAGTAAATGGGTTTTAAATCTTGATGCTGATGAGCAATTAAGCGATGAGCTAAAAAAAGAAATTATTAAAACTATAAACGACGATAAAGTTAATGGACTCAATATCAAAATTTCTGGAAAGTATTTAGGAAAATTCAATCACCCCCTATGCAAATTTAACAGAAGAGTAAAATTCTTTAGAAAGTCTTGTGGGTATTACCCGGAAAAATTGGTCCATGAAACAATTTCTATATCTGGGAAAATATCAAAAGCCGATGGTTTTATATTTGACTATGGGACTAATGATTTAGAAACACATTTGAATAAAACAAATTTATACTCATCCCTGAGAGCTAAGGAAAAATTTGAGAAAAATAAAAAGTACTCAATTTTAAAGCTTATATTTGTATTTCCTCTTACGTTTTTTAAATCGTTTATTATAAAAAGAAATTTCTTAAATGGTACCAATGGATTTATATCATCGGTGAGCAATTCTTTTTATGCATTTTTAAAAGAAGCAAAATTGTATGAAAAAAATATAGTCTAGACAAATCGTGCTATACTCATCCCAAAAAATTTGGCCATTTATAAATTGATAATTTCTAAGAAAACAATATCAAGTGATGCCCTTGCAGATAATATTTCCTAGTAACAATTGCACTTCTGTAATACGCCAAATTTCATCACTTGGTACGACTAAATTAAGATCACAAAACTCATTCATTGCACCCCCATCGTATCCGCTAAAGCCTATTGTCTTGCACTCTAGATTACGTCCTAGGCTTAATGCTCTTAGTACATTTACACTATTGCCGCTAATTGAAATACCTATCAGTAAATCTCCTTTTTTGTACACTTTTGATACTTGATTTTCAAAAACTTTTTCATCATCAGGATTTTGCGCTATTTCAAGGACCGTTACTCTTTTTTCAAGACCATATTTATCTTTTAAGTTGGAAGATATAAGCTCTGCCAATAATGCATTTTTACCATTCCCGAACAATATAATATTATTTCCACTCTGCAATACTTGGTTCACCATAATACACGCTGTATATATATGATTTTGTAAATTTTCCATTGTTTTTTCTACAATATTACTATGAGAATTCATATCATTATGTATCATATTCATCATAATAATTCCTTACTTTTTAACAATATTTATCGACTCTAAAATTGATTTGACGTTATGTTTAGCCTCTGTATATGCTGCGCTATTGACGAAAATCGTATTGTCTATGTGTGCATTTTTGCCGGCTTCTATGTCGCTCAATTTATCGCCTATCATCCAAGATTTTTTTACATCTATATCAAACTCTTTTATAGCGTCTTGCAGCATTTTACTATTTGGTTTTCTACAATCACATCTATCCTCTGGAGAATGGGGACAATGGTACACTGCGTGTATATTTATCTCTTCTTTTTTAAGTTCTGCTAGTATCCAAGCGGTGAGTGTATCAAAATCTTCTTGAGTATAATACCCTCTTCCTATGCCTGATTGGTTGGTGACTATGATGAGCAAATAGCCCAAGCTTTGAAAATGTTTCAGCACCTCAAAGATACCTTCGCAAAAATCAAAATCTTCTATTTTACTCACATACGCTTTATCAACATTAATAATTCCATCTCTATCTAAAAAAATAGCTTTATTCAAAATTCATCCTCTATTAACTGAACATTATATCGTTATTTATGCAAAAATATAATAATTTATATTTAAGCATAATTAACAAATCATTAGATATAATTTTTAAAATTCTAAATTGAAGGACACTATTAATGAAAAAATTCATTATCACTACAATCGCAGCTTTAGCTGTAAGTTCTAGCCTAATGGCTGCAGTAAATTCAGCTACTTGTAAAGGCTGTCATGGAGCAAATTTTGAGAAACAAGCTCTTGGTAGATCTGAGGTCGTTGCAGATATGACACATGACGAGATTGCTAAGCAACTTTTATATTACAAGACAACAACTGTGCCAGCTGAAATGATTATGAAGGGTCAAATTGGTAGATATTCTGATGCAGAACTCACAGAATTTTCTAAAACTGTAGGCAAGTAGTCTTTTCCAAGAGGGAACGAAAATTAGTAACTCTCCAAAAATAAGTTAATCTTCTCAGATAAGAAATGTTAAAGTATTGTGCGATATAATTTCATTCAAAACAAAACATAGGAGTTTTAAATGAAAAAATTATCATTAGCATTAATGATTCTAGCAGCTTCAACATTGATGGCTGGAGAAGGTGCATCTTTATATAATAAATGCGCAGGATGCCATGGTGCACAAGCTGAGAAAAAAGCTTTAAACAAATCACAAGTGATCCAAGGGTGGGATAAAGCTAAATTAGTAACAGTACTTAATGGTTACAAAGATGGTAGTTATGGTGGCGCGATGAAAGGTCTCATGAGAGGTCAAGTTGCTAGCTATAATGATAAACAAATAGAAGAAGTATCTGAATATATTTCAAAATTAAAATAATCAATCAGGCGGTCGGTACCCATCGTCTGCCTTTTTCTTTTTTCTTTTCATAATTTCTTTTTTCTTTTTTTCCATTGCTATCGCATCATGTAAAGCCTCTTCGCCATCAAAAGATGTCATATCTAAAAATTTCTTAGTATCCTCAAACTGCCCCGTTTTTAAACCCCACAATAAAGCCCAAAGTCCGAGTGCTCCCAAGAGTGTTGAAGCCCCAAGCATCATCGCGATTACCCAACTATCCATTATTTAATCCTCATTGAATTTCCAACTACTATTAACGAGCTAAGCGACATGGAGAGTGCCGCCACCAGCGGTATCACATGTCCAGACATTGCTAGTGGAATTGTTATGACATTGTATAAAACTGAAAATGCTAAATTTTGTTTAACGATTCTAAATGTATTTTTTGAAACTTCAAAAACCGTTTTTAATCCCTCAAAAGAGTCATTCATAAGTACAATGTCACTGACATTGACTGCGACATCCGTACCACTTCCTAGAGTGATTGCCACTTCACTGCAAGAGAGTGCCAAAGTATCATTTATACCATCGCCGACCATAACAACCCTTTGCCCTGCACTTCTGATATCTTCTATATATTTTGCTTTATCTTGCGGCAAAAGAGAAGCCTCAAACTCTTCTATGCCGACTTCTTCTGCTATTTTTTTGGCGACTCTCTCATTGTCTCCACTGAGCATAATGACTCGAAGACCGCTATTTTTAAGATAGGATATAGTCCCTTTTGCCCCTATTCTTGGCTTGTCTTCCAGATAAAAACTTGCAACTAACACAGCATCATACGCGACATGTAACTCACTTAAAAAGTCACTATTATCGTTACATGTAACAGAATTTTCACGCATAAAATTACCATTACCTGCCAATATTTGTTTTCCTTTATAGGTAGCTTTGATACCTTTTGCTTCGACTATTTTCACTTTCTCCAAATCCACTATTTTTAGTTTCAACTCTTTTAAAAATTCTTTTACACCTTGACTCACTGGATGAGAAGAGAGTGACACCAAAGAATATAGTATAGATTTATCAAAATTCTCTCTTATAGTAGAATCTACAACCTTAGGCTTTCCGTTGGTAATAGTCCCTGTTTTATCAAGCACCACAGTAGAACAAGCAGCAACACTCTCTAAAAATGTAGCCTCCTTAAACAGAATGCCCTTCTTTGAAGCTCTAGAAATCCCAACTAAAGTCGCAACAGGAGTCGCTAACCCTAAGGCACATGGACACGCTATGACTATCACAGAAATTGAGATGATAAGAGCTTGTTCAAATGAATGTGTATGAAAATACCAGCCAGCAAATGTCAAAATAGCCAACACTAGTATGGCAGTTGAAAAGTAGCCAGATATTGAGTTTGCCAACTGTTCAATGCGAGGTTTTTTATCCATAGAATCTTCAAGTAAAGCAACAATTTTACTCAGCATTGAGGAAGCATAAAGATGCGAGGCTGTGTATCTTATGACACTATCAACACAGATTGAGCCACTTAAAATCTTATCGCCATTTTGAAGCAACACTGGCACGGACTCACCAGTGAGCGACGAGTTATCAAACGACCCTTCTCCGCTTATCACAACACCATCAATCACAACCTTTTCACCCGCTCGAAGCTCTATGACATCGCCCACTTCCACAGCTTCTACGCCAACTAAAAATTTCTCACTCTCTCTTACGAGTGTCACTTCCGAAGGTAGCGATGAGCTAAAGCTATCTAGCGTATCGACTGCTTTTTTCTTCGTTAAAACTTCAAGATATTTTCCAGCAAACACAAACGTTACTATCATCGCTACTGAGTCAAAATAAACTTCACCGTGCCCACTGAACATCACATAAATAGAAAACAGATAGGCACTCAGTGCCCCGCTGGCAACCAATAAATCCATATTGACAAATTTATTTTTTAAGCCATAATAGGTGCCTTTAAAAAAGACGCCACCTGTATAAAAAAGTGCTGGGGTTGCCAAAATAAATTCAGCAAAATTGAGTATATTTTTTATGTCCGTTCTCATACCTGTAAAATAGCCGCCGTATTGGGCAATCGCAATCCACATGATATTCATGGTGCAAAACACTCCGACCAAAAGCCTTGAATAATAATCTTTTCGCCTTGCATTTGCTTGTTCTTCTTGCATACTCGGATCGTAAGGATAGGCGTTGTACCCTATATTTCTTATTATTTGTATAATTTCTGAGAGCTTGATAGTATCTGAATCCCAAAGTATCTTTGCTTTGTTGCTTGTATGATTAATCGAAACTTCCACGACACCCTTTGTCTTATGCAATACCTTTTCATTTAGCCAGATACACGCCGCACAGTGAATCCCATCGATGATGAGTGAAATGGAGCTAAACCCGCCTTTTTCTTTTATATATTTTTTAACAAATCCGTCTAAGTCAAATTTATTGATGTCGTCATGTAAAGTTTTTGGTGGCTCAATGGTATGCTCACCCATTTTTTCATAAAAGTTGTCCAAGCCCTCATCGCGAAGTAAATGATAAATCCCCTGGCACCCCTTGCAACAAAAATACTTGCCGCCATCTTCTATAAGGACCTTCTCATCATACTCTAAATGACAATGGTCACACCGTCTTTTTTGCATTACACTCTTTCAATTATTTTTAATTAACCATTATATCTATTTATGCTAAAATTTCTTAAAAATTGAAGGGAAGTTATGCGTGTAATTTTTGAAGCAACTGTAAAAAATAATGAGAGTGGCGGCTGGACTATTGAGTTAAAAGACACCGTTATGCAACGAGTTGTGATTTGCCAAGATTTAAATGAATTTGAGAGTAAAATCCAAGAAATGGGTGAAGAATATGGCGGTCAAATTGATGAAGTCAAATGGATAAGCGACAAGAGTTTATCTCCACAAAACATGCAAGAAGTCAGAGTCTCCATGATAGAATTTCATGAAAAATACAAAGATGAACTTGACAAAAAAGAAGACTAATTGATGAATGAGGGCATTCAATTATTTTTAATAATGCTCATATTCTTAGAAATTTTTGAATTTATGTGGCAAAGAGGAGATAACTTTCAAGAGTATGTTGCAAATTTATTTTATTTTTATAAAAAAAATTTAATTCTTTTTTTCTTACTTCACCCAACTGTGTACTTTGTCATATTTGCTCAACTCACATTTTCAAATTACTCTTTTTTCGCAACGGCTCTAACTCTAGTCAAAGTTTTTGATTTAAGCTTTAAAATCACACTTTTAGACAAAATTTACAACAAAAAAGAGTTAGGAGCATTTGCTCCATTATTAAAATTAAATTATCCAATTTCAAGGCTACTGAAGGCTTCTGGAGTGATTATTTACCCCTGCTTATTTCTAGCTGGGTATATGTTTTCTTGACAAAAATTCAGCTTTATTATAGAATTTCACTTAGATTTGCAAAGACCATTGGTCTGAACACCTATATTAAACTACTAAAATCGCTTTCAAAGCAATTAAACTTCTCGTACATTACTATAATGAGAACCTTACAGCTTCACAAACGATAAATCCACAAAAGAAGGTCAAATGAGCGGAAACACAACTGCAACCCCACCCACTCCCAAAGCGAACAAACCATATCATTCCAAATCAAGAACACATGTACCGGTAGAAGGGTATAAAATAGAAGGGTTGAGAAGTACTCCAATTGATAAGCTATTAGAAATTGCAATAGAATTAAATGTTGAAAACCCAAGTGAACTCAAACGTCAAGATTTGATGTTTGAAATTCTAAAGTCTCAAGTAAATCAAGGCGGCTTTATACTTTTTACAGGTATTTTAGAAATCACAAATGAAGGTTTTGGCTTTTTAAGAGCCATGGATGCAAACTTCAGCGATAGTGTCAATGATTCTTATGTAAGTGCCACGCAGGTACGTAAATTTGCTCTTCGTAATGGTGATATCGTCACAGGGCAAGTGCGTCCGCCAAAAGAGCAAGAGAGGTATAATGCCCTTTTAAAAATAGAAGCTATTAACTACCTTCCTATGAAAGACAGCAGAAAAAGACCGCTATTTGAAAACTTAACACCACTTTATCCAACAGAACAGATAAAATTAGAGTACGATCCATTAAGAATTACGGGTCGTGTTTTAGATCTTTTTACTCCTATTGGAAAAGGCCAGCGTGCGCTTATAGTTGCCCCTCCTCGCAGCGGTAAAACTGAACTTATGAAAGAATTGGCTCACGGAATTTCTAAAAATCATCCTGATATTGAGCTGATCGTTTTACTTGTTGATGAGCGCCCTGAAGAAGTAACCGATATGGAAAGATCCGTTCGAGGTGAAGTTTTTAGTTCAACCTTTGATCAACCAGCAGTCAATCACGTACGTGTTGCAAACTTAGTCATTGAAAAAGCAAAAAGAAGTGTTGAGATGGGAAAAGATGTTGTCATCTTGCTAGATTCTATCACAAGACTTGCCCGCGCATACAATACAGTCACACCTTCAAGTGGAAAAATTTTAACAGGTGGAGTGGATGCGAATGCACTTCATAAGCCAAAAAGATTTTTTGGTGCTGCAAGAAATATAGAATTTGGTGGCTCTCTGACCATAGTATCTACGGCCCTAATTGAAACTGGAAGTAGAATGGATGAAGTCATTTTCGAAGAGTTTAAAGGCACGGGAAACAGTGAAATTGTTCTAGACAGAAATATTTCTGATAGAAGAATTTATCCCGCTATTAACATCATAAAATCAGCTACGAGAAAAGAAGAGTTGCTTCTGAGTCCTGATAATCTTCAACGAGTGTGGGCACTTAGAAGTGCTATGAGTCAGATGGAAGATATTGAAGCTCTTAAATTTTTATTTTCAAAAATGCTTAAAACCAAGACTAATGAAGAATTTTTATCCCATATGAATGACATCTAATAACAATAAAAACCCTAATTTATCTTCTGATATTTTCAATGATACTTTGGGGTCTCTCTTGGCCTACTGCAAAAACAGTCACAACTTATGCATCAGCAACAACGCTCGTCTTTTGGAGATTTTTTTTTCAGCTATCGGCCTTATACCTTTACTCATTTATTTTAAACAATCCTTACTATTTTCAAAAAAAGCTCTTGTTTCTATTTTATTTGGAACATTTTTTCTCTGTGCCTATAACTATTTTTTCTTCCTTGCCTTAAGCAATGGTTTAGCAGGGCTCGGTGGTGTATTGGTGACTACTCTTAATCCACTTATAACCTATCTTATCATGGCAGGTTACTCAAAAAATAAAATAAAAAATAACCAATTAGTAGGCGTCATACTTGGTCTAATAGGTGGTGTTTTTATCATGAGACTATGGGATTTTGGAGTTGAAGATTTAACTCAAGGGGGAAATATATATTTTCTCATAGCAGCAGCATTATGGTCAGCTCTTAGCATATCAAGTGCAGGTGCGAAAAATCACGTGGCAGTTTTAAGTTTTAGTTTTTATCTTTATGTGATGACAACAATCATTAGTTTCTTTCTAGCTGATACGCAAGAAATTATTGACTCTCTGAGTTTTGGTTGGTACTTTTGGGCAAATATGATTTTTATATCGCTTGTGACAACAGCAATCGCTACAACTATTTACTTTAAAGCCTCTACTATTTTGGGCTCAGCCACCGCTAGTTCTTACATCTATTTAGTGCCGGTCACTGCAATCGCTGGCAGTTACTTTCTGCTAGGAGAAGTTCCTAAGGTTACGACACTCATAGGCGGAACTATTTGTATTTTAGCGGTCACCCTTATCAATAAAAAAGCATAGTTTATTTAAAAAAATTATATCTTAATCAAAAAAATAGTAAAATCTAAAATCTTTACATGTAAAAAGGTTTTGTTTTGTCAAAAGTATTAGCACTAAAATATCGTCCAAATTCATTTGATAAACTCATCGGTCAAGATGCTATAACGCAAACTTTAAGTCTTGCGCTAAACCAGCAAAGACTCTCCCATGCCTATCTTTTTTCAGGACTGCGAGGAAGTGGTAAAACTTCTACTGCAAGAATATTTTCAAAAGCATTGGTCTGTGAAAAAGGCCCAAGTGCAACACCTTGTGAAGTGTGTATTCACTGCACAATGGCAAATGAAAATAGACACATAGATATTATAGAAATGGACGCTGCGTCAAATCGCGGGATAGATGATATCCGTGACTTAATAGAAAATACGAAATACAAGCCAAATACGGCACGATTTAAAATATTTATCATCGATGAAGTACATATGCTGACACCTCCAGCCTTTAATGCCCTTTTAAAGACCCTAGAAGAGCCGCCAGAGTTTGTAAAGTTTATACTTGCGACAACTGACCCGCTTAAGCTTCCAGCGACGATTTTGTCGCGTACACAACACTTTAGGTTTAAACAAATTTCAAAAAATGACATCACCCATCATTTGTCACATATATTAAATTTAGAAAGTGCTGAGAGAGAAACCCTCAACCAAGATAAAATTAATTACGACGTAGAAGCGCTTGATATGCTAAGCCGTGCTGGAAATGGCTCGCTGCGAGACACTTTGACGCTACTGGACCAGGCTATTATATTTTCAAAAGGCTACATCACTCCACAAAACACTGCTTCAATGCTAGGCCTTCTTGATCCAAAAGAATTGGAAATGATATTTGACACCATCCTTAAAGGTGATAAAAAGAAACTGATATCAACCATAAAAGAGTTGGAAAGTTATGAATGTGAAGTGATTATCAATGAATTAATTTCTTACCTAAAAGAGTCTTTTTTCAACCAGGATGGAAGATTTTCAACTCTCATTACTGAAAGATTTTTTAGGATTCTGAGTGAATCAAAAAATTTACTCTTCTTAAATGCAGATAACGGTTTTGTTCTGACTTTACTATTTTTCAAAATGCTAGAAGCAACCAATATAAAAACCATTGACGAAATGATAGAATCACTGGAAAATGAAAAATTTAGAATACCCGCAAAAGAAGAACCTGTCGTCGCTCAGCCAATATATAAAGAACATGTGGAAAGTATCGCTCAAGAGGAAGTAGAGGTTCATAGTGAACCAGAAAATACTTCACATGTGGGCGATACTGGCATAATCTTCTTTAAGCAGCTTATTTTAAAATTAGAAGATAGAAGTTATGAGTTAGCAACGTGTTTTAAAACGTATATCAATTTTATAAGTTATGAGAATTCCACATTAACATGGTCATCATCCGCCGAAGATGAAAATAAAAATATTTTAAAACATGGATATCCTATCATAAGACAATTTGTTCAGGAAATTTTTGGGATAGATACAAAAATAAAAATGAGTCAAAGTGAAATAAAAGAAAAGTTTAGAGATAATTCGGATGCAAATGAAGAGTCATCTTCAATGATAGAGGCTCAACAGGTCAATCTTGATGAGGGCTCAAATACTGAGAGTTGTGTAACCGGGCATATAACCGCAGAAAAAAAAGAGGCAGAGGCAAAAGAAATGCTCAATGATCCCTTTGTAAAAAAAGTTCAGGAGATGTTTAACCCAAGCGAAATAAAAATTTATCCTAAAGTATAAAATCCATTAACAAATGGGGTGTTAGCTCAGCTGGGAGAGCGCCGCGCTGGCAGTGCGGAGGTCAGGGGTTCGAGCCCCCTACACTCCACCAAAATTCCAATTCAAATTCCAAGTGCAGATATAAAACCTATTAATGCACCTGCCATTAATAAAATAACTGGACTACTAAAAAAAGTTACTGTATCTTGTATTTCCAATTTAATTTTCCCCTAACCCTTTAAAAGCTTCATCTATTTCTCTTTCACGATTTACAAAAAATCTTTGAGTTACTTGACAGTTAGGTAAATGACACAATATACGGCGTTTATATTAAGAATGATTATCAACCGTCAATACCGTCAAATGCAAGTTGTTAAATTGTGATATGATATAATTGCCAAAATAATCAAGAAGTTCATCATCAAAACAACCACAGACTTGCTTGATATTTTAACTTATCTTGTAATTGATGTAAAAAAAGTTAGAAAATAAGTGTAGGAGTATAGCTGTAACTCACCCTCTTTAAACTTGTCTTAATATACAAGAGTGTAGTATCGCAGTACAGATTAAGTCAGATTGTTTCTTAAAAAGCTTTATAGAAGCCTTTTAAGAGATAACTTCTGTTCGTTATCCTCTGCTAAAAAAGATATAAATCGTTTTATCAAGTATCTATCGGGTGGTCGTACATTGCCGATAATACACCTTTCGTGGTCGAGCCTCACTTCCCTTGTGGTAGTGGGGCTTTTTTTTTGTCTAAAAATGTAGGCGTGAGTATAGAGTAGTCAAACCGCCCTGCTCCATTTCGAACCAGGAAGCAAAGAGCTACATCGCTGATGATACTTTATCTTACTGATATGGAAAAGTAAGTCCTTGCGGTCAAGACCACAGACAGGGCATTACGATGAATAAAAGATTGATAAAACGATTTATTCTTGCGATGTGTTATGTTATCGAGTTTTTATTCGACGACTAACACTAAACAAGAGGAGCCAAGGATTACGACCCCTTAGGCTCCATCCTTTCTTAAATTCCCAAAATATCAAATAAAATAATGCATTTATACCATCACCAAGTATCTTATTGGTTGAATTCAGGAAAAAAGGAAAAAACATGAACTCTATAAGTAAACTACAGAGAGCTATTAACTCAATAGAGCAAAGAGAACTGGGGATGAAGAGCTAAAAAGTAAATTACGAAACTCTGAGAATGAATTATTACAAGTGCAGATATAGGGACTCATATAATTTGAATTTGTAGTATTCTATAGACAAAAAACTAAAGTTTTGTTACCATATTGGTCTAGTATGTATTATTTTATTGATACATACCTAATGTATGATGAGGAGGGTAAAAAAATGGCTATTCGATATTTAGACGATAAGAATAAACATCTTAGTGGATATGTTGTTTCAGGTAAGCAGTCAAGTATGATTAGAAAAGCTGTTATTGAAAAAAGTTCTAAGGATGTCCTTGCTTCTATAAAAAACACTACTTCATCAGTAAGGGCTATTATAGCTAAGACTGCTTCTAGAAATTAATGTCCGTAGAAATTGTTGATTTAAATAATTTTTCACGTCCAGATTTTAAAAAAATAGCTAAAATATTAGCATATGAACAGCAAATAAGGACTGGGTGTCGAGCTATTTTGGTTGAATCGAAGGAAACTGCTATTACATTTTATGATAAACACAAATTTACTAGTTTTGATATTTCAACTATACCTACTCCTATGTTTTTAGAAATAGAAGCATTGGGAGGTAGGCATAAAATTAAAAGTTCACCTGGTAAAATGGATATGCTTACTTCTTTTATTGAATTTACAGAATGTTTCAATCTTTTGCCTATTGGAGAAACTTTTAAAAAATTGTTGACTACTGTTCTAAGCGGTGAAGCGGGGTTGCGATACGGAGCGTTTAGTAAGCCCTCGATGGTTGAATACCGTTATCGTCTCGCTTCCATATTTCCTGAATTCAGGTAATTTCCTATTTTTTCAATAGAAATTTCTATCTCTTTAAATTTTGGGCAAGTATCACTATAAACTAAATCTCTAAAATTGGTTTGATAATATGATTTAAGCCTATCCATAACATTTTTAGTATCTAAAAAGATAGGCGTTTTAGAGACTTCTATACGCGTCCATGCTTCTCCAAATTGATTGCTATCATCGACTCTTACACTTTTTATTGTAGATATAAAATCTTCACTTTCAATAAATTTTTTAATCTCTTCTTGTTGCATTAAAAAGTAGATATCATAAAAGTGTCTTATTTTGTTTTTTAGTCCTGTATAATTTTCATCTGACTCATAAGAAGCTCTTGCGATCGCACTTATCTTTTCACAGAATGTTCTTTTGATATCGAGAACATTGATTTCAAACTCTTTTAGTTCATGCTCTTCTATCAACTCTGGTGCTTGCTTGTATAAAAGTTCACTTATGTATGTTGCTATAGGCACTTTTAAATATTGTGTAGGTTTAGAAAAAGAGTTTATTTCCAAAATAATATTTTCTGTCGCATGCCCAAAATTACCCTTTTCGAGTTGAGGATAAGCATGAACAGTTTTTCTAAATTGTGAGCCTTTTGAAGTTAGATTATCTATTTTAACTTCTGTGAAATTTGTATCCAATATATCTTTTTCAATTTTTTTAATGAGAGTTTTTATCTGATTGCCACTGAGACCTTCAACCATAAGTGCTAAATCTATATCTTCTGAAAACCTTTCTATGATTTTATATGCTTTTGAGAGGGAAGTTCCTCCCTTAAATATAGCAACATCTATATATTCACTTTGTGATAAGTTTTTCAATACATAGCAAACCCAGTAATCTTTTTCTATATACAGAGGATTGATACCCATATCACTTGCTGTTGCTTCAATGAGTTGGCTAAAAAGTTCTTTTTGTAGGTGTAGTATCATTTATACAATGCTCCACTCTTTTTTGTTTTTAAGTATATTATCTTTAATTCCAAGCTTGTATTTTGTGAGAGAGTTGAGTCCTGATTTTATCTTATATGCTTCTTCCCATAATCCTAAATCTTTTAATATAGCGCCCAAAAGGGCTTTGGTCCTTGGTGTATATTCTTTTACAAAAATAGCGAGTTTCTTTTGTTCCATTTGAGTTAGTTTGCTAATAAAATCTTTTAGATATAGTAATGCTTCACTCGCAGTAGTATCAGGAATGCTTTTTATATCTTTTAAGGCGTCAAGAATTTGAAGTAGCTTGATATATTTTTTTGGAGCATTTACTCTTGTTCTTACAAATTTGATATTTAAATTATCAACTTTTACTCGTCTTGCTGATTGATTTGTTGCTATGGTTGTCAAATTTGCTACTTGTGTGGTGAGCCCCAATAATCTAAAACTATTCAGCCCAGTTTCGTAATTGAATTTTTCGGCATCCATATAGCTGTTTATTTTTTCTTTGCTACTTGGTCCCATCTCTCCGAAGCGTGTTTTTTGAGGCTTATAGTATTTGCCTTTTGAAAATTTTTTTATAATACCTTGTTTATAAAGTCTACTAAATTCAATAGCAATAGTAGATATCTTATCACTTGGAATATCAGCATAAGTAAATACTTTTCCAGTTTCAATTTTACCTACAAAATCTCTTGTTAATTTTGCTATTGACATTTAACCTCCTTTTTTATGCTTATTATACTTAATTATGAAAAGTTTTTCAAGTATAAAACTTATTAATTTAAGATATAATTAATTATATAAACATAAGCGAATAAAAATCACGTACTACATTATTTGCTGTATTTTGTCTCACCTTACTACCTGAATTCAATTAATATCGCAACTTTTTTCATTTTACATACCCTTATTCATGTACTCAACCATCTTTTCTAAACCAATACATTTTCTCTACATGTAACGTTACTTATACCCTAAAACGTAATATGTCTCTTTATTACTCACTTTTTGGATTTCTACTTTATATTTTTCTGACCATTTGCTAATCATTTCTTGCACCTCAGCAATCATCTCTTCACCTTTGGCTTCATTTTTTATTTTAAAAAAATCTTTACTGCTTGAAAGTGCGACACACGATAAATGCGCTTGTAATTGGTCATGTAACGTAATAAGATGTTTTTCTATATAATCAAAGCCGCCTGTATTGTCTCTTATAGTTTGTACTTGCGCCATAGCACTATTCGTTACCGTGTAGCCTAATTGCCTCAAAATAGCATCATTTTTCATACATGTCATCCTTTTGTTTATTTTTTTTGGGCGATAAGAACACCCTCTATTAATTTTGAAATATCACCGTCTAAAATCGCACTTACATTGGAGTAAGCTATGTTACTTCTTGTGTCTTTTACCTGCTGGTAAGGTGCCATTACATAACTTCGTATTTGATGTCCCCAACCAATTTCACTTTTTACAACACCATCTTTTTCGGCTTGTTGCTTTTCCAGTTCAAATTCATACAATCTTGATCTGAGCATTTTTAAAGCATTCGCTTTATTTTTATGCTGACTTCTGTCATTTTGACATTGCACCACAATCCCTGTTTCTATATGTGTGATGCGTATGGCAGAATCAGTTTTATTGATATGTTGACCACCTGCCCCACTCGCGCGATAGGTGTCAATTCTGATATCGTTATCCTCAATCACAATATCGATATCATCATCCACCTCAGGACTAACCATCACCGAAGAAAATGAAGTATGTCTTTTTGCATTTGAGTCAAACGGAGAAATTCGCACCAGTCTGTGGATACCATTTTCAGTTTTTAAATACCCATAAGCATTGACTCCATGAATGATAAAACTCACATCCTTCAGCCCAGCCTCATCTCCATCTTGATAATCAAGCAATTCTACCTTAAAATTATTTCGCTCTGCCCAACGAAGGTACATGCGATAAAGCATACTCGCCCAATCTTGGCTTTCAGTGCCGCCAGCTCCCGGATGAATTGAGATAAAAGCGTCCTTGTTGTCATCATCGCCACTAAGCATCATGGCAATCTCTAGATCAGTCACGAAGTTTTCTAATGAAGGAGCATCTTTTACTAAATCATGAATGCTTTCCTCATCTTCTTCATCAACTGCCATCGCATAGATATCGCCAGTATCAACCACTGCGCTCTTTGCCCTTTCATATCTATTTAAAATAGTACCAGCACTCGTTTTTTCCTTTGATATAATCGCAGCCCTCTTCGCATCGCTCCAAAAATCAGGATCTAGCTCAATCTCTTGTATCTGGGCTAATCTTTCTTTAATAGAGTCTGGCTTTATGATTTGTGCAATATTGTCTATCTTTATCGCTAATTTTTTTAAAAGTTCTGTGTACTCATAACTATCCAAACTATAATCCTTTTTTTATTCTAAACCATCTTTACAGTAACCCATGCTTTATGAATTTTTTGCTATAATGTCTCTCTATCTTACAGCAAAGTGCCTAAAATGAAAATATTTCAAGATACAAATGAACTTATAAATTATAGAAAACAGCTAAATGGTAACATTGGTTTCGTGGCAACTATGGGAGCACTCCACCAAGGGCATATTTCTCTTATAAAAGAGTCCATCAAAAATAATGATAAAACAATAGTTTCAATTTTTGTAAATCCAACACAATTCCTACCAGGAGAAGATTTCACAAGTTACCCAAATAGATATCAAGCTGATTTAAAGATTTGTGAACTAGCTGGTGTTGATGCTCTTTTTATGCCACATGTAAGCGATATTTACTTTGATGTAGAGCCCTCAATCAGTGCCCCTATGAAAGAGAGTTATATACTTGAAGGGTATAAAAGACCCACTCATTTTGATGGAGTTTTAAGAATAATTTTGAAACTTTTAAATATCACTCATCCAACCCATGCTTATTTTGGTAAAAAAGATGCACAACAACTATTTTTGATAAACAACATGGTGAAAACTCTTTTTATAGACACCACTATAATCCCGTGTGAAATTATAAGAAATGAAAATGGCCTTGCCCTCTCATCAAGAAATGCTTATTTGAGTGAACAAGAGAAGCAAAAAGCTTTAAGTATTTCAAGGTCACTACAAGTTGCAGCGACTGCAATCATTAAAAAAGAGTTAAGTGCGGCTGCCATAAAAGAAAAAATGGCCGAAATTTTATCACAAATCGAAGTAGAATATATAGAAATAACCGATAGAGCGTTCCAAAGAATAGAAACAATAGAGATAAAAAACAGCATGATTTTAGTAGCTGCCAAAGTGGGTGCAACGAGACTCATAGATAACTTGTGGATATAAAATGGCGTCAGGAATTTTTGCACTACTCGATGATATAGCACTACTTGCCGACGACATGGCAATGGCAACTAAGATAGCGACTAAAAAAACGGCTGCCATTTTAAGTGATGATTTAGCGGTAAATTCAGAAAAAGCGACGGGGTTTGATCAGAGCCGAGAGCTAAAAGTCATCTGGGCTATCACCATAGGCTCCCTTAAAAATAAAGCTATTATTTTGCCATTGGCTTTTTTACTCAGCTCATTTGTGCCTTGGATTATTCCTTATATTCTTATATGTGGTGGTCTGTATCTTTTGTATGAAGGGGCAGAGAAGATAGAAGAAACTCTTTTCCATAAAAAACATAAGACCGAAGAAGTTGTTAAAATCTTAAATGCTTCAAATGATACTATTTTAGATGTTGAAAAAGATAAAATAAAAGCAGCTATTTTTATGGATTTTATTCTCTCTATTGAGATTATAATCATCGCTTTAAGCACCGTGTTAAATGAACCTCTTGTGATACAAATAGGTGCGACCATCTTTGTTGCCATCGCTGCTACGCTTGGAGTTTATGGTATTGTGGCGCTTATTGTTAGGATTGATAACGTCGGATTTTGGCTCATCGATAGAAAACACGTAAAAAGCGGAAATTTCTTAGTCTCTTTGATGCCGCAAATTATCAAGTTACTCTCTATTGTTGGGACCATTGCGATGATTCTTGTAGGGGGAGGCATATTGTCTCACAATATCGCTATAATACACCACTATTTTATAGAATTTATACCCACACTACTCAATGAGTTTTTAGTAGGAATGCTAATCGGCACTTTGATGTTGCTAGTCATAAAACCAATACAATTACAAATAAGAAAGAAGAAAAATAATGAGTAAAAATTTATACCTAGTATCCCTAGGGTGCAATAAGAACTTAGTTGATTCGGAAGTCATGTTAGGGAAACTTAAAGAGTACACGATAGTACACGAGCCAGAAAATGCTGATGTTTTGATTGTTAATACATGTGGTTTTATAGGACCGGCTAAAGAAGAGAGTTTGGACACTATTTTCTCACTGCATGAAGCTAGAAAGAAAGAGTCGCTTCTTGTCGTTGCAGGATGTTTGACTGAGCGTTACAGGGAAGAACTGCAAGCAGAGTTGAGTGAAGTAGATCTCTTTACAGGCGTGGGTGATTATGACAAAATAAAAGAAATCATAGACAAGAAAGAGAGTCGATTTTCTCAGTCGGTATATCTTTTAAATGAAGAAGAAAGAGTGATTACGGGTTCTAATTCACATGCATATATAAAACTCAGTGAGGGATGCAACCAATCATGTAGCTTTTGTGCCATTCCATCGTTTAAAGGCAAACTTCACTCACGAACACTGGAATCTCTTCTTAAAGAGGTGAAGCACTTGGTGAAACAAGGATTTTTTGATTTTTCGTTTATCTCGCAAGACAGTAGCTCATTTCTCAGAGATCTTGGAGAAAAAGAGGGATTGATAAAACTGATACATGCAATAGAAAAAATTACAGAAGTCAAAAGTGCCAGGATTCTTTATCTTTACCCAACGACAACTTCAAATGAGTTAATTAAAACAATCATTGCATCAAAAACATTTCACAATTACTTTGATATGCCGATTCAACACATCAGTGATACGATGTTAAAAATCATGAAAAGAGGCGCTGGAAAAGAGAGAATTACAGAGCAACTCACCGTGATGAGAGAATCTGAAAATAGTTTTTTAAGAACTGGACTTATCATAGGCCATCCAGGCGAGAGTGACAAAGAATTTTCTGAACTTTTAGAATTTATCAAAGCATTTAACTTTGATAGAATCTCTCTGTTCCCCTACTCTGATGAAGAAAACACAAGTGCCTACAAGATGGACAGTAAAGTAGATAGTGCTGTGATAAATAAAAGACTTGATGCGATTGAAGAAGTCGTCAGCCAGAAACATACACTCTCATTAGAGTCTGATGTAGGCAAAGAAATTGAAGTGATCGTTGAGGGAGAAAGCAGTGAGCATGAATTTTTTATGGGGTCAAGAAAACTACTTTGGGCACCTGGAATTGATGGCGAAATTTTACTCAATGACTCCGAAGTAGGAGAGCTTGAAGTTGGCAAATGCTATCGCGCGAAAGTGACTCAGATCGCTGGAGATAAATTAATTGCAACAGTTACCAAAACTCTCTATTAAATTACTCGAAGAGTTAAAAACTTCGAAAAATTTATTGGCATATTCTGGCGGTACTGACTCTAATGCTCTATTTTTTATACTGCGCGAGTATGGCATAGAATTTGATATCGCCTTGGTCAATTACCAAACAAGAGATGAAAGTGATGCTGAAGAAAAGTATGCCAAAGAGCTAGCAAGCACCTACCATAAACAATGTTTTGTGCATACATGTGAACTTAGTAAAAAAAATTTTGAACATCATGCCAGAGCCGAAAGATATACTTTTTTTGAAAAAACAATAAAAGACAATGCTTATGATACACTCTTAACTGCACACCATTTAAATGACAGATTAGAATGGTTTTTGATGCAACTAGGTCGTGGAGCGGGGCTGGTTGAATTACTTGGCATGAATGAACTCGAACTTAGTCATGGGTACAAAACAATTCGTCCACTCCTGTATGTAAGCAAAGATGAGATTCTTGCATTCTTACATGGCAATGCTATTAAACACTTTATAGATAACTCCAATACAGACGAAAGTTTTAAGCGAAATCACATCAGAGCTCACTATGCATCTTCTTTTATAAACGAATTTAAAAATGGTGTTAAAAAAAGTTTTGAGTATTTACAGGAAGATTCTCAAAGTCTTATTGTAAAAGATATAAAACAGCTTAAAAACTTATATATCCTCAAGCGTGATGTGAATGACGTTGTGAATATAAGAGGGATTGATAAAGTGATAAAGAGACTCGGATACCTTCTTAGTGCTGCCCAACGTCAAGAGATACTCAAAACAAAAGACTGTATTATCTCTTCACAGATAGCCATTTGTTTTGGTGATGATAAAATTTATATCGCTCCTGCTAAGAAAGCAACAATGGATAAAAAGTTTAAAGAAGTGTGCAGAATTGCAAAAATACCTGCAAAAATAAGACCTTACATGTACGCCAATAATATTCCTATCTTGTAGCGTTTAGATCGTAAACTTTTATGGTAAATGAGGATTTTATAATGCTAGAATTTGATTCCATGTGTATCGGAAAGTCGGCTTGAACGATATTTTCATATCTGTTTAACCCTTCTAAAAAATCGTAAAATTTTGTTGGGCTTTTGAGTTGCGAACTCACCCTTAGTTGATATTCTCTAAACTCATCTTTGTATCCTTTTTTTTCTACCTCCACAAGCGATACTGCATTAAAAAAGGTACCTGCATATGCTATAAAATTTTTGGTCGTGAACGTATGCATAAAAGAAGCTATCACTCTTTTGTTTTCAGTACGCAAGTCTAAAAGTTCCTTCTTTTTCTCTTTTAAAAGGCTCTCCACGCTGAGTTTTTGAACCAATACGGTTTTATAGACACCCATTGATGAACGATAATCTTTGATAGTTGGAACAATTAAAAACAGTACCATAAATAGTGTTATAAGAATAAATACGAGCAAATATATTAGGAACTTGACACTATCTATTTTTTCCATACTTTTATCCATCACTGTTCCTCTAGCTTATCAGGACTGATGATTTTATTGGTGCTTACAAAATTATACCAGCCATCTTGTGTTAAATAAAAAACTGTCTTGCTAGTATGAAATATAGATTTTAATGGAGCGGCCAAAAGAGAATTAAATGTATCTTTTGTGGGAGTGACACCATAAATGATAAGCGAATATTTTTTCATCAATACTTTATTTAAAGTAATTTGATCAGGGACTAAGTCAAATAAATTTTTCATGCTATCTTTTAAAATTATATTATTGGCATATATTTCTTCAGCAATTGCTTTTTGTCTTACAATAAATCTAATTTTTTTGTCAGTCTCTTCTATAGTTGATGCTAAAGATTTTCTCTGGCTTTCCAAGTTCACCACACTACTTTTATACTCTAACGTTTTAAATAAAACAAACACATTAAAAATACTTAATAAAACAATAACCAATGCTATAAAAATAAGCCAAATCTTCGTAAACATTGAAAAGAAATGTTTTTTTCTTGGTGCTATAAAACTTAATCTCATGCTAACTTTTCCGTCTCTTTTCACTGCATCGCCTCATTGATAGACATTTCACAAATAACCTCATGTATATTTACCTTTTGAAGTTCAACGTCCATAAAAAGATTATTTTTAACCATTTTTATTAAATCAGGACTCACTTCGTCGCCATCAAATAAAACTATTTTTTCTATAAATTCACTGCGATACAAATCGTTACTATAATACTCCCTCAAAGATGATATTAAATATTTATAAATCAGAACGTCCCGACCAAATAACTCAATAGTATCTTGAGCCTCTGGCTCATTGTCCCAGTAATCTATCTCATCACTGTTGACAAGTTTTTCGTCGCTCTTTGTTCTAAAAAAAGCACCAAAAACCAAGTCGGCTTCCTCAAAGATACTAATGGTGACACAGTCGTGGTGATTTAATATGTAAAGTATAGGCTCTTTTTTTCTTTTTTCTTTTTCCAAAAGAAAATTTTGAACCATGAAAGGTGAGTATATAAAATCGATTCCAACTTGAGAGAAAAGTTTTTTTATCCAATTTATATCTATAAAAGATGCATAAACAGACCATTTTGCATCTGTATCAAAATGTGTTACATTTTTTATGTCAACGCTATTTTTTTCAAAATCACTTGTAGTATTACCGTAAATAGCACCTTGTCCCGTTGAGTCTAAAAAAAGTGATACATAGGCAAAATTATAATCCGTTTGTATTCTTTCCAGATATTCCGACATATCTTGCGGCAATGCATCTTCTTCTTGTACGTCAAAACTTTTAGAAAATTTCTTTTTTACTATGCCATTTTTTATAACTTTCGAATTAATTATCCAGATATCATCTTCCTGAACAATGGCAATAAAAACAGTTGGAATATTTTTTTTTATAACTCTAGCTATATTAAATACCATTGACACCTATCCATTTGGATTTTTGATTGTTCACATCTTAAACTAATTTTGCTTAAGGACTGCTCTAATACACGTAAAATTTAGAAAGCATTTTTCATTAACTTCTCTTTGATTATCTCTTTAGCAGATTCTACACTCTCATCTGTGACATAAAATGGATCTGAGTAATAAAAGTCCAATCGACTAAAAGGTTTTGGGATTGCAAATCTGTCCCAACTCTTGAGTCTCCAGGCTCTTGAAGCCTTTGTATTCATAGCAACAAGAGGAACATTTTTCTTTTGAGCGATGATAGCAGCACCTGAAGCAATAGAATGTCTAGGCCCTCTTGGTCCATCAGGAGTAATTCCTAAATCTCTTCCTTGTGAAAGAGATAAAAATGCACCTTTCAATGCCTTTAATCCACCTCTTGAAGAACTGCCTCTAATAGTTTTGAAGCCACAAAGACTTAAGAACCTGCTTGCTATCTCACCATCACCATGTTCACTGACAATTGTATCTATATTTTTTGAATTTCTATAATCACCATAGGCAAAAGATCCCATCATAAGCTCCCCATGCCAAAAAACAAAGATACAAGGGTTATGGGATATTTTGCTCTTGTCAAAATGATATTTTTTTCTACATGTAAGGTATAAAATATTGACAATAATATACAATAGGGGAGGCAATATCATTGCCTCTATTTTTTTTTTAAATTTTTTAGTTAACAATTTCGCCATAAAGAGCCAGACGTCTTGGGTTGGTAATCTTTACATTTAAAGTTTGCCCTAACAGTTCCTCTGTACCTTCTATCTGAACCAGTGCATTGTTGTCACTTCTGCCAGCGATTAAACCATTTCTTCTTAACTCTTCAAAATAGACCGGATATATTTTATCCCGTCTTGATTGTGAGATTTCATCTAAAATTTCATCCTGTCTATCTTGCAATCTTTGCAATCTTTTTGAGCCAATTTCAGAGTCAATCTGATTGGTAAATTCTGCCGCTTTTGTGAGTGGTCTTGCAGAGTATTTAAAAGCAAAAATTTGCTCAAATTTCACTTTGTTCATGACATCCATACTATCTTCAAAATCAGCATCACTCTCGCCTGGAAAAGCGACGATAATGTCGGTACTAATTGAAACATCAGGAACAAGTGCTCTAAGCTTTAATGCACGCTCCAAAAACCACTCTTTCGTATATCCCCTCTTCATCTCTTTGAGGATATGAGTGGATCCACTTTGAAGTGGCATGTGCATTGATTTGCATACTTTTGGATTATTTGCAAAAGTCTCTAAAAATTTATCGTCCATATGTAGCGGATGGGGAGAAGTAAATCTTATGCGTTCCACTTCTTCTATCTCACCAATCATATTGAGTAAATCTGAGAAGTCCATACTCTTCTCTCTTTTAGAAGAAAATCTTTTCCCATAATTATTGACATTTTGCCCTAGTAAAAAAATCTCTTTAGCTCCACTTAAGGCTGCTTTTCTCGCCTCTGATATGATTAACTCTGGAGGAATTGAAATCTCTTCGCCCCTCGTATAAGGGACAATACAATACGTGCAACTTTTATCACATCCAATTGAAATATTGATATACGCTTTGTGAAGACTTTGCCTAAATTCACTAAAAGCATACGTACTCTCGTCGTAGTTAATATCAACATCCAAAAACTTTTCAGTATTGACTGCCTGTACTATTTTAGATACATTTCTAGCACCCAATACAAAACTTACTGAAGGAGCTTTTTTAAATATTTCTTCGCCTAGGTGACTTGCCGTACAACCGCAAATACCTATCTTGGCACCCTCTTTTTTTATCTTATTAAAACTACCTATTTCTGAAAACAGTTTATTGACAGGCTTTTCACGCACGCTGCATGTATTGATCATAATCAAATCAGCAATCGTAGCGTCATTTACCACTTCATAATTCTCTTTGGCACTAAGCTCTGCAATCATGTGCTCTGAATCACGAATATTCATAGCGCACCCTATCGTCTCGATATATAGTTTTTTAGTATTTTCTTTACTCAAAAAAACACCTTTAGAGAATGTGAATTTCGTACATGTAATCACCGTCACCTAAACCAAACTTAACTTCTCTAAGATAGACACTGTATTCTTTTGCTTCAAAGTGCTCAACAAGACCAACTAAATCTTTGTGTGAATTATCTTTATCAAAATAGAATAATTTATGAGGATCTTTTTCTAACATCTCTTCTATTTGATCTAGTTTAACTGTTTTTGGTTTTCCGTTTATTTCATTTCTCACTAATTTTAATTCCATGAAGCTTCCTCTTTTTAAACAAAAATTATAATCATCGTCATACATTTCAAACATACGAGTTCGATAATCTTATAGTATAACAATTTTTCAATAAATAAATCATTAAAGGAAATAAAAGCAGATTTAAGGTAGAATATTTTTCTACTTTCGCAATCCCTGAAATTTCTTCTTATCTTTTTATATTGCGGTATTGGTTTATGTCATTTTTGTCAAAATATTACATTTAAGAGGTTAGAAATGGAAAAAATTATAGATATTATACAGTCGATTGCTCATGAAAAAGACCTCGATATTGAGGATGTTAAAAAAACAGTTAATTTAGCGTTAATAAAAACTGCAAAACGTGTCTATGGGGAAGATTATGAGTATGGTTCAGAAATAGACGCAAAAACTAAAACTCTTAGATTATATCAAAAGGTATTGGTCGTTGCTGATGATGATACAAGATTAAATCTTGGAAGCGACAGATACATAGTTGTCACTGAAGCTAAAGAAGTGGATCCTGATATAGAAGTTGGCGATGAACTCACTTATGAATTACCGCTTGATAATTTAGGAAGGACTGCCGCTGCCACTCTTCACAGAGAGCTAGAATACCACATACAGCGTCTCTTAGAAAATCAAATTTTTGAAAAATATAAAAACATGATTAACCAAAGTGTTTTTGGAACCGTTACAAGAATAGACAATGATGAAAATACGTTTGTAGAGTTTGATGAAATTCGAGCTATTATGCCTAGAAAAAACAGAATAAAAGGCGAAAAATTTAAAGTCGGAGATGTTGCTAAAGCCGTCATCAGAAAAGTATTTATCGATAAAGCAAATGGCATTGTTGTAGAGATTTCCCGTACAAGTCCAAAATTTCTAGAATCTCTTTTAGCCATGGAAGTGCCTGAAATAAAAGATGAATTAATTATCATTAACAACTCTGCTAGAATTCCAGGAGAACGTGCCAAAGTTGCATTGACCTCACTTCACCCTAATATCGATGCCGTAGGTGCTACCGTGGGTACAAGAGGTGTTAGAATCAACGCAGTCAGCCAAGAGTTACATGGCGAAAATATAGATTGTATTGAGTATTCTACCATTCCTGAAATCTTCGTCTCACGCGCACTTAGTCCGGCAATTATTTCAAACGTAAGAGTCACTGGAAGTAAAGCAATCGTGACTCTTTTAAGTGACCAAAAATCAAAAGCGATAGGTAAAAGTGGTATCAATATTCGCTTAGCCTCAATGTTGTGTGAAATGGATATAGAATTAGTGGAAGTAGCAGGATCAAGTGATTCTGCTACGGGTGAATCAAGCGAAGCTAAAGACCCTAACGCACTAAAAAATCTATTTGGCAGCAGTGAATAAAAACCCTTACATGTAAAGATTATTTCTTTACATGTAACACTTACCCTCGCTTGAAATGGGGGTTGTTTTTTTAAACAATATTATTTTATCTACGTTATAGTTATTGCTTCTACTTCACCTTTTCATTTAACGACATCACCCACACTATTTCCTGATAATTGACCAAATGAAACTACCAATAAAAACAGTCCCCAGCATGTGTCTTCATTGAAAGTAAAGGAACCTGTACCCTGTAATCCGCAACGGCAAGATTTTTAAGAATAACGTATTAAGACCATCTATTATTTCCACAATAACTCCAGCTAAATAATATTTGCAGTAAATGGTAGTATGATGTTATTAATTTATTAAGTGCCGTGAATTTTCGTCTTTGACGGCAATAAAGAAATGAAATAAATACAAAAAAGGGCGAACATGAAAATCAAAACAAAAGACAAAATAGCTTACATTACTATGAGAAGTGGTGTAAAATCAAGCTTTTGGAAAAATATTTCAAAAGAAGACCCTCTGAATTTTGAAAAAATATTTCAAAAAGCAAAAGATGGTGATACTATCAAGGTATCTAACGGAATGGTTACAGTTGAGCCTAAACTCCCTATTTTTGAGACTATAGATTTTTCTCTTCTGACACTTGAAGAGAAATATAAACATGAGGTATTTATTAAAAAGTCATCGCTTGAACTACTTCATTATATAGAGGAATTTAATTTGGTTGGTGCTTGTATGACTATTCCTTATTTCTATAAGCTATTTCTTGAAAAGTATCATATTCCTATTAATGTAGAATATGGGGTGTTTGAACTACATGGGCGTTTTTCTGCTCACTCGTGGAATAAGTATGATGGCAAGCTTGTTGATTTAACGGCCAATTTGCAAAAAGAAGGCGTATGTGGAGATGCTGTTGTAATGGAAAATATTTTAAGAAAAGGCAAGGACAAATTTGTTTACCATAGAGCTGATCATTTACCAAAATCGTATCTGAATTGTATAGAAAAAGCTGCATTAGAAGAAAAAAATCTTCTTAGTGCAGATGGAGCAAACAACGGACTTGCTTACTTAAAAGAGATGCTAGATACTGACGGTCGTCTTTGTGAGGCATTAAAGGTAAATATGAATTCATCCGAAACTATAAAAAATCAACTCTTACCAAAGAATAGTAATGAATACAAACATTTTCAAGATAATTTTGAAAATAAGTTTTTAATAGATTAATGTTATTGAGCACTATAATATCTTGCTGCATATAGAGATCTGGCTACACTTATTAGGATTAATGGGGGATCAAACGAACATTCTAAAGACCCTAACGCGCTAAAAAATCTATTTGGCAGCGATGAATAACAACCCTTACATGTAAAGATTTTTTCTTTACATGTAACACTTACCCTCGCTTAACATGAGGATTTAACTTCAAAAGGACAAGGTCTGCGATAATATTTCCTAAAAGTGTTAAAAATGCGGAGATGATAAGTATTCCCATAATCACCGGATAATCACGGCTAAGGGCGCTTTGATAAAAAAGCAATCCCATACCATTGATGGCAAAGATAGATTCTAAGATCACACTTCCTCCAATGAGACCAGGAAGAGATAAGCCTAAAATAGTGACTATTGGCGGGGAAATGTTGGGTAAAATAAAATGCTTAAAAAGTTTTGCTCCACTTATCCCCCGAGATAGTGCAAAAAATATATAATCACTTTTTAATACACTGTTCGTGAGACTTCTTATGTACATGCTGAGACTTCCAAAGCCTCCAAAGACCATAACCGATATTGGTAAAATCAGATGCCAAGTAAAATCCAAATAATAATCCATCCCCTCTTTGACGTCCAGTGAGTGCAATCCGGATATTGGAAATAAATCAAACTTTACACTTAAAACAATTACTAAAATAAGCGCCAAGTAAAATGATGGCATCGCATAAGAAAGTAAGGAAAATTGTTTTGTAAATTTATCAAATTTACTCTCCTGCTTTAGGGCTGATTTTATACCAAAGTACAAAGAGATTGCAAATACAAGCACCAAACTTACAGCGTTTAAAAGCAATGTAATGGGAAGACGAGAGAGTATCTCATCACGGACACTTTTTCCACTCGCAAAGGAGATTCCAAAGTCTAGCTGAACTACAGCACGCAGCCATGAAAAAAATTGAACGGGTAAAGATTTATCAAGACCATACACTTTTTTTAATTGTGCTACTGATTCAGGTGTTATGTTTGGATTTAATTCCCCGCTAGCAAAAAAAGAGTTTGGAGCCAAATGAATAGCTCCAAAAGATATAACGCATATAATGAATAACATTAACGCTACATAAGATAGTTTTTGTAGAGTTAACTTGATCATTTTTTATTTTTTTAAATCCCAAGCTAAATGAGTTTTGCCCTCTTCATCGACTGCGTCAAGCCCCATTCCCATAATATTATAACCATTATCAACATAATGAATTTCACCTGTCACCGCACTTGAGAGATCACTTAAAAGGTACATGCCACTGTTTCCTACCTGATCAGTCGTAACATTTTTTCCAAGTGGTGAATTTGTAGCATTCCAATTTAAAATCATTCTAAAATCACTGATACCACTTGCGGCTAAAGTTTTTATAGGCCCGGCACTTATGCCATTGACTCTAATACCACGTTTTCCACAGTCAACCGCAAGATAACGAACACTTGCCTCTAATGCTGCTTTAGCGACTCCCATAACATTGTAGTGAGGGATGTATTTAGGTCCGCCAATATAGCTGAGTGTCAAAACTGAGCTGCCATCATTTAAAACAGGAAGGCATGCGCGAGTGAGTGAAATTAATGAGTAAACAGAAGTTCCCATAGCGATATCAAAGGCTTCTCTCGTTGTATCAACAAATGCACCATCAAGTGCTTCTCTAGGCGCATAAGCAACCGAATGCACCACAAAGTCAATCTTACCAAAATCTTTTTCTAGTGAGGCTGTCAAGTTTTCTAAATGCGTCGGATTATTGACATCAAGCTCATACACAGCAGAACTTCCAAATTCATCGGCAATAGGACGAACACGTTTTTCTAACTGTTCATTTAAATATGTAAATGCAAGCTCTGCGCCTTGTTCCCTGCAAGCTTTTGCTATACCATAAGCGATCGACTTATTGTTTGCTATTCCTACTATTAACCCTTTTTTACCTGTCATTACCATTTTTAATTCTCCCCATTTATCTTTTTTGTTTTACTTCTCCTTGAGATTGAACGCGTCCAAGCTCAATTCCTCTCACTTAAGCTTCGAGCTTCTCGAGATCTGTGCTGCTTCGATCATTTTGCAAAATGCTTCTACATCCCAGCTAGCGGTCCCTACTAAAACTCCATCACAATTTTCGATCTCAAAAATATCTCCCACATTATCAACTTTGACACTGCCTCCGTAAAGTAGTGGTTTTGAGATTTTTTCTCTCAATCTTGCAAGCGTCTCTTTGATGTCATCGTTACTTGCGCTCAGTCCTGTCCCTATTGCCCAAACAGGCTCATACGCTACAATTAACCTTTCATAATTTAAATCAATTCCATCAAATTGTTCCCAAAGATAGGACATAACAGCTTCTAACCCAGCTTCTCTTACTTCTTTGGGCTCTCCAACACAGTAAATAATTTCACTATTTTTCTCTTTTGCAAAATTATATTTTTGAACGATTAATTCACTGTTTTCTTTTAAAATATGGCGACGTTCAGAGTGCCCTATAAGTACAGAATCTACAGCAAATTCTTCAAGCTGCTCATATCCTATCTCACCCGTAAATGAACCATTTATAGTGGGATAAAAGTTTTGAACTCCAATTTTTATAGTCGCATCAAGTTTAAAATGTTCTAGAGCGCAAAATGGTGGGAAGATACGTATTTGCTCTTGATTACCACACATTTGAACAAATTTTTGCACACTTTCCACAAAATTTTTGGTACTCGCTCTTGTATGATTTGTTTTAAAATTTGACGCTATGATCATTACTCTTCATCCTTAATATTTAACGGCTTAACGCCCGGTAGCTCTTTTCCTTCAATTAATTCCAAACTAGCTCCACCACCAGTTGAAATAAAGGTCATTTCATCAGCATCTCCCGCGCGGGCTACAACGTCAGCAGTATCACCGCCACCAACCACTGTTGTAGCATGGGCTTCTGCGATTGCATGAGACATTTTCAAGCTGCCTTTTGAAAATTTTTCTATTTCGAAAACACCCATAGGACCATTCCAGAGGATAGTTTGGGCATCGTTTAGGGCTTCTCTGAACAAACGAGAAGTTGCTGGACCGATATCAAGTCCTATCCATCCCCTTGGAATTTCTTGAGAAGTGACAAATTTTATTGCTGAATCTTGTGAAAAAGTTTGCGCGGCAACCACGTCAACAGGAAGATAAAACTTAACGCCAAGCCTTTTTGCCTCATCCATAACTTTTATGGCTTGAGGAATGAGTTCATCTTCTACAAGAGAATTTCCGATGTCTAAGCCTTGCGCTTTCAAAAATGTAAATGCCATTCCTCCACCGATGACAAGCTTATCAATTCTTGGCAAAAGGTTCATAAGCGCCTGTAATTTTCCACTCACTTTACTGCCTCCAACGACTGCGACAAAAGGTCTTGCAGGACTCTTTAAAAGATTTCGTGAAAACTCTACCTCTTTTTGAAGTAAAAAACCAGCGGCACTAGAGTTTGCATCAAAAAATCTTGTTATTGCTTCGACTGATGCATGCGCTCTATGGCAAACTCCAAAAGCATCATTGATATAAACTTCAGCTAAGCCGGCAAGCTGTTTTGCAAATTCTTCGTCATTTTTCGTCTCACCCTTATCAAATCTAAGATTTTCTAAAAGTAAAACTTCTCCACCTTTTAAGGCATTTGCTTTTTCTTGAGTATCAGGACCAATAACATCTTTTGAAAATATAATGTTACAATTTAATATGCGAGTCAATCTTTTAAACACTGGTTCTAATGAGTATTGCTCTTCAAACACACCTTTTGGACGACCTAAATGACTGGCCAAAATAACAGCACATCCATGATCTAGGCAGTACCTGATAGTCTGAATAGCTGAACGTATACGTCTATCATCTGATATATTTAAAAATTCATCTATCGGAACATTAAAATCACAACGTATAAAAACTTTTTTCTTTGCTATATCTATATCGCGAATGGAACGAACCATTACTTATCCTTATTTGCTAATGTATGCAGCCATGTCTATTAGGCGCATTGAATATCCCCATTCATTATCGTACCAAGCCATAACCTTGACCATATTACCAGCTACGACTTGTGTTAAATCTGCAGCTACAATAGAGCTAATAGGACAACTTTGAAAGTCCTGAGATACTCTTTGACTATCATCAACTTCAAGAATACCTTTTAATTCACCATTGGCTTTTTGACGAAATAGCGCATTAATCTCTTCTTTAGTCGTATCTTTTTTCAATAAAACATTTAAATCGACCATGGATACATCAGGAGTTGGAACTCTAATACTTTGACCATGTAATCTTCCAAGTAACTGCGGAAGCACTAAACCGATCGCTTTTGCAGCACCTGTTGTTGTCGGTATCATGTTCACGGCAGCCGCCCTAGCTCTTCTTAAGTCTTTTGAATGCTTCACATCTAAAATGTTCTGATCATTCGTATACGCATGAACCGTAGTCATAAGGCCTTTATCAATTCCAAATGCATCATCAAGTACTTTTGCAATAGGCCCTAAACAGTTTGTCGTACAACTTGCATTGGATACTATCGCTTGCCCTGCATATTTATCTTCATTAACACCTAGTACAAAGGTTGGGGTATCATCTTTTGCAGGAGCACTCATTACCACCTTTTTGACACCTTGGTCTATAAAAACCTGTGAATCTTTCATCGTTAAAAAGGCACCCGTACACTCTAGCACTACGTCGACACCAAAGTCTGCAAAATTCAACTCTTTTGGATTTCTTGTTGAAAACATTTTAACTTTTGAATGTCCAATTTGCATATAATTATTTTCAAGGCTTTTAATCTCGCCCTTAAATACACCATGCACGCTATCATACTTTAGTAATTGCTCGGTCATTTCTCGGCTAGCTGTGTCATTGACACACACTAACTCAACATCGTCTCTAGAATCAATAATCCTTGCGACACATCTTCCAATACGTCCAAATCCATTAATTGCAACTTTTAATGCCATTATACTTGTCCTTTTGCTATAATATAAATTAAACTTAAATATTTTATCTAAAATGAGGTAAGGAAATCTTTAATGAGAGTAGCTATTTTTGGAGGCTCGTTTGATCCTCCTCACCTTGGACATCAAAAAATAATAGTGAGTGCACTAGATACTTTGCACATAGATAAACTTTTTTTAGTGCCCACTTCCTTAAATCCATTTAAGGAAAAATTTTTTGCAACAGGAGAACAACGCATTGCATGGTTAAAAAAACTTTTTTCACACTATAAAAAAATAGAAATATTAGATTATGAGATAAAACAAGAAAGAGCCGTGCCATCCATTGAGACGGTAAGATATTTACTAAATCATTATGATATAGAAAAAGTTTATCTTATTATTGGAGCTGACAACTACGGCTCTTTGGACCAATGGAACCACTATAAAGAGTTGTCTTCTTTGGTGGAATTTGTGGTTGCAACACGAGATGAAATTGCTTTACCAAAAAACTTGATAAAATTGTCTATTAATGCTAAAATGAGCTCTTCAAAACTGCGATCAAATATGAACACCTCTTTCATACCAAAACCTATCGCCTTCGAAATAAATGAGTATTACACAAGGAACATAATGAAAAAAAGAATAAAACATATCGTAGAAATTCTCGATGACAAAAAAGCAGAAGACATTCAAGTTTTTGATATGCATGGAAAAGACTATTTTGTAGATACAGTGATAATAGCAACTGCTATGGGTGCGCGACATAGTCTCTCTTTACTTGACGATTTAAAAAAAGGTTTAAAAGATCCAAAAGAGTCTTTTTTGCATATAGATGATGAAAATGAATGGGTAGTGATAGATTTAGGTGACATCCTCATTCATATTATGAGTGCAGCCTATAGATCAAAATATAACTTAGAAGAATTTTTGGCAGAGCGCGAGCGAGAAATGCAAAGAATTAAAACTGAGATGTAAAAAGGAATAAACTCCTTTTTACATCTTATCTTTTGCTTTTATACCTATAAGTTTAAGTCCGACTCGTAGACTAATGCCAACCATGGCAAATAATTTTAGATATTTATCTTCATTAATTTCTCCAACGACTCTGTTTTCGTTGTAAAATTTATGTAGTGCTGAAGCTAAATTTTTGAGATATTCCGTTACCTTTTGGAGTTGGCGTGATTCAAAGGCATCTTCCAAAACTTCTGGTAAAAGAAGTGCAGTGTAGAGTAAATCGCCTGCATTTGCACTGAGATTATCCAACTTTATATTTTTTATATCCTCCACACTCTTTCCACTTTTTTGAAATATTTGATTGATTCTCGCATGGGCGTAATTGATATAAAAAATTGGATTTGTACTGTCTTCTTGTTTAAACATATCAACATCAAATTCTAAATGGGTATCACTTTTTTTACTTAAAAATACAAAACGAAGAGCATCACTTCCAACATCTGTTACAACATCGCTCATTAAGATAAAATTACCTGCTCGCTTACTCATCTTATAAGGTTCACCACCTTTTAAAAGTGACACCATTTGCGCCAAAATGACTTCTAATTTATTTTCATCATACCCTAAAAAATTAATCGCTGCTTTGACTCTTGCGATATAGCCATGGTGATCAGCACCCCATATATTGATGTAGTGGTCAAACCCTCTTTGGTATTTATCGTCATGATAGATAATGTCACCAGCAAGATAGGTGGGTCTACCATCTTCTCTTACAACAACTCTATCTTTTTCATCGCCAGCATCAGTGGAACGAATCCATGTTTTTCCGCCATCTACATATATTTTGTCAGAATTTTTTAATTTTTTAAAACTATCATCCCACTTGTCATACAGAGTTTTTTCACTTACAAATTGTTCAAACTCTATACCAATATCGGATAAATTTGATTTTACAAGTTCCATCATCTTATCTTTTCCCCAAGATGACAATACTTCTATATTTGCCTCATCAGTGAAGATTTGCTCACCAAATTCCTCTTTTGCAACATATGCCAAATCAACTATATATTCACCTCTATAAAATTCTTCGGGCCAAGTGACATCCGTCTTTATAATATGCTGACGGCCTGCTAGGTAAATAGATAAACCTAGTAGTGCTACTTGATTTCCAGCATCATTGACATAGTACTCACTGACAACGTTATACCCTAAGTGTTTTCCTATGCGGTAAAGTGAATCTCCAAGAACGGCTCCTCGTGCATGCCCAACATGTAAGGGTCCCGTTGGATTTGCACTTACGTATTCTAAAAGAATTGATTCATCGTGTTGTGCTTTTGCAAAATCATCTTCATTCACTAGTGCCCATGAGGCATACTCGTCTAAAAACTCGTCGCTTAATTTAAAGTTTACATATCCTTTTAGTGAGGTAACTTCTTTAAATATAGTACTATTCTCAAACTTTGCACACAACTCTTCTGCGATAATCACTGGAGATTTTTTCAACTCCTTTGCAAGGGAAAATGCAATAGGTGTAGCGTAGTGACCAAAAGAGAGATCTTTAGGTTTTTCTAAAACAAACTCTCTTTTTATTTCATTCTTTATTGTCTGTGTGACGCGTATTTTCAAACTTGGACCTTATACTTCTTTAGTCTCTTCTACCTTAGTAGGAGTCACTTTTTTATCTTTTTCTTCAATCTTCTCACTAGGAGTTACATCAGCAACTTCATCAGCAACTTCATCTTCTTTCATCTCACTTTTAAAACTTTTAATACCTTTACCGATACCTTTTGCAAGATCTGGAATCTTCTTTGCCCCAAATAACAAGACAACGATTGCTAAAATTATCAGTAATTCTGGCATACTAGGAACACCCATTCTTTCTCCTTTTTTTTAATTGAAAATTATACCATTATTTTTTAAGAATTAGCTTTTACTCTTGGCTCACCCAAGAACTTATAAACTCTTCAGAATCAATTGAGCTTACTTTTGTTCTTGAAGCAAGTGCAACTGCTGAGAGCTTCATTAGAGTTTCTTCGAAATTATCATTGATTAAAATATGGTCAAACTCTCTAATTCTTGTCATCTCAGAAACCGCATTACTGATTCTTTTTTCTATCACTTCTTTAGAATCTGTCCCTCTATGCTCTAGTCTTTTCTTGAGTATTGACTGATTTGCTGTTGTTAAAAAAACCGATGTAATGATATTTCCAAATTTTTCTCTGGCAATTTTATGACCTTGAACATCGATATCAAATATCACCAACTTACCATTATGTAAAAATTTAAGTACAGGTTTAAGTGATGTTCCATAGTAGTTATCATGTACTTTGGCCCACTCTAAAAAAGCACCATCTGCAATATCTTGTTCAAATTCCTCTTTTGAAATAAAATGGTAATTGACGCCATCCTCTTCCCCTTCTCTTTTAGCTCTAGTTGTTGTTGAAATGGAAAAATATACATCCTCCATGTTCTCTATCATTTTACTCATCAAAGAACTTTTACCTGAACCGCTTGGACCAGATATTATCAAAATATTACCTTTCAAGACTACTCCTCATCCTCAAATGTAATGGAGATATTGACTTTCATACCTTTAAGTGCATCTTTTATGGAACTGCCTTGTAATGCATCTTTTACACTTTTACTGACTACGCTCTGAAGCTCTTCTTCTATAAAATATTTTTTATCACTTGTGCTATCTTCAATAATTTCTTTTCGAAAAGCACTTAAAAAATCATTTTCACTCAAATCATCAAGAGTAGAAATAGTTTCATGCTCATCTGCTTCTTCACTAGGTTCGTCAAAACTCAACTCTTCCTCTTTTATTTCTTCAGCCTGTGTTGGTGCTGACTCACTGCTTTCTTCAAGTAGTAGTTTCACCTCATTGATTTCATCACGATCTAAGACTGAATCTAAATTTTCATCATCTTCTTCTGCTTGAGTATTGTTTTCTTTTTCACTTTCTTCTAAAATTTCTTCATCTAGCCCAATCTCATTCTCTTGTAAATCAGAAAGATTTAAAGGAATATCAGTATCTTCATTATTTAATGAGTCTTTCTCATCAGCGAAAACATCTACATCATCTTTCAGCTTTGGTAATTCAAAATCATCAATAAACTCTTCAGGTTCCGTTATATGTTCATTGCTATCTGTATCAATTTTTGTGACTAAATCTATAAAATCGGTAGGTAAGAATGGTTTTTCAATCACAAAATCCATATTACTTGGTTTGCTCTCACCTCTTGCTCCTATATAAATAAAATGCTTAGAGAGTCTATCCATTTTTTTAATATGAACCATCTCCTCGTCATATTGTACATTATTGACAAAAACCATGTCATAATTTTCTCTAGGAATCTCCTGGAAAGAAGGTATTTCGTCTATTCTAAACCCAAGTTTTTCAACGCTTAATAGAATGAGCCTTGAGACTGCAGGATTATCGTTTATAAGAAGAAAATGCATTATGTGACTCCTAAAATTATCATTGCGACATTGTAATATAAAACAAATTATGTTTTGATTATAACATAGAATTATTGGGTAAATTCTACAAGAGATTGAACGCTTAAATTACCTCTAAACTATCCATATTTAAATGTATCGTCTTACTACATTTTTTTGCTAAATTATCATCGTGAGTGACAAGCATCAGTGCTGCATTATTATTTTTCACATAATCAAATAAAACAGTCATCACTTCATTTGCAGTTTTGCCATCTAAATTTCCAGTAGGCTCATCTGCAAATATGATTTTAGGCTTCTTTGAAAGTACTCTTGCAATTGAAACACGCTGTTGCTGCCCTCCTGAGAGTTCACCAATTTTATGATTCATTAGGTTTTGAATTCCTAATTGTTCCAATAGTTTTTCATCGAGCTTTGTGTTGTTTAAGATAGTTGCCAGTTCTATATTTTCATAAGCATTGAAGCCTTTAAAAAGGTAATGAGTTTGAAATATTATTCCCACATGCTCTCTTCTGATTTGTAAAATATCTTGATTTTTTTGCTCATATAAATTTTTATCAAAAATGCTTACTATCCCGTTGTCTGGTTTTAGCAGTGTTGCACATATGTGAAGAAGTGTAGATTTACCACTACCACTTACTCCTACAACAGAGATAGATTCGTTACCCTCTAATGCAAAATTTATGTTTGAGAAAAGTTGATAATCAAATGAATGTGAAAGATTTTCTACTCTAAGAAGAGACATTTATAACAACTCCTCGAATAAGAAAGAGGAGAAAGCTCTCCTCTTAATACGTTTTGTTAAGCTAATTGCTCTGCAACTTCTGCTGCAAAATCACAACCTCTTTTTTCTAAACCTTCGCCAAGTTCAAATCTCACGTAGTCTACTAGTTCGATTTTACCGCCGAATTCTTTAGATTTATCTTCAATTACTTGTGATACAGTCTTTTTATCATCCATGACATAAAATTGACTTAAAAGTGTCATTTGTTGATCAAGTTGAGTATTATCAGCTATAAATCTATCAATTTGACCAGGAATAATTTTGTCCCAAATTTTTTCAGGCTTACCTTGAGCTTTTAGATCAGCTTCAATATCAGCTTTAGCTTTTGCCATTACTTCATCGCTTAGTTGAGTCTTGCTGACATAAGTAGGTATTTTCTTTTCATGCTTACCAAGTCTTTTTAACTCTTCGTTTTCTTTTTCAATTTCAGCTCTCATACCAACAGTTTCTTTTTCAATAAACTCGGCATCAAGTTGTGTATAACTTAAAAAAGTAGGCTTCATAGCAGCTGCATGCATACAAATTTGTCTTATAAATTCTTCACTTTTCTTCGCAACGTCTGCACTTGAACAAGATGCTGAAATAATAACGCCCACTCTACCGTTTGAGTGCAAATAGCCATTTACTACGCCATCTTCACCTGTTTTTAATGTCACAAATCTTCTTACTACTAAGTTTTCACCAATTGTACCAATCTTTGAACCAAAATATTCTTCAAATGTTGTTCCATTAATAGTGGTACTCATCAACTCAGAAACTTCGCTCACACCAGTTGCCTGAATATGAGCAGTTGTGTCTTTAGTTAGGGTAATAAAGCCTTCATTCTTTGCAACGAAGTCTGTCTCTGCATTTATTTCAGAAACAGTTGCAGTTTTAAAATCATCGCTTACGACAACATTGATTAAACCTTCACTTGCAAGTCTATCAGCTTTTTTTGCTGCTTTACCAAGACCTTTTTCTCTTAAAACGTCAGTTGCTTTTGCCATATCGCCTGCAGTTTCAACCAATGCATTTTTACAATCCATCATACCAGCGCCGGTAGATTCTCTTAATTCTTTAACTAATTTTGCAGAAATTTCAGCCATCTTACGCTTCCTTTGTAGTTTCTTTTGCTACTTCAGATTCGCCTTGTGAAAAAGCTTCTTCAAGTAGTCCGGCTTTTTCATCTTCACCCACTACTTCTTCTTCAGCATTGTCTTGATCTCTTAATGCTTTACCTTCAATCATCGCTTCTTTCATTTCTCTACAAAAAAGTTGAATTGAACGAATTGCATCATCATTTCCAGGAATTGGATAATCAACAAAGTCAGGATTACAGTTTGTATCCAATGGAGCGACAACAGGAATTCCTAGTTTTCTAGCTTCAAGTACAGCAATATTCTCTTTTTCAGTATCAACGATAAAAACTAAATCAGGTAGATTTTTCATATCTCTAATTCCACCAAGATAATCTAATAATTTATCTTTTTTTCTACGAAGCATTAATGCTTCTTTTTTTGTCAATAATTCAATTTGTCCGTCTTCTTCCATCTTTTCGATGATGTCAAGCTTACGAATTGATAACTTTATAGTTTTGTAGTTAGTCAGCATACCGCCTAACCATCTATGGTTAACATAAGGCATATTACAAGCAATTGCCGCTTCTTTAACAGCGTGACTAGCTTGCTTTTTTGTACCAACGAAAAGCATTGTTTTGCCTTCAGCTGCTGCGTCTCTTACAACATTATACGTATGTCTAAAATAACGTAATGTTTTTTGCAAATCTATAATATAGATATTTTTTCTCTCGCCGAAAATGAATTTTTTCATTTTTGGATTCCAACGTCTAGTTTGGTGTCCGAAATGTACACCACATTCTAATAAATCCTTCATAGTTACCATGAAGTACTCCTTTTGTTTAGTTTTGGTTTTATCCTCCACACCCATCAACAAAAGTAGGTTTCTACGTAGCCCTTTATGGTCTTAGAGGACTTAGAAGTGGTAAGATTGTGCAAAACCTTTTTTGAGTCATAGCCTTAGCTATGGCGATGAAAAGTTTTGTGCAAGATTGCAACTTCTAAGTCCTCCCTATGGGCAACTCATAGATAAACTTGAGTTTCGTTAGTTCATCTCATCCGTAGCTACGGCTACGCAAGAGACAAACTGCCTCACTCAATCTTATCTATGAGTTGCTAAGACTATAAAGGACTACGTAAAAACCTACACTCTGCAACCTACAAGGATTGGTGTGTGTGAGATTTAGGACGTGATTATAGTACAAAAAACATTAAGATATCCTTTTAAGGGACAAATCACATTTTAACAATTATATTCAATTCTTAATTTGCATTTAATCATATATAGATTAAAGTTGTAAAGTTATTTTTACTTAACCCAAAAAGGTCTTATTTGATAACAAGTAATAATTTTACATTAAAAGCATTTATGCTTGTATTGTTGATCTCATTAAGCGCAACAATATACTTAAATTTAAACACTGTTTCTTTTATTCTTATCATTACTTTATTGGCTCTGATTAGCCTTGATATATTTAAGTCTAAAAAAGAAGCCTTAGACAAATCTAATCAAAATGACTCTAGTCAAATCTATTTAGATGCATTTGAAACAAGCGGAATATACGCAAAATTAGATTCAAATAAAAATATACTTCACGCCAATAGACAATTTTGCCAAATCCTGCATGTAAAAAAGGAAGAGTCTCAAAATATCAACTTTACCACCTTGATAAAATCAAACTCTGATGAAATATTTGAAACAATTAAGCACAATCAATCTTGGGAGGGTACTCAAGTATTTACTACACTAAATCACTATGATATCTATTTAAATTGCTCTTTTATCCCCATTTTGGATGAAAACGAAGTTGTAAAAGAAATACTTTTTTTAGCGACAGATTTTACAGAACTTGTGATGAGTAAAACTAGCATAAAAAACAATATATATATTGACGCAACCACGAAACTACCCAATAGACTCAAATTATTTACAGATGACAAAGTAATAAAGAGCAAAAATAAACTCACTTGCATTATTTTTAATATAGATTCCTTTGATTCTATCAACAATCTGTACGGAAATAAATTTGGTGATAACATACTTTTTCAAGTGGGACAGTGGCTAAATTCTAATGTGTTATCACAAAACTCAAAATTATATAAATTAGAAGCTGATAGTTATACGATGGTTGGCTATGAAAAGATGAGTGAAGAAAAATTAGCTGCTTATTTGAAAGAAATTTCACGAAAGATAACTAGCCAAAAGTTTTTGAACAACGGCGCAGAAATAGACATCTCTATGACTATAGGTGCCTCACAAAGTTTTTCAAACCAACTTAAACTTGCGCAAATTGCTTATAGCGAGGCAAAAAAGGCTAAGAAATCCTACCTAGTATATGACAAGAAAAGCAAAAAAGAGGAAGAGTACATAAACAATATTCAAATATCAAAAATTCTTAAAAATGCAGTAGAAAATGATCTTCTTGTCCCCTATTTTCAACCTATTATGAATATTCAGACCAATCAAATAGAAAAATATGAATCGCTGATGAGAATAAAAGATGCCAGTGGAAATATTTTAGCGCCTTGCGAATTTTTAGACCTTGCAAAACACTCTAAAATCTACCCTAAATTGTCAAGAATTCTTATTGATAAGTGTATCAATACCTTTCTCCCACTCTCCCATGAGTTTTCAGTCAATGTGTCTTTTTTAGATATTACAAACCCCCATACGACTAAATTCATTTTAGATTTATTGGATAAAACAGGCATTGGTCCTTGGATAATATTTGAACTTTTAGAGAGTGAAGGGATTGATAATTATAAAGAAGTGAAGCAATTTATTCAAGATATAAAATCATATGGTGCAAAAATTGCGATTGATGACTTCGGTTCAGGATACTCTAACTTTGAGCGCATCGTTGAACTGCAAGTAGATTATATAAAAATTGATGGCAGTTTAATTAAAAACATGAGCCAAAATGATGATATGCTCATTATGACAAGAACCATCACAAATTTTGCAAAAGAATTAGGAATCCAAACTGTCGCTGAATATGTTCATTCCAAAGAGGTGCTTGAGCAAGTTAGGTCGCTCGGAATAGACTTTGCACAAGGTTTTTATATAGGAAAACCTGAAGAAAAACTACTAAGTCCAATAAGGGTTGCACTATGAAAAATATAGTTTTAAAAATCATCCAACCGTCTATAAATACAATGTAAAAAAGTTTAAAGAGTAGTTAATCATTTTAATTAAGATGTTTTTTATCCTATTTAACTATAATATACCTAAAATTAAACCAAGGAAATAAAAAAATGGCAACAACAAAACTAAAAGGTAATCTAGTAAATCTTGCTGGAAATGACGTTAATGTTGGAGACTTAGCTCCTATTATAAATGTAGTCTCAAATGATTTGAGTAATTTAGAAGTGGGTGGCAAAAAAGACTATGCACAAGTAATCGTCGTAGTTCCTTCACTTGACACTCCAGTATGTGCTGCTGAAACTAGAAGATTTAACGAAGAAGCAGCAAAGATTGAAAAAGTTGCTGTGACTGTTGTATCTATGGATTTACCATTTGCAATGGGTAGATTTTGTACCACTGAAGGTATCGAAAACTTAAAAGTAGGTAGTGACTTTAGAAACAAAGATTTTGCAAATGCTTATGGCGTTCTAATTGCTGACGGTCCTCTTGCTGGCGTTACATGTAGAGCAATCTTTGTAGTAGACGCTGATGGTAAAGTAGCATACAAAGAAATTTGTCCAGAAATAACTGAAGAGCCAAATTATGCTGACGCTCTTGCTGCAATCACTGCAGTTGCTGGTGCTTCAACTTGTTGTGGTGGCGGTGCTTGTCATTAATCAATGACATAAAACAATAATTCCTGTAAAATACGGCTACCAATCACTTTGGTAGCCCAACTTTATAGGAATACTATGTTTACAAAATTTTTCTCACAACCTCATCAACCATTTTTTGCAAGTGGTATTGTTTTATTTATAATTTTTCTACTTCTTATCGGCGCACAGTATGCAAATATAATCATGCTCGATGCCTCACTCTCAGAAATACACTCTTATCCTATAATTTTTATGATTTTCATCCAGTTCTTTTTGGGCTTTTTGTTTGTTGTCTTCCCAAAATTCTTAACACACAAGGAGATACCAGAAAAAGAGTATACACTGAGATTTCTTCTGTTTGCAATTGGGTCAATCACTTATATAACATCTTTATTTATAGGGCGGCCACTGCGCCAAGTAGCAATACTCATACTCATAGCCGCTACTATTGCAAGTTTTCAAACTCTATTGAATATCTATATTAAAAGTACTGCAACCAATAAACAAGATACGGGATGGATTTTAACTGCTTTATTTTTTGGAATAATATCGAACATACTATTTTTCATCTCCACTTTTGAGTTCTCTTTCTCTCTCGCCTTACAACAGTTTAGTATCAATGCTGGGTTCTTTCTCTTTTTGTTTGCACTTATTTTCACCATTGCTCAAAGGATGGTGCCTCTTTTTACCAATATAAAAGTCCAAAGCTATGTCATCAATAAATCTAAATATATTTTACAAATTTGCTTCATATTGCTGGGATTAAAAGTTATTTCACTGAGCCTCAGTAATATGGTGTTTAGCCTTATTGTTGATTTTTCCCTTGTCTCATTCTTCACCTATGAAATACTAAAATGGAAACTTCCACTATTTAAAACTGAAGCTATCTTGTGGGTGCTGCATCTTTCTTTATTTTGGATACCGCTTGGATTCTTGCTATTTTTTCTAGAATCTCTTTCACATTTACTCGGCTTAACCTTCATATTTGAAAAAGCTCCCCTGCATGCACTTGCTCTTGGGTACTTTCTGACTATTCTTGTAGGTTTTGGATCGAGAGTGACTTTAGGCCATTCAGGTAGAATTATTGTTGCAGACAAAATAACGATTGCACTGTTTATTTTTATTCAAGGCATCGTTTTACTGAGAATTTTTGCCGGTTTTTCACTTAATTTAGACTTTGACTACACTTTCTGGATATCACTTAGCGCATTTTCACTAGCATTTGGCATGCTTCTTTGGTCTTTTAAATATCTCACTATGCTTATAAAAGGTAATATTAAAGGCTAGAGTGCGCCTCTTCTGTCTCAATTGCGCTTGTGCAAGCGCAATTGAGCGTATTTTTCATGTGTACACATAACCAAATGGTGCCTTTTTGTGTTGCCAAAACTTGATGCACACTATTTTTTTCTATCAAAAATGTATCGCCTATTTTCAAATTCACTATTTGTTGACCTACTCTCAATGTTGCTTCTCCATCAATCACGACCAACCACTCATCATAGGGCTGATTATACACTTTTATTTCTGGCTTAGAAGAACTCACTATTCTCTCTATTAAAACACCATTCTTCTCATACAGTGATTCAAAATTTTCCAACACTTCTGGGATATTTAGATTTTCATAAATATTCACAATGTGATGACTCCGCAAAATCTACCGGTCAAGCCATCTCTTCTGTATGAAAAATATCTTTCATCACAGCACGTACATGTAGGAGAAATTTCTACATTTTTCAAGCCATTGCTATTCAGTTCTATAAGGTCTAAATATATCTTTTCATCTTTCTTGCATGTAAACTCTTCAAACCCTTCTATCACTTCCATCCCTACTTCATAACAGCATTTTTTAATCGATGGTCCAAAAACTACTTGGATGTCTTCACATGTAAACTCATGCTGCATCGTTAACATTGTTTTGCCTATAATATTTTTATACGAACCATTTCTGCCGGCATGCGCCACGCCAATAACATTTTGCACTTCATCATAAAGTATCACGGGAATACAATCAGCCACCATAACACAAAGAGCAACCTCTCTATCTTTTGTAATCATTGCATCACACTGCGATACAGTAGCAGGAGAATTTCTATCGATAACTTCAATAGTATCTCCATGGACTTGATCCATAAAAATTAACTTTTTTTCACCAACATTGTTAGATAACTTATCTCTATTTTGCAGTACATGCAAAGGATTATCTTCTACATGGTATGCTAAATTTCCAAAAGAGGCATCAGTAAAAAAATAATTCATTTAATAAAGAGACATCATTTTATCGATACTATCCCAATCTGTACTTTTTTTATCTTTGAACATATGGTAAACATAGCGTGCAAACATGTCTGTCTCTATATTAATGCGTCGTCCTACTTTATACTCTCTAAAAATAGTTTTCTCCAGAGTATAAGAAACAATCGTCAATCTAAACTCGTCATCACTCACATCATTGACTGTCAGACTGACTCCATCAATGGCAATACTTCCCTTTGGAATGACAAATTTTTTAAATTCATCAGGTATTGAAATTTTCATATCTGTTGCATTTTGATTTTTAGTGATAGACGTAATCAGACCTATACAATCTGCATGCCCTTGAACGATGTGTCCTTCTATGCGATCACCCATCGCCATAGCAGGCTCAATGTGCACTTTCGCTTTTAAATTCTCAACTGCTATTGTCTCTCTAGTCTCAGCAGATAATTCAACAGTAAAAACACCACTTCCAAGAGATACCACAGTGAGACACACTCCATTGACTGCTACACTATCACCTATATTGGGTTTATACTTGGCACTTAGGGTTAAATAATTATTTTGATAACTAATCACCGTTGCAAATTCTTTTATTAGACCTGTAAACATATTTTCTCACTCTCTTTAAACTTTTTGTAAAACGCATACTTGAACGACTCTGCAACCGATGGGTCAAAATCTATGATTTTGGGGTACCCATCGTGTGAAGCCTTAGTGATGGTATGAGTTTTGTAAAAAGTCATTAATTTTTTAATTTTCTATTATATCAATTTTAAGTAGAATACAAAATGAAAAAATATACATTTGCCTTAATCGCTGGAATATTAGTTTTATTTGCCTGTATTGGGCTTGGTAGATTTGCTTTTGGTATGATTTTACCAAACATGCAAGCAGACTTAGGTATGAGTGTCACTGAAGCTGGTTTTGTGGGCACTAGTAATTTCATAGGCTATCTTTCTGGTCTTTTATTTGCAGGAACTTTTTATGCAAAATTAGGCGCTGCAAAACTAATCACAAGGGCTCTTTTCACTCAAGGCATATTTATGTTATTGATGGCTTTGAGTTCCCACTATTTACTGGTTTCATTCTTTTACTTTTTCTCCGGATTTTTTGGAGCGCTTGCCAACATGTCAATTATGGCATATATTACTCAAATTGTGCCAAGAGAGATAAGAGGAAAAGCTGTTGGCTTACTGACGGCTGGAAATGGTTTAGGCATAGTTTTAAGTGGATATTTAGTCCCTTATATGGACCTGCTCTATAGTGCAAAATCATGGAAAATAAGTTGGGGTATCTTTGCAATTTTAACCATTTTAATCGCTTTATTTATAAGCTCAGGATTAAGACATGACAATCCTCATAGCAATCAAATGAAAATTTCCAAGGAACCTTATTTTGAAATTTTCAAAGATAAAAAATTTATCGAAATAGCTGGACTTTACTTTTGTTTTGGAGTAACTTACGTTGTTTATGTGACATTTTTTGTCCTTGCAAGTATTGATAAATGGAATATTTCATCTAATTTATCCGCTAATTTTTGGATTTTACTTGGATTTTTAAGTCTCTTTTCAGGACCAATCTTTGGAATCCTTTCAGATAAAATAGGAAGACTAAAAACTCTTAGTATCGCTTTTTTGATACAAAGCATCGCAAACATCATTATGGCACTCAATGTTCCAGCCTCTTATCTTTGGATTTCTGCTGCACTTTTCGGGTTGTCAGTCTGGGGAATACCCTCAATCATAGCAGTGCACTCGGCAGAAACATTTGGCATGGAAAAAACAGCAAAAATATTTAGTAAAATAACTATCATCTTTGCCATTGGTCAAATAATAGGGCCCATTGGTGCTGGTTTTTTAACAGATTTGACCCATGATTTCTCTTATGCTTTTGGACTCTCAACTGCCATGACATTTCTAGCATTTGTAGCCTCAATATCATTGATTTTAAAAAACAAAAACTCTCTATCAACAACAAAGTAGTATAATAAGTCAATTAATTTAATAAGGCTATATATGAAATATGATGTGATCGTAGTTGGTGGAGGACATGCAGGTATTGAGGCTAGTTTAGCCAGTGCGCGTCTTGGTAAAAAAACACTGCTTATAACGATACTTGCGGAACAAATTGGAGCAACGAGCTGCAATCCAGCGGTTGGTGGACTTGCAAAAGGTCACCTTGTAAAAGAGTTAGATGCTCTTGGCGGGCAAATGGGACTTGCCACTGATGCAACTGGACTACAATATAGAATCTTAAACCAATCTAAGGGGCCTGCTGTTAGAGGAAGTCGTGCTCAAATTGATATGGATAAATACAGGGTCTATATGAGAAACTTAGTTTTAAACAGTGAAAACTTGGATGTGGTTCAAGAAATAGCACACGAGCTTGTGACAAAAGATGGTGCGATTACAGGAATCATCACTCACTTACAAAATCATTACCATGCGAAAAAAATCATCATCACTACTGGAACATTTTTAAAAGGGTTAATTCATATAGGTGAATTCAAACAAGACGCTGGACGTGTGGGTGAATTTCCTTCTGTTCATCTTTCAGATAGTTTAAGAAGTTTAGGATTGGATTTAGGAAGATTAAAAACAGGAACGTGTCCCAGAGTTGACAGTAAAAGTATAGATTTTTCAAAAATGGAGATACAGGCTGGAGATGATGACCCCATTCCATTTAGTTTTAGAACTGACAGAAAGAGTTTCAAGCCCAAGCAACTTCCTTGTTATATTGCATACACAAATGAGGGCACTCACACTATCATAGAAGGAAATTTTCACAGAGCTCCTCTTTTTACAGGACAAATCGAGGGAACTGGTCCACGATATTGTCCAAGTATTGAAGATAAAATCAATAGGTTTAGAGACAAAGAGAGACATCACCTTTTTATAGAACCACAAACAGCAGAGGCAACTGAATATTACATCAACGGCTTAAGCACTTCTCTGCCACCAGATGCTCAAGTCAGTATGCTTCACTCTATCAGTGGTATGGAAAATGCCAAAATAGTTAGATTCGGCTATGCCATAGAGTATGATTATGTCAATCCAACCGAACTGACTCACTCATTGGAGACTAAAAAAGTTTCAGGATTGTATTGTGCCGGCCAAATAAATGGAACAACAGGGTATGAAGAAGCTGCGGCTCAAGGACTAATGGCTGGTATCAATGCTGTTTTAAGTATCAACGATGAAGAACCTTTTATCCTCAGGCGTGATGAAGCTTATATTGGTGTTTTGATTGATGATTTGGTCACAAAAGGGACAAAAGAGCCTTATCGTATGTTTACAAGCCGTGCGGAATACAGACTGCTCTTACGAGAAGATAATGCAGATTTAAGACTCACTCCATACGGATATAAACTCGGTCTCATTGATGAAGAAACACATGAGAGGGTTGTTTTAAAACAGTATCAGTTAAAACAAGGACTAGACTATCTTGAAAATAACTATTTGACCCCATCAAAAGAAAACGTGGAATATCTGGCTGATTTGGGAGAAGATAAAATTACAGACAAAGTAAGCTTGCAAAAAATAGTAGCCAGAAAAAGTTTTACGATTGACAAACTTGAAAAATTATCAGAACTTATCAGTGGATTTACAGAGGAAGCAAAAGAGCAAATTTTGGTGGAAGCAAAGTATAAAAACTACATTGAAAAACAAACTAGGCAGATAGACAATATGAAAGATATGATCAATATAAAAATTCCTCCGATGATGGATTTTACTGGAATATCAGGCCTTAGTAATGAAGTCGTAGAAAAACTTCAAAAATTTACGCCACCTACCCTTTTTGCTGCAAGCGAGATTAGTGGCATGACACCTGCCGCACTTGATATTATTCATGTTTATATAAAAATGTATCATAGAAAAAATAAAAACAAAGAATTTTAACACTTATACCACATTTTTTTTGGGTATAATAAAAAGTTTTATTTATAGTCTGATGTTAGTCATTTATTTTTAAAATAAATTAAGTTAAAATATAATCAAAATTAAACTACATGAAAGGAAATTAGAATGGCTGTTAAGCAAAATAGAAGAGACTTTCTTGGCATGGCATTTGGTGGCGTTGCAGCTATTGGTGGTATATTATCACTGGGCGCAATGAAAAAAACTTGGGATCCACTTCCAAGTGTGAAAGCTGCTGGATTTACCACTGTTGATCTCTCTCCTCTAGAAGCAGGAGTGTTAACTACAATAGTATGGAGGGGTAAGCCAATCTTTTTACTCAAAAAGACGGATGCGATGAAGAGAAATGAAAGTAGAGACGTAGTTGTAGGCAATAATGACTACACAGTTGTGATTGGTCTTTGTACACATCTTGGTTGTATTCCTACATATAAACCTGAACAAACAATATTTAAATGTGCCTGTCATGGTGGCGAATTTAATGCCAGCGGCATCAATACTTTTGGTCCTCCTCCTCGTCCTCTAGACATACCACCTTTTAAAATAGAGGGTACAAAATTGGTTCTAGGCGAAGAAGGTCCAGAATATAAAAAACTTGTAGCTAAAGTGTAAGGACAATAAAATGGCAGAAATAAAAAAAGCGCAAGGTATTGGTGATTGGTTTGACCAGCGCCTTGCAACAAAAAAATTAGCTAAAGTTATGATGACGGAATATTGGGTTCCTAAAAATATTAACTTTTTATGGGCGATGGGTGTTGTTTTGATGGTATTATTCAGCCTTCTGATGATCTCAGGTATATTTCTCTTAATGTACTATAAGCCGGATGTAAACTTGGCATTTGACAGTGTCAACTATACTATTATGCAAGAAGTTGACAATGGATGGCTTTGGAGAAATATTCATGGTGTTGCAGGATCTTGTATTTTCTTGGTTATCTATATTCACATGTTTACAGGTATCTATTATGGTTCATACAAAAAAGGCCGTGAGATGATATGGTTAACTGGTATGGCTCTATTTGGTATGTTTTCTGCTGAAGCATTTAGCGGATATATGTTACCTTGGGGACAGATGAGTTACTGGGCTGCTCAAGTTATTACAAACCTTTTTGGAGCTATTCCCGTTGTCGGCGATGCTCTTGTTATTTGGATTCGTGGTGATTTCGCTGTTGCTGATTCTACTTTAACAAGATTTTTTATGCTACATGTACTTTTACTTCCATTAGTCATTATCCTTCTTATCGTAGTACACTTCTATTCTTTAAGAATTCCACATGTCAATAATCAAGACGCAGAAGAGTTTGACTTTGATGTTGAATCGGAAAAATACCTGGATGGAAAGAAAAAAGAATCAAAAGTCGTTCCTTTCTGGCCTGTATTTTTGGCAAAAGATTTCTTTGTAGTAGGTGTCTTTTTAACTTTCTTCTTTTACTTAGTCTTTTATAATTATGGTTTTGCCATGGATCCAATTAACTTTGAACCAGCAAATTCTATGAAAACACCAACCCATATCTATCCTGAGTGGTATTTTTTATGGAGTTATGAAGTTTTACGTGGTTTCTTCTTTGATATTGCAGGAATGGCCGCTATGAATATTGGATTAGCAGCATTTGGTTTTGCAAATATTATTTTTATGTTATTACCTTTTTTAGACAGAGACCCAAATGTAGCACCTGCTCACAAGCGTCCTAAATTTAAAATTTGGTTTTGGTTACTTTTAGTAGATTTAATGGTACTTACAGTCTATGGGAAATTACCTCCTACCGGCATGAATGCGTGGGTTGGTTTCTATGCAGCCACAACGTTTATACTTTTATGGGTTGCACTTCCTTTTATCACAAAAAGTGACGCAAAATTCACAGGAGGTGTAAAATGAGAGAATTAAAAATACTTGGTGTTGTACTATTTTTCACCTTAGCTCTATATTGGGGTGTTGAACCTTTTGCTCACTCTCAAATGCATCCTCATGTTGCTGATGCGGATTTTACTTTTAAAGATCTTCCAGCACAATCAAAAATAGGTGATGCTAAACAAGGCGAAGAAAACTTTCAAAATGCAGGATGCGCTGGTTGTCATAGTCTTAAAATCGAAGGAATTGATGCGCCTATGGATAATGCAACCGCATCAGCTTCGTTTGGCGTTGTACCGCCTGACCTTAGTAATGCAGGAGCAATTTATGATACAAATTTTTTAGCAGCATTGATTAAAAATCCAACTGTTGCACTAAAGGTGGAGCATAAATTTTCCGAAACTAAACCTCATCCTATGACAAAGTTTTATGGATTAGGTGGAGATATAAATCAAGAAATAGCGGATATTGTGGCTTATCTTAAATCCATAGCACCTACTGAGAAATTAGATGATAAACAAGTTTTTGCAGATGCCTGTGCACGTTGTCATACTTTAAAATATGAGAATATAGAAAGAACAAGTGAGCAAGTACCTTTAACTAAATATATGGGGAGCACTCCTCCTGATCTTTCAATGATGATTAGATCAAAAGGCGAAGAATACCTTATGACGTTTATCAATAATCCACAAAAACAACTTAAAGGAACGGCTATGCCTAGAGTTGGTTTAACACAAGAAGCTCAAGAGCAAGTCATCAATTACCTAGAAAAAACTGGTGATAGAAAAAAAGATGAAAGAAACGCTCTTGGTTACAAAGTAATCGGGTTTATGCTTATCTTTACTCTTTTAGCTTACCTGTGGAAAGTTAAAATTTGGAGAGAAGTACATTAAAAAGATACAATAGACAAATATTATTTTAGCAGTAGTTATTACTGCTAAAATCTCTTTAACAGAAACTCCAAAAGAGAGGGGATAAAGAGATACTTTTAAAAGTATCTCTTTACATTTTATCGTTCTTCGTAAGCTCCAATTGAGCAAATTCTTTTATATCTTTTATCCATTCTTTCTTTATCAGTTAACGTATCCATTTCTTCAAGCGTCTTTATAAAATAATTTCCTAAAGCAGCCGCAGCCGCAACTTTATGTCTATGGGCACCATTAAATGGCTCTTCAATAACGTCATCAATTAACCCTAACGTGAGTAAATCTTCGGCAGTGATCTTCATAGCTTTCGTAGCACTCTCTTGTTTTGCAGGATCATTCCATAAAATTGCGGCACATCCTTCAGGTGATATTACCGAAAATACAGAGTACTTCAGCATAGCAACCCTGTCCGCTACACATATAGCGAGGGCTCCGCCACTGCCGCCTTCACCAATGATGACTGAAACTGTTTTAGTATTTAATTTGCTCATTTCATAAAGATTTCTAGCAATTGCTTCACTCTGTCCACGTTCTTCTGCACCGATTCCCGGATATGCGCCTGGGGTGTCTACCAAAAAAAGAATTGGTAAATTAAACTTTTCTGCCAATTTTGCCATACGAAGTGCTTTTCTATACCCTTCAGGATTAGGCATACCAAAATTTCTTTTTAATTTATTTTTAGTACCACGACCTTTTTGCTCACCAATAACCATCACTTTACGCTCACCTATATAGCCTATATAACAGAGCATTGCCGAATCATCTCCAAATGCCCTATCCCCATGTAGTTCATAACTATCAGTTAATAGTGCTCTTATATAATCCATTGTATAAGGACGATCTGGATGACGGGCTAATTGTAGTTTTTGATAATCGCTAAGGTTTTTATATGTCTTGTTAGTTTCTTTTTGTAACTCTTTTTCTAAAATTTCAACGGCATGAGTATCAACTTTGGTAAGTGCCGCCGATAAATCTTCATCTATCTGTTTTATATTTTTTTCAAAGTCTAGATAAGTAGCCACTTTTTTTCCTTAAACACGCTTAAAGATAACAGAACCATTTGTTCCGCCAAATCCAAATGAGTTACTCATAACACAATTTAGTTCAGCTTTTCTTGCGTAATTTGGTACATAATCTAGAGAACAATCTTCATCTGGTGTTTCTAAATTAATCGTTGGAGGAATAATAGAATCTCTCATTGCCATCAAGCAGGTAACCGCTTCAATAGCTCCCGCTGCGCCTAAGCAGTGGCCTATTTGACCCTTTATTGAGCTGACGGGAGGAATACGGTCACAAAATATCTCTTTTATCGCTGCCGTCTCATTTTTGTCATTGACAGGAGTACTTGTTCCATGCGCATTGATGTAATCTATTTTTACATCACCTGCCATTTTAAGAGCGGCCTTCATTGCCCGAAGTGGACCATCAAGCGTTGGGGTAGTGATATGATTCGCATCTCCACTCTCACCAAAACCTACTACTTCACCATATATTGTTGCACCACGCTCAATTGCATCTTCATAAATTTCAAGAACCAATGCACCAGCTCCCTCTCCCATGACAAAACCATCTCTGTCTTTATCAAATGGACGAGAAGCTTTTAGCGGCTCATCATTTCTAGTAGAAAGTGCTTTCATCGCGGCAAATCCACCAATACCTACTTCACAAATAGCAGCTTCTGCTCCCACTACCAACATCTTATCAGCACCACCTAAAACCATTGTTTTAAATGCTTCACCAATGGCATGAGTGCTAGCAGCACATGCAGTCACTGAAGATAAGTTTGGTCCTTTTAATCCATGCTCTATGGAAACTATTCCACCTAACATATTGATGAGCGCTGAAGGAATAAAAAATGGAGATATTCTTCTAGGCCCTTTTTCATGATTGATGACTGAGTGTTTTTCAATAGTTGGTAAACCACCAATACCAGAGGCAGAACATACACCGAAAGTGTCAGTGTCAAAAGAGTCAAACGCAGCATCCTTCATAGCTTCTTGTGCAGCACAAATTCCTAGCTGTATAAATCTATCCGCTTTTTTAACTTCTTTTGGATTCATCACTTTGTTAGGGTCAAAATCAATAATTTGTCCAGCGATTTTTACAGAATGCAATTGTGTATCGTACGATGAAATCCTTTTAATGCCACATTCTCCATTTACTATAGCCTTAAAAGAACTCTCTTTTTCTAACCCAACAGAATTTATCATGCCCATGCCAGTAACTACTACTCTTTTCAATACAGTTCCTTATATTTAAAATAAAAAGTCCCCCAAAAAGGGGATTTTATTTACTTGTGATCTTCAACGTATTTAATTGCTTCACCAACAGTTGTAATCTTTTCAGCATCAGAATCTGGGATTTCGATATCGAATTTTTCCTCTAAAGCCATTACTAACTCTACTACATCTAACGAGTCAGCGCCCAAATCTTCAACAAATTTTGAATCTATTTTTATCTCATCAGGATTAACATTTAATTGTTCAACCACAACTTCTTTTACCTCATCTAATAGTGCCATAACGATTCCTTAACTAAAATTTTTTATAATTCTATCCAAACTATCTTTAAATACAGTTTTGATGTACAAACTATCTACTATTACATATACATCCCGCCATTGACTCTCAGCACTTGACCCGTTATATATGCCGAATTATCACTTAATAAAAATGCGACCGCATCCGCTACATCTTCTGGATTTCCAAATCTTTTCAATGGAATTTTAGAAGTATAGCTTTCCTTTACTTCATCACTTAATTTATTTGTCATTTCAGTGGCGATAAATCCAGGGGCGATTGCATTAAATCTAACTCCTCTCGCACTTCCTTCTATTGCAAAACTTTTCGTCATTGCAATTAATCCACCCTTACTCGCACTGTAATTGACTTGGCCAGCATTGCCTGTTTCTCCCACAATAGAAGAAATATTGACAATACTACCAAATCGTTTTTTACTCATCGTTTTTAACGCTTCCCTGCACCCTACAAATGCTGAAGTCAAATTGATATCAAGCACTGATGAAAAATCTTCTTTTTTCATTCTGATGGCAAGTTTGTCGTTTGTAATTCCAGCATTATTCACTAAGTACGACAATGCGCCATCACTTGAAATAATCGTTTTTACTCCTTCTATGAAAGCCTCTTCATCGGCCACATCAAAACAGATAACAGCAGCTTCACCGCCATTTTCTTCAATTTGCACTTTGAGGGCATCTGCATTTTCTGGACGTGAACGATAATTGATCCATACTTTTAATCCTTGAGCTGCCAAAGTAATCGCAATTTGCTTCCCTATACCACTCGCCGCGCCTGTTACTAAAATATTTTTACCACTAAATTTCATTTTTTTCCTTAATTATCAGTTTCATATTAAAGGTTCATCCATCTCTTTTGGAATTTCTAAACCCATCAGTTTCAAGACAGTTGGAGCTATATTGTTTAGCCCTCCACTTTTCACTTTATTGACGTCCTCTGCTTTTACAAAACAGTACACTTCATACGTTGTGTGATTGGTTAATTTATTTCCGTCATCGTTAATCATTTCTTCGCAATTTCCATGATCACTTGAGAGGACAATCTGATACTCAACTCCCGCCTTAAAAATTCTTCCCAATTGCTCATCCACTGCTTCGACGGCTTTTACGCCCGCTTCAAAGTCACCAGTATGACCGACCATATCGCCATTTGCAAAGTTTACCACGATAAAGTCATAGTCACTTTTCATGGCTCTTATGACTTCATCACACACTTCTTTGGCACTCATCTCGGGCTTCATATCATACGTCTTGATTTTGGGACTTGGAATCAAAACTCTACTTTCATTGACAAATGGCTCTTCTATTCCTCCATTGAAAAAGAACGTTACATGGGCGTATTTTTCAGTTTCAGCCGTATGCAATTGACTAAGACCTGAATCTGAAATCACTTGTGCTAAAGTATTTTTCGGAGGCATACTTGTAAACATAATTTCAAAATCATACGCACTGTCGTACTCTGTCATGGTTATAATTTTAGCAGGAATTACACTTCGTGTAAACTCTCCAAAAGAAAGAGAACCTACCGCTTTTGAAATTTCCCTCACTCTGTCATTTCTAAAGTTTGCAAAAATAACGCCATCTTCTTTGCTTATTCCTTCTCCAAAAGAAACTGGCTCTATAAATTCATCGGTGATGTCTTGCGCGTGCATGCTCTGTATATATGCTACGCCAGATTTCTCACATAAAGGAAGTGCGTCAACAATAGCCCTATATCCCTTCTCAACTCTATCCCACCTATTGTCTCTGTCCATCGTATAAAAACGTCCACTGATACTTGCTAATTTGATATCTTCATCACACACTAGTTCCAGTTTTTTGATGAAATTTATGCCGGAAGTGGGAGAAACATCCCTTCCATCAGTAATGGCATGTATGTACACTTTTTTGCCGCTGTTTTTGACAATCTTCGCCAATCCTATAATATGGTCTATATGAGAGTGAACGCCGCCATCACTCAAAAGTCCGATGATATGTATATTACCTTTTACATGTAAGATATTTTGCAGGGCACTATTGTGTTGAAGTGACCCATCTTGTAATGCTAGAGAAATTTTTACTAGATTTTGATATAAAATTCTTCCACTTCCTATGGACATGTGACCCACTTCACTATTTCCCATTTGCCCCTTTGGCAGTCCAACGCTCAACCCTGAAGTCTGTATCAATGAATTTGGAACATTTTTAAATAACCAGTCGTACGTCGGTTTTTTTGCACTCGCAAAAGCATTCAAATTTTTACTTTCACTATGCCCTATCCCATCCGTGATAATCAATAATGTTTTTTTATATTTTTGAGACACTTTCTGCCTTTATTATTAGGTTATAAGCAATATTTTACTAGAATTTAACTTTCAATTAAATATAACTTATACGAATGGAATTTAAAAATGCTCTATTGGCTTTACCAACTAACATCTTTCAATATTTTACAGTATATTACAGTTCGGGCTGGAATTGCTTTTTTTGTTTCATTTATGCTTGCGCTCTTTGTACTGCCAAAATTTATAAAGTGGGCGAAGGCAAAAAATGCAAACCAACCTATCTATGCACTCGCTCCAAAAACTCACCAGGCAAAATCAAATACACCGACTATGGGTGGGCTCGTTTTTGTGGGCTCCACTATTTTTGCCTCCATTCTTTGTGTGGATTTACTCAATGGCTATGCCATTGCAGGTATTGTATGCATCCTTCTTTTTGCACTCATCGGCATTAAAGATGATTTAGGAAAAATTTTAGGGAAAGATAATCAATGTGGAATGAATAGAACTACAAAAATAATTTTTCAAAGTTTAGCAGGACTCATTGTTGCTCTTCTTTTATATTTTAATACAGGACTTAACTCTGAACTCTTCCTTCCTTTTTATAAACATCCAGTGCTCTCAATGGAACTCTACGCTATTGCCTTTTGGATTTTAGTGATGGTTTCAACCAGTAATGCTGTCAATCTCACCGATGGTTTGGATGGGCTTGCAACCGTTCCTTCTATATTTTCAATGATAAGTCTTAGTGTTTTCGTCTACATAGGTGGACATGCAATTTTAAGTAGTTATCTATTTTTACCAAAAGTCAGCGGTGCGGGTGAAGTGGCTATTATCGCAGCAGCATTCATCGGATCACTCACAGCGTTTCTTTGGTACAACTGTTACCCAGCCGAACTATTTATGGGTGATAGCGGAAGTTTGAGCATTGGAGCTTTTATAGCCTATATGGCTATCATCTCTAAAAATGAATTTTTACTTTTGATCATCGGCTTCGTTTTTGTTCTTGAAACTGCCTCAGTCATCTTGCAAGTGGGAAGTTTTAAAACTCGTAAAAAAAGAATTTTCCTGATGGCGCCTATTCATCACCACTTTGAGATCAAAGGATGGGCAGAAAATAAAATAATTGTTAGATTTTGGATTCTCGCATTAATGTCAAACCTACTAGCACTGATGGAAATCAAACTGAGATGATTGCATTATTTGGATATGGAAAAACGACGAAAGCAATTGCTGAGAGATTCAAGAATTGTTTGATTTTTGATGATCATTTCAAAGAAGAGAGTCTGGATGAGTTTGGAAATAAACTATTGCCTCCATCAGAATTTAACGCTACATGTAGTGATGTTCAAATACCAAGTCCAGGATTTCCGCCCACTCATGCGCTCATAAAAGAGGCTAAAAATCTCATAAGTGAATATGATTATTTTCAAAAAGACATGCCTTTTAGTATTTGGATCAGCGGCACCAATGGCAAAACAACCACCACGCAAATGGTGACTCACCTTTTAAAAGAGAACGGAGCCATCAGCGGTGGGAATATAGGCACACCTTTGGCTCAACTTGATAAAAATGCTCCTATTTGGGTACTTGAATGTAGTTCTTTTACTCTGCACTATACAAAAAAAACGCATCCGGGACTCTATCTGCTTCTTCCGATAAAGCCAGATCATCTCAGTTGGCACGGAAGCTTCCAAGAGTATGAAGAGGCAAAGCTTTCTCCGCTTAAACGCATGAAGGAAGGAAGCATTGCTATCCTCCCAAAAGGGTATGAAAACTATCCGACAAAAGCTAAAAAGATAACGTATCTTGATGAACATGATTTGGCAAAAAAATTGGGTATAGAGATCACAAAAGTAACATTTAAATCGCCTTTTTTGATGGATGCTATTCTCGCCATGTGTGCTGCAAAAATTTTATACGGTGAAATCAATTATGAAAAAATAAACTCATTTAAAACCGATAAATATAAACTTGAAGAATTTACAGATAACCAAGGAAGAGTTTGGGTGGATGATACCAAAGGTACAAATGTAGACGCTACCATTGAAGCACTAAAAAGATACAAAGATGAAAATCTGCTTCTTATTTTGGGAGGTGACGACAAAGGTGTCAGTTTGGAGCCTCTTTTTGAAGTTATAAAACCTTTGCATGTAAAGATATTTGCGATAGGTTCAAACACGGATAAGATAGTAGCACTAGCACACAAGATAGACAAAGAAGTGATAGCGTGCTATGAACTAAGAAAAGCAATGGAGTTGATCCAAGTAGAACATACAAAAAAATCTATTGCACTTCTCTCTCCAGCAGCAGCAAGTTTAGATCAATTTAGCTCATATGCTGCTCGTGGAGATTTGTTTAAAAAGTTAGCACTAAGCTAAATTTTACATATCTTTCTAAGCTCTAATGGTTCTTCAAATTTTGATAAAAGTTTTTCATAATCAAATGATTTCACTTTACTTGTTGAAACTCCAGTAGAATTGTCTAGTACGACGATACTATACAATTCATCTTTTTTATCTCGTCTTAATTCTACATGTAAGGGAAAATTTTTGATTTGAGCTAATTTACCAATATCCTTCATAAAAGATGTAAACTCTTCAAGATTTTTTTCTATTATCTCTCTTGATGTAGAATATATCCTATCTCCAACATCAGAGTCACTAAAAAATATATGCTCCAATATATTTAAGATTACAGGTTCACCTAAGGCATTAAAATACACATCAACAGCGTACTCATCTCCCTCTATACACTCTTCTATAATAAACTCTTTTACATTAATGACTTCAAGTGGATACAAACCTAAACTCTGTTTTACTTCTTCTTTTAGAGAAGTTTTTATCAATTTTCTAAATTTTATCTTATCTTTAAAAAGTTCTATTTTATTTGGAATTTCACAAAAATCTAAATTTTTGGCTATCCATCCAATGGAATTTTCCGAAGTACAATATAGGGATAAATTATGTGATTTTTTTGCTAATTTGATTGCTTCTTCTTCGCTAATTATATTCAGTCCTTCACCCAAGTCCAACTCTTTAAGACTCTCTGTACCCACCACGGGTATCAAATTTTCTTTAAGTGTAGACTTTAAAAAATCAGAGACATAAGGCTTATCTAGAAAAAACATTTTATAAACTCCCAAACATTATTTTATGTATTTTACCAAAATTAGTGTCTTGGTGGTACTAAGAAACTTCTAAACCAGAAAGTGCCGCTCCAAGTGATCCAATAAATTGAGGATTAAGGGGAACTACTATTTTTTTTTCTAATTTTTCGGACAAAAGATGGCGTAAAAATGGATTTAGCGCCCCGCCGCCTGTAAAGACGATAGTTTCACTTTTACTGACAAACTTTCTTGCCATGGAAGATAATCGTGAAGCTATTGATTCATGCACGCCATAACATATATTGGCCGCACTCTCTTTTCTTGCGATTAAAGAGATGACTTCAGATTCTGCAAAAACTGCACACATACTTGAAATGCTCAACTCTTTATCTGCTTCAAAACCAATTTTGGAAAAAGTGTCCATATCCAGGCCCATTCTACTTGCAGCAATTTCTAAAAACTTCCCCGTCCCTGCCGCACATTTGTCATTCATCCTAAAATCAACAAAGCCGCCGCTATTGTCCAGTTTGATTACTTTGCTATCTTGCCCACCAAGATCAATCACCATATCCGCATCGTTATTAGAAAAAAAAGCACCTCTTGCATGTGCTTTTATCTCACTAATGATGGGACAGGAAAACGTGTCTTCTATCATATGTCTTCCGTAACCCGTTGAAACTACCATATTTACGGGCTTATCTTTTAAATACTTTTTGACTATCTCGTCTTGATTGACAATGGTGGGGATTACCGTGCTGTAAATGATTTCTTTTTTTTCGTTTATCCCCGTCATTTTAGTATACGTTGAACCTACATCCACTCCCCAAAACATTATCTGGCTTTAAACGCTTGTGCTTTTTTCTTGAACGTTAAACTTTCTAAAAATGCTTCCACACGTGTTTTAATTTGCCCAATATCTTCTGGCGAATAATCTGATTCAATGACCAAACAAGGAATGCCCTCTTTCTCCAACGCTTCAGTCACCAAGTGTCCTTCAACATTATAAGTATGACAAAATGAAAGCGTATAATAAATACAGCCATCGGCACGTCTGTCTTTGTACATTTCCAAAATTTTATCAATTCTTGGAGCATTAGGAGTAAAACAAGCGCAATCTATCTCACTGTATCGCTCCATCAATTTACTCATCAAAGTATCTTCATCTTCTACACCCTCTAAATCTACATTATCTTTATAGTAACGATGACCTATGCAAGATTCTTCATTGATGATAACGCCTCCAGTCGTTTCCACTGCAGTATGAAGTTTCCAGTTTGGTGGCGCAAAAGGAGTACCTAAAACCATAAGTCTAGGCGTGTCTTTAGGAAATACGCTAACTTTTTCTTGAACTCTAATGTCAAGTTCATCGCAAAGTTCATTGACTTTTTGCGTGTATCTCACAGGATCATCTAAAAATCCCATTTGAGTGACAAACAATCCATCTTTTCCACTTATAGGCACAACATCAGGATGCGTTCCACGAAGTGCATCCAATCTCAAAAGTGCTTTTCTTTTTTCATTGACTATTCTTGTGCCCTCTTTCATCTCTTCCAGGCTCAACTTTTTACCCGTAACTTCTTCTAAATGCTCTTTAAATTCTACAATTTCTTCTTTCCACATTTTCAAATCTTTTTCGCGTTTCATATGTGGAATATTCATAACATGAACAGGATGATGTTTGTCTAGTATCTCCCATGCTTTTTTCTTAGCTTCGCACGTTGTTTCACCATAAATAAAATCTGAACTTTGGGTATACGCACATGTACGTTGCAGTTTAAAACCATACGCTGATTTTATGAGAGGGCAAATATTTCTAGGTAGCTCAGTTTCAGCGTCAGGGATGGTCGCAGGGCTTCCGCCACAAAGACCATAACAAGCCCCTCCTGCACCAACGACTATCTCTTCTGGAACAAAGATACAAAATGTACCAATCGCGGGTTTATTTTGGGCTCTAAGAGCATTTATCTCAGCGATTCTCTCGCCTTGAATTTCACTCATAAACCAATCAAAATATTTCATGCCCTCTGGTCTGTTGTTTTGAGACATAAATTGAGTTTTATAGGCGTCTAATCCCATGCCCATCATCTTTGCGTGTTTTTCAACATCTAAACCAATACTAGCGAGTAACTCTTTATGCACTTCTACGCCCATACTTTAATCCTTTTAAAAATAAAAATTATGCTGAGTATTGTGACCATGTAGAAAAAGCGATAAGAAGAATGCTTCATTCATGTGTGTCTAATCCTTAGACCTAACAGCATTAAACATAATTATATTATTTATACTATAAAATTAAGTTTAATTTTAATTTTTATCCAATTCAGATTGCAAAAGAGCCGCTTTTTTGATTGCATTTTTTCTCACTCCGTAAAACCCGATCATCGATAAGAGAATGATAATGATATAGACACCTGAGATATCTTTCGCTAAAATTTCTTTATTTGATATTGCCATGATGTCTTGTGCAATGCTCCAACCGCCAAAGAGCGAAAGCACCATAAGCATATAATACCTAAATGGGCTGTTGAGCACAAAATATATTTCGCTGATTTGTGAGTTTTTCATTTTTCCCCTTAATTTTTAAAACAAAAGTATAGCATATTATCTAGGCTCTACTGGGTTGGAACAAGAGTGGCAGCTGGTTTTGAGAACAAATAACCTTGAGAAAAATCTACTCCTAATTCAACAAGCACATTAAATACCTCTTGGGTTTCAACAAATTCTGCGATTGTTTTTATCCCTTGAGACTTGGTAAAGAAAAGGATACTTTGTACTATTGCTCTTCGCTCTTTATCGGTGTCTATATTTTGGATCAAAGAGCCGTCTATTTTTACGTAGTCTACCTTCAGTTTTGTAAGATACGAAAAGTTTGAATAGCCAGAGCCAAAATCATCTATGGCAATTTTACAGCCATAGCTTTTTATCTCTTCTATGAACGAGACAATCTCTTCAAACTTATCAATGCCCTCAGACTCAACTATTTCTAAAACGAGCCTATCTCCACAGCCATACTCTTTTAAGTTATCACGTAAAATTCCCCTAGTTTTTGGGGACAAAATATCTGTGATTGTAAAATTTATTGAAAATTCATAATCAAGATTTGCAAACATTTCAAACGATTTTTGTATCATGATGTGAGTTAATTCGTCATATATCTTGGCTTTTTTTGCATGTTCCAAAAAGAAAAAAGGAGAAAGAATAGAGCCGTCACTTTTCTTAAGTCGTATTAAAGACTCATACTTGGTAATTTTTTTAGTTTTATTGTCTAGGATTCCTTGAAAAAATGGGATGATACGATCATCTTTTATCGCTGTTTTAATCATCGCTATTGTTTCAATATTGTCATAAATTTTCTTCTCTAAATTAATATCTTCATTAAAATAAACAATTTTTTTGCCATTTTCTCGTGCATTTTTGAGAGCAATATGTGCTTGTTTGTAAATCTCTAAAGGGTGTCCTGTGGAAAGAGCGCAGGTAATATCAAGAAAAATATCATTATCAAATATTTTCATTTTTTTTGCTTCTACTTCTTTAACCATGTTCAGAACATTGGACTTTATATTCTTTCCATCGTAAAAATTTGAATATAAAATGGCGAACTCATCTCCTGCTATTCTAAAGATATTTTCACTCTCTGTAATTATTTTTAATTGTGAGGCAAACTGTTTTAAAACTTCATCGCCAGTATCGTATCCAAAGTAACTATTAATCTCAGAAAATCTATCAATATTTATCAATAACAAAGAACCATAAGTGTTATCTTCTTCAAGCGCATTAAAAAATGAAGTTCTATTTTTTATGGCCGTTAAACTATCTAACAAACTCTTTTTTATAATGTTATCTTTCATTACAATCTCACTCACATCAGTCCTGACAGAAATATACTCTTGTAGCTTCTTGTTACTATCAAAAACAGGCACAATAACTGTTTTTAAATAATACTCGCCACCACCCTTTTTGAGATTTTTCAGTGTGCCTTTCCATATCTTTCCACTCTTTATAGTTTTCCACAACTCTTTAAAAACTGAACGTGGCATATCTGGATGTCGCATTATATTCTGTGGTTGCCCAATTAGTTCAGACCTCTCATAGCCGGAAACTTCACAAAAAGCATCATTGACATAAGTAATAATTCCCTTGGTATCTGTCTTGGAAACTATCGCACTTTCCTCTAAGGCATTTTTATATTGATTTAAAGAAAACATACTTACATCAAGTTCTCTTTGTGTTGTATTTACTAAATGTATTAGGGAATTGAGCTTAATTTGTTTAGGCTCGAAAAGGGATGCTTCTTTGTGCTTGCGAATCTTTTGTGATTCAGACAATGTCAGCGTCGTCGTTGTTATATTGAGCAGTTGATTTTTTGTTGCTGAGTGAAAAAACTCTCCGTAGGCAAAAAATCCCGCCGTCGGAGCAACACCATCAATAAGTCCAAACTCATAATTTAACTGGTCCTTTAAAAATAAATCTCTGACTGAACATGAGTAAATATAGGTCGCCTCTGCTGGATGATTTGCTATATGTGATTGTATCACGGAGGCATTCTTTAATACTTCATCCACATTACCAAGGGCAAATTTCACCTGATCACCTTCTATAAAATGTCCAGCGAAAACAAAACCACCATCCTTGCAATCTATCATCGACCTGGCAACGACAATATCTTCTTTGAGCTTTACTAACGGAAATTCTATTGCACTTTTGGGGAGAGTAGAGATCGATTCTTTTCCTAAATAATGGGCAAATATTTCCTCTACAGGCTTATTATTTATTTCATAAATAACATTTTTATCACACTTTGTGACCGTCATTTTAGAGCCGATTGGAGTCCACTCTAAAGAGTATTGATTGTTTACATGTAAGGAGTCACTATTTAAAGTGGCTACCACCACACCTTCTTCGTGTATGATGTTCGACTCTATCACAAATGTTTTTTTAAATTGAAAATCATCTCCGGCATTCCCCCCTGCCACAACGATTTTGTCGTTGATAGAAGAAAATCCCTCTAAAAAATATTCAGCGTCACCTCTTAGGGCTTCGCTAAATATAATACAGGCTTTTGTGTTCTCTTTGAGAACTTTCGAAGCAGCACTTACGCCATTTTGAAAGTCTGATTTTGGAAAATAATACGTCTGCACATCTACCGCATCGAAAAGAGAAAATGAAATTACAATAGAATTTCTTGAAATCTTTCCATTGACGATGCCTCCGGCAGTCGAAGCTCCTATGATAGATGCATTTGGAAGTTTTGCTTTGAGTGAATTTAAAATATTTTGAAGTTCATTGGACTCAAAGTCTCCACACAATACTTGTATAAAAATAGTTCGGTTTTGCGTATCAAGATGACTTATAAAGTTTTCAAGAATGGGTATGGTTTCAAAAATATGATTAAAAAGTTTCACAAAAATATCCTTAAATTATTATTTTATGGGACATTGTACCATTATTTTTAAATTAGTCACATAGAAGTATCCATTATTTACCATTTAACCTTAGCGTCAAACTAACAGGGCAGTGATCACTCCCTAAAATAGCGTCAAGTATAGTTGCATCCACAATTGTCTCTTTCAAATCCTCTGAGACATAAAAATAATCAATCCTCCAGCCGACATTGTTTCCTCTTGCCCCAGCCCGATACGACCACCAAGAGTATCGCTCTTTTACGTCACCGTGCACATGTCTAAAGGTATCAACGTAGCCATGAGATAAAAACTTGTCTATCCATTCTCGCTCCATCTTTAAAAATCCTGATGTCTTTTCATTTGCCTTGGGACGAGCAATATCAATCGGGGTATGCGCAGTGTTGACATCACCACAAATCACAATAGACTTTCCCTGAGCCCGCAATGCTTCGATGTGAACTAAAAACCTGTCATAAAAAGCCATTTTATACTCTAATCGTTCATCATTTCTCTGTCCGTTTGGAAAATAAACATTAAAAAAAGCGATATTTTCAAAATGAAACTCATTGACACGACCTTCATCTAAGATATCTACATTTTTAGTCGTCTCTACATGGTGAGGTTTTATGTCAGTAAAAAGCGCCACTCCTGATTGTCCTTTCTTAGAAGAAGAGTTTACATGTAACTCTTTAAACTCACGCGCAAAGAGAGTATTTGGTATCTGCTCACTTTCTGCTTTTATCTCTTGTAGTGCTAAAAAATCCACTTTACTCTCATCTATCCACTTTAATGCCTCTTTTTTATCAATCGCTCGTATACCATTTACATTCCAAGATATAAACGTTAAATCTTTCATTTATTGCCTTTTATTTTTTTATCTATTATAACAAATTGTTCGTTTATCTTTACATGTAAGCTGTTGTTAAAGTTATCTGGATATAATTTCATCTCCATTTAAACGTGGCTTGATAGCTCAGTCGGTAGAGCAGGTGACTGAAAATCACCGTGTCGGCGGTTCAATTCCGTCTCAAGCCACCACCCTTCTTTTAACAACTTTCCTTAAAATACTTTTTCAGTTCTTTTTTTGCTTACTTGCGTATAATTATGTTCTTAATTTACCATTGTCTGTGGGGGTGCTACTATCATTTTGTTGATATTGGCTGAGATAATACCCTAAGAAGTTCATTAATGTGGCTTCAAGAACCTGATCCCGATAATGCGGGCGTAGGAAATAAGGAGATAAAACCAATGAGCAAAGTACTTGATAATCTAGAAACGATAGATTCATCCTACATAAAAAACTTTCCAAGTTCACACAAAATTTACGTTCAAGGCTCAAGAAAAGATATTCAAGTGCCTATGAGAGAAATTACTCTTAGTCCCACTGACCTTAGTGATGGAAGCCTTGAAGAAAATCCTCCACTACATGTCTATGATACTTCAGCTGCTTATACTGACCCAGAAGCAAAAATAGACTTACATGCAGGGCTTGCACCTCTAAGAGAAACTTGGATAGAAGAGAGAGCTGATAGTGAAGTACTAGATGATTTTACTTCAAAATACTTTCATGCAAGATACGAAGATGACCAACTCAATATGCTTCGTTTTCCAAACATAAGAAAACCAAAACGTGCCCTTGCAGGTAAAAATATAACACAAATGCACTATGCAAGAGCCGGAATCATCACTCCAGAAATGGAATATATAGCCATCAGAGAAAACTGTAACTTAGAACTTGTAAAAGACACATTACTTTCAAGCCAACACAAAGGCGAAAATTTTGGTGCAAATATGCCCCAATTATATACACCTGAATTTGTAAGAAAAGAAATAGCCGAGGGAAGAGCGGTTCTGCCTTTAAACATAAACCACCCAGAAATTGAGCCTATGATTATCGGTAGAAATTTTATGGTAAAAATCAATGCCAACATTGGAAACTCTGCAGTCACAAGTTCAATAGAGGAAGAAGTAGAAAAGATGCTATGGGCAACAAGATGGGGCGGAGATACCGTGATGGATCTCTCAACGGGTCAAAATATTCATGAGACAAGAGAGTGGCTTATACGAAACTCTGCCGTACCTATTGGTACCGTGCCAATCTATCAAGCCTTAGAAAAAGTAAATGGAATCGCTGAAGATTTAACATGGGAAATTTATAGAGACACTCTCATAGAACAAGCGGAACAAGGGGTGGATTACTTTACGATTCATGCAGGCGTTCGCTTGCACCATGTTCCAATGACTGCTAAAAGACTCACAGGCATTGTCTCGCGTGGTGGTTCTATCATGGCAAAATGGTGTCTGACCCACCATAAAGAGAGTTTTTTATATGAGCATTTTGAAGATATATGTGAAATTATGAAAGCATATGATGTTACCTTTTCACTCGGCGATGGATTACGTCCAGGAAGTCTCTATGATGCGAATGATGAAGCACAATTTGCTGAACTCGAAACTCTGGGAGAATTAACAAAAATTGCATGGAAACATGATGTGCAAGTGATGATTGAAGGTCCAGGTCATGTTCCTATGCAAAAAATTAAAGAGAATATGACCAAAGAATTAGAAGAGTGTTTTGAAGCTCCTTTTTATACTCTTGGGCCCTTGGTTACCGATATCGCTCCTGGATATGATCATATCACTTCAGCCATAGGTGCCGCACAAATTGGTTGGTATGGAACAGCGATGTTATGCTACGTGACACCCAAAGAGCACTTAGGGCTACCCGTTAAAGAAGATGTTAAAGAAGGAATTATCACGTACAAAATTGCGGCCCATGCAGCAGACCTTGCCAAAGGCTTTGCAGGAGCACAAATAAGAGATAATGCAATGAGTAAGGCACGATTTGAGTTTCGTTGGTATGACCAGTTTAACATCGGTTTTGATCCTGATCGTGCGCGTGAATACCATGACAAAACACTTCCTGCCGAAAGCGCGAAAGTGGCACATTTTTGTTCTATGTGCGGACCAAAGTTTTGTTCTATGAAAATTTCTCAGGACGTCCGAGATTACGCGGCCAAACTAGAGATAGAGGATGTCAATGAAGCCCTTGAAATTGGGATGCGAGAGCAGTCAGAAAATTTCAAAGATGGCGGTGGAAAAATTTACAAGTAAAATAGGGAGATAAGAATGAATGATATATTAAAATTAGGCGGGATAGAATTTCAAAGCAGGTTATTTACCGGTACTGGTAAATTTCCAGATAAAAATATGATACCACGTATTTTAGAGTCTAGCCAATCACAAATGATAACGGTTGCACTTAGAAGAATAGATATGAAAGCTGTTGAAGAAAACATTTTAAATTTTATACCAAAAAATATTGTGCTTCTTCCCAATACATCTGGTGCACGAAATGCACAAGAAGCCATCACTCTAGCGCAACTAGCACGTGAAGCAGGGTGTGGAAATTTTATAAAAATTGAAGTGATTACAGATAATAAATATCTGTTTCCTGATAACGAAGAGACACTCAAAGCGACGAGGGAATTGGCAAAAGATGGATTTATAGTGCTTCCTTATATCATGCCAGACCTCATTGTTGCAAAGAAAATGCAAGATGCTGGGGCAGCTGCAGTCATGCCGTTAGGATCGCCTATTGGTTCGAATCAAGGGATGCAAACAAGAGATATGATAAAGATTTTAATCGAAAATATTGATATACCTATCATCGTTGATGCAGGGATTGGTAAGCCTTCCCAAGCGGCAGAAGCGATGGAGTTAGGAGCGGATGCGGTCCTTGTAAACTCTGCTATCGCAAATGCTGGTAATCCAGAAAGTATGGCAATGGCATTTAGACTAGGAGTTCAGGCCGGCAGAATTGCCTATCTGGCTCAAATGGCTGAGCAAAATAAGTTTGCAGACGCTTCTTCTCCTCTGACTGGTTTTTTAAATGATTAATTTAAAATCACATCAGTCTTTTAATGAAATATTAGACCATTATGAATCTTTTGATTTTGATAGTTATCTTAGCAATGTCACAGATGAGGACGTCCAAAAGAGTATCAAAAAAGAGCATTTAAATCAATTTGATTTTCTAAATCTTCTGAGCCCAAAAGCCCAAGACTATTTGGAACCTATGGCGGAGATTTCAAAAAAACACAAAATACGATATTTTGGCAATGTGATACAACTTTATTTGCCTATTTATGTTTCCAACTACTGCACAAGTGATTGTGAATACTGTGGATTTAGTAAAAAGAACAAGATAAAAAGAAAACATTTAAGTGAAGAAGAACTCGAAGTTGAAGCACAGGAAATCGCAAAAAATGGAATCAAACATATACTTCTCTTGACGGGGGAAGCAAAAAAATTGGCTGATTTAGACTACCTTAAAATGTGTGTCAACGTGCTAAAAAAATACTTTGACTCTATCTCCATAGAAATTTATCCATTAGAGACAGAGGAATACAAAGAGCTACAAGAACTTGGCGTCGATGGACTGACTATCTATCAAGAAGTGTATGATAAAGATATCTACAAACAAGTGCATACTTCTGGTGAAAAAACTAATTATAACTACCGACTTGAAGCACCTGAACGAGGCGCTAAAGCAAATCTGAGAGCCATCAATGTGGGTGTGCTTTTTGGCTTGGCCGATATCTATAAAGAGGCATTTTTTAGTGGTCTTCACGCAAAATACTTGATGGATAAATACACTGATACCGAAGTCTCCATATCACTGCCAAGAATCAATAACGCAGAGGGTGACTTCAAGCCCAAATATGTCCTGGATGACAAAAGCTTTGTGCAATTTATGTTAGCGTACAGAATTTATATGCCGATGTGCGGTATCAACGTATCAACAAGAGAAAAAGCAGAATTTAGAGACAACTTGATCACTATAGGCGTGACAAAGTTTTCAGCCGGCTCCAAAACTGATGTTGGAGGCTATAGCGATATAGATAAATCCACTGCACAATTTGACATATCTGATGAAAGAGGTGTGGAAGAGATTGCGGCGATGATTAAATCTAAAGGGCAACAGCCTGTGTTTAAAGATTGGGAAATGACGCGCTGATTTTTTGTATCTCTGGGTATGTTAACTCAAACTCAAAGATACTCAAATCCTCTTGTAAATGTTTTTTTGAAGTAGACCCTATCAAAGGTACAATTCCACTATGGCTAAGATATCTGTAAAATATTTGTGCTTCTGTTTTCTTGTATTTTTGGGCTAATTCAGTCATAGTTTTACTGCTTAATATGTTTGGATTTGCCGTAAGCGACCAAAAACTTTCATAGGGAAAGATGGGTGAGTGCAGTACAAAAGAGTCAAGATAGTCTGTGCGCAAATTTAGTTTGCAAAAACAGTTCTTCTCGGCTGATGCCTTGTTCATATACTCTCTGCAGTGCAACTCCTACAAGTTGTTCTTCATAATGCTTTGGCTGACATGCTGTGTCAATTCCTCTAAAACCACACAATACTGCCATCTCAACACAATCCGCAGTTCGTTCTTTTTTCCAGGCAGTGCCATAGATTAATTTTGGTATTTTCATTGTAAGCTCCTATGAAATTTTATAGTATAATATTTCTCATTAAACTTACATGTATGAAGGATTGTAGTGACAATTGATTTTTTAAAAGAGTATGCGATTTTTCAGAATGAAACGTTGCAAAACCTCACTTTACTTGAAAATCAAGGATTCTGCAATACCAATTATCTTTTGAGAACTTCAAAAAATAAATACGTCATCAGAGTATTTAAAAATAATATTAACAGAAAGTTTGAGTTTGACACACAGCAAAAAGTACATCAAAAAGGAATTGCTCCAAAACCGCTTTTGCTTGATTTGCAACACTCACTCATGATTTATCAGTTTGTAGAAGGATTGCATAAAGTGAAATTAAAAAAACATCACTTAAGAGCGCTGGCAACCCTTCTCAATCGACTCCACAAAACCAAAGTACGGGGAAGTTTCCCTAAAGATTTTGTTCTTTGCCATCATGATTTAAACCCTCTAAATATTCTTTTTTCACACACTATTACACTCATTGATTGGGAGTATGCTAGAATCAATAATCGCTACTTTGACCTTGCAACCATCGCAGTAGAGTACAACTTGACACTCAAAGAAGAAGCTTATTTTTTGTACGCTTACTTCAAAAATCATGCTGCAGGTAAAGAGATGTATGACTATAAAATAAATTACCTACAGGAGTGCATTGCCTGGTTTTCGGATGAGAATAATGAGAAGGAAAAATTAGGCTATATAAAAAAATTAAATAGCCTAAAAAAATCTACTCAACAATCACTTCAGGGAGGATTTTAAGTATCACTTTTTTATCAATTTTCTCTTGAAAACTGCGTTTTATACTTTGATAATCTTTTGCCGCTAGTGGTTTAGTTGAAACTGCTTCAAGATTGATAGTGACACTCTCAGACTTATTTTCGAGATTTAAAATCACAAGATCCACGCGTTCATTCTCCAATGTGAGTGAGTGAAGCGTCTCAAGTTTTGATAAGATTCTGTTGTGCTCTACCATCCCTTTAAAAGAGATGACAAGTGGGATTGAAATAAGAACCATCATCACAAATGTGTAAAAAAGTCCTTTTTTTGCTCTTTTTACAGGGGCAAATCCAAGAACGATAAACGTCAATGCTGCACTGAGTGTGATCCCTATAAGGTTGGTGATAAAGAGTAAAAATGAGCCATAAATCACATCAACATTTCCTAACCCTATGCCAATTCCCGTAATGCTAAGAGGAGGAACAAGAGCGACTGCGATTGCCACACCTGCTAGTGATTTTGCAATCTCTTCTTTTGAGTACGCATACGCGCCTGCTATGCCTGAAAAAATTGCGACCATCAAGTCAAGCAAATTGGGATTAACGCGTGCTTGCATCTCTGGTGTTATCTGGCCCAGCGGCAAAATAAGTGTCAAAATACAGGAAAAAAGGAGTGCCATAGAAACACCGATGGCTAGGGTTTTGATGCTATTGACAAGCAGTGCACCACTGCCTCTTGTCACGCCCATCGCTAGAGATACAATTGGCCCCATAAGAGGAGCTAATATCATCGCACCGATGATAACCGGAGAAGAGTTTGCAAAGAGTCCTGTCGTTGCAAGAAGTGTACTCAACAGCGTAAGAATTAAAAAAACAGAAGAAAAACTTGCATTACTTCTTAGGTTCAAGAACAATTCGTGAAAATCCTCCTCACTTGCTTTTTTAAACAATGGAATTTTACCTTCTATCAAAATATTGCTGATCTCCCCATGAGGCATCGCTTTTACATTGATAATATCCTTTTCATCTGTTGGACTCTCCCCTACTTTTACTTCATCAAGCATCTTTCTTCCGAGATGGATATTCAAAGAATTTTGAGCTACAATGAGTTCTATACTTTGGGCACTAAGCAGATTGGCGTCTAACATATAATCAATGGAGCTACTTGACTCAATCGTCAACTTTGATGTTTTGATAAAACCTAAACTTTTTGGTAAAGTTAGCAAGGAAATTCGCTGATAAAAGAATATAGAAATTAGATACCAAAGGTATGAAAGCAGAGATGTAGGGGCCAAAACAAAGGCATTTAGTTTGCCATCATGAATTGGTAAATCATCACCAAAATTGTTTTTTTCACTCGCCTTATTATGTTCGACAACGGTGATTCCTGAAGCAACTGTTGTGATTTTTTCTTCTTTTCCTGTTGTAAGGGTATAGCTTTGAAATTTAATTTTTGTTAAATTATTGAAAAATATTTTGATTTTACCAAATCTATTTTGTTCATTAAAATCCCATCTATTCATCCCATGCATATCTCCAACGACCACACTATCAAAGACAATATTTTCGTTACATGTAAGCACATCGACTTGGCTTAAAAGTTCTTCATTAAACGTATCATCAATCGCTTCAAAAACATCTTTTGATATGCCATAACTTTTTATAGTGTTTGGGCACGTCTCATTTGGGACAATCCCCATTCGCATGTCTGCCTCAAGATGGTTGGTAAAAAAGTTTTTAATTTCTTCATCGCTAAGATACACTAAAAACAGACTATCTTCCAAAACGTCCTCAAAAATATCGTTACTTGTATGCATGGTAGGTTCTATTTTATGAGTTGTTTGAATGTAGCTTACGAGAGTTTCAAATTCATCACTCTCGCGAAGTCCTTCAACAATAAAATATACTTTTTTAACCATGTATCAAGCCTTTTTTTTAAATTCAATACTCAAATTATATCTTAATTTTATCATGATATACTTATTAAAAAACTTCTCAAGGAAATCACTATCACTGCTTTTATTCAAGGTTTTTTAATCAGTATTGGGCTTATTGTTGCCATTGGTGCCCAAAATATATATGTACTCAAACGTGGATTGCTCAAGGAATCCGTTTTTATGGTTGCTCTGACTTGTTCTCTTATAGATGGAGTACTTATCGTCGCTGGAGTCAAAGGCTTAGGTAAATTCTTACAAATCTTCCCTTCTTTTATTACTTACATCACATGGTTTGGAATCATTTTTTTATGCGCATATGGACTTTTGGCACTCAAATCTACCTTAAGTGTTCATGCAATGAATATAGATACTTCTGTCAATAAAAAATCTACTATGATGGTTTTTACAACACTAGTGTCTCTCTCATTTTTAAACCCTCATCTCTATCTTGACACGGTTGTACTGGTAGGAACGATTGGAAGTAAGTACGAAGGTATTTCTCAAAATTTATTTACTTTTGGAGCAGTCACATCCTCGTTTATCTGGTTTTTTTCTTTGGCTTATGGAAGTAGAATTCTTATCCCACTCTTTAAAAAACCTATTACGTGGAAATATTTGGATTTATTAACTGCTTTGATTATGTTTTTTATTGCTTTTAATCTTTATTATACTTTATGATTTTTATCATCTTTTCTAGCGTGTTTAACTTGCCATTTGATACGCTTATAGCGAAGTGTACTTCGTATGTGTCGCACTCTATCAATATCTTTCATATTGATACTAATGGGTGTATGCTCGATATCCACACCCTCTCCGATATCAATGTTCCCCGCTTTACTAAGGGCGAGTTTTTGAGAAGGGAAAATACTTCTATGACCTGTTATTAAAAATGCAATCACCACACTAACTGCGGCATAATTTGCCATCTGCACGCCAAAAAGTTCAACGGCCATAATAATAGAAGCAATCGGTGAATTTGTAGTTCCCGCAAGGACACTGACAAATCCAAGTGCCGCAAAAAGTCCAACATTGTCGCCCATAACATGCCCAAAAACTGCGCCGCTAGTAGCTCCAATGTAAAATACGGGGGTAATGACTCCACCACTTCCTCCCGCACCAAGTGTGAGTGAGGTAAATATAGTTTTTAAAATAAAATCATACCAGCTAATATCTTGTGAAAAAATACCTTCGGGATTAAGAGCACTTGCAATTGTCGATAACCCAAGTCCCAAATATCTCTCGTCCATTAAAACTGTAATGCCGACCATCACCAAACCCGCCACAAATGCTTTTAAATATACATTGTATGGGATTTTTTCAAAAAATTCTTCTATTTTTTGAACTGCTGTCACAAAAAATGCTGACACAAATCCAAAAAATATTCCTCCGATTAAAACTTTCCCGATGAGAGTTAAATTTAAACTTATAGTTTTAAAAAAATCAATTTCGTAATACGTGTAGTGTATGCCCAAAAGTTGGCATGTAGTAAAAGCTGCAAAACCTGCTATAAATGAGGGCAAAAGGACATCGTACATGATGACGCCAATAATAAGCACTTCTATACCAAATATCGCTCCGGCAATGGGTGTACCAAATACTGAAGCAAATCCAGCACTAATACCACAAATAACAAGTTTTTTTCTATCTACTTTGCTAAAACCAAGTATGGATGATGCAAAAGATGCAGCGCCCGCGCCTATTTGTGCGCCTGGTCCCTCTTTCCCCACAGAACCACCGGAAAATATAGTCAAGAGAGTAGCCACTATCTTCACAGGAATCACTGCGACTTTTATCTGACCGCCTTTTTTATGGACAGCTTCAATAACTTTTTCTGTTCCGTGCCCAGAGGCATCTTTGGCGAAAGTTTTAATAATCCATATCGACAGCATCAAAGCAAAAGGCAGAATATAAAAATAGTGAAAGGGAAGTTCAGGTCCACTTTCTTCGGCAATTTTCAAAGCTTTTAAAAAAACCGACATTAATGCACCGACCATAATGCCTACCGCAGAGGATAGTATTAGCCATTTTGCAACACTGAAAAAGATAATAGTTTGTTCTGTGACGTTTTTATTCAAGATAATTTCTTTAAGGTGATATAAAGCTTATTATATCCCTGATAGTCTTAAGTAGTGATAATAAAACGCATTGTTTTTAATGTTTTTTCCAATTAATCACAATTTTCTATGCAAAATTTGCATAGCACACATCAAAACTTTTGGCACAAGCTTTGTTGCTTTTTTAGAATAGATTCAAATGATGGCTTGTATGGCTTTCGTGGTTCATTAAAATCTCATAAATTTGTTAAATAGTTACAGCCAATCTTCTCTTTTTGTTTCCTCATCAATATCTCTTCCGATATTTTGATGTAAACTCCAATAATAATCAACAAAAGATTTAACATTTTTATCCACTGGCAAATATATTCCAGCTACTTTGACGGCATATTTTGACAAAAATTCATTGGCATCTTTTTTATCGAGATAGTGTTTTGCCAAAGACTCATAAACATCAAAATACCATTGCTTTAATCTCTCATAGGCCTCATCGCTCATGTCTATTTTTAACTCTTCATCAAATCTAAAAACTCCACTGTCAAAAAGTGCACTCAAATGAATCAATCCTTCACAATAATAAGGCTCCACTTCACCTGTTCGCATCCATGCAATGAGTCCTACGGCACGCTTAAGAATATCGGCTAAAACATACTCTTTTATCGCGTCGTCTTCTCGCATAAAAAAGGCCATCAGCCCTCCGCATGTAGCTTTAAACTCTTCTATATTTTTAAAAACCCCACTGGCGTTCATCTTTGATTCTGTGTCATTATCTAACCATAAAATATGTCCATACTCGTGTCCAACCGTAGTTGCTTCATACACTCTGTACCAAAGAGGTGCTTTTTTAAAAACCAATTCTCTCTCTTTTTCCATAAACTCTTTTCCAAAAATCTTATTTTGGATTTTTAAAAATGGTTTTGCACGCAGAGAATCAAGTATATTATCAGAAAATGCAAATATCTTTTTCCCCTCTTCTTTACTGACTATCTCATCATTTGGTACCACTTGAGCGGAAAAGAGTCCGTTGAATTCCGCAGCATAATAAAGCGCAGGGCGACCAATATATAACCCCACTCTTTGTAAATTTGAGAGAGTCAAATCAAGAACGTTCTCTTTTCCACTACCCAACTTTGAAAAGAGAGTTTTATACATGTGAAGAATATTTTGATATGTTTTCTCAGCCCCTTCATTTTTGGGATTTGAAATTCTCACATCCCATTCAAGCGCAACTGCTTTTCTATAATGATCTTCATAATACTCCATAGGATGCCCCACTTGAATAGGAGAAGTTATACGCATCCATCGTCTATCAACATCACTCCATTTTTCTATCAATTCATCTCTATTTGTTTCGCCAAAGGCATCTGCTAAAGCTTCAAAATAGGCAATATATTCATCTTTATGATGGGTATCATCATCCCTTAATTGACTTAATTTTTCAGTTAAATTCCTTAAGTTTTCAACAACACTGATGACCTCATCTTTGAAAAATTCGGCATAACTCAAGGCTTTATAACCATTTTCTACTTTTTTTAAAACTGAATACGACCTGTCCGCGCTTTGACCACTGGAATTTTTATCAAAAAGATTATTTTCATTCAAATACTTGAGTACACCCTCACCAAATTCTTCTTTTAAACCAGGATTAATGGTGTTGATAATATGCTCCGTCCAAGAACTTTGCCAATGGCTCAAAGAGATTCCAACATCGTGTACACCTCTTAAAAGTATTCTATAAAACTCATTTAGAAGTCTTTTATCTTCGATTAAGAGTAAAAGATCTTCATGTCTTTGTAGATAAAAATCTTTCACCCAAAGATAAGAAATTTCTTTGGTATCATCAATCTCTTGATCACTAAATTTTTCTTTCATCAGTGATTGAACCAGTTGTTCATCCCTTAAAGCAATGAGTCTTGTTAAAGCGGAAAGCCTATTCTCTTTAATTTTACTTAATCCGATATTTTCTAAAAAATTATCGATAAAAACTCTCATTTCACCAAAAGTGTTTTCATCATTTTCAACTATTTTAAAATACTCACCAAGCTCTTTTTGTCTTTTCGTGATAATTTCATAAACTTCCACCAAATCATTTTCAAAATTTTTACTCATTTTATTCCTTTATATAACGAATTGTACTAAAATACACCAAAATCTAAGAAGGATACATTTTGAACCTACTCATACCGGTAAACTCAAAAGAACATGAAGAGGCACGACTTTGTAGCTTAGATGCTAACAAAGTGTGGGCTTTTGTTCACATAGAGTGTGGCAGCGTAAAAAAAATCTCTTTTTACGACACGAAAGAAGAGATACGAGAACTCTGTGACTACCTTATAGTAAAAAATAAAGATGAATTTATCAGTGATTTTATAGAAGAAGGACTTTGTGTCTTAGTCGCACCAATGCAAAGAAGCATTGATGATATCATTGAAGCATTTATGTTTTGTGAACTTCATGAAATAGCCGAATAAATTGTGAAAAATTTTGAACTTCTTTTTGATCTTATTGCAGATCATCCAGGATTAAATATAGCGCTTATTGATGATGGAAGCTATGACTGTGAAGATAAGCTGGTAAAATTTTGCCAAAGCATCAATGCAAAGTTATATATAAAGTCCCTAATACCTCGAAATCATATCCATGGTGAAGCTCTACATGTAGAAGAATTTAAGTTCACACAAGAAAGATACAATAAACAAGCACTTCAATATGATTTTTTATTTATATGTGCTAATATTGAAGATATAAAAGATATGGATAGTGTTGCCAATAAAATCTATAGAGCCCTCAAGAATGCAGCTAATCTTTTCTTAGTGGTCAACAAAAATATGCAATTTGACTTTTGTACCATTCTAGAAAAGTCAAATTTTGTTGCGCTAAATACAATAGATTTAAATGATGAAGTCAACGTAGTCTCTGCAAAAAAGATGCATGGATGGACAAAAGTTTGATAAGTAGTAAAAATTATGGTTAGAAAAGTATTTAAAAAAAAGAAAAAATCGAGTAAATTAGATCGATTTATAAAAAAATACAATATCCCAAGAGGGCATTTATCAATCAATAGAAAGTCTGTCACTCGTGCACTTTTAGTCGGAATTTTCTTTGCTTTTATACCTATGCCTTTTCAAATGCTAGCTGTTGTTTTTGCTGGTCTATTTGTCACTTTTAATGTTCCAATCGCACTCTCTATGGTCTGGCTCAGCAATCCCATCACAATGCCATTTATGTATTATATGGAGTATGTCACAGGAAGCTTTTTGACAAGAGAGCCATTGCTTAAAGTAGAACTCACTCTAAAATGGTTTGAAAACAATCTTAGCAATATATTTATACCTCTGTATGTAGGTACATTTTTTTACGCCATAATCCTCTCAACATCAGTCTATTACATCGTCAATTGGTTATGGGTGCATTCTGTAAAAAAAGAGAAAAAAGGCAAAATTAAGTAAGGAAATGAAGTGGCTAGTACCATCGTTGTCATAGAAGACGAAGAAGATTTATTGGAACTTCTTGAATACAATTTACAAAAAGAAAATTTTGAAACCGTTGGGTTTTTATCGACTAAAAATGTCAGAAAATTACTCGAAGAAGAAAAAATTGATTTAATGATAGTCGATAGAAATCTACCCGGCATAGAAGGCAGTGAGTTTGTAAAAGAACTCAGAGATTCTGGCATCAATATTCCTACCGTGTTTGTCACCGCAAGAGATAAGAGTGAGGATATACTCGATGGTTTTGAAAAAGGTGCCGATGATTATATTACAAAGCCTTTTAATATAAAAGAACTCATTTTACGCATTAAGGCAATTTTAGCAAGAACACGTCCAGCAGAATCTGAGCATATAAAATTTAAAGATATCCACCTTGAGATGAAAGGAAGAAAAGTTTTTATCAATCAAAAAGAGGTAGAATTAACAAAGTTAGAATTTGATCTTTTAAAAAAATTTATTGACAATAAAGGGTCGGTGTTAAACCGTGAATTTTTACTCACACATGTCTGGAAAGATGAATCTTTTTTTCAAGACAAAACGGTAAATGTTGCTGTAAATAGGCTAAAAAAGAAAATTGACCCCGATGGTAGCAAAGATTACATAAAATCTGTTTGGGGCGTCGGATACACACTAGGATAACTATGAGACTTCATCAACATTTTATCATCAATTTTTTAATAGTATTTGCGGCAACCCTTTTTTTATCAGCGGTTGTGAGCTACTTTACAATCAAGCAAATCAATATAGGGCAGTATCAAAATTCACTCAAAGCAAAAATAGAACTTATCAAAATAGAACTAGGTGACATAAAAGATCTCAGTAAATTTGCTACGCTTCTTAAACAAAAGACAGGACATAGACTGACCATTATTAGTGATAGTGGCGTTGTCTTAAATGAAAGTGATTATGATGTAGCCAAAATGGAAAATCATAAAAATAGGGAAGAGATAAAAATAGCAAGGGTACACGGTGATGGGTACGCGATTCGTCATTCAAAAACACTTGATAAAGATTTTTTATATATGGCAAGCAAGGCTGAACTCAAGGGTAAGCCTATTTTTATAAGACTTTCTTTGGCATTAACTTCGATTACCAATGAGTTTTATAAAATGTGGATAGGAATTATAATTATTTTTTCCTTCTCTATTCTTTTCATACTCTATGTCATGTATCGCTTGAGCCACAAAATTAGAGAAGAAATTGTTAAAGTAACCAGTACTCTTGATCAAATTTCAAATAAAAATTATAAAGCTGTAGTGAATGCTTCTTTTTCAAAAGAGTTTTATGAAATTGAATCACATATCAAGAAACTCTCTAATGTTTTAGAAAAAAGGGCAAAACAAAAGAGAAAATATACCGCAAAGATACGACTCATAAGCAAACAAAGAAGCGATATCATTTCTGCAATTAGCCATGAATTTAAAAATCCAATTGCCTCTGTGATAGGTTATGCACAAACACTTGTAAACGATCCGAATACAAATATCAACATAAGAAAAAGATTTTTAGAAAAAATTATCACTAACTCAGAAAAAATATCCAGCATGATAGACAGGTTATCGCTTGCAACAAAATTTGAAAATGGAGACTTTGCCCCATCGCTCGTAGACTTTGACTTATGGGCGCTGACCAATGACATTGTTAATAATTTCAGAGATAAAAATCCCAATAGAGTGTTTAAATTAATAGGTGAGCCCTACCCTGTGAATGCAGATAAAACGATGATAGAAATGGTTATTATCAATCTTGTAGATAATTCTTTGAAATATTCTGAAGATGATATTTTCATAGAAATACACGATGGCTCTTTACATGTAAAAGATAAAGGCATAGGAATAGCACCTGAAGAATTGGAAAAAGTCACCCATAAATTTTACCGATCAAATATCATGTCTTGGGACAATTCAATGGGACTTGGACTAGCGCTTGTAAAGTATATACTCAACCTTCATGATAGTACTTTGCTTATAAAAAGTGAACTAGGGCTGGGCTCGGACTTCTCTTTCAAACTATAAATGATAAAATACCCACAAAAAAGGACGATCATGCACGAAATGGGTGAACCTCGTATAAAAATAGTCACTATGCCAAAAGATACAAACCCCTCAGGTAATATTTTTGGTGGCTGGATCATGTCACAAATTGATCTCGCAGGCGCTTTGGCTACCAGAGATTTATACGTGGGGAAAGTGGTTACTGTGGCAGTCAACTCAATGGAATTTCGCCAACCAATTTTTGTCGGAGACGTGGTCAGTTGTTATGCAAAGATAATCAAAGTCGGCAACTCTTCTATACAAGTGAAAGTTGAAGTTGATGCTGAGCGAATTTTAGGTGGAAGCAAAGAATCCGTCCATGTCACCAGTGCTATTGTTACTTATGTATCAATCGACAAAGATAGTAAAAAATTTCCTATCAACTGCACTAAAGAACAACTATTAGCATTGGGAATAAAGTAGTTTAAACACTCTATTTTATATAAAATATTAAATAAGCGTATAACCCTCTTGTATGATATTTTTTATAATATTGATGGGAAGTTTTTTTCTCAACTCTTTAATAAATGTTTTTAAAGCATCTTGAGACATGTATTTATCTAACCAAATATACTCTTGGATAAGATAATATTTTGTAATTTTATTTCGATTCCTATATAAAAGTTCTAAAAAATCTTTTTCTTTTTTTCTAAGATCAATTTTTATAGTATCAAATATAATTTGGTCATTTTCGATATCTAAAAAAATATTTTTTGAAAGTTCTATGATAGTGGTACTTTCCTCACCCAAAACTTTGTCAATGATCGAAAAGAGTTTTTTATTTGTTGTAGGTTTGAGCAAATAATGATCTATTTTAAGATTTATTAATTTTAGTAAATACTCTTCTTTTTGGTATGCACTTAAGATTATTATAGGTACCGATAAATTTGTTTGTCTGATTTTATTTACTAAATATATTCCATCTTTGTATTCCATAACGATGTCGGAGATGACTAGACTTGGTTTTTCAGATAAAAAAATTGTATATCCCATATCTCCGTTACTTGCTTCAAATACATCCTTAAAATAAAAGCTCAAGACACTTTTCAACCTTTGTCTTACGTCATTATCATCTTCAACAAGTAAAACAGTAAATTTTTTTAATTTTTGCTCTAATCCTAACATACTGATATCCTTAAATAATTTTCAAAGTAAAATTTCAAATACTGCCCCGAAAGAATCATTTTTTACACTCAATTTCCCTTGCATGCTTTTTTCTATAATCATTTTAGACATATATAAACCAAGTCCAGTTCCTTGCATTTTTTTTGTGGAAAAATAAGGGTCAAAAATCAAATCTATAATCTCTTCTTTTATTCCACCAGCATTATCTGTAATTCTTAAGAGAGAAAATTTATCTTTCATTTCAATACTTAAAGTAATTTTCTTTTCTTTCACATTATTTGATACTAACGCATCTTTTGCATTTAATATAATATTTAAAACTACTTGAGAATACTCTCTTTTATACCCACGTATTTTAATATCATCTTTTATTATAAAATCTAATTTTACACCTGTACTATCTAGTGACGCTTGCATCAAGCTAATAGCTTCTTTACATGCAGTGGAAATATAAAATGATTCCTTATCTTTACTTGGTGTATAAAAATTTTTAAAATCTTCCATACTTGAGGACATAAACTGAATAGTTTCTGTTGCATCATCTACACAAGAAACTAAAAATTCATCTGTAGCTTTTTTAAATAAAATTTTTGTTTCAAGTTCCATCATTATACTGTTTAATTTATTTAATGGTTGTCTCCATTGATGAGAAATCATACTAAGCATTTCACCCATCCTGGCAAGTCTAGATTGGTGTAGCATTGCCCTATCTTTTTCTTTTTCTTCTTTTAAGGCAACCTCTATCTTGCTATGTAGATTTCGATTCAAATATTTTAGTTTTAGCTCTTTTCTATTTACTTTGTGCTTATATCTTTGAAAAGTATTGCTTATCTTATATGAAGTCAATATTGATAAAAAAGATATTATTACTATAAATATAGATGCAATCAGTATTGTTGTTTTAATGTATTTGTCAATTGTTTTTTCTAACAATAATTTCTTAGTCGCTATATTTTTTTGTATTTCATTGATGTATATACCAGACCCAATAATCCAATTCCATTCTTTATATAATTTTACAAATCCAACTTTTTTGCTATCAATTTCTTTATTCATGGCTGAAGAATAAAATTCAAAAAAACTGCCATTTGGATTTTTTATTGCCAATCTTACGAGTTTTTGTACAAAAAAAGTATTTTTTATATCTCTTTTATACGTATCATCTTGCCCAATATCATTTTTTCTATAAGGATCGGCAATTAATTTATTTGTATTAGAATATATCCATAAATAATTATTTTTTTCAAATCTGATTAGCTCAACCCATCTCGCAATAGAGTCCTTTAAGTTGTCCAATTTGTAAAATATATCTTTTTTAAGGATAATTACAAGATTTTTACTCGGTATTATTTTGAAAAAAAATAAATTTGTTTCGTCCTGTAGAATAAAATTTCCGTCAATATTTTTGTGATTATTGATTGTATCCAGATTGAAAAAAACATTTTTATTTTTTATAACTTGGTGATTTTGTATATCATATATTATAAAATCCGTGTCATCATTGGAAATTTCTTTTATGTAGATTTTATATTCGTCAGGAGTGATATCATTGCTTAAAATTGTTTTTATGAATGATTTCATTTGTATTTTTATATTTTCCTTTTCATTATTAATCATTAAATTCTTATGATATTTAATGTATTGGAAAATATCATTTATTTCTTCTTGAAGTATAACTTTTTGTTTTTTTACATAATTTTTCTCAAGTTGAGCACTCTCTTGAATAAAATAATCGTGCCGAGTTTTTATAAAAGAGTATAGAATAAGAGTTACTAAAATTATAATTGTGAAAATAGGTACAAGAATAATTAATTTTGGAATATTTTTTTCGTTAAACACAAATCCTCCTAACTTTAAAATAGAATATATGGTGCATTTAAAAATTGCAATGTAATACAACCAGCAAAATCAAGTGTACTTTTTGTAACATGATATCAATTTTATACCTTTTTAATCATCATTATTTTAAAACCCACCTATAGCACACTCAAATAGAGTAAAGTTTATTTATATACATAAAAGGAGATAAATAGAATGAAACAAAATACTTTGCAAAGTGACTATATTTTTAATATTGATAATGAGGAAAAGACATTTTCTATTTCGTCTGTTTATTGCATAGGATACTCAGGTTCGGATACTAAAAAAGTTCAGAAACATATTGATGAACTTGCTCTGTTAGGTATTCCTAAGCCACCTGAAGTTCCCATGTTATATCCTGTTAGAATTTCAAGTCTAAATCAAAATGGAAATATAGAAGTTATCGGGAATATGTCATCAGGCGAAGCTGAGATTGTGCTTATTTTTGGAGAACAAGAAAGTGAAAGATATATTTCTGTAGGAAGTGATCATACAGATCGTGAACTAGAGTCTGTTGATATTAATAAATCTAAACAAATTTGCGATAAACCGTTGGCTAATGAAGCATGGACTCTCTCAAAAATAATTGATTCTTGGAATGAGTTGAAATTACTTTCAAAAGTCCTAGTTAATGGAAAGTGGGAATGTTATCAAGAACAAAAGATAACAGCAATTTTACCTTTAAAAGAAATTTTAGCTTATCTCAATAAGAAATCATTAGACTTGAAAAACACAATAATATTTGCAGGAACAGTACCACTATTAGATGGGTTCAAATATGGAGATGCATACGAAGTTGAACTTTTAGACCCAATCAACAATAAATCAATTTCTTGTACATACTTCGTAAAAAATCTAAATAAATGAAAATTTGTTCTTATCAAATGGATGTTATACCTGGCAATCCAGAAAAGAATAGAGAGAAGGTAAAAGAGTGGATAGCCGCCGTATGTAAAAGAGAAAATCCAGATACGGTTGTATTGCCAGAGATGTGGACTACTGGCTACACATTGCCAGAATTAAAAGATATTGCGGATTGCAATGGGGCACCTACGACCAATTTTTTGCAAAATCTCGCAAAACAATACAAGATTAATATTATTGGCGGGTCATTTGCAAATATTAAAGGCGGCGATGTTTATAATAGCGCTATTGCCATTAATAGGAAAGGTGAGATTCTTTACCAATATGATAAGGTTCATCTGGTCCCTATGTTAAATGAACACCTTTATCTTAAAGCAGGAACGACTAATCATACATTTGAATTAGAAGGCATAAAAGCAGGGCTCATTATTTGCTATGATCTGAGATTTCCAGAACTCTCTAGGCAATTAGCTGTAGAAGGGGCTGAAATTTTATTTATTGTTGCAGAGTGGCCAGAAGCAAGGAAAAGTCATTGGAAATATTTACAAATTGCTAGGGCTATTGAAAACCAGTTATACGTTGTTTCCACAAACTGTGTAGGGCAATACAGTGGTGTAGACTATTGTGGTCATTCAATGATGATCGATCCCTCTGGCGAAATAATAGGATGTGGAAGCGATTTCAATGAAGAAACGATTACCCAGGTATTGGACCTTAAAAAAGTATCTGAAATAAGAGAAAAAATACCTGTGTTTAAGAGTCGTGCACCTTCAGTATATAAAAGTTAATTAAAAAAAAGGTTCAGACACAAATGTTAATGATAAGTTTTAATATCTAAAACGACCGATACAAGCACACAACATTATACTTAAAGGTTACTTCTTGGATCGGTAGACTCTCAAATACTACAATACTTGATGTATTAAAATATATCATTTACTTTTTTAAAGTATAACTTTTATTTCTTATTATGATTTTCTCTAATTAAGTACACTATTATAAAAAACCTTGCTGAGTTTTGCAATGCATTAAAAATTAAAATATTTTATAGTCTTAACAAAGTTTTGTTTCTTTTTGTAACAGAATATCAATTTCTCAATTTTTTTCTTCCTCATTATTATAAAACTCACCTATAGCACACTTAAGATGCGTAAAGTTTATACATATTCAAACAAGGAGACAAAAATGAGAACAAGTTATAACATAGTTTTAGGATTAACAGTCCTTTCTGCAAGTTTATTCGGAGCACCTACGCACCTAAGAGTAGTTGGTTCTTGGGGCAGTCTTTCCATGTATCAAGAATTTGAGAAACCTTTTTGGAAAAAAGAGTTTGTTAAAGAATTTCCCAATACAAAAGTCAGGCTGAGTTCTTTAGGACAAGTAAAATTAAAGGGTCCAGCGGTTTATAGAGAATTAGCAAAGGGTGTTTTTGATGTAGTATCAACTGTTGGCGATTATGTGGTATCTGACTCACAAGCAATTGCTGGTCTTGATCTACCTATGTTGACGAGCAATATAGAAACGGCTAGAAAAATTGCAGATTCCTATCATGATACTTTAGATGAAGCTCTAAAAAAAGATTTTAATGCCAAACTTTTAGGAGTCGCTCCATATCCTGCTCAAGTTTTATTTTGTAAAGATAAAATGACTTCTTTACAAGATTTAAAAGGTAGAAAAATAAGAGCTTCTGGTGCATCTGTTGCTGTATTTTTGGAGAGTATAGGTGCAACCGGTGTTACCATGTCGTATAGTGAAGTTCCTCAAGCTTTGCAAAGAGGAGTAATTGATTGTGCTGTAACAGGAGGACTCTCAGGTTATCAGTCTGGGTGGGGCGAGGTTAGTAAATATTTATATCCACTTGCTATTGGTGGCTGGGACTATGTTATAACAGCTATGAACTTAGATACTTGGAATAAATTCACAATAGAAGAGCAAAAGAAATTACTAATATCTATCAAGACAAATCTTACGGATCCTTCATGGACTAAAACAGCATATGAAACATCTGAAGGAGAAAAGTGCTTAACAGGACAAGAATGCTCATATGGCAAAGCTGCTTCAATGATACTAGTGAAAGTCAAAGATACAGATAAAGCTTTTGGAAAAGAAACACTAATTAAAAAAGTTATACCAGAATGGGTAAAAAAAGTATCTCCTGCTGTCGTGAAAGAATGGAATGATAGTATCGGGAAAATAGTACATATCGAAGCAAAGTAAGTAGGATTATTTTATGGTAGAAAAATTAAATAAAATTTCTAAGTATGTAGTTTATATATGTGGAATTTTACTTTTTGCCTCTGTGTTTCTAATTGGCACAGAGGTTATTTTAAGAAAATTCTTTTTAATATCATTCGGCGGTACAAATGAATTATCCGGATATACCCTAGGTATCATTATATCCTGGTCTCTCGCATATGTACTTTTCGAAAAAATGCACATTAGAATAGACATTCTTTATTCTAGGGTACCAAAAACATTCCAGAGTATATTTGATACTGTAGCGATGTCCTTTACACTATTTTTTATTGGACTCTTAACATATTTTTCATTCGGTGTATTTTACACTTCGTGGATAAAACAATCTATAGCAAATACACCATTCGGGACCCCATTATGGATTCCGCAAGGCTTATGGTTCTTGGGATTTGCATTTTCTTTATTTGTCGTTTTAGTCTTATTTTTAAAATCAATTAAAGCACTTATTAGGAACAAAAGTGATGACCACATAAACATCTTTAAGGAGGACAATTTTGATCTTAGTATTGATTAGTGTAATAATTCTATTAGCCTTGCTAATTCTTTCCGTACCAGTGGCTTCATCTATTGCCGGGGTTGGCGTAATTGTTGGATATTTTTTTTCTTATTATCCAGTATTTCCTTCTGTTGGAGAAATAACATGGAGTGCCAGCACAGGTTTTTTACTTTTGTCAATTCCTTTTTTTGTTTTACTAGGAGAGATTCTTATGCATTCTGGAATAGCTAAAAATATATATTTTGCTCTGCACAAATGGTTGTCTTGGCTACCAGGTGGACTACTCCATGCAAATATAGCATCGGCAGCCCTCTTTTCTTCTATCTCTGGCTCATCAGTTGCTACAGCAGCAACCATCACAACGGTAGCGATGCCTCAATGTGAAAAATATGGATATAAGCCTGGTTTATTTGCAGGGACTATAGCAGCAGGGGGAACGCTTGGCATTTTAATACCTCCGTCTATTAATCTTATTGTTTATGGGTTTTTGACAAATACTTCTATTCCCAAGCTTTTTATAGCTGGTTTAGTTCCTGGTATTTTGATGTCAATCTCATTCATGGCATTTATTTTCTTTTATTCATTGTATAAGAAAGAAAACATTCAAAAAGACTATCAAGTCACGTGGAAAGAAAGATTTTTGGCTCTTAAAGAATTGATTCCGATTTTTATTCTTTTTGTCTTAATCATGAGTTCAATTTATACTGGTTTTGCGACACCTACTGAGAGTGCGGCGGTCGGAGTCATAGCAACTCTAATGATTACATATTTTCATGGACTATTAACTTTTGATGTTCTAAAAAAATCAATCAGAGGAACGATGGTAACAACAGGAATGATTATGTTTATCATTATTGCCGCAAACTTTCTAAATTTTGTCTTAGTATCTGTTGGGTTAATAGATCAATTATCCGATTTTATCGAAAATCTAGGGATATCTAAATATCCCGTGCTAATAATTGTAACTCTAATGTATATCGTCCTAGGTCTTTTTATTGAAACATTATCTTTAATGGTAATCACAGTTCCTATAGTAGCGCCAATTATGGTAAATTTAGGTTTTGATCCAGTATGGTTTGGAGTCTATTTGATTATTTTAATAGAAATGGCTTTGATCACGCCACCTGTTGGCCTTAATTTATATGTTGTACAAGGTGTTAGAAAGAAGGGCAGTATTACAGAAGTTATAAAAGGCAGTATCCCTTTTGTTGTCATAATGTGTTTAATGGCAGTTACTTTGGTTATTTTTCCACAAATTGCTTTATATTTTGCAAATTATGCATAAAGTGGGTGTGATTTTAATACTAAAATTGGCGATGAAGAACAAAATAGATTAAGAAATAGTAATTTAAAAAATATTCCATTCTGAAACTATTTAATTTAGTTTCAGAAAAATAATTATGCTAGGGAAAAATATGGATTTACCGAAAAATAGTTGTGATTGTCATTTTCATGTGTTTGGACCATCTTCAAAATATCCATATGCCCCAAATAGGTCATATACTCCTAAAGACAAGTCATTAAAGGACTATTTTACTTTACTGGAGAACAATGGAATAAGCAGAGGCGTTATTATACAACCCAGCGTGTATGATCTTGACAATACAGTTACATTTCTATAATGATAAAGATGGAAACTATCTAACATCAGGATTTGAATATGAAACTATTTGGGCTTTTGGAGCACATTTAGGTATCAAAGATTTAGATCAAATTGCTAAAATAGATGCACTAATGGATGATTTGGGAGTAGACTCCATTGAAACAGGGGCAACTTTAGGTGTGGCAGTAGAAGCTGGACTTATTGAGTATGGCGATGGTGAAAAAGCTTATGATATTATAGCAAATGAATTGGCCAAGGGAACTGCTTTAGGAAGAATCATAGGTAGCGGTGCTGGAAATTTAGGAAAACTATATGGTTTAGTTAGAGTTGCTGTGGTAAAAAACCAAAGTATGCCAGCATATGATCCAAGAGCTATAAAAGGTATAGGCGTGACATATGCTACAACTCCTATGGGTTCTGATCATACTGCTGGATTTACAGTACCGGTTAATCTCTCAAAAGCTGATAATCGTGTTGATCCTTTGAAAAAAGAAAATCAAGTTGATTTATCACGTAAAATGCAAGTACAAACTGCTATGGTAGATAGTCTGGGTATGTGTAACTTTATAGCTCGTCCTATGCTTGATGGACCAAAGTGTTTGCTAGCAATGGTAGATATGATTAATGCGAGATTTGATTCAGAATTAACGGTTGATGGTTGGAAAAATTTAGGTAAAACTATATTGAAAACTGAGAAAGCCTTCAATATAAGAGCCGGTCTTACAAATGCACATGATAGAATTCCTGAATTTATGAGATATGAGCCTCTACCTCCTCATAATACAACATGGGATTTTACAGGTGAAGAGATAGATGAGTTTTGGAATTTTTGATAAATAAAAGTATAACTATAATTATTCAGCTTTTTGCTGAATATAGAGAAAACAGATTTAAAGTTGAAAAAAGAGTTTACCCTAGCGGTACTACGGCACAAGATATTATAGATGAATTGGGAATTAATGATTATGAATTTCCTTTAGGTATTTTGATGGTAAATTCTAAACATGAAAAAGGAGAATATATTTTACAAGAGGGTGATATACTAGCCTTCTTCCCTGAAATTGCAGGAGGATGATTCTTCTTTTTATATTTTCATCTCTGATAAATGATATGCTAACTTTACGCTTTGATATACAACCGTATGGTGGTTTTAAACAAAGGGGTATAGAAGATTATGGCTTAAATTATATTTAAAAATTTAACCTTTAATCTATAGTATCTGTGGTTGTTTATATTTGTTAAAAGACGACACAGACTTAGGTAAGGTAACGGAAGTTCTTTTGCAACTGCGCCACCAATATAGTCTAAGCAGTATTAAACTTTAAGAATAAATCAACTCTTTATTGTCACCTTTTTCATATTCGGCTTGTAATGTCATATGTGCGATGTGATGTTTCTTTTTAATAGCATCACAAATTTCATCACAAATCCCTGTGACTTCTTTGAGCGTTAGATTTTCATTAAAATCGATATGTGCCTCTAAATGTATATCGTGATCGTCTAATTTCCAAATATGAAGATGGTGAATATTATCAATTTGTTCATATTTTTCTATATCTATTTTTAGCTCCTCTATATTGATATGCTCTGGAACACTTTGCATCAATATAGAGATAGATTCTACAATCAAAGAATACGATGCTTTTATAAGATACCCGGCAATTAAAACCGTGATCAGTGAATCTATCCAAAACAAGTTAAAATAGTACATCAATAGCCCGCCGATAACCACCGTAACCGATGTCATAACATCAGTGAGAAGGTGTATATAAGCAGCTTTCATATTCATATTGTGCTTGGCATCATCTTTTATAAGCAGCACGCTGATGGCATTTAAAACAATACTTAAAAACCCTAGAGCGATGACGAGTGTCGAATCTATAGTCTCTGGATTTAAGAATTTATGGATAGCTTCAATGATGAGAAAAAGTGCGATACCAAAAAGTGCCGATGCGTTAAAAAGTGCGGCTATGATTTCTGCTCTTTTGTAGCCAAATGTTTTTTGATAATTTTTTGGTCTTGACGAAATTTTATTTGCCCAATAGGCAATCAATAACGCTACCACATCACTAAGATTGTGCATCGCATCACTTAAAAGTGCTAGAGAACCCGATAGTATTCCACCGACTATTTGAGCCAGAGTAATGATGACATTTAAAACAATGGTGATGAAAAGATTTTTACCACTGACTTCGTGGTGATGATGGTGCTCTGACATAAAATACTACTTTCATTTTTTTTCATATATTATCATAAAATCGCGTTAAACAAAGAACCGATACCGATGATAAAAGTAAATCTTATAGAAGATTCTGAAGCTTTATACATTGTTTTCAAGTTTTATATTTTCAGGAGTGATGCCACAAGAGATGAGCGTATCTCACTGCATTGTAGATGGTGATTTCGATACTAGTTCTTTTGCGTTGAGTAAAATTGTCGGCATTAATAGAAACGGGCTACTTTTTATAGTCTTCTCTTGTTTCCTATCTTTATATGTAAAGAATTTTGGATAAAAAGTTATTTAAAGTAGCCCTTTTTTATTCACTTTGCCTCCAATACATGACCAATTATAGGTTTGTAGACAATTACTCGTTCAAATACATCTGTCTCTATTTTTTTTACATCCACCTGAATGTCTTGGTCTTGGGCTGAGTTCATGAAATCGACGACAACAAGCAACCAATAAACATCACATTTCTTATAGTTTTTGGAGAGCTGTTCTTTTTTTTTGACAATATCTATTAATCGTTCCATTACTAGGATTGGTACATCATTAACTTGGACAATTCTCCACTTTGTGTCTTCATATTCTTGGTTGTTCAAATAGACAAACGAAAGTTCAGGTATATGATTGAAAACATCTCTTCCTATTTCCCCTGTTTCGCAATTTTGAATTTGCATTGCGAGATGTATTAATTGATCGATGAGAGTTTTCTTGTCTTCGATTGGGCATGATTTATCGAATCCAAAGGATATCTCAAACTTTTTTCCGTTTTGCTCCTGGTATTTGTTCTGAGCAGTTGAAACAACTTGTTTTCGCCGTCTACTTTGTTTTTGTTCACTTTCTGGAAGATCGCCACGTTTGTGATAGAAGTTGGTTATTTCTATTCCTATTTTCCTTTCACCATCTATAACTACATCAGGTTTATCTCCGTAAATTACAGTACCAGGTGGCAGCGGATAATCTTTGAGGAACAGTTCAAAGTAATATTTTTCTCTATCTTGGGTTGAATGCATTTTCATAATAACCTTTTTGATTAATTGAAACTATTCCCTTTTCCTCTTAAGCGTCACGTTGTGTGTCACTCATGCGAACCTTTCCATCTGTAAGCTCTTCTAAAACCTTTACTTACGGCCTCTTTTATTGTTGAAGCATAAAATTCTCCCGTATTATGTCCAATAATAATAGAATCATACTGTTGGTCTAATGGAAGATGATATATTTTTTCATTTGTTCTATTTGAGGTATTACATTTTATTAAAGGATATATGTCAATTTCAAACATTTCTATAACTTCTACTTTTAAATGTTTTGCAAATTTTTTGGCTTCATCAGACAACTTGTAGCTTGTAATAATTACAGGTTTAGCATTTTTAATATTGTTTTCCATTTCATAGTATTTGCTTGCACCATAAATTTGAGCGATTACATTTTCTCTTACTGGTATTTCTTTGACTTGGGATAATCTTTTACATTGAACAATTAGTGTTTCCTCATCCTTTGTACAAATTAAATCAATCCCTAGGTCTTCTTTTACTTTTAATGCACCATGATATTTAACAATATAACCTTGTTGTTCATAGTAATATCCGACATATCTTTCATAGTCAATCCCAACTTGCCAAAGTGTTTTTCTTCTTTTTGGATGGGCATATCTTTCTAAAGCCAGCTGATTCCGCTCATCTACACTTAAGCTTGTCCATTCTGACTTACTAATAAATAAAGATACAGGGTCGGTTTTCTCATTGTATGATTTTTTTAAGGCTTGCTCTTCTTTAAGTGAGTTTAAAAGTTCATTCAATGACATATCAGTATAATCAACTAACCAAGGGGCTAAAGATTCATATAAATCTACCCTATTACAAGCTAAAGTAAATTCTTTATTTTTCTCTCTTAATGCTCTTTTTGTATTTGAAATTTCTTCTGATGCTCTTAATGCTGGTCTTTTTTTATATTTATAAAAATCAGATATGAACTCATCTTTTAACTTCTGTATTTGAGTCATAATATCGCCTAATTTAGGAAATAAAACAGAATCATCATATATCTTTTCTACTATACTTGCGTAAAAAGACAAGTGTTTTTGTAATTCATCCTCTAAAGTTTTTTCTTTAGTATTAGCATCAGTGAGTTTTTCTTGAGTAGTATGTAGCTTATCAAGAGTACTACTAAGCCTTTGAGAGTATTCTTTTCTTTCTTTAAAGGCAGTAAAAATACTTACTATGATATATAGTGTAAAAAGACCCCCACCAAGTAAAACATAACCTTCCATAAAATATCCCTTTAAAACTCACCTAATTTCCTAATGACTAGTTGGCGTTCATACCACGCCCCCGTTATCTGATCACGTAACGAGCGGATAACCATTTATTCAATACCTACAGTATACCAAATATGCCTAAGAACAACAATTATAGGACATAAAATATGTCCTATAATATCAATTTATTAACAGTTTAAAAATCAATAACAAGAATTATCATAAAATCGCGTTAAACAAATACCCGATACCGATGATGCCCAAGCCAATTAGCTTTACATGTGAGCTAAGTATTTCGTACGTTACTCTCAAAATTCACCGCCACTCTTAATAATATCAATCCCATACTTGTCTCTTAGCTTTTGCAGTGATGTAGTAACATTAGATTGTTTTTGATCATTTTCATAATTGAAAATGTCCATAGTCGTATGTCTATTTTCTTCAAAGTTAGACAAGGTAACCACGAGTTGTGTGATAGCGTAATGAGGATGGTTATCAGAAGTATTAAAGAGTTTCGTCATTTCTTGTTTTAAATACTGTTCACTAAAAACTCTATTTGCTCGCATGTTACTTTTCGATTTTTCGCCATATTGGTATTGTATTTTTAGAGAAAAAGTCATTGGCTGGTGTTTATCTTTTAACGCTAAAAAGCTAAGATGTCTACTTAAAATTGTAATTCTTCTTCTGGCTTCGTCTCTGTCCTGAATGGGATCGAACGTCCTTCCGAGTCCTATAGATTGCCCAGACTTTTCATACGATATTTTTTCATTATCAATTCCACATATGCGGTCATACAATTGTTTTCCAGGTTTGCCCCAACTGTAAAATAGTTCTTTTTTTTTCTGAATCTCTCCAAGCGTTTTTATAGAGTACGTTTTTAATCGCTCTTGATACGCAGCACCAATTCCGGGAAATGCTTTAATGGGAATATTTTTTATAAATGCATCTACTTCATGAGGAAGGATGAGTTTTACACCAAATGGCTTTGCGTGGTTCGTACATAGTTTTGCAATCCACTTTGTTTTAGCAATGCCTATGGAAATTGGTAGTCCCAATTCATCTTGGATTTGTTGCTTTAGTTTATAGGCAAAGTCTACAACGTCTTCGTCTTTTATCCATCCGCTCACATCGCCAAAAAACTCATCTATACTAGGTTGTTCAATGGATGGAATCTTTTTTTCCAGCAACCGCCGTAGTTTGAGTGAGAGTTCATGATAGAGTGGATAGTTTGGTGGAAGTATCTTCAGTATCGGACAGTATCTTAATGCTTCTGCAGCGCTCATGGCAGTCTTCACCCCAAAGGCTCTTGCTTCGTAACTAGACGTAGTGATAATCCCTCTTACTCTGCCGTCAGGGTCTACAAAATACTCTTCAAATGTTTTATTATCATTGGAACTTAAAAGCGAACTCGTAAACGCTCCACTAATCTCACTGATTTTTTTCACTGATTTTTTTCTATCAAAAATTGAAAGGTTGCTTCTTCCACCCACCGCCAATGGAATATGGTTATACTTGGGATTATTAATCCTATGTGCAGAGACAAAAAAACAGTCTAAATCAAGATGTAGTATCATTGGGTCATTATACATGAAAAATTAAATCAGCATAGAAAATTTTTCAATTTGAAATAAAATTAATAGGAGTTTTTTAACAAGGCCTGTCTATAGTCTGTATTCGTCATCTTAATTAATCTCCAATTATCTTCTCATCGTTCAAATAAATTTATGCTAAAATACTCAGATAAAATTACATGCACAAGGAATAATGTGAGTCACAAACAATTTAAAAAGGCTGAAGTTTTTACTCTCTCCTTTGCCCATTTAGCACATGATATCTATTCATCTTTTTTAGCACCTCTTTTACCTCTGCTCATCGCCAAACTTGACATGTCTCTTACCATGAGTGCATTTTTGGATATATCTAGGCGTATTCCATCCTTATTTAATCCTCTTTTTGGGCTTATGGCAGAAAAAACTAGTGTCAAGTATTTTGTTATTTTAACGCCTGCGATTACTGCAATATCCATGAGTTTAGTAGGATTGGCTTCTTCATATGCTATGCTTTTTATACTTCTTTTTGTAGCGGGTATGAGTGCGGCTTTGTTTCATATACCCTCCCCAGTTATGATAAAAGAAGCTTCAGGGGACAAAGTAGGAACTGGCATGAGTTTCTTTATGGTCGGAGGTGAATCGGCAAGGACAATTGGACCTTTGATAGTGACAGCAGGAGTTTCTTACTGGGGATTAGAAGGTATTTATAACCTGATGCCTTTAGGCATTGTTGCTTCAATCATACTCTACATAAAATTAAAAGATTTCGATTTAAATAGACCCATACAAAAACCCAAAGAAAAAGGTGACACAAAAAAACTTTTAAAAAAATACTTGCCATTTTTTATGGTGATTGGTAGTTTTATTTTATTTCAATCTGGCATGAAAAGTGCCTTAACCCTTTATCTCCCTGTTTATTTAGTAGGGCAAGGTGAGAGTTTATGGTACGCAGGTATTTCCCTTTCTATTTTACAATTTTTTGGAGTATTAGGCACATTGTATGCTGGAAATTTATCCGATAAGATAGGAAGAAAGTATACTCTAGTCGCCTCTAGTATTGGTTCAGCAATTGCAATGGCTTTATTTATCTATACAGGCAGTCTATATTTACTTGCTTTCGTAGGATTTTTTCTATTTGCTTCGGGGCCAGTTCTTATGGCAAGTGTGCAAGATACAGACTCTCATATGCCCACTTTTATGAATAGCATGTACATGTCCATTAACTTTGGAGTCGGTTCGCTGATCGTTTTTGCAGTGGGGAAACTAGGTGATATTTACGGTTTAAATGTAACCTATATCATCTGTAATATTTTAGCTATTGGGTGTATCCCGGTCTCATTTTTACTCACAAAATATGTTAAGATGGAGTAGCAAAGGCTACTCTATCTTAATACTAAACTTTTACCACCAAAACTTTTTACATCTGCTATGATGGCACTATACTCATAGCCAGCATCCTTTAATCTAAGCAAAAGTTTATCAGCATGAGCTTGCGAAACGGCGATAAGAAGTCCCCCCGAAGTTTGGGCATCATAGAAAAGGATATCGTCTTGAATCTCTCTTTTCATCTCTACTTTATCTTTGATGTAGTCCATATTATGGTATGTTCCAGCTGGAATAATTCCCATATTGGCAAACTCTATTGCTTCGCTTATCATTGGAATTGAGTTAAAATCAAACTCCAGAGTAAATCTATCTGTACTCATCTCATAAGCATGACCAGCAAGTCCAAAACCTGTTACATCCGTACATGCGCTCACATCAAATTCTCGCATAATTAGCGATGCCTGATAGTTTAACTGGGCCAAGATATTGGCGGTCTTTTCTATATTTTTAATGTCCAACAAATCAGCTTTAATCGCTGTTGTTAAAATTCCCATTCCAAGTGGTTTTGTAAGAATCAACACATCGCCCACTCTGGGAGTATTGTTTCTATAAAACTTTTTTGGATGAACAAAGCCGCTAACGCTTAATCCATATGTCATCTCTGGGGCTTCTATCGTGTGACCGCCAACGATAACTCCGCCACACTCTATCACTTTACTTTGTCCACCTTGAAGTATCTCGGCCAAGACTTCTGGCCCGTGGTGGCAGCCATCAAAGCTTACCAAATTCAAGGCAGTCGCTACATCCGCACCCATAGCAAAAATATCACTAAGTGAATTTGCAGCCGCTATTTGACCGTACATGTAAGGGTCATCGACAACAGGAGTGATATAATCAACTGTTTGCACCAACGCCCTATTTTCATCCATCCAATAAACACTTGCATCATCACTGCCTTGTATTCCTACAAGGACATTTTTATCATCACAACTAAGCGCACCAATCACTTTTGTAAGCTCACCCGGAGCTAGTTTGGCGGCTCAGCCAGCTGCTTTTACGAACTTGGTTAATCTTGCTTCATTATTCACAAACTACCTCCTTTTACAGTGTTATGGTTCCTTCTGAATTTAACATCATATCAACAGAGTCAAATGCATTTCCAATCACGCCTACTTTTAACTCATCTTCTACTTTATAAAAATTTAAGCATACTCCGCAGGAATATATTTGCACACCATTTTGCTCAAAAGTTTTCAATATGGCTATGACATCTGAATCTGCTGGAGCCGTTGTTAGAAAAACGGCTTTATTGACACAAATTATATTTTTTGGGAGTTTTGGTAATTCTAAAATACTCTTCAAAAATCCAACCATAAGTTTAGATCCAAGTTCGTAATCTCCAATTGAATCATCTTTTAAAAATAGAGTTTTATTTAAAAGCTCTGAATCATTTTCATTTGTAGCTATGCTGCATTCATAGCCTTTCACGATAGTTATTTTTGTTATACCATCATCTAAGACTTCATCACTGACTGTATATCCTGCATTTTTAGCAAATCTTGTAACATTTTCTTTTGATGAATGTGAATTTACAACCACTTCCAATACAGAATCTTCCGCCAGTGACTCTAGAGTTTTTTTAGTCTTTATAACTGGTTCGGGACATGGCAAATTTGTACAATCTATCTTCATAATTATCTCCAATATTTTATATTTCTTACATGTAATACATTTTTATAAAGACAGATAACTATGTAGTAAATTATTGTCACCCTAAACCTTAGGTCTGCTATCTTTGTGTTACTTTAAATACACTCTCTCATTTAATTTTATATATTACCATATTTGAAATAATAGGTTATTTAATTCAATCTATTGTTAATAAACCTCACACTTAGAAATATAAAAATAGAGAGGATTATCATAATAGCGGCAACCGGTGCCGAATGGGCAAGTCCATAACTCGTAAATCTGTCATAAATTAAAACAGGTGCCACCATAGGATGATACACAATGATGACTACCGCACCAAATTCTGCCAGTCCTCTGCCCCACATCATCATACAACCATTGATGATGTCTTTTTTTGCATTTGGAATTGAGATTTTTAAAAAAACTTGCAGGGGATTAGCCCCAAGTGTGCGGGCCACTTTTTCTAACTTTATATCCACTTTATTAAAGCCCTCTTTTGCCCCATTAATTAAGTACGTTGCAGATAAGAACATCATCGCAATCATAATACCAGGCTCAGCATCGACAAATTTTATCCCAAAAGATTCAAAGAAATCTGCCACAGGGCCTCTTCCAAATACCATCAAAAGAGCAATTCCTGCTGCGGTATGAGGAATCATAATAGGGATATCAATCAAAGCTTCAACCAGAGATTTTCCAAAAAAATTATGCCTTGAAATGATATATGCCAAAGGCAGTCCTGTTAGTAAAACAAAACACATCGCCATAAAAGAAACCCTCATCGTCAGCCAAATAGAATCTCGTACATCTTTTTGTTTGAGGGTATCTAATAACACATTTATATCGCTGCCAAAGATCATCTGTAGCAATGGAATTGATAAAAAAAGTAAAATTACTATTGCTAAACTTGATAATAAATATATAAACCAATTTTTCATAAGTAACTCACATCCTTTTTATCAAATCCTATAAAAATATTCTCTCCACGGTTAGCATAACACCCTTGATATTCTCGTTTCAGTATTTTTGCAAAAAACTGAATATCTCCTACGCTGATATAAATTTTAAAGTGGTCAATGATGCCCATACACTCTTCTAGTTTCCCCTCGTAAACATAATCGCAAACCAACTTTTCTTTTGAGAGATGAATCGCATTGGGGTCAACTGAAAATTGTCCATTTCCCTTTTCATCTAGAATTTTGACTGGAAGAATATTTTTAAATCCTAAAAATTCTGCCACTTCAATATTTAATGGATTATTTAAAACATCTTCCGCAGTTCCAACCTGTTTGACTTCTCCATTCATGACAATGGCAATTCTATCGGCAAGGTAGGATGCTTCTCTAAAGTTATGCGTGACATGAATGGTGGTTAAATTATACTTTCGGTGCATCTCTTTTAAAAATTTCATGATGGAATTTCTAAAAGTTGGATCAATTGCACTTAATGGTTCATCAAGCAAAAGAATTTTTGGTTTTGAAAAAAGTGCTCTTGCGATTGCAACTCTTTGTTTTTCCCCTCCAGATAAATTATTTATTCGTCTATCTAAAAGCGATTTCAACCCTAGAAACTCTGCCAAATCCTTTAAACTCTCTTCCCTGTTTTCAATTTTTTTGTATTTTGAAGAAAATGTTATATTGTCTCTTACACTAAGATTAGGGAAAAGTGCAAAATCTTGATACACAAAACCTACGTCTCTATGTTCAGGAGAAAGTTTTGATATGTCGACTCCACCAAAATTTATCTTCCCCTTGACCCCGTTAAATCCTGCAATAGATTCAAGTAAAAGAGTTTTTCCGCTTCCACTTTGCCCAAGGAGAACAAAATATTCCCCTTGGTTCACAGAAAAATTGATATTGTTTAGCTTAAAATCCCCCAAAGCATAGGAGAGATTTTCCACTTCTAAAAATTTCATTATCTTCCTAATATACTAGCATCGCCTGTAATGACGGGTGGGTTGATAACGCCTTGTCCATTTTTAGCCATGATTGCCTGTCCCTGACTCGATAACACAAAATTCACAAATTTTACTGCGCCTTCTTTATTGATTGGAGATTTTGAATTTTCTACTACCGTAATGCCATACACCATTGGTGCACCTTTTATCAGTTTCACTTCACCAGGTTTTTTGCCTGCAATACTAAATGTTACTTTTTTATAATCATCAGCATACTTTGCATCTTTTAAAGAAACTTCTACTGGCAAAGTGATGTATTTTAGTCCATGTTGCTCGGTCACTGACTTGTAAATATAAAGATAATCATACACGCCCGCTTCCAGCAATCCTAACAAATCTGTCTCTTTTGGTCTCACAATTACTTTATCCCTATTTTCTTCTCCACCAGTATAGCTATCGCCATAACCAAACAGTTTATCAAAGAATCCAGGCTGTTTGTAATAATTTTCTGCTAACTTAGTCACTAGCATTGAGCGATATCCAGCTGGGTCCATGTTTGGATTTGAGTGCCCTATTTTGACACCATCTCTTAGAAAAATTTCTGTCCAATTTTTTGCATTAATCTCGTCTGCATATTTAGATTTAGCCGTATAAGCGATTGCCATTTCATTCGTCACAAATTGTGCATTAAATTTTGCATCTTTTGGAATCATTAAATTGTCGATTACCTTAAAATCTGCACTGGCCATAACATCAGCGGCTTTTCCAATTTCTGTTATCTTTCTTGCTGCGGCCACACTGCCCGAAGCTTCTCTTAACACATCGTATTGTGGATACTTTGCCTCAAATGCTTTTTCTATTTGAGCAAATGGTACTGCCAAACTTCCCGCATGGAAAACCACTATATTTTCTTTTGTAAAACCAAGTGTCGCCACCAATCCCAAACATACAACTAATCTCTTCATTCCAACTCTCCTTTTTTTAATGTGCATTTTTTGCATATAACCATATAGACTTCTACATGCTCACTCTCTTTTGACGCCTAGTCTTTAAACTCTTTTTTATTACGAGGTTTTAAAAACAACTCTTTAAAACGTTCATTTGCATACTCTTCTATCTCTTGCTGTAATTGTTTATACGTTTTTATATAATCATTTGCGGCCTGAGTTAATTTGCTTCCACCCTGTTCTCCTCCTCCTTTTTGTGATTCAACAAACACGTCATCAAGATTTTTTTGAAGTATCTTTACATGTGACCACGCTTTTTTATAATTCATATCCAATTGCTCTGCAGCTCCTGCGATTGAGCCTTGTTGTTCTATGGATTCTAACACTTCTGTTTTGCCTTTTCCAAACAATAACTCTCCACCCTCATTTTCAATCCATGTCTTTGTTCTAATATATAAACGTTTTCTTCTTTTCTCTGTAAAACATCCCAATTCACAGTAAGTAACATCTATATTTTTTTCTTTTAAGGTTCCTCGTATTTTTTTTAAACCCAATCCTGCTGCCTGTGCTCTTGCGTCTTTACATGTCACACGGTTGCCAGAGTCCAAAAGTGGCTTGAGCCTATTTTCAGCGACTTCACTGTACTCTCCCGTACCTTTTAAATCTCCAAATTGACCAAGCTCACAACCCGCTATTCTCACCCCCAAATCTTTAGTCTTTTGCCCAACTTCACCGATGGGTATTTTTGTTTTAGCAGATATTTTAAAGGCATCTTTGCAATCAAGCTTGCCCTCTTCATTTAAATACTCTTGTATAAATTCTGTTAAGCTAGGCATTGATTCTCCTTGGATTACGATAGATATTCATCCCTTCTCCCCTTACAAATCCTATAAGAGTCAGGCCAAACTTATCAGCTATATTCACACCTCTACATGTGGAGGCTGTACGTGAGGCGAGTATTGGAATTTGGTGCATGACTGCTTTTGCAACCATCTCAGAACTGAGACGTCCGCTGACCATTAAAAATGATTTTGTGACATCAATCCCTGCCAATCTTGCTTTCCCAACAGCTTTATCTATCGTGTTGTGTTGCGCAATATCTTCACCAATAAAATACGTCTCCTCATCAAAATACAGTTTTGCCGTGTGCACACACCCTGTCTGCTCATACAGTGGACATTGAGAATAAAATTGTCCCATCTCTTCGAAAAGTAGAGCGGCTTCTATGCTAAAATCATCGCTCATCACTTGTGCATCAATCGCTATCTTTGATATTTGAGTACTCACTCCTCTACCGCATCCACTGACTATGACGCCTTCTAAATCTAACCTATCTATATTTGCTTCTACGACTTTTGCATCAAGTTTGACTTGAAATGTTTTCGTATCCACATCTATGAGTTCTATTTTTGCTATATCTTTTACATCTTCTATGATAGCTTCACTCATCAGATAACCAACCGCTAATTCTTCGAGATCAACGGGTACTGCCATCAAGGCACCCACCTTTTTATCATTGACTATAATTTCTAATTTTATTTCACGAATGACTGTGTCTACCATAGTAAATTTTTTGCCATTTTTTATTTTTGTCACTTCTATTTCAAAAATTGGATCCATTTTATCTCTCCATAATATGCGATTTTTGCACATTACTACTTAAAAAAAGCAATCTGCAAAAATTAATCCACAACACCAACTAAGGTGCTATGGATTATAGAAGGAAAAGTCTTAAACTTTTCCTTCTTTTTTTAGCTTTTTATACCAACTACTATGCATTACCTCTACTTCTTCTTCTTCTTTGTATCCAGTAACCATACTATGGAGTGCGCCTTTTATTGCAAACACTGACATATAGATATGGACAAAGAAAAGAATTGTAATTAAAAATCCTACAACATTGTGTAAAATTGCTGATGCTCTTAATATATCTATTTGTGACATTCCAGTTAAACTTCTCAACATTGCTATATCGAAATCTAAAAAGTACATTGCCGCACCGGTTAAGACCATCACCATACCACCAAGCGTCGCCAACCAATACCAACTCTTTTGTCCGGCATTAAACTTTCCGGCCGGAACTGGGTTTTTCTTTTTTGATAGATAACCACCCACTATCATCAACCATTTAATATCATCCCAATGTATAAACATATCTTTTGCCCACATGATAAACATAGGAATAACAACAATGGCAAACGGGATACTGGCATAATCATGTATTTCTCTTGAAATTCTTACAAAATTACCGCCACCAAAAAATGCGCCGAATACTATTATAAAACCTGTGGGAACAACAAACAGAAAAGAAAGAGCTGCTATTTGGTGAACTGCTCTGCTAAAAAGATTAAATACATAAATCTTCTTTCTGTCGTGTGCAAAAACCTTAGGTCCTATTGTTAAGTAATGCAGTATAAATATAGCAGGAACAATAACTAAAACCCCTAAAAAGAATTTTTGAAAATATTCATGTTGCAACATTGTAAATATAGATCCAAGTTTAAGTGTACCAACTTGCCCATATCCTAAAATATTGGCTATCCTCATGTCACCCCAAATTTGGCTCTCAGCAGCAAATGCTGCTGAAGCCAAAAATAGACCAGCGATGAAGAAATATAATTTTCTCATCACGTACCCCTTACTTATTTACCATAAGCTTTAGACCATCCATAAGGAGCGCTCTGAACGCCATGTCCTCTAGATGTAACACGCTCACGATAGATTGCTGCAACACTTTGCGCATCACCAACAATCAATGCTTTTGTAGAACACATTGATGCGCACACTGGTACTTTTCCCTCAGCAATTAGATTTAAACCGTAAAGTTCTCTCTCTTCTGCTGAGTTAGTCTCAAGTGGTCCACCTGCACACATAGTACATTTGTCCATCGCACCTTTAGCGCCAAAAGCACCATCTCTTGGGAACTGTGGAGCTCCAAAAGGGCATGCATAAAGACAATATCCGCATCCGATACAAATGTCCTTGTCGTGTAAAACAATACCATCTTCTCTGATGTAGAAACAATCCACTGGACACACTTGCTCACATGGAGCATCTGTACAATGCATACACGCCATTGAAGTAGAAAATTCTTTGCCTTCAATACCTTCGTTTAAAGTCACAACTTTTCTTCTACTAATTCCGACTGGAAGCTCATGCGCTTCCGCACAAGCAACTGTACAACCGTCACAATCGATACAACGGTCCTCGTCACAATAAAATTTCATTCTTGACATTTCAATACTCATCGCACACCCCCTACGCTTTTTCTATGCGGCATAATCCGCCTTTAGTCTCAGGGATCTGAGTGACTATATCGTAACCATAGTTTGTAACAGTATTTGCACTCTCACCTACTGCATACGGTTTATGGCCCTCTGGATATCTAGCAGATAAATCTTCGCCTTGGAAAAATCCAGCAAAGTGCATAGGCAAGAAGATTCTATCTGCAGTAACGCTATACGAAAACTTAGCTTTTACTTTTATCTTAGTGCCCTCTGGAGAATGAACCCACATCATGTCTCCATTGCGGATACCATGATTTGCTGCTAAGCTTGGGTTAATATCACAGAACATTTCTGGAGTGATTGCAGCTAGATATTTTGAACTTCTGGTTTCAATACCAGCACCATTCATATTTACAAGTCTTCCCGTAATTAAGTTAACAGGGAACTCTTTGCTCCAATCTTTTTCAGTCTGCTTAGAAATATACTGTGTATCCACTCTAAAGTGATTTTCTTTATCAGGATAAGATGGATACTCTTTAACAAGGTCTTGTCTTGGCGAATGTAATGGTTCTCTGTGTATTGGTATTGGGTCAGGAAAATTCCAAACAATTGCACGTGCTTTTGCATTACCATAAGGAGCGATTCCTGCTGCCATACACTTTTCTGCAATGATGTTTGAAGTATCCACTTTCCAGTTAGCTCCAATTTTACTTTTCTCATCAGCAGTAAGGGTAATGCCAAGAACAGCTTCTATATTTTTAGCAGTAATTTCGGCATAACCGTCTTTGTTTGCAGAATCTTCAGGTGCACTTCCTTCACCAGCAAGTATATCTTCTCCATCGTGCTCTACGCCAAATCTATTTCTAAAGCCCATACCACCTTCTTTAACAGATCTATGGATATCATATAATACTGGGCTACCAGAGTGAGACTCGGTCCAACAAGGCCATGGAAGTCCATAATACTCACCTTTCATTGGTCCATATCCCATCAAACTGACTTGGTCAAACATATGCCAATTCTCTTGATGTTTTTTTAATCTTGCAGAAGTCCAACCAGTCAGTCCAATAGTTTTGATGATTCTTGCGAACTCATCCGTTGCATCTTCTGGCCATGTGAAAGTTTTTTTGTTTTCTTTGATCAACATACCTTTGGTTAATTCATCGTAGAAACCTAATCTCTTAGCAAACTCAAACATAACCTCTTGATCTGGTTTTGATTCATACATAGGCTCAATGACTTGACTTCTCCATTGCGCTGAACGGTTTGTAGCAGTGACTGAACCGCTAGTTTCAAATTGACTTGCAGCTGGAAGTAAATAGACGCCATCTTGCTTATCAGTTAAAATTGCCGCCTCATTGACGAATGGATCAGTAATAACAATCAAGTCTAATGCATCAAGAGCTTCTTTAACTTTTGCTCCTTGTGCAATAGAAGTAATACCATTACCCATAATAAATAGAGCTTTAAGATTTGTTCCCGCATTATGAATTTTATCTTCGCCTGGTTTACCAGCTATTGCACCGGCATACCAACGTGCAAGACTAAATCCTTTTTCATTCATCATCTTTGGTTCTTTAAATCTCTTCACTAACCACTCATAATCCACTCCCCACGATTTTGCGAAGTATTTCCATGAGCCGTCACTTAAACCATAATACCCCGGGGTATTATGAGCAAGACATCCAAAATCCGTAGCACCTTGAACGTTATCGTGTCCTCTAAGAATATTACATCCACCACCTTCTTGACCAATGTTACCAAGCACTAGTTGTAAAATCGGAGCTAAACGAGTGTTTGAAGAACCTATTGAATGCTGGGTAAGCCCCATTGCCCATACAAGTGTGCCAGGAGTAGATTTAGCAAACGCAGTAGTAATTTGCATTAATTTTTCAGCACTTACACCTGTCACATCTGCAACTTTATCTGGTGTCCATTTTGCTGCTTCAACTTTAATATCTTCTACGCCGTAAACACGGTCATTGATGTAGTTTTTGTCTTCCCAGCCATTTTCGAAAATGATGTTAAGCATTCCATACATAAATGCGATATCAGTACCAGGTCTAATTTGAGCGTATAAATCAGCTTTTGCAGCTGTTTTAGTATAGCGAGGATCAACAACGATCAGTTGAGCGTTATTTCTCTCTTTAGCCATCAAAAAGTGTCTAAAACCAACCGGATGATTCACCGCTGGATTGGCTCCAAAAATAATAATAGCTTTTGCGTTTTGGATATCATTCAAAGAATTTGTCATAGCGCCATAACCCCATGTATTCGCCACACCGGCGACTGTCGAGCTATGTCAGATTCTTGCTTGATGATCTATATTATTTGTTCCATACATTGCAGCAAATTTTCTAAAATAGTAAGCTTGCTCATTGTTGAATTTTGCTGAACCCAAAAACATTGTTGCATCTGGTCCGTTTGTTTGTCTTAAATTTTCCAATTTTTTAGAAATATCGTCAAAGGCAGTATCCCAACTGATACGCTTCCACTGTCCATTTTCTTTAACCATTGGATATTTAAGTCTTACTTCTGATCTGATTAAATCAATCATATCAGCACCTTTACAACAATGACCACCTAAACTTACAGGATGATCTTGTGCAACCTCTTGTCTAACCCAAACACCATTTTGAACCTCAGCGGTAACACCACAACCTACTGAACACGAAGTACAGATAGTTTTTACCTTCTTAGATCCAGGAAATGGGTTTTTAACCTCTTCCTGTGTTGCTGATCGTGTTACATTTCCGCTTGCAAATGTAGATGTTGCGCCAAACGCACCAGCTACCGCTGCCATTTTAAGAAATGCCCTACGACCAATTCTTGCAGAAAGAGCACTTTGAGTAGTATTGTTCATACTCAACTCTCCTATTTTTTATTTGCTTGAATTGTAATAATCTTCCCAAGCTTGTGTTTTCTTGTAGGTAATCTCTTTCTTCGTAGATTTTCCTACAACAACGCCATTTGAACTGTATGTGCTACCTGCACCTGCTGCTACTGCGCCAACGGCGGCTACGGTACCAACGACTGCTGCTTTCTTTAAAAAGCCACGTCTGCTCTCTTGCATACAATCCTCCTTGCATGAATTTAACCTCTTGACACCAAGAAGTTATGAAAAATAACCTCAATTATCTTTCATAACTTCAATTTTACGGTCTCCTTTTATCGGAACTCGTCCCGATAAAATTCCTCGCACTGAAGCTTCGCCACTTGGCGAGAAAGTTCAATGCGATCAATCACTTTTGTACTCTTTCTCTTGGATCTGCATCTCTTAGAGCTTTATTTCTTGCCCTTCTTTTTGCTTCTTCCGCGCTTACATATTCGCAATCTTCTTCTATACTTTTAGCAACTTTTTCTTTTGGAACTGGCTTTCTTTCATCAAAATATAACCTCTCAAATTCCATAAAGGCATTAAAGACAACCGCCAAAGATTTATAAGCATTGGCACTATCATGCTCATAAAGGTTGACTATAAATTCATCAAAGAAACCATTGATAACTTCTGTAAAAAGACAATGTTCCACTGTGGAGTATTGTGTGTCTCCGCTGATATTTAGTTCAATCAATTCATGCATCAACGTTACTAAAAAACCTATGCTGTCTTCGTTACTCTTAAAAGATTTTTCATCTCTTCTAATTTTTGTTTTTGCGAGAAAGTTTTTGACTTCTAATCTTTTTTTACCACTCTCTACCCCCTCATCATAATAAGAAGCTGTATCTCTTAATGTTGAAGTAGCAGGACTGTGAAAGATGTCATCATATTCATCCGATAACACTTGATATGCACCGCTGTGTATATACTCTTTAATCTCTTTTAATGCTTCTCCGGAATTTTCATCCATAGGATTTGCAATAAGTAAATCTAATGCTTCAACGACGCCTTCATAACGACTCTCCTTGGTACTAAAAACAAACATTTTGCTCATAAGTCCGTAGTATATTGACCTAGCTGGGTTTACTGACTCTTTGTTCATTATATATTTCCTCTTAAACTATTTCTTTCATCTACATGTGCTTGCAGCATGATTTTTGGCTTACAATCAGCGCAACAATACAATGTTCTAATTTTCAACTCATCGCCTGCAAATATAGGTTTCATAATACTTGCAATTTTCTCAATAGACTTTGTAGTTGCAAATCCAACACCACACTCAACGCACTTAAAAATTTCATCAGTTGCCATAATATTCTGTTTAAAATAATCACTATTGAGTGTTAATTCATCTTTAATCACGGTTAAACAATCTTTTTCCGGGCAGACAACTTCACAATATCCACAATTGGTGCAAATCGATGGGTCAAATCTCAGAGTGTTATCTTCAGGGTGCGCAGTCAGTGCTCTAACGTTACAAGCGCCAACACAACTTAAACACAACGTACATGACTCTTGATTTATAGTGATATTTCCATAGTGGATATGCTCTCCTGTTTTGAGGACACCCAAATCATCCGCACCCACTAAATGAGAAAGACGTGCAGAAAAAATTTCACGTTTTCGTAACCCCTCTTCGTTGATTCCATGCGCACACTCAGGAATCGCAATCACATCTCTAAACGCTTGCTCTAATTCTTCGGCATTTTCACACACAAACACTGCTGTTTTGTTATATTTTCTTTCAAAAATTTCATTAATGATACGAATCGCATCACCGGTTCCTTTAGAAATAAAATCTGTATAAAATATGATTGGATTTCCGCTTGTTTGCAAAAGTGTCAACATGTGAGCTTCGTGTAAGAACTTTTCACCCTCAATGGCAAAAGGCAATACATTTGGTGAAAGCGCTACATGTAAGGATTCTAACTCCATTTTTCTTGGAAGAATAAGCGCAACACTCTCTTTATAAAAGGCACTTATTTCGCTAAGAGCATTTCTAGGCATTTGCGTGTAATCAAGTGCCCCTGATGGACATACACTCACACACCCGCCACACCCATGGCAATCGACATTTGAAAATTCCAAATGTTTTTCTTCATCCATTTTCATGATTGCAACAGTGGGACAGACTTCAGCGCATTTGCCACATGTCTCATCACGACGTTCGTGGTATTGACAAATTGAAGAGTCATAGTTGACAAAGTTTTTATACTTGTAGCCGCCATTGTTTTCTTTAATTTTTTCTATTGCTTTTTCTAAACCAATGATGTTTGGATCTACGGTGCCTAGTTGTTTCATAGCAAAAAGGGGAGCATCAAACCAAAGTATCTGATCCGTTTCTAAGTCTAAAATCTCTTCATCTTTTTTAATGGTAACGGTGAGCTCTCCTATTTTTCCATTGACATCCAGTACCATACTCGCTGGCAAGGCGATACACGTAAGTCCAGCTTCACTCATCTCTTTTGTGAGAGAATCCACTTCTTCATCCGTAGAGACAATAAGCAATTTAGAACCCACTGCTTGTTCATAATCCAAATCTTGAGCCAAATCATAAGTAAGTGACCTTGCATCATATAATTTTTTAACATTTCTTAGTTTTTGAGCTACATCATCTTGGCTATTTTGGACATAAAAATTTATCTCCGGAGCATACACTTCGGTGTTAGACTCTTTTGTATTTGAGACCAAATAATCACTACTGTTCAAACTACTTGAAACTTCAATAGAATCATCAAGTGGAAAGTCTAGTGGTAAGGGTGAGTAAAATAAATATTCTTTTTGCATATCTCGCTTTCTTATCGGTCAATCTTTGTTGACCATATTGTAAATTCAAACGCTTTAAAAGCTTCTTAATAAGACACTATTTATCTTGTTACAACAGCCTTTATACAGTGTTTGACAAACATTTTATTTCACAAATTTTTAGCACAGATTGTGCTGGTCAATATAACTTTGCTGTTTGCTCTTCTGAGAATTAATTTTTTACAAGCCAATGCTTACGAGATTAGAGAAATATGCAAATTTTGCATATTTCTTCTTTTATCTTTTTTCAACTTCATCTATAAATTTTATACAGCCTTGTAGATTGAATAGTAAGTTTTAATATAGTTTTTAAAAAAAGTGAGAACTAATAAAAGAAATATCTTTTTACCAATTCTATTTTTAGTCAAGCAAAGTACCTACAGCACAGCTCTTTTAGCCTATAGTGCTGGTTATTTAATTCTAATTATAATACAATGACACTAGAAAAATTTAGGAGATTGCAACAGTGGTAAAGAAATTCTTTCTAGTATTGATAGCAAGTGTTACAATTGGAAGCACTTTGCTCTATTTTTATTTTACCAAAGCAGAAAGTGAAGGAGTTATTACACTTGGTTCATCACTTCCGCTGAGTGGAATCAACAAAGAATTGGGCAATGAAGTCATCGAAGGAGCCAACACTTACTTTAGTCATATTAATGCAAAAGGCGGCATCAACGGACGATTAATCAATCTCATCTTTTATGATGACAAATATGAACCTCAAAACACACTTGCAAATATAGAAAAGCTCATCTACAAGGATAAAGCATTTGCACTGTTTGGTTTCGTAGGAACGCCTACGACTCAAAAAATACTTCCTATTGTATACGAGACGGGGATTCCTTTTATTGCACCTTATACGGGAGCATCGTTCTTAAGAAATCCAAAAATAAACAATATAGTCAATTTCAGAGGCTCCTACAAACAGGAAATTGAATCTATTGTAGAGTATCTCTATGCCTTTAAAAAAATCAGAAAATTTGCCATTTTTTACCAAAATGATGATTATGGAGAAGAAGGATATATTGCTACGATAGAAGCACTTGATAAAAGAAATTTAAAACTGACAAGCGAAGGAACTTACAAAAGAAATACTCTTTCCATAAGACATGCCCTAAATGAGATACAATCGAGTTTACCTGAAGCTATCATCATTATTGGTGCCTATAAGCCAAGTGCACAATTCATTAAAAAAGCAAGGGAGTGTTGCTTTAATGATGTCATTTTTGCGCCTATTTCTTTTGTGAATTCAGATGCCCTCATCAATGAATTGAATGGAGATGGAAAAAATATACTTTTTTCACAAACAGTACCCTCTTACCACGATACATCATTACAAGCAGTCAATGAGTACCTGAAGCTTTTAAAATTTTACTATCCACAAAGGAAGCCAACATACACCTCTTTTGAGTCATTTTTAGCCGCTAAAGTAGTGGTCAATGCTTTCAAAAATATAGATGGTTCAATCACCCGCAGAAAATTTCTCACTAGTATAAAAAATTTACCTGCCGATATACTAGGTGACATTCCAATACACTACAACCATACGCAACTTCTCAATAAAATTTATCTCTCCATTTATAAAGATGATAAATTTCAGCCAGTTAATAAAGTGAACTAATATGTATATGTATCCATACACTAAAATAAATAACTTATTGAATAAAATAGAATTTTCAAATAAAACAAAACTTCTCATCTCAGTCTTCGCATTTGGAATGTTAACCATTGGTTTTTTGATGCTTATCTCAATATATGCCCTAAAATTTGACTATGAAACACTGTATCAAAAAAGGACTCTTCCTGGTGCCGGACTTGAAAAAATAAAAGATCTTTATACCGTCAATATACACGATACACTCTATGACGTTAAAGAAGGAAACATAGACATAGAAAATGGCCTCGAAGTAGTCGACTTGGCAAAACAAATCATCTCTGTAGAATGGCAAAAATATAATGGCTCTATTAGTTATTCTATCGGCGGACTTCCTGAATTTGCAAGTAATTGGCTCAATTTCTTTCTTTTAAGTTCTAAGATTCCTCCTAAAAATTACTATCAAAAGGGAATCACGTCCAAAGTTCAAGAAAAAATGGAGAGCATAGATAAGCAAACACTCAAATTGGCCGAATATCTAAGGGGAAAGAAAAAATTTGAAATAAATGAAAGTATCAATAAAATATTTTTGGAAATAAGTTCTACCAACATCTATATCTCAGGCTTAATCTCTTCACATCTCAAAGATGCCATTGCTGAAAAAAATAGAAATGATAATATCTTTAAAACAAGCATTGTTATGCTGTTTATCCTCATAGGATTAACCTTTTTTCTAAGTATCATCATCGCAGCTATTATTATCAATCATTTCAAACAATTAAACGAATCACTTGAGGATAAAGTAGAGACTAAGACAAAAGAGTTAAGAGCTTTAAATGACCATTTGGAAAAAAAGATTAAAACAGAAGTAGAAAACAGTCGTAAAAAAGACCAAATAATGTTCCAGCAAGCAAAGTTTGCAAGTTTGGGTGAAATGCTACAAAACATAGCGCACCAGTGGAGACAACCTCTTTGTGCCCTCACGATGATTATTCAAAGTTTTCAATCTAAGTTTTTATCCGGAAAACTTACCGAGAAGTTTGTTGAGTCACGCGTCCTTGATGGCCAAGTCATTGCTGAGAGTATGTCTGACACACTTGAGGATTTTAGGACATTTTTTCATCCTAACAAGAGCTATCAAAAATTTGTTGTCAAAGAAACCATTGACAAAGCGATTGATTTGACGAAATATCAACTTGAAAAAGATGGAATACTCCTCACTCTTTCTAGCTCACATGATATTGAGGTTTACGGGTTTAAAAATGAACTCATCCATGTGGTTTTGAACTTGATTAACAATTCAAGAGATGCGCTTTTAGATAAAAAAATTGAAAATAAGAAAATCTTGATTGTACTAAAGACAACAAAAATAAATGTTATAATAAACGTCATAGACAATGCTAGAGGTATCAAGAATGATATAATAGCGAGAGTATTTGATCCCTATTTTACAACCAAACATCAAAGTGTCGGCACAGGAATCGGTCTTTACATGTCAAAACAAATCGTTGAAAAACATATGAACGGCAAGATATGGTGTAAAAATATCAAGCACAAAATGGGAGATACACTCTTGCAAGACTGTACTATGTTTACGATTGAAATTCCAAAGGTGCATAAAAATGACTAAAAGAGATTTTGAGTTACTCAATGGTTTTAATATTCTTTATCTTGAAGATGAAGCTGATCTTTTAAAGCATACTACTGCCGTTCTTGAAGATTTTTCTAAAAATATTTTTGCTGTACAAACGTGTGCTGAGGCACTTAAAGTGTTAAAAAAGCATCCTATTGATGTCATTATTTCAGATATTCTTTTAAAAAATGAAAATGGCATAGAATTTTTAAGACATATCAAGAAAGACTTAGACATGCATATCCCCACTATTCTCACCACGGCTCACACCGATACTGAACACCTCATGGATGCGATCAAACTAAAAGTAGAAAATTACCTTGTCAAACCTATCAATATAAAAGAGTTATTAAATTCACTTCACGATGTGTTAACGCCAAAGATTCAACTCCGTGAGATAGAGCGCTCTTATAACATCATTAGAACTATTTCAGCAGTCACGGATAGTAAGCAGGTGGATTTAATTCGTTTTATCATCAAAAATTTAGACGATGAAAATATTCTTAATTACTCTTACAGCGATATTATGGAGAGAGTTGATGTGAGTAAGCCAACCATCATAAAACTTTTTAAGCAATTAAGCGACCTTGAAATTTTAACCAAAATTCAAAATGCCAAGTATCGTTTTGATAATACAAAACTACCCACGCCGGAGTAAACTATGAACCATTTACGAACATTACCAAAAATAGACAAGTTTATATTGAATCCACTCTTTGAAGGGTACAATCATACACTTTTAACCCAATTATCAAGAGAGGCGATTGAAGCCATTAGAGAAGATCTATTGGCAGAAAAAATTGAAAGTTTTGATGAGCATGAGTTAGCCAAAGAAGTTAAGGCATCTTATGATGCATTATTTGAAAACTCGTTAAAGCCCCTCATCAATGCAACAGGCGTCATACTTCATACAAATATGGGAAGAAGTTTGATTTCAAAAGAGATTTTGGATAATGCCTCAAAAATTATTTGTAATTACTCCAGCCTGGAATACAATCAAAAAGAAGGCACTCGCGGCGATAGATATGAACACGTTAGTACGCAAATCAAAGCACTTCTACATGTAGAAGATGTTTTAATTGTCAACAACAATGCAAGTGCCGTCTTTTTAATACTCAATACTTTTGCAAAAAACAGAGAGGCTATTGTTTCTCGTGGTGAGCTTGTGGAAATTGGTGGCAGTTTTAGGATTCCAGAAGTGATGAGTCAAAGTGGAGCCATCTTACATGAAGTTGGCGCCACCAATAAAACACACTTTGAGGACTACCTCCAAGCCGTCAATGAAAACACAGCGATGATGATGAAAGTGCATAAATCAAACTTTTCTATCGAGGGATTTAGTTCTGAAGTTGATTTTTCTGATGTTAAAAAGCTATGCGACCAACACAATTTGATAGATTATTATGATTTAGGAAGTGGATATATTCCTACGCTTCCCTACAATTTAGGCAACAATGAACCTTCATTACAAACCATATTAAAAGACTCTCCCTCCTTGATAAGCTTTAGTGGTGACAAACTCTTTGGATCTGTGCAAGCAGGAATCATTGTGGGTAAAAAAGTGTTGATAGACCGATTAAAAAAGAATCAACTTTTGAGAATGCTCAGGGTTGACAAAATCACACTGAGTATTTTAGGTGAAACGCTCAAGGCATACTTAAGGGAAGATTATGCTTCCATTCCTACTTTGTGGATGCTTTTTCAAGATATAGAGTCGCTACATGTAAGAGTTCAAAATATACAAGAGATGATAGGCAAAGAATTTTGTGATATTGTTGAGACAACAACTTTTATGGGTGGCGGCACCCTGCCAAACAGAGAATTTCCCACAGTTGCTCTACATGTAAAGGGAAAAGCTGCAACATTAGAGCGAAAATTCAGAGAAAAAAACCTCATCGGTAGAATTGAAAATGATAAATTTCTCATAGACTTCAGAAGTATCCTACCAGAACTGGAAAACGAAATAGTCATTATCATAAAAGAGATACTTTAGAATGTATATTTTAAGACATAAACTAATTCATGGTGTTGATACAGATGGAACAATTAAAAAAATGAGTCTAGTTTGTATTTTGAAGTCACAAAAAAAGTTAGTGATTTTTTAATTAATGAAATGGAAAAACTAAATTGTAATAGGCTAGGTAATGTTTTTGGGGAAATAGGGACAGGCAAAATACATCAATCAAAGAGATGAAAAATAATTTTGAAAAATTAGGTAGAAAACTTAGACCATCTGAACTTGATGCGATTATTAAAGATGCGGCTAAAAATCCATTTCTTACTCCTCATATAGAAGACGCAAGAGTAAAAATGGCAAGTCGTGATATGTGTTTTAGAGATGCTTTACATAACAAATTAGAACACTACATTCGATCCGTCCCTCGAAGAAAGATTGTCCGATCCTGAAATATTGGCAATTTTGAAAAGACTCAAAGATAGATAATGAAAATTGAATTATTATATTTTGATATTGGGCATGCGATAAAAGTGCATGATTGGATTATAGACAATAGTGGTGGACTGCATGGGCAAAAAGAGATTGGTTTACTTGAAAGCGCTTTAGCCCATATACAAAATGACCTCTATTACCCTATATTTGAAGAAAAATTAAAACATTTAGTCTATGTTACAAATAAGTTTCATCCATTTTCAGATGGAAAATATAGTCGTTTGGTTAGCTGAGGGTAAAGTAAATGATGACTGACTTCTTGATAACCGAAAATCAAATAGAATTCTTCGCCATTGAGCTTTTAGAAAGACGAGGCTTTGAGTATATCTATACTTCAAATATATCACTTGATACTAAAACACTTGCAAAATTTCAGAAAAAACTGTATATTTATCTGAAAAAAATAGTTTAAGGTCAATAATGGAATCTACTGAAAACAAGATATACTCAACGATAAAAAAGAAAACAACAGATGGCTATGCCTTTAGCTCTATTGATTTTATTGGTGATTTTTCGAGAGACAGCATAGATAAAGCACTCTCCACGTTGGTCAAAAAAAATAAGATTCGCAGAGTTGCTCGTGGCATTTATGATTATCCTGAGTATAGCGACTTTTTAAAACAAGAACTAAGTCCAAATATTGAAGAAGTTGCAAAGGCGCTTGCAAGAAAATTTAATTGGCGTATAGAAATATCTGGAGAGAGCGCTTTAAACATTATGGGCTTATCTACGCAAGTTGTAGGGAGATATGTTTATTTGAGCGATGGTACAAATAGAACTTACAACATAAAAGGCACAACATTAGAATTTAAAAAAGCATCTCTTAAAAACATGGGCTTTAAACACGATGAGAGTAAACTCATCGTACAGGCACTAAAAGCTTTGGGTAAAGAACATATTACCAAAGATGTGATAGAAAAAATTAGAAAATACATAGAACCTAAAATGTACAGTAACATACGGAATGATACCCAAACGACGGTTATTTGGATATATGATACTATTAAACAGATATGTAGAGTGGAGTAGTTTATGGACAAGGTTGCAAGTTTAGCGGAAGAACAAAAAAGGAAACTCTTTACGGAAACGGCAAGGAAAATGAATACAACTCCAGCCATCATTGAAAAAGATTTTTGGGTTGTATGGGTACTTGATAAAATATTTTCTGATGAGAGACTCAATAAGATTTTACTTGAGATAGGTCCTTTGGCTTCTTGGTTGCCATATAATAGTTTTGAAATAACACCTTATGCTGCTCAACATTTCCCAAAGGTGTTTGAAAAACCAAAATGTAGTGTTAATGCTATCGTTGCTAAAAGAACATTTTGGGAAAAAGCAACGATTTTACATCAAGAAGCAAATCGAGTTCAAGACAAGCTTTTAAAAACTGTCGTTGAGTTTAAAAAGAAATTCTATCCTGCTGCTTGGGCAAAGTTTGACGATGCAAAACCTGGCAGTTTGAAACTACTACCGCCTAGTTTTAGAATTGAAGAGTTAAGAAAAGACTACAAAGCTATGGAGCATATGATTTTTGACAAGTATCTTGAGTTTGACGTTATCATTGATACATTACGAATACTAGAAGAGATGATTGCAGATGAATTAGTAAATGGAGAAAAACAATGTTAAATGAATAAGTAAATCCCATCCTTATATATGAAGATAATAACGGTGAAATTGCTCTTGATGTGTCACTTGAAAAAGAAAACGGCATGGCAAAATCAAAAGCAGAAAGATTCAGTTATCCGGAATTTCCGGACAACTGCAAACGATGGCAAATCCTATCACGTGGATTACTAAAACAACCAAAATAAAAAGAGATACGTAAAATGAAACAACACATTATAGTAGGAACGGCGGGACACGTTGACCATGGGAAGACTGCCCTGATAGAAGCTTTAACAGGTTTTGCAGGGGATAATTTAGAAGAAGAAAAACGTCGAGGAATTACGATAAATCTTAGTTTTTCAAACTTGCAAAACAACAAGACAAACGTTGCTTTTATCGATGTTCCCGGACATGAGTCTTTGCTTAAAAATATGATTGCGGGTGCTTTTGGATTTGATGCTGCAATGGTGGTGATTGATACCAATGAGGGCGTTATGCCTCAAACAAAGGAGCACCTTGAAATTCTCAATCTCTTGCATGTGAAGAGTTTGATTATTGCGTTGACTAAAAGTGATTTGGTCAGTCCAGAAAAAATAGAAGAGCGCATAGAAGAAATCACATCAACTATAGATGGCTTTTCACATTTGAGCCTTCGTGCGATTGTGCCTGTCAGTATTTTTGATAAAAATTCAATTGAGACTTTAAAAACGGAACTTTTTAACATTCCTGTCATTCCAAAAGAGAGCAATGGACTTTTTAGATATTATATTGACCGTTCCTTTTCGCTTGCCGGAGTGGGTACCGTTGTCACGGGAACTGTACTAGATGGCGCGATTGGAGTAGGTGAAAAAATATTTGCACCAGAATTTGATGCTGAGATAGTGATTAGAAATCTACAGGTACATGAAAGCGATGTAGAGAAAGCTTTTAGTTCTCAAAGAACAGCCATCAATTTACAAAATCCAAAAATTAGTCTCAAAAAAGGGACACTTTTATGCAAAAAAGGTTTTATTCGTGGATTTGAGAGTGTTGATGTCTGGATTGAAGGCATTGCAAAACATAAAATAAAACACAATACACACGTCATTCTTTATGTGGGAACCAAACAAGTCCAGAGCAAAATACTCCTTTATGGCAATGAAAGTGAAGTTGATAGTGGTTTTGCAAAGCTTGAATTTAAAAATAAACTTTTTTTAGTGCACAATGAACCCTTTATTGTCTGTGCCAGTGGTCGCACGATTGGTGGAGGGCGCGTATTAAACCCCATCAATGATCCGATTAAGAAAAAAATCAAAATGCCCCTTTTACAAGCTCTGAAGGACGATGATTTTAAAAGTGCTTTTGAAATCCTGATTGATGTTCACAAAAGAGGATTTGGACTTATCTCATCAAACCAAAGATTTGGACTCAACCACGACCAAGCGCTGAGTATTGCCAAAGAGATGGACAATATTTTTGTTGATGAGAAGGGTTTAGTTTTATACCCAACCGCCATAAAAGAAGAATTAAAAGCTAAAATAAATGCCATTTATGATAAAAATCAATACGCCCTACTCTCCGCAAATTCACTCGCCCTTAAAATAAAATGGGCAAGCCAAACGCTCTTAGCGGATGTTCTAAAAGATATTTGCTCTAGTGGGAAATTAGCTTACGAGAATGGGATTTATAAAAATGCTCACATTGATACGAGCAATATAGCAACTCTGGTAGAAGAAAGAATTTATGCAACAATTAGCAAAGAAGAGTTTACTCCAAGTGCTCCTTATAACATCTATGATAACTTGGACATAGATAGAAAAATGGGAGATGACGCACTCAAAAGACTGACAAAATCTCAAAAAGTGATACGTTTAGCCCATAACCTATTTATCACAGCTGAAAATCTTAGTATTATCATGATTCGCTTAAGAGAAATTATGAAAAATGAAGGTGGCGTTGATATTAATTCATTTAGACACTATTATGATTTTAGTAGAAAATATCTTGTCGCCTATTTGGATTATCTTGACCTTTACGGGGATGTAAAAAAAGAGGGTGTGAGAAGGTTCTTGGCTTAAGCCCCGAGAATCTTTAATTATTTTTTACATAATTCATCAAACCAAATATCATTTTCAGCGCTTCTATTTTCTTTTGATTTATAGAGGTTTTTTAAGACTGAGGATAATTCTTCTTCGCTTAAAAATTCCAATATACTAAGCTCCATAGGAGTTGCATTTGGGTCTGATTCTACCATCTTTGCTATTTCTTGTATCAATTCTTCTTTATTGTTCATCATGTAATCTCATTTAAAATATATTTGACAAAGCATTGTATAATAATTTTCATGTCTAGATTATAATATTCTTGCATGAAAAGGTAAATATATGATAAAAAAACTTCTTTTCGTAGCGGCCATTCTTTACACATCTGCATATAGTGCAACTAATGAGCAAATCATCCAGTACTTTAAAGCGCAAATTCCTATTCCAGCCATACATATAGAAGTAACTTCAAGAATAAAAATTAATAGTTTAAAAGACATGGATTATGTTTCTCTCGATATAAATGATGGATCAAGAATCCAGAAAGTATCTGTTTTCACTAGGGACGATTTAATTTTTCCTGATGTTATTAGCATCAGCGCAGGTGGAAGTATTAAACAAAATCTGGACAAACAAAAGGTGATTAGTCAGTTAGCAAAAGTATACAAGTTAGAAGATCAAAAAAACATCATAAACATCGGTAATGATCCAAAAAAAGAGACTTTAGTGATGTTTTCTGACCCTGAGTGTCCATTTTGCAGGAAAGAGCTTGATAATATAGAAGAAAAAATAAAAATTTATAATCTAAAACTTATTTTTACTCCTGTTCATGAGAGGAGTTCTTTGGAAAAATCTGCTTTAATCTATGATCAAACAAAAAATATAGATAATACAGAAGAAAAAATAAAAATTTTAAGAAAATATTTTTCTGGTGATGTGGATGAAAAAGTAAGTGAGGCTGAAGTAGCAAAAATCGAAACCCTAAGACAGAAGTACTTTCACGCTGGACTGCAAGGAGTTCCTTTTTATGTGAGTGAAAAGAATCTTTTAAATTAATTTTTTATTTTTGGACACTTTCAAAGAGATGATGCTTCTTGATGATAGAAGGACAACTCACCATGTAAAGTTGGAGCCAGCCTTGGAATAAGTATATTTCCAGAATCTATTCAAATGATTAACAAATCATTCAAATAAAATTGCTACAATATTAAAAAATAATCCTGAAGGGGTAAAGTGAATCCTACTATTTTGATGATTGAAGATGATGTTGAATTGGCAATGATTCTGACTGATTTTTTAAAAATGTACAATGTTGTTGTTGAAAATTATGATGACCCCTATTTAGGAATTAGTGCGTTGAATCTAAAAAGATACGATTTACTGATACTTGACCTTTCTCTCCCTGGCATGGATGGATTAGAAATTTGCAAAGAAGTGAGAGCCAAAAGTGACATACCAATCATCATATCAAGCGCGAGAAGTGATGTAGACGATAAAATTATAGGACTTGAACTCGGCGCGGATGATTACCTTCCAAAACCTTATGAACCTAAAGAATTATATGCAAGAATCATGAGCGTTCTACGCCGTTACAAAAAAAGTACCAGCACCATAGAAAAAGAAATATTCAGCGATATAAAATTAAGTCCCAACAAAGATGATATCCTTTTTCACAATGAACCAATCTCTTTGACACGTGCAGAATTTGAAGTTTTATCCTATATGCTAAAAAAAACTGGTTGTATCGTCTCACGAAGTGAACTCATTGGAAATGCACCCTCACTAAACGATGAAAGTGATAGCAGAAGTTTAGACGTTCTTATCAGCAGAATTAGGACAAAACTAGGCGAAAGCTCAAAAACACAAAAACATATACACTCTATCAGAGGTATTGGATATAGGTTACAAGCTTGAAGTTTTACCACTCAATCATCACAAAAATTTCTATTATATTTGCACTGGCGATTATAGGGGTCATTGCGCTTCTTTACACTTCAGGGCAGGATCAAAGAGCAAAAGAGATTGATAATATGGAAAAATTTGCGAGAGTTGTTATCCATAGCTCATTTGATTGGCAGAAGCAAGCCATAGATTTTGAAAAATTAAAAGCAGAAGGGTTTACCTTACTTAATGATGAAAAAATAAAACGTGAAATTATTGCTAATTTAGATCAGAGAGAAGAGCATCCTATGATGATGATGAAAAACTTTAGAGAAAACATGCGATTCGGAGTTAAAGCAGTAGGATACCAAAAAGAGATATACGTCGTCGCGAGACATCCGTCTATGGATAATCTTGTATTTAAAACTCCTTTTAAAAGAGAGATTTTTCAAAGGTTTATGCTTCCACTCATTGCAATTACTTTTATAATTTTTTTGTATATAGCTACGATAAGAAGCATTACTCCGCTCTACGCACTTAGAAAAAAAGTAAAAGAGTTTGCAGCTGGAAATTATGATATAGATTGCCAAAGTAACAAAAAAGATGAAATCGCCATTTTATCCAACGAGTTTGACAAAAGCGTCAAAAAAATCAAAAAATTAAGAGATTCTAGACAACTGTTTTTACGAAATATCATGCATGAATTTAAAACTCCCATTACAAAAGGAAAACTCGCTAGTGAAATGCTAGAAAATTCAAATTACCAAAATATCTTAAAAAATGTTTTTCTAAGACAAGAGTCACTTCTGGAAGAATTCTCACGTATTGAGAAATTAAGTGCGGATGAACTTCATATCAATAAACAAAAGTACAATCTTCAAGACATAGTTGACTTTTCTCTAGATATATTAAATCACAATGAAAAATCTGTGGAATGCCGCCTCTCCGCCATGAGTCTACATGTAGACTTTGAACTCTTTGCAACTGCCTTAAAAAATCTTCTGGACAATGGTATAAATTATTCCAATGATGCACATGTAAAGATAGAATCGATTGATTATAAAATCATCATCACAAGCAGTGGCAAAGGCTTAGAATTTCCACTGCACAAATATAGTGAACCTTATTTTTTAGGTGGGCAAAAACAAAAAAGTTCTAGAGGACTTGGTTTTGGCCTTTTTATAGTCTGGCATATTGTTAGACTTCATAAGATGAAGATAGAATACGTCAGAGAAAATGATAAAAATAGTTTCACGATAGACACGAAGGTGTAGGTGTTTACACACAAACAGCAACTTTTAATAATAAACTAGGTATAATCTAGCAATTCAGAATTTCTTAATAAACTACAAAACCTATTCAAGATTGAGTATGCGCTCAGCAAGCAAGTAGGTTTTTGCATACTGGTTGCAGGGTTACTCATATAAACATCTTCTATGACAACTAACTCACAAATTTTTATGTAGTGAAGTATATTTTAATGCTTCCACTTTATTCGTAGATTTTGAAAAATAAAAACATAATAGGAACACAATGGCAACTTTCGAAGAATTTGGCTTAAGTAATGAAGTATTACAAGCCGTAAAAGAAGCAGGTTTTAGAGAACCTAGCCCGATACAAGCAGAATCAATCCCTTTAATTCTACAAGGTAATGATATCGTAGCACAAGCACAAACAGGAACAGGTAAAACTGCAGCATTTGGTTTATCAGCAATTAGCAAGATGGATGCAAGATCAAGTCAAGTTCAGATGCTCGTCATCACTCCAACCAGAGAACTTGCCACACAAGTAAGCGATGAACTCTACTCACTAGGTCGCCCAAGCGGTGTAAGAACTGTGACTATTTATGGCGGTAGTTCTTACTCTCGCCAACTAGATCAAATAAAAAGAGGCGCCAGCATCGTAGTTGCAACGCCAGGCAGAATGCTAGATCTTCTTAAAAATGGAAGATTACCAGGTTTCGCACCACAAATCGTAGTCCTTGATGAAGCTGATGAGATGCTTGATATGGGATTTTTAGAAGATATTGAGCAAATCTTTTCATTTTTACCAAAAGAGCGTCAAACACTTCTCTTCTCAGCCACTATGCCAGAACCCATCAAAAGACTGGCAGGAAGAATTTTAAAAGATCCAAAATACATCAGTGTTACCCCAAAAGACCATACAACAAACACAGATATCGAACAACAATATTATGTTATCAATGAGTACGAACGTGACCATGCATTAATAAGAATACTTGATGCATCAGCACCTGAAAAATCAATCGTATTTTGTAGAACAAAAAAAGAAGTTGATCGTCTTGCAGACTTACTAACAGCAGTGGGATACACGGCAAAAGGTCTACATGGAGATATGGAGCAAAACCAAAGAGAAAGTACTATTAAAGCATTTAGATCTTCTTTATATGAAGTTTTAGTGGCGACTGACGTTGCTGCACGTGGACTGAGTGTTTCTGATATCTCGCATGTATTTAACTTTCATATGCCTTTTGATCCAGAAAGCTATGTTCATAGGATTGGAAGAACGGGACGTGCAGGGAAAAAAGGTATCGCAATTACTCTTGTAACTCCAATGGAATACCACAGTATGCAACGCATTGCAAAAAAAGTAGGATCTGAGATACTCCATAAAATCGTTCCAACATTGGGCGATGTCAATGAAAGCAGACTTTCAAAAATGGCAGATTCAGTCATCAATGCGCCATTAAATGATAGTGCACAAAAACTGCTTAATGCATTAGAGGAAAATGTAGATTTAGCACACATTGCTCTAAAATTAATTTCAATGATGATGGACAAAAATACTCCACAAGGTCCAGATAAAATTGGTTTAGACAAGAAAACTCTAAGTACAACTATAAATAGACTCGCAGAACGTGAAAGAAGTGGCGGGAACAGAAGATACGGCGGCGGTGGTGGTGGATACCGTGGTGGCAGAGGCGGCGGTGGCGGCGGAAGTCGAAGTCGTGGCGGTAGCCGTGATGGCGGCGGATCTAGAGGAGGCAGTCGTGATGGTGGTGGCGATTCTAGAGGTTCTGCTCCAAGAGGCAGAAGTTCAAGCAGTCGTGATGGCGGCGGTAGCCGTGATGGTGGCAGACGCTAGAACCTTTTCTGCATGTAAGGAAATTTTCCTTACATGCAGAGTCTTTTATAATCTTTCCCACTAATATGTGTCAATTTACATTAGAAAATATAAAATAATTTTAAGGGAACTATATGAAAAAAATGCTGTTTAAAGAAAAATATCCGATTTATACGCTTGAAATATTTAAAAATGAAATAAAACATAAAAATATTGATGATGTCATTGGATTTTTAAAAAGCAAAATTGGAGCTCATCCTGTTGGTGTTTTTATAGCTATTTTTGATCACATGGCACATAGCAAAGCTTTTAACGGAGAGACAGTGGAAGGCATGATAAACGCTAGAAATATTATCTTTTGTATTGGTAAAAATATACCATCAAGCAAAGTTATGTCACTTAAACCAAGATCAATCGGGATCAGTGAATTTGAAGATAAATTTGAGTTTGGGATGCTAGAAGTTCCAAATGAGGAAAATCAGGCAACAATAGAAAGTTGGATAAAAGAGCTAGCAAAATAAAACCTCTACATGTAGCACTTTATTTATCTTTAATATTCTCTTCAAAATGGCTGATATTTAACGTGACAAACTTATAGCTAATATAGGTTAAAACTGGCCAAGATGTGTACCACAAAATTCCTGCTGTGTAATTCACTACTTCCATACAATCTCCTTAATAATGATGTGCATCAGCTTGAATTTCATCTGATGTTATGTTTTCTTTATCCATTAATTTCCAAACGAAAATAATATATCCTAGAACAAAAGGCACGCCGAGTGATACATAACTCATCACCGAAAGCGTATAGTGACTGCTCGAACTGTTTTCTATGTTCAGCGAGCTTTGCATATCGCTCAGTGATGGATATATTGCGGTTGCATTAAACCCGAGCAGGCAAAGAAGACTGAGAGCCACACATACAGTTCCGATGCCACTAAACCAAATACCACGTTTGCTATTTTTAAAAAGCGCAATAAAGATGGCAAACAACACCATCACGGCACCCGATATAAAAAGTATTAAAAGAATGGGAGAAGCTAAAAAGTTTGATAGAAATTTAAATTGTTCTATAAAAAAACCATTTTCCCCATAACTGTATCCGCTAATGGTCAACAACAAAATAGTAAATAAAACAAAAAATCCTACGAAAAGTAGAGCATCGTTTCTTAACTGACCTCTTGTATTTTGCTCAATTGCGACATCTTTGATATTGCCCAGAAAATACAAGCTAGCCTGTACTCTTGCTAAGAAAAACAGCGTCAATCCCAACACAACATTAAAAGGATTTAATGCTCCCTCAAGGCCTCTTGAAGGGAGTGTCCACGCAGATAAATTCATATCGTTTTTGATAAAATGTCCACCGGTAAACAGTGTGCCTAAAGCGATTCCAATCAGAATAATACCCACACTGCCATTGATAAATAAAAATATTTCATACGTTCTTTGTCCCAAAAAATTATTTGGCTTTTTTCTGTACTCATAAGAGACTGCCTGAATAATAAAACAAAATAATATTGCCATCCAAACATAATAGGCTCCGCCAAAACTCACGGCATAAAAAAGTGGGAAAGCCGCAAATAATGCTCCGCCAAACATGACCAATGAGGTGAAGGATAGTTCCCATTTTCTCCCTAGAGAAGCGATGAGAACATCACGTTGTTCTTCGTTTTTTCCTATTTTGTAAAGGAGTGTTTGTCCCCCTTGCACAAAGGTGATAAACACAAATAAGGCGCCAATCAATGAGACTAAGAACCACCAATACTGCTGAAGTGTGTATAAAGATAAATTTTCAAACATTTAGTCCTCCTGTGGCCCAAGTTGTACTTGTTTTAACATGATTTTTATTTCCGCTATGAGAAGACCTGTGAAAATTATCACAAATAATGACATGGTAATCACCACCGCACTTGCATCCAAATGCGACGTTGCAACACCGACGGGAAGCATATCTTGAATTGCCCACGGCTGCCTTCCGACTTCTGCGACAATCCAACCAACTTCACCTGCCAAATATCCCAGCGGAATAGAAAATAACCCTGCCCTTAAAAGAAGTCTTTGATGCTCAATCTTAGCTATCATAGAATAATAGAGAACCAATAAGAACAAGAGTAAAAACCAACTTCCCAAACCAACCATAATGTGAAAACTATAAAATAAAATCGCAACAGGAGGTATGATTTCTTTAGGGTCATGCAAATATCCGTATCCCATATAAGACTCGTATGCTCTAAACTCATCTAAAGCACTTTTTGCCTTTGGCGTATCATGCAATTTTTTGGCATCTTTATACTCTCTTAGCGCGCCTAGTGCAATTTTTCCTTTATCTATTTTACTTTGGGCTGACTCAATTCCTAGTCTTTCATTTCCATAGACAAGATCATCGATACCAGGAACAAACGCATTAATATCTCTATATCCTAAAAAAGATAAAGCGTAGGGAATTTTTACCTTCCAAATAAATTCATTTTCTGTAGGATCACCAATTTTCTTTTTAGGATTTAATTGGCCAATTGCGACAATCCCCGCACGTGTTTTTCCATCGTACAAAGCTTCAAATGCTGCTAATTTTGCAGGTTGTTTTAGGGCAACTTCATGCGCTGACTCGTCTCCCGTGACTACTAAAAACAGACTTGCTAGTAAGCCAAAAGATGCTGCAACTATCATACTTCGCTTAGCAAATAGTACATCTCTTTTTTTCAAAAGGTACCAACTACTAATGCCTACCACGAAAAGTGAACCCATAACATAGCCGCTTGAGATCGTGTGTAAAAATTTTGCAACTGCAGAGGGATTGAATAAAACATCAAAAAAGTGTTTCATCTCAAATCTAGCAGTATCAACGTTAAATTCCATACCCACAGGATGCTGCATCCAACCATTGGCGACGAGAATCCACAAGGCTGACAAATTAGAACCGATTGCAACTAACCACGTTGAGAGTAAATGCATTTTTGTGGAAACTTTGTTCCAGCCAAAAAACATAATAGCAAAAAAAGTGGACTCCAGAAAAAATGCCATCAACCCTTCTATCGCGAGTGGAGCTCCAAATATATCTCCCACTATCCAAGAATAATTTGACCAATTGGTTCCAAATTCAAACTCTAAGATAATTCCTGTCGATAATCCAATGGCAAAATTGATTGCAAAAAGACCCATCCAAAACTTTGTCAGCCTCTTCCACTCTTTATCACCCGTTTTGACATAAATACTTTCCATAATGGCTATGAGAAAAGAGAGTCCAAGCGTCAATGGTACAAAAAGCCAATGATACAGTGCAGTCAATGCAAATTGACCCCTTGAGAGTTCTACTAAAAGCGTATTATCCACATCTTACTCCTTCTGTTTTGTAAGGTTTTCAATAACAAAGTTTGCTCGATCCTCATCATTGGAAAATTGTGTTTGAAGTATATTTGGAAAGAAGAATAGCTTTAAAATAACAAAGAAGATAAATAACTTTATGCCTATAATGAGCCAAAGTTTTTTACCGACTTTCATATTTTGAAAGCCTTCACTATAAAAAAGAGCAATTTTTTTTAGAATTTCCATTTAAATATAGCCTCATCTTATAATTAACTTATATTTTATTATAATCTTATATGCTTAATAGTTTATTAAGCACTAAGCATTTAATTTCTTCTTCTATACTCTTCGTACCCAAACTTCTTTATCACCTCTAATTTTCCATTTTCTCGGAGTATGGCAAGGTCAGGAAGTTTGATACCGTTAAACGTTGTATTTTTGACTATCGTATAATGTATCATATCTTCAAAGATGAGTTTATCGCCACCATGTAAGGGTGTATCAAAACTATAATCTCCCATAATATCACCGGCTAAACATGTGTTTCCACCCAATCTATACGTATATTTTTTCTCTCCAGCTTCACCGCAATGGCGTATTTTGGCACGGTACGGCATCGCAAGAGTATCTGGCATGTGCGCTTCTGCTGAAGTATCAAGGATGGCTAAATGCATACCATTTTCTACGACATCTAGTACCGAAGCGATAAGAGGTCCAGTTTCCCAGCCCACCGCCTCGCCTGGTTCGATATAAACTTTGACATTGTATTTGGCTTTAAAATCTTTGATGAGTTCTATGAGCTTGTCCACATCATACCCTTCTTTTGTGATATGGTGCCCACCGCCAAAATTTACCCATTTCATTTTTGCAATGACTGTTCCAAATTTTTCTTCAAAGCTTTTGATGACTTCTTCTAATGCACTTGAATCTTGTTCGCATAAAGCATGAAGGTGTAAGCCTTCCACACCCTCCAATTCCTCTTGCCTAAACTGTTCTTTCGTAATCCCAAGGCGGCTGTAAATGCCACAAGGATTATACAAATCCACAGGACTACAAGAGACTTCAGGATTGACTCGCAACCCGATTGAACACTTTCCTAACGCCTTTTTTTTATACTTTTTTAGTTGTGCAAAAGAGTTAAAAACAATATGCTCACTAAGAGTGATAATCTCATCAATTTCATCCTCTTTAAAAGCAGGTGAGTAGGTATGCACTTCTCCTTTGAAAAATTCTTTAGCAAACGTGGCTTCATGCAATCCGCTACATGTACAGCCGCTTAAGTACTCGCTCACCAAACCCGAAAGTCCTGAAAAAGCAAAACCTTTTAACGCTAAAAGTACTTTCGCACCACTTTCATCTGCTACGTATTTTAAAAGCTTAAGATTTTCTCTTAAAAGTGCTTCTTCGCACACGTAACAAGGAGTTTTTACTTCTTCTAAAATGGTTTCTATTTTACTTATTTTGTTCAAGTTACAAGTCCTAAAATTTTATCAAACATTTTCGTACTTAAAATTCTTTTTAAAAACCAAAAAAGAGTGGTTGGAAACGTCACTCTGTATCTGGCTTTTGGATTTTTTGATTCTATGGCTTTTATAAGAACTGTATATACTGCGTCACACCCAAGGGTAAAAGGGGTATCTCCTTCGGCGTTTAATCGTTCTAACGTATTTTTATACACTTCTTTATGAGCGCTTTGCTCTATATCTATATTTTGCTCAAACTTCTCTAAGGCATTTTTTCTAAAATCACTTCTTATAGGGCCAGGCTCTATCAAAGCCACATCAATACCGCACCCTTTGAGTTCTAATCGTAGCGTATCGCACAGACCTTCAATCGCATATTTACTAGAATTGTAAGCACCACGGTATGCGAGTGCGGCAAATCCCAAAATAGAAGAGTTATACACTACTCTGCCATACCCATTTTTTCGCATGTAAGGTAAAATTACATTTGTTAATTCTTGTGTTCCAAACACATTCGTCTCATACTGTTCCCTTAAAACTTGCCGGCTCAAATCTTCTACCGCTCCGGGTTGTCCATAAGCGCCGTTGTTAAAGAGTACATCGATCTTTCCATCGCATAGGCCCACTGCCCACAGTACTGCTTCTCGTATACTATCTGAGTCTCGCAAGTCAAGTTTGAAAGCCTGCAATCCCTCATCTGCTAATCTTTTAACATCGCCTAAATCTCTACATGTGGCAAACACGTTGTAGCCATTTTTTTGTAATTCTTTGGCACAGAAATATCCTATTCCGCTAGAACACCCTGTGATTAAAATATTTTTCATTAAAACGTCATCAAAGGCTTACCAGATTTTGCCCAGTCACTCAAAAGCACTCCCGTATAAAAAACATCAACGCCACAACTTTGTAGCTCTGATTCTATGTTCATCTCCTCAGAGCATTTTTTACATGCAACGACGTTAACCCCTGCGTCAATCATCTCTTGGATTTTTGCTTGCACCTCTTTATCTTCACTTAATACTCTTTGAGATGCTCCCCACACTACAACTGTTACTTCATCAAACCAGCCTTTAAGCTTGGCATTGAGCGCGTAGAGACACACCATGTGCATAATCGTCTCTTTGTTATCCGTCGTCCATACAATCATCACTTCATTTTTCATTTATTTCACCTCGTACGTTTCATTTGGGTCCATTTCGATAATTTCCCAAGGAAGACCTTGTGTGCTTAACTCTTCCATAAATGGTTTTGCGTCAAAGTTTTCCATGTTGAAAACTCCTTTACCGCTCCATTTTTTCTCTAAAATCATCTTCGCACCGATCATCGCAGGCACGCCTGTAGTATAACTCACGGCTTGAGCGCCTGTCTCACGATAACATGTTTGGTGGTCGCAGACATTATAAATATACACTTTCTTTCTCTTTCCATCTTTGATTCCCTCTATCACACACCCGATATTTGTCTGGCCTACTGTGCGAGGTCCCAAGCTTGAAGGATCCGGTAAAAGTTTTGCGAGTAATTCCATAGGAACGACTTTCACTCCATTGACTTCAACCTCATCGATTCTAAGCATTCCGACATTTTCTAAACACTTCATATGGGTGAGATAACTCTGCCCAAATGTCATAAAAAATCTAATCCTTTTTAACCCTTTGATATTTTGACACAGTGATTCCATCTCTTCATGGTATAAAAGGTAACTATCTTTTGGTCCAATTTCCGGATAATCCCACACCATTTTGATTTCCATTGGCTTTGTCTCAATCCACTCACCTTGTCCATTTTCATTTCTTTGCCAATATCTTCCGTTTGAACTGACTTCTCTTAGGTTAATTTCTGGATTAAAATTCGTTGCGAAAGCGTATCCGTGATCACCTGCATTACAATCTAATATATCAATATATTCTATTTCATCAAAAAGATACTGCTGCGCATAGGCACAGTAAACATTGGTCACGCCTGGATCAAATCCACTGCCCAATAGTCCCATAATTCCTGCTTCTTTAAACTTTTCACTTCTTGCCCACTGCTCTTTATACTCAAATTTAGCAACGTCGGGATGTTCATAGTTGGCAGTATCAAGATAATTAACTTTCGTCTCTATACAAGCATCCATGATCGTTAAATCTTGATAAGGAAGGGCAATATTTAAGACCAAAGCGGGCTTCACCTCTTTGATAAGGGCTACAAGTTCGGCCACATTATCGGCATCCACTTTTGCAGTTTTGATGGTGATTCCCAATTCATCTTTTATCTCTTTTGCAATTTGGTCGCATTTTGATTTTGTTCTACTTGCTAAAATGATTTCGCTAAAAATTTCGCTGTTCATCGCGCACTTTTTAACAACGACTCTACTCACACCGCCGGCTCCGATAATCAATACTCTTGCCATTTTATTTACCTCTTCATTGTTTTTAAAATAATTTGCGCTAATTCAAGTGCGTTTGCCCGATGGGAAAATTGTTCCTTAAAACTCTCAGGTAATTCACCTAAAGTTTCCGTGTGTCCTAGTGGAACAAATATAGGATCATATCCGAATCCATTATCACCTCTTTTGGTATCAATCACATTACCAAACATCCAGCCATGCACGCAAAATTCACCGTGTTGGCAGACTATAGCAATTGCAGCTGTGTAATAAGCAGGCGCTTTTTTGAGTCCACGTTGCTTCAATGTCGCAATAAGTTTATCCAAATTTTGAGCCGAAGTTGCTCCTACTCCTGCATACCTTGCACTATAAATTCCAGGGGCATGTTCTAGTGCGTTCACACTTATGCCACTATCATCTGAAATAACAATGGAAGATTTATCTTTGAGTTTTTCATACACGGCCCTTGCTTTAATGAGGGCATTTTCCTTAAAACTCATTCCGTTTTCTTCAATCTCGAACGGTTCCATCACGTCACTAAAAGCGTGGACCTCAAAACCCCTCATCCAAGACTTAAATTCTTTTACCTTACCCTTATTTGCCGATGCTAATATAATTTGCACGTATTTCCCTTATTATTTTCTATCTCACCCAACACTACTCTTGCATAGGCAAGTGCCTCTGTATAGGTTCTTATTATATTTTTAGTGCCAATTTTTTCATCAAACTTATGTTTTTTCAAATCTTTTAAAACATCTGGTCTAATTCCAGCTAATATTATTTTTATGCCTGCCTCTTGAAGTATATCAATAATATTTTCAAGATTTTGGAGTGCCGTAGAATCCACAAATGGTACATATCTCATACGAATAATCAAGATTGTACTTTTCATCCCAATTTCTCTTATCGTTTGCGCATACCGCTTGGCTGAACCAAAGAAGAGTGGTCCACTAATCTCATAGATAGAAATTCCATCTGGCAAATAAGAATAATCTTCAAGAGCGTCGGATGCTTCCTTTGGGGTAATTTGAGCACCAATGTCTGCCATTCTTTTCATAAATAGAAGTGCTGAAAGTAAAACACCCACTTCTATAGCAACCGTTAAATCCACCAAGATAGTCAAAAAGAACGTGGACAATAAAATGATAATATCAAATGCAGAATCCTTCATAATTGATTTAAATGAACGCCATTCGCTCATGTTGTACGACACAACTATCAAGATTCCAGCAAGCACAGACATCGGTATAAGTTTGGCATAACTTCCAAAAAATAACATTATTATGAGCAATGTGAGTGCATGAACTATTCCGGCGATGGGTGTTCGTCCTCCATTTTTGACATTGGTAGCCGTTCTTGCGATGGCACCCGTTGCAGGAATACCCCCAAAAAATGGAGTGATTATGTTTGCTATACCTTGTCCTATGAGTTCAGTATTGGAACGGTGATTTCCACTCATCATACCATCTGATACGACTGCCGAGAGGAGAGACTCGATGCTTCCAAGTAGTGCAATAGTTAATGCTGGAGCAAAGTACATCGGTATTTTACTTAAATCAAAGTCGGGAATGTTAAACGAAATTGTACTAGGAATTTCACCAAAAAATGACTCAATCGTCGTCACAGGGATATCTGCAACTTGCACAATCAATGTTATGAGGATAATAGCAATAAACGAGCCAGGGACTTTTTTTATAAATTTAGTAGAATACACTGTTATTAATATCGTGATCAGTGTAATAGAAGCGGCATACAGATTAATCTCATTTAAATGGCTAAAATACACGTCCCACTTTGAGATAAATTCTGAAGGTAATTTTTCTATATTTAACCCCAAAGCATCTTTGACTTGTGTTGAGAAAATCACCACAGCGATTCCACTTGTAAATCCAACGACCAGCGGATGGGGGAAATACTTCAAGAGCGCACCGAGTCTCAGAAGTCCAAAAGCAACCAATATAATACCTGACATCACCGTGGAGATAATTAATCCATCGATTCCATACTTCTGGACGATACCAAAGACGATCACGATAAAAGCTCCCGTAGGACCTCCTATTTGTACTCTACTTCCACCAAGTACCGCGATAAGAAAACCAGCAACAACGGCAGTAGCCAAACCTTTATCGGGAGAAACGCCTGATGCAACCGCAAATGCAATCGCTAAGGGAAGTGCTACGATACCGACAACAACCCCCGCAAAAATATCTGTAAGCACTTGTTTTTTACTGACACCGTGTTTTAGCAACGTAACAAATTTAGGTTTATAAAGCTTCTCTTCTTCTATCTTAGGTAAAATGTTCATTTATACATCGATCCTTTAAATTGGAAATAGCTGATTTTATCATCTTTTTATTTAAAGGCTGACCTTACTTGCGCACTTTTCAGTCTCTGTCGTTATTTATATAAATTTTGATACACTATGCTCATCTAACCCAAGGAGTGTAGCCTAATGTTTCAGTTTGACATGTTGTCGCTGTTGTTTGTAGGCTTGATTTTGCTTGGATATATTCCAAACTTTTTTTATACTCTTGGGTACCTTCCGCATGTACAAAGAAAAGCTCATTTTATTATTCACTATATCGCTTTTGGTCTCTCATTGCTGGGTGTTGTGCTAGCAAATAACTCTATTGTCTTCTTGTTTTTTTGGGAACTTATGAGTTTAACTTCTTGGCAACTTATTTTAACCGAAGCAAACAATAAAAGATCCACACTTGATGCTGCCAAATTTTACTTTTTTATGACACACGTTGGCTTTGTATTTTTACTGTTATTTTTTCTAATCGTCTCTGGTGGAAATTTAGAAATTGATTTCTCACACATGCATGACATAGCCTCTACCTTTGCTTATCCCACACTTCTTTTTTTCTTTTTAGTTTTAGGATTTTTAAGCAAAGCAGGCGCTGTTCCACTGCATGTTTGGCTCCCTTATGCGCATCCTGAGGCTCCCTCCCCAGTTTCTGCATTGATGAGTGGGGTCATGATAAAGATGGCTTTATACGGCTTTTTTAGATTTTTATTTGATGTTCTCTATCCTTGGCAAGAAGAGTGGGGAATTTTGATTTTAGTGATTGGCGCCATCTCTTCGCTTGTTGGAGTTCTTTATGCGCTTAGCGAGCATGATATCAAAGCACTTTTAGCAAATCATTCGATAGAAAACATTGGAATTATATTGATTGGATTTGGTATGGGGATGATTTTTGATAGTTTGCATCTTTATACATTAAGTAGTTTTAGTTTCATTGCCGCACTCTTTCATATATTTAATCATATGAGTTTTAAATCACTTTTGTTTATGGGTGCGGGAAGCGTTTTGCATCAAACACACACTAAAAACATGGAAAAGTATGGCGCCCTTATCAAATCCATGCCTATTACTGCATGGACTTTTTTACTGGCTGCTATTTCTATCTCAGCGCTTCCTCCCACCAATGGATTTTTGAGTGAATGGATGATATTTCAGTCTCTTTTAGGATCAAACAGTATTGAGAGTATGTCACTAAAATTAGCTATCCCTTTTGCTGTTTTCGCCTTGGCTTTGACGAGTGGTTTGGCGATTGCATGTTTTGTAAAAGCGTATGGCATCACTTTTTTGGGGCTGCATAGAAGCGAAAATGCTAAACATGCAAAAGAAGTCAATTTCCTCATGCAATTTGGCATGATACTGATGGCTATGGTGGTTATCTCTTTGATGTTATTTGCTCCATTTTATATCTACTATTTTGATAAAGCCTTATACTCCCTTGGCCATGTCAGTGTATATAAAGAAATCTTCTCTACGAATATGTTTAATCTACACTCGGTCGCAAACAATGGCGGCGTTGTTTCTCCACTTCTTCTAGTAGGTCTGTTGATTGGGATTACAACACTTTTGATGGTTGTCTATAAAGTTCTAGGTATCAAGGTTAGAATACACAGGACATGGGCGGGTGGCTATAGAACAACTGCTGATACTCAGTATAGTTCAACGGGTTTTGCGGGGCCCATTAGAAAATTTTTCAGTTGGTTATACAAGCCCGATGAAACAATAAAAAAAGTGCATATTGGAGAGTCTAAAACAAAATTTTCTTCTGCAAACTATGAGATGCATGTGACTCCTTTGTTTGAAAAATCACTCTATCAAGGCACCACAAAAATTGCAACTATGATTAGCTATTGGGTCTATAAACTCGCTCATTTTGAGAAGACAAGATATGCGGCGATGATATTTAACCTTTTATTGACCGTTCTTTTTAGTTATCGAGTATTTTATGGTGATTTTAGTTGGGCTACGCTTATGTTAGAGGCAGTGGTTATGGTCATCTCTATTAAAATACTGATTATTGGTGAGACAAGATGATCTATTATATACTGACTGTTATTATAACGCTGCTGATTGCTCCGCTTCTTTTAGGTTTTATAAAAGCATTTAAGATGGTCTTGCTGTACAAAAAACCGAGCTCCATTTTTCAGCCATATCGCAATTATTCTAAGCTTTTATCCAAAGAGATGGTCCTTTCCCAAGAGAGTAGCGATATCACAAAAATTGCACCTTTTCTGGTACTTTCTCCACTCTTGGTAGTCGTTCTGTTTTTGCCTCCCGTCGTCAGTGAAGCTTTTTATATCAGCTTTATTGATGCCTTTACGATTACTGGTTTGTTAGCTTTATCTACATTTTTTTTGATGCTATTGGGACTCGATTGTGCCAGTAGTTTTGGGGGTCTTGGTTCTAGTCGTGAAGCTTTTATATCATCAATTGTGGAGCCTGCTATGATACTTAATATCTTTAGTATTTCTATGATGGCGGGTGATTTAGGAGTGGGTAAGGCTTCTGTGAACTTAGCTCTGGTTTTTCCATCGGCGCACATGGCAAGTTTTATTTTTGCGGGGATTAGCTTTTTTATACTTTTACTGACTGAAACGGGGCGAATTCCTGTTGACAATCCCGATACGCATTTAGAACTTACTATGATTCATGAGGCTATGATTTTGGATTTGAGCGGATTTTATTTAGCACTTATTGAGATAGCTGCGTCCATAAAATATATTATATTTTCCTCATTGTTTGCTTCTCTATTTTTACCTTTTGGACTTGAATTAAATCCTTTTTTAGCAACACTGGTTTTTATCATAAAACTCATATTGATTGCGATTGTTGTTAGTCTTATCGAAGTTAGTATGGCAAAACTCAGGCTGTTTAAAGTGCCTAATTTATTGGGTATTGCCATTGTTTTTTCTTTTTTATCATTAATCACTTTTTACGTGTTAGGGGCTTAGGTTGATTACAGATTTTCTTATCGGCATATTTATCTCAACGCTTATCACAGCACTCTTTAGCACTAGATTATATGGGCTTCTTTTTTGGTATTCTATGAATTCTTTTTCTCTTGCACTCTTAGCGATGGTCATAGGAAGAGATATTGGCGATACTGCGCTTGTATTTAGCGGAGTGCTGACTATTGTATTAAAAGCGGTTGCCATTCCCTATTTCTTGAAAAACATAGTGGCAAAAAACAAACTTGTAAGGCGCATTCCGCCTAAGGTAAAAATTCATTATTCTATTATCTTAATTCCAGCTATTTTAGTGTTTACATTTTACTTGGCAGAACCATTAAGCCAGATAATAGACTCCCATGCAAATTATGTTGCCATCTCCATTTCATCACTTTTTTTATCCCTTCTTTTAATGATGGAGCATGATAGTGTCACCCCAAAAATAATTGGTTTTTTAGCCATAGAAAATTCTTTGTTTCTCTTAGCAACAACGGCGACTGGTGGCATGCCTATGATTGTTGAATTAGGAATATTTTTTGATTTACTGATGGCTATTGTGATTATTAATCTACTATTTAAAAAAGAGGAATTTAAAATATAATGTTAACACTATTTTTTCTTATACTTCCAGCTTTAGTCATGTTCATCGTGAGTTTTTCACGCAAAAAATCAGCTAAATATCTCCTCTCTTTTAGTACGTTTCTGATTTTAATCCCCGTCGTAAAAATATTTAATTTACCCAAACCATTTAATCTTCTAGATAATTATCTCATCGTAGATAAACTGAATAGTTACATCTTTTTTTGTGTCTCCATCGTGGCAATTGCTGTCTCTTTTGCACTGTTGACATTAGAAAAACATGTGAAGGTAAAAGAGAGAGAGTATCACCGGTTTTATCGCTTTTTTGCAACTTTTTGGATTGGTCTTATTCTTTCAATCTTAGCCAACAATATGGGAATTTTTTGGATTGGACTGGAGCTTGCAACACTCAGTACGGTGTATATGATAAAAACAAATAAATCACCCATCGCTGATGCTGAGGCATGGAATTACATGTTGGTGGGAGCCATTGCCATCTCTCTTTTGTTGTTTGGCATTATACTTATGTATGCCAGTGCAAAACCAATTTTAGGGGAAGAAGCAATGAATTTTTCTTCTCTTCTAGCGAATGCTTCAAAGATACCGTCGCCATTTTTATTTGAAATGGGATTTGTTATCAGTTCTCTAGGAATGTTTATAAAGATGGGATTTTTTCCTATGAACCTATGGCTTGCAAATATAGAGCGAGCATCCTTTTATCCCGTTGGTGCACTTTTTAGTGGTATATTAGAGACTGCTGTGATGGCAGGATTTTTTAGATTCTCAGAAATAGCAATGAAAGTAAATTATCCACATCTTGTTGGATTTACTCTGTTTTATGTATTTATCACGATGTTTATCGTTGCCTTTTTAATCTACCGCGCGAAAGATTTTATCAGACTTTTTGCACTCTCTGGGATAGAGCATATGGCGCTTATCGCAATCTTTTGGGTCAGTGGTGGAGCGTTTGCTGCCCTGCTTCATCTAGGAGCGCATGCTTTTATCAAACCAGCACTTTTTTTATCCACGGGAGTCTTAGAATCTTCTGGAAAATATCATTTTTCAGGCGCTCTAAAAGGCTATAGTGGAGTTAAAGGCAAGATTTTTTGGTTTTTAGTCGGCCTATTTTTACTTGCCATTATCTCCTTACCGCCAAGCCCTATGTTTTTCTCTGAAATTTACGGATTTGCAGCGATGATTGAGTTGGCAAAACAGAGTGATTACTTGCTGCTCATGCTTTTTATCATCATTTTAATATTGATATTAACTTTAGTTATTTTTTATAGATTTATACATGTGTATCAAATGATGAAATATGAGGGAGAAGCGATTGAAAAAAAAGTGTATTTAAGTGAAATTATTGCGCTTTTAATTTTTGTAGTCGCACTTGTCTGTCTAATGCTGCCTCCTTCCATAGAGTATTTAAAGAGTATCACATGAGACTGATTGCTAGATTTGCTAAAGACAAAAAGACTCATTTTGAAGTGATCACGGTCTATGACAAAAAGACTGATGTAGAAGTTGTAGAAAAAGCAAATCCGATGGTGCAAAGTATCGCAAAAAGATTTCCAACCGCTATCTGGTTTGAGAGAAAAATTTACGATGATTTTGGAATCAAAATGGAAGGTAGCTTCGATGAGAGACCACTGCTTCATCAAGAAAGATTTCCTCGTAACATTCATCCTATGCTAAAGGGTTTTAAAGAAAAGAACTTAGAACTTGGTGAGACTCTTGCTTACAATTATGAAAAGATAGACGGTGATGGTATTTTTGAAGTTTCTGTTGGACCCATACATGCAGGTATCATAGAAGCCGGACACTTTCAATTTTCTCAAGCTGGAGAAGATATATTGCATCTTGAAGTGAGGCATTTTTATAAATATCGTGGGATTGAGAAAAGCTTAGAAGGCTTGAGTTTAAAAGAAGCAAGACCGATTATCGAGCGTATTAGTGGCAACGAAAGTATAGCATATCAAATTGCGCTGCTCGACATACAGATGCAAGCGTCACATGGCAGCCTTCCTCTCACGGTACAAAAGCGAAATGCCCTCTTGCTTGAGTTCGAGCGAGTAATCCATCATGTGACAGATTTAGGGTTTATCGCCAATGATGCAGGGTTTGCTCCTGCCCTCACTATAGGATCAAAACTAAGTGAAGATGCGAGAAGATGGATGAAAAAATTAACCAATAGCCGTTTTGGTTTTGGCGCAATTACTTTGGAGATAACACCGATAGAGCTAGACTCTTTTACGCTTTATTTAGATGCACTAAAAAAAGAAATCGAGTGGTTTGAGCGTTGGATTATAGATATTCCATCATTGTGGGATAGATTTGATACCACAGGGATTTTAAGTATCAGAAAAACCATCAAATACGGGACTGTGGGAGTCGTGGCGAGAGCAAGTGGAAGAGTCCTTGATAGAAGGTTGAATCAATTTTACAGTGACCATGGTTTTATCATGGCGGGTGCAAACAGTGGTGATGTAGCAGCACGGTTTTTAGTCAGAATCGATGAAATTAAAAATTCACTACTGATGATGAGAAACTTTTTAGATAATGAAAAAGAAGAAGTTCTTTATGAGCACCTCTACGATGGAGAGTATAACTCTTTCGTAGAAAGTTCTCTTGGAGAGTTATTTATGCATATTGAGTTAAAAGAGGGGAAAATAGAGCGTTTTTTTGTAAGAGATCCAAGTTTTATAAACTGGCAAGCCTTGCATGTGATGATGGATGGAAATATCATCGCTGACTTCCCGCTCATCAATAAGAGTTGTGATTTAAGTTACGCAGGAAATGATTTATGATAAAATTTTGGAAAAAAAGACTTGAAGGCTCAGTATTAACAGAAAATTTAGAAGTTGATAGTGAGTTAGAAAAGATAAAAAAAGAGTTAAAGAATACAATCACTAAAAAATTTGCAGGAAGCTTGGCGATTAGGATGGTCGATAGTGGAAGCTGCAACGCGTGCGAAGCAGAGTGTAATGCACTATCGAATCCCTATTATGATTTAGAAAGACTTGGTATCTACTTTGTCGCTAGCCCACGGCACGCTGATGTGATGCTTCTCAGCGGTGTTATGACCTTAAATATGCTACCCCATGCAAAAGATGCCTACGAACAAATGAGTTCTCCAAAATGGGTGATAACACTGGGTGATTGCACCAGTGAAAAATGCCCAATCAAAAATAGCTTTGCAATTGCAGGAAAAATTGATGAATCATTTCGGGTCGCTTATCATATAAAAGGATGTCCACCAGAGCCTAAAGATATTGTTCTTGGTCTGTTAGATTTTTTAAGATCAAGACGATGACTTACTAGAATCTGCCATAGAAGTAAATTGCTTGCTTTATCTTTTCTTTTTTATATACTTTCAAAGTTAATTAGGTTAAAATCACTCTGATTTAAATTAATAGGAATTTTAACTAATGAAAAACACAGTTTTACCACTTAGTATCATCATCTCCCTGCGTTTTCTCGGTCTTTTTATCGTTTTACCGGTTCTCTCTATTTATGCCCTTGGGCTCGAAGGCGCCAATGAATCTCTCATAGGATTTGCCATCGGTGGTTATGCACTGACTCAAATGCTATTGCAAGTACCATTTGGTATGCTCTCAGACAAGATAGGCAGAAAACCAACTCTAACCTTTGGACTGATTATTTTTATTTTAGGCTCTTTAGTGTGTGCCTATTCTACAGATATTTATATGCTCATTGCTGGTAGATTACTTCAAGGAGCAGGGGCTGTTGGAGCAGTTGCAGTGGCGATGATCAGCGACATGGTAAAAGAAGAAGTCAGAGCAAAAGCGATGGCTATTATGGGTGGAAGTATCGCTATCTCATTTGCACTTTCTATGGTTTTAGGGCCACTTATAGGTGGGTATTGGGGAGTGGATAAACTATTCTTACTGACTGCAGTTTTTTCAATAGCCGCTATTGTAGTTTTGTATGCGATGGTGCCTAACCCTCCAAAAATTACTCATAATTATAAAAATGATAAAAAACAGATTTTGACCATACTCAAAGATAAAAGCCTCATAAGAATGAATATCACCAATATGCTTCAAAAAGGAATGATGACGTTAGCATTCTTGGTCATACCGATTATCATGGTGAGAGAATTTGGATATCTAAGAACTGAACTTTGGATAGTATATTTGCCAGCGATGGTTTTTGGTATTTTTGCTATGGGCTTTTCTGCCGTGATGGGAGAAAAAAAGAAGAAACCTCGCGAAGTTCTGATTGCTGGTATCATTTTATTTGGTCTTGCTTTCACCACTATGGGAATTGCAAGTACTCCGATCGTTTTCATACTTGGTGTCATGCTGTTTTTTATAGGCTTCAACATGCACGAACCGATTATGCAGTCAATGGCAAGTAAATATGCAAAGATTCATCAAAAAGGAGTTGCACTTGGTATATTTAACTCTTTTGGTTATCTTGGAACATTTGCAGGAGCACTTTGGGGTGGATATGTTTTAAGACATTATGGTATGGAAGAAATAGGAATAATAGTAGCTGTTACATGTCTCTTTTGGGTGACACTCATCATCACTCTTAAAAATCCAATCTTCAATAAAAACATCTACCTTCCTTTTGGAAAATTTGCAGAAAATAAACTAGCAACTCTTGATACTACTGCTGGAGTTATAGAGTGGTATAAAAATGAAAATGAAGAAACGCTCATTGTAAAATATGATTCAAAAAATATACAAGAAGAAGAGATACTAGCTCTTATAAAATAGATGTCCTATGTAATTCTTTTTATTACTGCCCTCGGAGCTGCCACACTTCTTCCAGGAGGAAGTGAGGCACTTCTGCTCTACTATAAAGCAGAAGGTCTAAACCCTCTTATGCTACTTATAACCGCTTCTATTGGAAATACTTTAGGCTCAGTAGTCAACTACATTCTTGGTAAATACGCTTGCACGTGGGCAATCAATAAAAATTATATTCGTGCGCTACATGTAAAGAAAGCTCAAACGTACTTTGACCGCTATGGAGCATTTGCACTACTTCTTTCATGGACTCCGATTATCGGTGACCCCATCACATTTGTAGCGGGAGTATTGCGATATAATTTTTGGAAATTCTTGACCTTAGTGCTGATTTCAAAAACAGCACGTTATGCGCTATTGCTCTATCTTTATACTCTTTATTTTTAGATGTCCATGGCCAAACTAGAACTAACTCTTGGCTTTTTGAATAGGTATAGTTATACACCATCAGAGTTCTAGGTGGAAAAATTCATCTATTGCTTAGAATTAATACATAATCTTTAGCATCAACAATTTTGTCATTTTTAATATAGACTCTGGGCACTCTTTTATCAAGCATACATACAATCTCGTTATTAATAGTATTTAATAACCCAGCAACACTATCTATAGAGATTCCATTTGAGTCATTTCCTCCAAACAGTACTACTTCATCACCAATATTAACATCAAAACCAGTGACATCGATAGTGCACTGATCCATACAAATATTTCCAACAACTGGAACTTTAACTCCATTTATCATAACTTTGGCTTTACCTGATAACATGCGAGTATAACCATCTGCATAACCTATTGGTAAAGTTGCAATGGTTGATTTTTTTTCGCATGTGTGTTTTAGTCCATAACCAACACCGGATCCAGCATCTAGATATTTAACTTGAGAAACTATTGCTTTTAGAGACATTACTTCTTTTAAATCAATGATATCATGCCCAACACTCTTAGAAGGGTATAATCCATATAACATAATTCCAGCACGAACCATATCAAAATTTAACTCTGGTAAATCAATAATTGCGGCACTATTTGATACATGTTTTATGGGAATATATAATCCTTTTTTCTCTAATTCATTCACAACATGGTTATATTTTTCTACCTGTTGCATTGTATATTTTTTATCAACTTCATCTGCAACTGCAAAATGAGTAAAGATGCCTTCTAGCACTAAACCTTTAAGCTTGCTAATCTCTAATATAGTCTTAATTGTTTGAGTCATAGTTTCATCCGTAGTTTGCATACCTAAACGATTCATTCCTGTATCTAATTTTATATGTACAATAATCTTTTTGTTTAAAGATACAGCTATTTTAGAAAACTCATTAGCTTGTTCAATGGAATAAATTGTCTGGATAATAGTGTTCTGGATTACTTCTTCTGCAAGGGTTAAAGGAGTGTATCCTAAAATCATAATTTCGATATTGGGAAAAGATGTCCTTAATTGTATAGCTTCGGATAAAGTAGCCACTGCAAATCTATCTGCACCGTTTTCTAATAATACTTTTCCAATAGCCACGGCACCATGCCCATAACCATCAGCTTTAATAACTGCTGTTACTTTAGACTTTTTGTTTGTTACTCTTCTTGTTTCTCTCATATTATGAGCTAAATTATCTAAATTTATTTCAGCCCAAGCAGGTCTTGATAATTTCACCTATCCCACTCCCATAGTTATATAGCAAATTATTTATTTTATAAAGTGATAAGGGAGGCACAAAAGCCCCCTTATACTTTAGTATCTATTTATGATAGTTTATCAGATCTGTTACTACTTTTTTCCCATTGCTGGAGATACTTCCGGTATTTCATCTAAGTCTGTAGCAAAGTAGTATTTTTTTGTTTCTTCTACAATTACCTTAGATAATAAAAGTAATGCAATTAAGTTAGGAATAGCCATCAAACCATTTGCTAAATCAGAGAAACTCCATACAAATTTCAATTGCGTAACCGCACCAACCATAATAAAAATTAAGAATATAAATCTATAAAATTTAACAAATTTTTCGCCAAAAACATATTCAAACCCTTTCTCGCCAAAATATGACCATCCAAGTAATGTAGAATAGGCAAAGAATACTGTTGCTGCAAAAACAACAATCATTCCAGTATTACCAAGAAAGTATTCAAAACTTTTCAGTGTTAATACTCCAGGACTTCCGGCTTCCATCCATATAGGAGCCATTAAAATAACCAAGGCTGTCATAGTACAAACAATTAATGTATCTATAAGCGTTTGAAGCATAGAAACTAAAGCTTGCTTAACAGGGTTACTTGTTTTTGCAGCAGCAGCAGCAATAGCACTTGAACCTAAACCAGCCTCATTGGAGAATAATCCTCTTGAAACACCCATTCTAATAGTAGCAGCAATAGCAGCACCTGTAAAACCACCAGCAGCAGCAATAGGCGCAAAAGCGTGATCAAAAATTAATCCAAAAGCAGTAGGAACTTGATCAAAATTTGTTACAATAATAAAAGACGCTGTACAAATATATAATAAAACCATGAACGGTGAGAAATATGCAGTAAATTTACCCACAGATTTAATCCCACCAATTAAAACCATCCCTGTTAATACAACTAAAACAATGCCCGTAGTCCATGTAGGAATCTGTACTTGATCAAACAATACTGTTGCAACGGCATTAGCTTGTGTCATGTTTCCTATACCAAAAGAAGCAACTATAGTTAATATTGCAAATGCCATACCAAGCTTAGGCATATTTAATCCTTTAGTGATGTAATACATTGCGCCACCTTTGTACCCATTTGCACCTTTTTCTCTATACTTTACAGCCAATAGAGATTCAGAATATTTTGTTGCCATTCCAACTAACCCTGTTGCCCACATCCAAAATATTGCGCCAGGACCACCTAAGGCAATAGCCGTAGCAACACCAACAATATTTCCAATACCAACAGTAGCTCCCAGCGATAACATTAATGCTGAAAATTGAGATATATCACCTTTTTCCTGTTTATCCTTTTTAAAAAGGATTTTAATTCCACGAAACAACCCCCTAACTTGTATACCTCTTAAACGTATAGTCAAAAAAAGACCTGTTCCCACAAGTAAAATAAGCATAGGTGGTCCCCATAATAATCCTGAAACTGAACTAATAAAAGCATTAAATTCTTCCATATTCTCTCCTTTAGATAAATTTTTTTAACCGTCTAAATAACAAAATATCTTGATTTAAAAATTATCCTTGAAAAAAAGATGAGAATAATAAGATATCTACGTTAGTACTGTTTTTCTTGTCAATAGTGATAACATCGCTAATTATTTTTCCAATTGCAGGTCCTAAAGTAATCCCTAGCCATCCTAATCCTGTTGCATGAACTAGATTTTTATAACTTTCATCATACCCAATTATTGGAATATCATTTGGAGTCAAGGGTCTAAATCCTGTCCATTCAACCATATTTTCTTTTACAAAATCATTTGTATATAGCCCAAGATTTTTATGAATACTATCAATTTGTTTTTTAATTACATCAGGATTCGTAGTTCCTAGCTCAAGTTTTGAAGTCATTCTTACGGTATTTCTTCTTGGCGTCATTGCAATAAACAAGTCTGCAAACAAAGCAGCAGTTTTAGGTCTTAAGGCTTCATCCATTTGAAAAGTAATGCTGTACCCCTTAGCCGGAGTCATTAAAAATTTATTTTTTGCTTGTTTAGCTAAAGTATCATCTGCGCCAGTAGATAAAATAAAAGTATCCGCTTCATACGTGTTTTTAGATGTTATGATTTTGCTAACTTTTGAACCTTCAAATTCTAATCTAGTGACTTCTTCATTCAGTAAGAACTCAACACCTTTATTTGTTAGGTATTTCTTCAATTCAAGCATAAATTCGCCTGAATCTACATGACCATTTTCTTTTAGAAGAATAGAACCTATGACTTTATCATTTAATATTGGCATATATTCTTTTGTTCTCTCTTTTGAAAGTATTTCATATGCATCTGGATTATCACAATGAGCAGCTTTTATATCAAAAGTTTTTTGTTCAGTATATATCATTAATAAACCATCTTTACAAAAATGAAAATCCATTCCATCTTCTTTAACCATGTTTTCATACATATCCAAACTTATTTGTCCATATCTTTCAAACAAAGCAAGAGTTTTTCTTAGTCTTGCCTCTGTTGCACTTGCTGCAAATTTTAAAAGCCATTTAATTAAATTTACGTCCAAAGTAGGATGAACACTAACAGGAGATTGACCTTTTAACATCAATTTTAATGTATCAGAAATAACTCCAGGTACGCTTAAAGGAGCTTTCTTAAAGGCAGACAATAATCCTGCATTACCAAAAGATGTACCATCAGTAATATCATTTTTTTCAATTACAGTAACGCTTCTCCCACTTTTTAGTAAGCAATATGCAGACATAAGCCCAATACATCCACCACCTACAACAATGATATCTTTTTTCATTTTTCACTCTCCATTTGTATTCTGAGTTTTAATTGTATTAGATTAATTTTTTGCAATTGATTCTATCTCAATCAAAGCATCTTTTGGTAATCTTGAGACTTCATAAGTTGCTCTTGCTGGATATGGAACATCGAAATATTGTCCGTATACTTCATTGACTATTGCAAAGTCTTCAATATTTTTTAATAAAATTGTAGTTTTGATAATATCTTTCATTTCCAAACCAGCCTCTTCTAAAATATATTTTGTATTCTCTAAAGATTGTTTTGCTTGTGCTACAATATCAACTCCTGCAAATACCCCAGTAGTCGCATCGATTGGCAATTGCCCTGAAACATATATAAATCCATCTTTTTCTACTGCTTGAGAATAGGGGCCTATTGCACTTGGTGCTTTTATTGAGTTAATAACTTTCATGTTAATCCCTTTTTTTGTAATAATTTTTTTTCATCGAAAGTATTATATTATAAATTTTTATCAATGTAAAGTGTTTTTATCATAATTTGATAAATTTTTATTTTAATAAATATTTATCATTACAACTTGACAATTTTTTATTAATATCTTATAATAAACTTATATTATAAAATTAAGGATTTTTTTGAATCAACATATTAAAAGATTTATCTCAATTGCTGACTTTTTAGCAGAGGTATTAGGTAGCAATACAGAAATTCTAATACATGACTTAGCTAACTATGACAAATCCATTGTTCATATTATAAATGGACATATAAGTGACAGAAAGATTGGAGATCCTATTACCGATTTAGTTCTAGAATTTATAGCTACCGAATCTAAAGGAGATAAGCAATTTATTTCTAAGTATAATTCTAAGACAATAGAAGGAAGATTATTATATTCATCTACATTTTTTATTAGAGATGACTTAAAGAAAATTGTTGGTGCTTTATGTTTAAATTCTGATTATCATGAGGTCAAAAAGTCATTATCCTTTTTAACATCTCTATTTCCAAATTATGTAGATGATAAGATTTTATCTTTAAATACTATAAAAGAAAATCTAAATTCTAATCCCAAAGAATTAGCATTAACTAAAATTGATGCCATCATAAAAGAATTTGATGTCATACCAAATAGAATGACAATAGAAGAAAAAACAGATGTGATTACAGCATTAAATGACTGTGGGGTATTTAATATAAGAGGTTCTGTACAGGAAGTTGCAACAAAGTTACGCATGTCTGAACCTTCAATTTATAGATATATAAAAAAAATAAAAAAATAGCGTATTTTCACCAAATTAGGCATAGTTATGAAATTTGTTTAATCTACAGTTAAGGGATGGCTATATCTAGCTACTGTAATAGATATATTTTGAAGAAACATTGTCGGCTATAATATGAGTGTAGGCTTCATGCTCTTTTATTTTGCCATCAAATGTTATATTATTAACTAGAACTATCAGTTTTAGATTATTAATCTTTTTAAGTGTTTCGTATGCTAATATTTATTTTTTAATCCATGGTAAATTACGGTATTTGGATTTACAATACTTATCATATTTTTATCTAAAGTGTATGATTTATCACCATTTGAATTAAAGTATCGAAACTCCGCAAAGGGAGGGTTATAATACCCCTAGAAAAACAAACAAGAATTTGAAAAGTTTAATTTAAAAATGCTAAAATTAAACAATAAAAACAAAGGGCAAAAAGATGAGTAGGAAAAGAACAATATATAGTGCAGAGTTTAAAACTAAACTTGTACTTGAAGTGTTAAAAGGCGATAAAACTTTAAATGAGATAGCAAGCCAAAATAATATCATTCCAAAGAATCTATCAAATTGGAAAGAGATATTTTTATCAAATGCGGAGATAGCCATGGAGCCATCCAAAGCAGTTAAAGAGTATAAAGAACAAATAGTAGAGCTTCAATCAAAAGTAGACAAATATGCAACAGTAGTAGGGAAGATTACAGTAGAGAGAGATTGGGCAGTGGGAAAGCTAAAGAGCTTGGACTTATCTAATAAACAAGAGATGGTAGAAGTTCAAGCTAAAAATATATCACTATCAAAGCAAAAAGAGTTACTAGGATGTTGTTTTTGAAAAGGGAGTGTTAGAAATTCCGTGTCAATCTGATAAAATATCAATAAGGATTGACAATGGAAGAACAAATAGAATTTGACTTTAATGAAATATTACAAGAATTTAGAGATGGTAAAAGATTAACTGGCAAAGGCGGTCTTTTAGCCCCTCTTATTAAACAACTTACAGAAGCTGCTCTTGAAGCAGAAGTTGAATCACATATTGCAAATGATGTTTTAAGCGGTAGCCGTAATAGAAGAAATGGTGTCAATAAAAAAACAATCAAAGGCACTAGTGATGGTACCTTTGAGTTAGAAACTTCAAGAGATAGAAACGGCACCTTCGAGCCACAACTTGTAAAAAAACATTAAACTACTTTGTCTGATGAAATAGAAGAAAAAATACTCTCAATGTATGGGTTAGGTATGAGTTATAGGGATATATCTTCCCATATTGAAGATATATATCAAATATCCATCTCAACAGCAACTATTAGTCTCATTACAGATAAGATAATCACCAAAGTAAAAGAGTGGCAAGCCAGACCACTTGAAGCCATTTATCCCTTTGTATGGCTTGATGCTATTCATTATAAAGTAAAAGATGGTGGTAAATATCTTTCTAAAGCAGTATATACAATATTAGGCGTTGGATTAGACGGTAAAAAAGAAGTATTAGGATTATATTTGTCAGAAAATGAGGGAGCTAATTTCTGGCTTTCAGTGCTCACTGACTTAAATAACAGAGGCATAGAAGATATACTCATTGCAAGCATTGATGGACTTAAAGGCTTTCCAGAAGCTATTAAAACTATCTTTCCTCGTACTGAAGTGCAACTTTGTATAGTGCATCAAATACGTAATTCTCTAAAATATGTTGCTACTAAAAATCAGAAAGAATTTACTAAAGATCTAAAGCTTATTTATCAAGCACCCACAAAAGAATTGGCAGAAGAAGAACTTTTAAAACTGGATGAAAAATGGGGAAAGAAGTATCCATTGGTCATTAACTCTTGGAATAATAAATGGGAGAATCTATCTGTTTATTTCAAGTATCCACCAGATATAAGAAGAGTCATTTATACAACCAATATTATTGAATCGGTGCATCGCCAATTTAGAAAACTCACAAAAACCAAAGGTGCATTTCCTAATGAAAATTCACTGTTAAAATTACTCTATTTAGGCATAAAAAATGCCTCTAAAAATGGACTATGCCAGTGAGAAATTGGTCACTAACCATTTCTCAATTGGCTATATTTTTTGAAGGGAGACTAGACAAGTATTTAGAGGTGTAATTTGTGTTACTAAAAGTGACTGACACGGAATTTTAAACGCTCTCTTTAAAAACTTTTGACCCACTTTTTGAAAAAGAGAGTGTAAATCTATTTTTTAAGGTTTACACAGTTAGATTTACACTCTCATTTACACTCTCTGCTAGTAGCCTCTTTATTTAATCTAAATAATTTTATTCTTTAAATTCTTTAAGTACTTCACAAAGATATTCCCAGCTATTTTTAGTTGAAGATATACTTAGTTTTTCATCTGGTGTATGAACATCTATAATATCTGGACCAAATGAAATCATATCTACATCATTTAAAACTTTTCCAAGAAGTCCACATTCTAAACCTGCATGTAAAGCAGATATCATAGGTTCTTTTTTATATAATTTTTTATATGTATTTATAAATATATCTCTTAAAATAGAATCTTTTTTGTATTCCCATTCTGGATATATACCTTCAATATGTACTTGTGAATTTGTGATCTCAGCAATACTTTGTATCTTAAAAAATAGATCATCTTTAAGGCTCTTAATGGAACTTCTACAAGAGTTTGAAAAAGTTATTTTATCTTTACATGTAGAGACTATTCCAAGATTTGAAGAGCTTTCAACTAAACCTTTTATATCTGAACTCATTGTGTTAACACCATAAGGTAGATGAGTGTATAGTAAAATTATATTTTTTAAAGTCTTTTTAGAAAAAACTTTTTGTATGTTTTTTTCACTTTTTAGAATATTTACATGTACATTTGAATCAGATGATTTTAATTCATTTTTTAAAATCATATCCCAATCATGAACTATTTTTTTTATTTCATTTATATAATTTTCTTTTATTAATATAGTCATTTGTGCTTCTCGTGGAATAGCATTTACTTTTAAGCCCCCATTTATAGAAGTCAATGAAACGAAATCATTATGTGCAAATGAATTTAAAATCCGTCCTAAAAGTTTGTTTGCATTTGCTCTATTTTTATCTATATCTATACCAGAATGTCCACCTTTAAGACCTTCAAGTGTAATACTATATGGAATACATCCTATTTTACTCTTTTCCCATTTAACAGGTAAATCTACAATACTTCTTCCTCCACCTGCACAACTAGTAAATAATATTCCTTCATCTTCGGCATCTATGTTAATAAGAAACTTACCATTTAACTTTGAACCATCAAGTTTGTTAGCTCCAATAAGACCAATCTCTTCTTGGGAAGTTATAAGAATCTCAAGTGCAGGATGTGGAATATCTTTTGAATCAAGTAAAGCTAAACAAAAAGCAACAGCAATTCCATTATCAGCTCCTAAGGTAGTGCCATTGGCTTTTAAAAAATCTCCTTCAATTATAAGGTCAATTGGGTCTTTTGTAAAATCATGTATAGTCCCTTGATTTTTTTCACAAACCATATCCATATGACCTTGGAGTATAACTGTAGGAGCATTTTCATACCCTACAGTTGAATTTTTTTTAATGATAACATTTAGAACATCATCTTGATATACTTCAAAGTTCCTTTTTTTTGCAAAGCTGACTAAGTAATCACTTATTTGTTGTTCTTTTAAAGAACATCTTGGTATATCTGAAATTTTTTTGAAGTATTTAAATACCTCTTTTGGTTCTAAATATTTCATAATTTAATCTTTGTAGACTATATTGTCTATACTTTTTACACCAAAACCTGGATCATTATTTAAAGTTATTTTATACTCATCAAATATAGCACCACCATGAACAGGATCTTCACTACAAAGAACTGGACCATCTAAGTCAATCTTAGTAATGATGCTTTTTGCAGCTGCTAAGTGAACGGCTGCAGTTACACTTACTTTAGCTTCAAGCATACAACCTATCATGCAATCAACACCATAAACTTCTGCAATTGAAGTGATTTTTAAAGCATTATAAATACCAGCAGTTTTCATCAGTTTGATATTGATAATGTCAGCAGCTCTTTGCTGAAGAATTTTAAGTGCATCTTGAGGAGAAAAAACACTTTCATCTGCTAAAGTTGGAGTGTCAACATTGTCTGTAACATGTTTAAAACCAACTAAATCATGTGCTAAAACAGGTTGTTCAATAAATTCTAAATTTAACCCAATATCTTCCATTTTTCTTATTGCCTTAACAGCTTCTTTTGGAGTCCATCCTTGATTTGCATCCACTCTTAAATCAATATCATAACCAATTGCATCACGAATAGCTTGCATTCTTAAGATATCTTTTTGAGCATTTTTCCCAACTTTTATTTTAAGAGTTCTATACCCTAAATTTACAGCTCTTATACTATCTCTTGCCATCTCTTCAGGTTCATTTACACTGATAGTTATATCTGTAGTTAATTCTTTTCGATGACCACCAAGTAATTTATATACTGGTGTTTTATGAAGTTGACCAAAAAGATCATATATAGCTATATCAACTGCGGCTTTTGCACTATTATTATTGACAATACAACTATTGAGTTTCAACATAATAGTTTCAATGTCTTCAATTTCTAAATTAATAAGAGCTTTTTTGATATGATCTTCTATTGCTCCTATTATAGCCCCTGTAGTATCACCTGTGATGACTCCTGTTGGAGCGGCCTCTCCATATCCTATATTACCTGTATCTGTATGAACCTCAACTATCACATCATTTACACTATTAACTGTTCTCATCGCAGTTTTAAATGGTGTTGTTAAGGGTACAGATATAAAGCCTATTCTTATATTTGTGATTTTCATTATAATTTCCTATAATTAAAAAATAAATAATGCAATATAATCATTTATAACTATATTGCATTTTGTTTTATTGGTAATGTTTGGCTTTAATACTTTCATATTTTTTTATAGCATCTTTATAAGCAGTAATGATAGCTTTTTGAGAACTTCCAAAGTATCTTTTTGTTATATCAACTTCAATTTCTTCATTATATGCTTCAAAACTTTTGCCCACAAATATACTTTTGATAAAGTTTGAAGTAACTTCAACAGTAGTAGAACTCCCAAGGTCTATAATTTTATTAGTTGTAACGTCAATTATAAATCCAATAAAAAATATTTTGAATTGTTCTGTAATAGCATTGTCATTGTTTGTTTTGCCGTGTCCGACAATATATACTGTGTTTCTGTTATACAAATTTACCATGTTTAAGCCTTTTTATTACATCATTGATAGAACACTACCTACTAAGAGTCCACCACCGGTTCCTACTATATATCCGAGCATTGCCATAAGTACACCAATAGGTATCAATGCTTCACCATAAGCTGCTGCGAGGATTGGAGCAGATGCTACACCACCTATATTTGCAAGACTTGCAATACCACAGCTAAATAGGTCTAGTTTAAAAATCTTTGCAATTATTATCATAAGTACAATGTGTATTGCAAGTATAACAAAACCAGAAAAGATATATAAAGGAGCTTCTGTAAGCTCAGAAAATTTTGCACCTGAAGCGATAAGACCAACTAAAGAGTAAAGCATAACATTTGCTACTTGATTTGAACCTGGTAATTTACCAAATTTTGTCATACCAAGAGCTATACCAGATGTTGAAGCAATAATAACTGCCCAAGTAGTTCCACTTAAAAAACTTGTATGAGGTAGTAAAGCAGCAAAATACCAAGAAGCTGCAGAAACAAGAAGACTTGTACCTACAAGCATCATCATATCTGAGAATTCCATATTTTGTCTATGTTTTGCATTTTCTTTTTCTAAGTTTTTAGCAACTTCTTCAAGGGTACTACCATCAGCTTTTGTAAACTTATCAAATATTTTTGAATAAGGAACAAGTGTTAAAAGGACCATAACCCAAATAGCGTAATCAATTGAATCTATAAGAAGAGTGTATCCCATATCTGAATCAGATATTTTTAATGCACCTTGAATTGCAACCATATTAGCAGTACCACCCATCCAGCTTCCTGCAAGAGCAGCAAATGCTTTCCAAGCGTCTGGTGCATACATACTTTGGAATAGTCCATAAGTGACAACAAAACCAATACCGATTGTGATTGAAGCAGCAAAGAATGCTATAAGCATTTTTGGTCCAAGTTTTACGATTTGTCTTAAATCAGCTTTTAGCAACATTAAAAAAATCATAGCTGGTAAAATAGCATGCTTTATAGATTTGTAGTATTCTTTAATCTCGCCAGTTCTTTCCCAAATACCCATTGATGACATAATCATAACACCAAAATATATAACAACGATCGCTGGAATATATTTGAAAAAATTCAATTTTGTATTTTTCTCTGTGAAGATAACTAAACCCGCAAAAAAGACAATAACTGCAACATATGTAAATCCATTTGTAACCATAATAATACCTTTCAAATTAACTTTTATAATTTGTCAGGTCTCTCTTATGACATTTAGAAGTACTTAACTGAGTAAGCGAGGTGACTTTGCTTACTATATACTATTCAACCCCAAAAGTCAAGACAATAATTTTTAAAATTTAATTCTTTCATCCAATGTAACCTTATGCCACAGATTTATGAGTTATTTCATAATCTGACCTATTTAATTTCAAACTATCACGATAAACGCACATAGGTTTTTTATACTCTAATGTCTCATGAAATCTTCTATCATTATAAAACTCCATATAATCTTTAACATCATCTTTTAGCTCTCTGATTGAATTATATTCATTTAGATAAATTCTCTCAACCTTTGCACGTCGCCAGAATCTTTCTATACAGATATTATCAGTTGCTCTACCTTTCCCATCTGCTGTGAGCGGCAGCGAGGAAATACTCTTGGGGTGCATAGAGATTATAATCCCATTATCTTTAAGTGTTTGGGTGTGAATATAACTTGTATATTGACTTCCCTGGTCAGTATTAAATATTTCTGGAGTTCCATTGTTAGTTAAGGCTTCGTTTAATACTCCCATAACTAAATCTGTATCCATACAGTTAGATATCTTCCAAGACAGTACAGCTTTAGAGTACCAGTCTATAATAGCAGCCATATAGACCATACCACCATTGATTTTAATATATGTTATATCTGTACTCCATATCTGGTTAGCTCTTACTATTTCAATATCTATCAGTTTATAAGAGTGTTTAGGATGTGCTGTATTTGCAATAGATGTGTTTATTGGTCTAACTGCCAATACTGCTTTTAATCCCATCTCTTTACGGTATCTTGATACACTATTTAAACTCACCGTATATCCATCTTCAAGAAGTTGCTGGTGTATTTTCTTTTCTCCATATATTGGTATCTCTTTAAATATCTTTTGGATATGTTGTTTAATTGCCTCTTTTTGTTCATTTATTATAGGATCATAGTAAAAATGGCTTCTACTGATTCCGAGTAATTGTGTTTGTTGTGATAGTGATATATTTTTAGCTTGAACTTCTACCATCTTTTGTTTATTAGATAAGTCCAAGCTCTTTAGCTTTCCCACTGCCCAATCTCGCTCTACTGTGATTTTTCCTACTACTTGCGCGTACTTATCTATTTTTGATTGAAGTTCTACGACTTGTTCTTTGTACTCTTTGACTGCTTTACTTGGCTCCATTGCAAGCTCTGCATTTGATAAAAATATCTCTTTCCAATTTGATAGATTCTTTGGAATGATATTATTTTGGCTTGCTATCTCATTTAAAGTTTTATCGCCTTTTAACACTTCAAGTACAAGTTTAGTTTTAAACTCTGCACTATATATTGTTCTTTTCCTACTCATCTTTTTGCCCTTTGTTTTTATTGTTTAATTTTAGCATTTTTAAATTAAACTTTTCAAATTCTTGTTTGTTTTTCTAGGGGTATTATAATATTTGTGCTATTTTTCTCAACGATACCAATGCTCAATCCTACTTCAAAATAGAGGAATATATTCCTATGTTATTAATATATTTATGGTATCATATTCCTATGTTATTAATATATTTATGGTATCATATTCCTATAAATAAATTATAAAGGTATGTGATGTCATTATTGGAATCTTTAAAAGAGTACTCAACACTATTTTTGTCAAAACAGTCTCCCTCTTATGAGCGAGATTTGTTACATGTCATAAATCCTAACAATAGAATCATCGGAATCGTTGGTGCAAAAGGGGTGGGGAAAACAACATTATTGCTTCAGTTTATGAAAAAGCAAACCTACACCGTGGATGAGATGATGTATATCAGTGTTGACCATCCGCTTATGAGTGCCACTACAATTCTTGATATTGCCAAAGAATTTGCTTCTTTAGGTGGCAAGTTATTGATCTTGGACGAGATCCATAATCAAGAGAACTTTGCAAGTGACTTAAAAACAATTTGGGATTTTTTAGAGATAAATGTCATCTTTTCTGGTTCATCCGCACTGCATCTCGATAATGCTGATTTGAGCAGAAGAGCATTAAAATACATACTACCTACTTTATCATTTAGAGAATTTTTAGAGATGGAAACTTCTCTCAAATTTGACACACTTGCTATGGAAGATATCTTGGTATCCCACACTACTTTCTCATCCAAATTATTGGCACACATCAAACCATTGAAATATTTTAAAGAGTATTTGGAGTATGGGTTTTATCCATTTTACCTTGAAGATAAAAAAACATCGAAAATAAAACTCTATGAAGCGATTAACAAGACCATAGATATTGATTTGCTAAAACTTTATAATATCGATTCAAAGAAACTTAGAAATATAAAAAAAATACTCACCATGCTTTGTGTCTCTGTGCCATACAAACCGAACATGACATCACTTGCAAACGCCGTTGAAGTGGATTCTAAAACTCTATATACCTATCTTGGTGCACTTCAATCTGGAAGAATAATTAGGATGATTTCCGCACATAGCAGAGGCGAGTCAATCATCAAAAAACCTGAAAAGATTTTTCTTGATAATCCAAATATCTTTAATGCACTTTGTCAAAAATCCGACATAGGCACTTTGAGAGAAAGTTTTTTTGCCTCTTCAATACAAAATGCAATGCACGAGATATCAGCATCAAAAAAGGGAGATTTCATCGTTGATGATACATTCACTTTTGAGGTTGGTGGAAAAAACAAAAACTTTAATCAAATCAAAGACCTCAAAGATAGTTTTGTCCTTGCTGATGATATTGAAGTTGGATTTGGAAACAAAATACCACTGTATTTATTTGGCTTTTTATATTAATCTACCCTCACTAACCTATGTACAACTCTTTTTACCATGGGCACAACGACTACTTTTCCTCTTTACTATAAAAAACTGTTCATAGGGAGAACCTTAACAGTTTCACCTTTTATGATTAGTTTTGTCTCAAATTCCACTCTTAAAAGTGCACTGTTTCCTAGCATATTTGTCATTATTGCACTACTTCCGGTTTTTTTACCTTGCAAATCAACGTAAAATTTTCCATTGCGTAAATTTAAATTACAAGCGGTAAACTCAGTATAAGGTGACCGTTTTTTATACTCTTCGTCTATCACAGCTTCAACATAAGGTGCCTCTGAGCTTAAGCCCTGCATCGCTCTTAACAGTGGCAAGATGTATAAAAAACACATTACGGCTGCGCTGTACGGAAAGCCTGGCAAGGCAAAGATATATTTTTCACCCATTTTGACAATTTTGATATGTCGTCCTGGTTTGACAGAAGCTCCATCAACGATATACTCAGGTTCCATTCCTTTGATAACGTCCTTTACAAAATCATAATCCCCGACGCTCACTCCACCTGTCGTGATGATGATATCATTGTATTTGAGTGCTTCGACTATCTTCTTTTTGATGACTTCCTTATCGTCGCGAGCGATGCCTAATCGTGTCACTACTCCGCCATGCGTTTTTACGATGGATTCAAGAGTGACATGGTTTGAACTTCTTATTTGCGCTGGGGTGATTTTTGGTTCACCCAAGTCTAAAATCTCACTTCCTGTTGCCAAAATTCCAACACGAGGTTTGCTAAAAACTGGAACTTGCACAAAACCCAATTCCGCCAACACACCAACCTCGCTAAAGGTAATCTTAGTTCCTTTTTTAATTAAAACTTCACCCTCCATATAACTCTCACCGATAGGACGCACCGCAAAACCAAAGGGAACGGGAGTGATAATCTTTACACTCTCGCCATCAACTTCTACATTTTCGATAGGGATAAGCGTATCACTTCCCTCGCTCATCAATGAACCCGTAAAAGTTTTGATACATGTCCCTTTGGTTACTTTACTCTCTTCTTTAAAAGTACCGGCAGGCAATCTATCGCTGAGGCGCAAAGCGCCTAACTCTTGATCCTCAAAACGAATCGCATATCCGTCCATGGCAGACGTTACATGTAAAGGCAAACTCTCCTTCGCCACTGCATCAACTGCTAAAACCCGTCCAAGTGTATCGGTTAAAAAAACATTTTCACTCAGTCCTAACATGCCGTTCATTGAAACTATTAAATCTTCTATTGTTTTATCATAATCTTTAAATGCCATTAATCTTTCCTAAGTAATCCAGCACCGCTCAGCGGAGTGCTTCTTGTTTTTGCATAAATTCTTTGCCCATCTATTAAATCATATTTCCAGATTGGCGCACTTGCTTTAAAATCTTCCACAAAATCATTACTGAGTTTGAGTGCGACTTTTCTTTGAGGCGCCACCACAGCAGAGATATACGAACTCGTATGATTGGGAACATCTCCACGCGAGTGCGCCATAAAAAGTACTGCGCCTAATGCATTTGCCCTACTCTTCCACGCTTCAAACCAACTCTTTAAAATTGGCTCGTAGATATCGAAACTAAGTCCAGCAATTCCATCTTCATCGCGTACAATTCCTACAAAAGGAATATAAGCACCATAATTTTTATCTTTAATTTCATTGTACCAACGCGCGGTAATTTCTTCTACGCTTAGAGGTCCATCGTGGAGTTCTAGCATCCGATCAGCCTCCACACACTGGCGGTAGAAGTGAGATTTTATCCGTTGCTTCTATCTTTGTATCAAGCGAACAGACCATTGTGTCATTGACCGCCACGGAACAAATCTCAAGCCACTCTTGAAGTTCATTATCTTCTTTAAACGCTTCTTTTAAATCAGCAAGACAGTTGATATTTACTTCTATTGACGCTCTATTAATCGGTCCTAAAAATTCTACTTTTGCCATGTTGCTATCTCCTTCATATCATTGATTAATTGATCCACTCTTTCTTTGGTCGCATTCCATGAAAATACAAATCGATGAGAAAGACCAATGAATGCATAAAAAATCCACCCTCTTTTTTTCAATTCCACTTCCATTTCAGGTTTAAGTTTTAAAAACACTTCATTGGCGTCCACCGGACACATGAGGGAAACTCCATTGATCTCTTCCACCCTGTTAGTAAAATACGTTGCAATATCATTAGCGTGTTTTGCATTTTTCAGCCACGTATCGTTTCCCAAAAGTCCTAACCACTGGGCTGAAATAAACCGCATTTTAGAAGCGAGTTGGCCTGCTTGTTTGACTCTGTATTCAAAATCTTCCGCCAGCTCTTTGTTGAAAAATACAACGGCTTCACCAAACGCCATACCATTTTTTGTCCCGCCAAAACTGAGCACATCAACACCTGCTTTCCATGTCATTTCAGCGGGAGTACACCCAATTGAGACAAGCGCATTGGCAAAACGTGCGCCATCCATGTGGATTTTTAAATTGTGTCTATCGGCTACTTTCTTGATTGCTTGAATCTCTTCCACACTATACACAACGCCTACTTCATTCGATTGTGTGATGCTGATAACTTTGGGCTTTGGATAATGGATATCATCTCTTTTGGTGGCAATATCTTGTATGCCAGAAGGTGTCAGTTTTCCATCTTCGCCTTTTGCCAACAATAGCTTTGAGCCGTTTGATGCAAACTCAGGAGCGCCGCACTCATCTGTTTCTATGTGCGCTAACTCGTGACAAATCACACTGTGATAAGATTGACACATGGATGCTAGCGAAAGAGCGTTTGCAGAAGTTCCATTAAATACAAAAAATACTGCACAATCACATTCAAAAATCTCTCTTATTTTATCAGAAGCCATATGGGTATAAATATCATTTCCATAAGCAGGAGCAAAACCGGCATTTGCCTCTATGATATAATCCATTACTTCAGGACAAATCCCTGAATTATTATCACTTGCAAATTGTTCTTCGCTATTGATTTCCACATTCTCCCCTTTTAGTTTATTATACCAAAATACTTTTATAAAAATATTTAACAAAAAGGTACCATTTTATATAATATAGTGATATAATTACTAAATTTTGTAAGAAATGAGAGTTAATGCTTTTCGGAAAAATCGACTATATCAATTTGTTACCTTTTCACATCTACCTTAAAAAATCGAACCTTTCAAATTCAATAAAGAAGTCCTGCGAATTCAAAAAATCTTTCCCTTCAAACATCAATAAAAAATTCTCGCGTCGCTTAGTGGATGGTGCATTTATTTCTAGTGTTGAATCCAATAAAAAAAATATACATGCCCTAAATTTAGGCATCATTGCAAAAAAAAGTGTGAAAAGTGTTTTAGTAAAAAAAAACACATCCAACGCGCATGACCCTCATTCTGCAACATCCAATGTTTTAGCAAAAGTCTTAGAGATAGACGGTGAAGTTTATATAGGCGATAAAGCATTAAAACTCTACTTAGAATCACCTGATGAGTATATTGATTTAGCTGCGCAGTGGTATGAAAAATATCAGTTACCTTTTGTATTTGCAAGATTGTGTGTCACTAAAAATTTAAAAATTTATAAAAAAATAGCAGCGCAATTTGGCTCCAAAAAGACCAGAATTCCTCAATATATCTTAAAAAAATATGCTAATGAACGCAAGATACCACCAAAAGAAATCTTGAAATATCTTACGTTGATTAGCTATCAGATTGGAGAAAAGGAGAGCAACAGTTTAAAAATTTTTCTAAAAAAGAGTAATCACTTTGGGAAGAATCCGAGTTTTAAAAAACAGAATACACAACACGTGTAAAACAAGGAAAAGGAAAGTTATGTCAGTTGAGGGTTATGTCAATGCAGTTATGAAAAGTACGATTCAGAGTACACCAGGTCAAACAGAGTTTTATCAAGCCGTAGAAGAAGTACTAATCTCATTAGAACCACTTTTAAAAGCAGAACCAAAATACGATAACAACAACATCTTAGAGAGAATTGTTATTCCTGATAGACAAATTTTATTTAGAGTGTGCTGGTTTGATGATGCTGGTAGGATTCAAACAAACATTGGATACCGCGTACAATTCAACAATGCAATTGGACCCTACAAAGGTGGCCTTCGTTTACACCCAAGTGTTAATCTCGGTATTATTAAATTTTTAGGATTTGAGCAAATCTTTAAAAACTCTCTGACGGGTCTGAATATTGGTGGCGCTAAAGGGGGCTCTAACTTTGACCCTAAAGGCAAAAGTGACGGTGAAGTGATGAGATTCTGTCAATCATTTATGACAGAGCTTTCAAAATATATCGGCGAGACTATCGACATTCCAGCAGGCGACATCGGTACTGGTGGTAGAGAAATTGGTTACATGTACGGTCAATACAAAAGAATTACCAATAGATTTGAAGGTGTTCTTACGGGAAAAGGTCTAAACTGGGGTGGCTCACTTGCCCGTACTGAAGCGACTGGTTTTGGCTCGGTGTATTTTGCTGACAACTTCTTGAGAAAAGTTGGCAATAGTTTAGAAGGTAAAATCGCAACTGTGTCTGGTTCTGGTAACGTTGCTATCTATACAATACAAAAACTTTATGAATTAGGTGCTACACCTGTTACATGTAGCGACTCTCGTGGTTTCATTTATCACAAAAGCGGAATTAAATTAAAAGAGTTACAATTAATTAAAGAAGTCAATAGAGGATCTTTAGAAGATTATGCTGCGATGCATAAAGACTCTGTTTATACTCCCGTAGGCAAATATCCAAAAGATACAAATGCTGTTTGGTCAATTCCATGTGATCTTGCATTTCCAAGTGCAACGCAAAACGAGCTGAACTTAAATGACATTAAAAACCTGCATAAAAATGGTTGTATTTTGGTTAACGAGGGTGCAAATATGCCTTCAACTCCTGATGCAATTGAGTATATGATGGCAAATAAGATTATGTATTCTCCAGGTAAAGCATCAAATGCTGGTGGTGTTGCTACCAGTCAATTAGAAATGAGCCAAGATGCAAGTATGGAAAAATGGGCATTTGACGTGGTAGATGGAAAACTTCAAACTATCATGAAAAACATCTTCGATCTTTCTTATGAAACTTCAAAAGAGTTTGGACATGAGGGCAACATCATGATGGGCGCAAATATCGCAGGATTCAAAAAAGTTGCAGATTCTATGATCGATCAGGGCGCTATATAATCTCTACGTCAAATCTGCCATTGCTCATCGCAATGGCAGATTTATGACTGCTATTTTACTTTTATACTAATGTCTTTCAATGGTCTATCTAGTTATAAAATGGATTTTTACTCTATTATATTTTACAAGCTAATTGCGAATTTTACGATATAAAACCCGCCAAAGATAAGCCATAAAAATAATATACTTGCCAAATATATTGGTTTTAACCCCACATTTTTAAATTTGTTCATACTTGTTTCCATCCCCAGTGCAGTCATGGCCATGGTTAATAAAAAAGTATCTATCGCGTTAATATCAAAAACCAAGCCTTTGGGTAAAAAGTCAAATGAATTAAATCCAGCAACTGCTATAAATAACACGGCAAACCAAGGTATCGTTACTTTTGTTTTTTCTTTTTTATTGATATTTTTTGCAGATGCTGCAAGCCAAAATCCCAAAACCAATAAAAATGGGGCAAGCATCATCACTCGTATCATTTTTACCACTACGGCAACTTGCGCAGCCTCTTGATTGATAGCATTTCCTGCGGCTACAACGTGAGCGACTTCATGAATCGTCCCGCCTATGTAGATTCCCATCTCTTGTGAACTTAAGGGAATGAAGCCTGCTTTGTATAAAAATGGGTATAAAAACATCGCAATAGACCCAAATATAACCACCGTAGATACGGCAATTGCACTTTTGTAAGCCTCAGATTTTAGGACAGGTTCTGTTGCCAAAACAGCCGCCGCGCCACAGATCGAGCTGCCTGCACTGATTAAAATCGTGGTATCTCTGTCCAATTTTAAAAATTTTGTACCTACGATATACCCCAGTATAAAAGTGGTTGTGACGACTATCGCACTGGTAGCAATTCCTGCAATTCCAACGGCTTCGATACTTTGAAAAGTAAGTCTAAATCCATAAAAAATAATCCCTGTTCTAAGCAACGTTTTTGTAGAAAAAAGGATTCCGGGGCCCCACTCTTTTGGAAGGGAATGTCTTAGAGTATTGGCATAAATCATACCAAAGACGATACCTATAATCAGTGGACTAATGCCCAGATTTTTGAAAATCTGAAATTGTGCCACATACATTGCACTCATAGCAAACAGCGCTACAAATAAAATCCCACTGAGTGTATTTGTTCTATTGTCTTTTTGAAACATATTTAACCTTAATTTTTTTGGTGATTATACAGTGATTTTTTTAATAAGAAAAATAAATAAAATTTGTTATAATCATAAATAATTTTAATCAAATGGGAAGTTATGACATTAAAAGAATTGAATATTTTTTATCACTTATGCGAAAATTCTCATGTGTCAAATTTGGCACAGTCACTCAACTTGACACAATCCGCCATATCTTTAGCAATAAAATCGCTTGAAAACAAAATTGGAGAACCACTTTTTGACAGAATTGGCAAGAAATTAATACTCAATGAAAAAGGTAAACTATTTAAAGAAAAAACTCATTCCCACTTTCTAGCCCTCTACGATGCTCAAAATTTTTTTAAAAACAATAAAATTTCTGGTGTATTAAATATTGCCTCCAGTAAAACCATAGGCTCATTTATAACCCCTCAAATAGTGTTTGATTTTTTAAATGCACATACCCATGTGCTCATCAATAAAGATATACAAAACTCTTCGAATATCATCCAACTTGTAAAACAGGGAAAGATTGATATTGGGTTTATAGAGTCTGAATGTGATGAACCGGACGTTATCAAAGAGACAATAGGCAAAGACGAGCTTATCATAGTCTCTGCTGATAAAAAACTCTCGAACAAGAATTTTTACATCGATGAGTTATTTTTAAAAAAGTGGATACTTCGTGAAATTGGTTCGGGGACTAGAGAAATATTTTTAAATGCACTAGATTTAATTTCAAAAGACTTGCCAATTTTTATGGAATTTTCAGAATTTGAGGAAGCAAAAACAATTCTTACAAAAAATCTTGAAACTATCACGTGCCTCTCTAAAGTTGTGGTGGAAAAAGAGCTAAAAAGCGAAGAACTATTTGAAGTTAAATTGAACAACTTATCCATAGAACGAAAATTTTATCTCATTTACCACAAAAACAAATACAAGAGTAAATTGTTTACCGAATTTGTAAAATTTGTAAAGTCAAACGTCTTATAAAATCAACACTTACTTTTTTATTTCTTCAGAAATTTTCTTCACTATCTCATCAAAATCATCATCATACGCAAAGCAAATATCTACCTTACATGCGAGATACTGTTCTTCATTATTCACTTTTTTAAGGATAAAAGGATAATTTGGCAAAATTTTGTTTTCCAACTTTTCTTTTGGAGCTTTAAGACTAATATAGCCTTTTTCAGCTCCCATGAAAGCTCGTAATAGCCATGAGCAATTGTTTGGACTCTTTGAGAGTGTGAGTGAATTACTCTGTAAACTTTTTTGGGCAATCTCTTGCAATGCTAAGTCATCATTTAAAAGCGCCAGTTTTAAGATATTGTCCACCATATTTGAGAGTGGGCTTTTATAAGAGCTGTCATAAATTGGGGTCACCGCTATAAACTCATCATCACTCATGTACCAATTGTCATTTTTATAAAATTTACTCACCGCCTCACTATTGAGTGAAAAATCATAAGCAGCTAAGAGTGAAAAAATCATCATCGCATTGCGGGGAGATTATCTGGCACTTTAGCACCATTTAAATAAGGATTATTGAAGTCATCTTCAAAATTACCTAATTTTGTGATATTAAAATACTCTAAAATTGTTTTTATGTCTGCGTCACTTGCACTATAAAGCAATGACTCTTTTTCAAATCTTACTTGCGTAAAAGAGATAACCTCATCAACGATTTTTTTATAAAATTCTCTCTATCTCATTGGAACTGTCTATTATCTTCTTAGCATCAGTGTCAAAAACTTCCTGAATTTTAAGCAATAAGCTTTTAATTCCAGGTCTTCCATATTTTTCTTCATTAGGGATATAAGTCGTTGCAAAAAAAGCTTTTCTTTCTGGAGTCAAAAGAATAGTAAGCGGCCAACCACCGCCCCTTTTATTTAAAAAATTGTGCACATCTTGATAGTATTTATCCACATGTGGCATCTCTTCTCTGTCTACTTTGATAGAAATAAAATATTTATTTAATATTTTGGCGACGTCTTCATTTTCAAAAGATTCCTCTTCCATGACATGGCACCAGTGGCAAGTACTATATCCAATGGATAAGAAAATCAGTTTATTTTCACTCTTTCCTCAAGGAAGGCTTCCTCTCCCCAAGCATGCCAATTGACTGGATTATGGGCATGCTGTTGCAAGTAAGGAGAGTCTTTTTTTATCAAATTATTTGTATATTTCACTTATGCTCCCCATTCTTGATACCATCATAAATACCACTATAAAATTTAATTTCTGCTCTGGGGCTACTGACCGAGAGCTCCAAAAAGTCTTCTTGTCTTATCATTTGTGCCATTTACAAACAGAGTTGGTGTGCCTTGTACCATCACATCTTCACCCATTTTAAAATCTTTACTGGCTTCATTGCCAATGGCAACTTCATTGATGTCTGTCAGTGTAATATCTGTTTTAAAGACCTTGTTGAAACCATCAAGTATCTTTTGGCTATTTTTCTCATCCGAGCTAAAATACGCACTAAAATTTGCTTCAAGCACTTTCATTTCTACATTTTCAACACCCTTTTGCTTTGCAACAATCATAGCTTTACTCAAAGCACCTGCCGCGGGATGTAAGGAAAGAAGTGGAAAATGATAATAATAAAGAGCTATATCATTAGCCTTGTCACTAGATTTTTTGATCATACCAGGAACTGAACTGATACAGGCTGGACACAATGGATCTGAAAATACGACGACTTTATTTTTTGCATTTTCATTACCCGCAATCAAGTGATCTTTTTGATAATAACTGGCTGTCACATGAGGAGTAAGTAAATCTTTAAAGCTACTTCCATCTTTCATACTGATAAGATCTGTAGCCACTGCTTCCCCGTTTGAAAAAAGCATATCACTCCCAGAAACTAATCCACGATTAGGAACATTTGCCTGTATATTTAAAACATATCCAAACCAACCATCAAGCGATAGTTCTACTTTCTTGGCAATACTAATGTTCGTTAACTTCAATCCTTGGCCCGATAAAAATCTCTGTTTTTCAAAAGTAAAAACTTTTGTATCAACATCTACTGTCGCAAACAAAGAACCAACTACTACCAAACTTGCCAGACTCAATTTTAATATTTTCATCACTCATATTCCTCTGATTGTAAATTTTTTAATTACTACTTTTAAGCTTATTTGGTGATATTTTACCATTTTAAATTAAACGAAAGTAGCCATTTCATTTACTTTAGAAATTAAAAATTAAAATATCCTTAATGCATCACACGCAGTATCTCTTGCGCGTAGTGGTGAAGGGTTCTCTCGTCAAGACGTATCGATAAACCAGAAATCCCAACGGCTCCCACGAAATCGCCTTTGTTGTTAAGGTAAGGTACAGCAAGTGATTTGAGCCCAAACTCATGCTCTTCACACCCTATCGCATATCCGCGTTTTTTGACGAGTTCTATCTCATGTTTAAATTTACTGATGGTGGTGATTGTATTGCTTGTGTATCTTTTTAAATCTAGTGAGCAAACGTCTATATCGAGATACGCGATTAAAATCTTTCCAAAGCCATTGGTATGCAACGGGGCATGAGATCCTATGGCATCTCGCGTCTTTAAGACTCTGTTAGAATTGTCCACTTGATTGAGATATAAGACCGCATTATTGTCGTGTATTCCTATATAAGAACTTTCATTTGTCAGAAAAAAGAGTTCATCAAGTAGTGCCTTGGTTTTTTGGATGATTTTATTTCTATCATCTTTTTCAACAATTTTACGCATCAAATCACTGAGAATAATTTCTTTTGTATTCTCAATATACTCTATAAAATCCTCGCGGTACAAGGTGCTGATCAGTCTTGACATCGTACTTTTATCAATATCCAATTTTTGACATAAATAATTTGCGGTTAAAGGCTGCTGCGAAATCATAATTTCTTTTAAAATCAACAACCCTTTTGACAATGATTTGTTTTGACTTTGCATTTTAGACTCTTATTTGAATTAAAATATGTTACTTTTATTCACACATTGTAAATTATTAAAAATTATTTATTTTATTATACAAGAAGATTCTAAAAAAAATTCTCACTATGTGAAACTCGCTTTTTCACTACCTCCAACTAACGCCACTATGTGGAGTTAGATAAGTATTCTAAAGAATTTATAAAAGTAAAAATCACACACAAATCACACCTATAAGTTTAATTTTTTATCTGGATTAATACAATTACAAAATTAAAAAAAGGTTTTTATTATGTCTCCCTCAATGATGGACTTATCAAAATTAACGGCAAAAGATGACTTAACTCCTGTGCTTGGTGGTTATTGGCCTGGAATTCAAATCTACTACCCGCCAATCAAATTTAATCCTCTCGATGGCTCTTATGAAACCATTGAACAAGCCAAACTAAGACTGCAAAAGCATGCTTACAAGACCAAAGCTCACACTCTTTTGTTTGACCTTGAAGATGGTTGCCGTATGAAAGAGCTTTCACGCCTACTTTTACTAGAAGAGTTGCCAAAATTTCCACAGCGGGATTTTCAAATTGCGATTAGAATCAATCCCTTTAGGACCGCTGAATACGATGAAGATTTAAAACTTATAAAACAAGTCCATCAGCATATAGATGCAATAGTTTTAGCCAAAGCGGGTGAAGTTTATGGGGATGCTGAGATTAGAGACCTTTCTTCTTGGCTGATATCCATTGGGAGTGATTTAACCATTCAACCTATTATTGAGCATCCAAAATCACTTCAAATTGCAGATAAATTGATGAGTCATTCGACTGTAAAACATGTTGTTTTTGGAATTCATGACTTTTCAAAAGCGATGGCGTATAAAATTACACCTGAAGGGTGGATTGATGAGCTTGAAACTTTTTTTAATATTCTAACGATGGAAGCTAGAATACAAGGTAAAGGAGTTATTGGTGGTGTTGAAGTACTGCTGACTCCAAACTCTCTTCCGGATAGTTGTTTAGAAAAAAAAGATATTCGAAGATGGCTGGATTTACACGGAGACCATGCAAGCCGCCATGTCTATGCTCATGCAAGAAGAGAAACCGCTATGGGACTGACTGGAAAGCAAGTCATCACTCCCAATCATATCAATATCTGCAAAGTGGCCTTTACTCCTTCGCCCAATGAAGTGCAAAAAGATATTGACATCTTGCAACAAGCGATGAGTGCGGATGCTCTTTTGAGTGGAGCGATACGCTATGAGGGTGAGATGCTAGACCCTCCAATGTTTGGAAAATCGTTACAAAACATACTGAGAGCCTATGCGCTGAAAAGTTTAAAAGAGGCTGATCAGAATTTTGCATTGCAAGTTTTAAATAAAATGCCAATGCACACTATAAAAGAAAACTGGCCATTTGGTCAAATATAAGAAGGTAATAAAAATGACAAACATGGAATATCCACAAATAGAAATACAAGTTCCTGAGTTTTTGAACATTGGTGTTGCTTGTACATCGAAGCATTTAGGTACGCCGAAGGAAAATTCTATTGCTATGATTATAGAAGATACCAAACTTGGAACGAGTGAAATAACGTACAAACATTTGTCACAACAATCTAATAGACTTGCAAACTTTCTAAGGTCCATTCATGTGGATGTAAGGGATAGAGTTTTAATCTGTCTGAAAAATTCTTTAGCGTATCCCGTCTCTTTTTTTGGGACAATGAAAGCTGGTATTGTAGCCGTTCCTACTTCCACGCTGCTCAGCGGTTCAGAAGTAAAATATCTTGCTACGGACTCTCAGGCGAAGGCCATAGTATTGTCTGCTTCCATGTATGAAAATCTACTTCCATACTTGCAAAATCTAGACAATTTGCAACATATCATTATATCTGGAATCAGCACTATTGACGGATTTGAGGTACCAAAAGGTATCGCTATCTATGCACTTGATGAGATTTTAAATAATTTTGATGCTACCCCAAATCCTTACAATTCAAAGTCAGGGGAACCTGCCTACCTCGTGTATACTTCAGGCACTACAGGGTTTCCAAAAGGGGTACTTCACTCTCACCGCTCACTCGTAGGTCGTGAACCGGCAAGTGAATTTTGGTTTGATTTTAAAGAAAACGACCGCATCATGCATTCTGGTAAATTTAACTGGACGTATGTGCTGGGATCTGCCTTGATGGACCCTCTTTATCGTGGCTACACAGTCATCGCTCATGAGGGTGAAAATGATGCAAAAAGCTGGGTGCAACTGATCAAAAAGCATCGCTGTACTATTTTTATCGGTGTGCCTACCATTTACAGACAAATTCTTCAGAAAACAGAGTTCACCATAAACGACTGTCCGAGTTTGCGTCACTGTATGAGTGCGGGTGAACACCTCTCTTCAGAGATGGTCACACTGTGGCAAGAGAGATTTAAACAAAACATTTACGAAGCGATTGGCATGAGTGAGTTTTCCTACTATATCTCACATTCTAAATTCAAACCAATACGCCCGGGAAGTGCTGGATTTGTTCAACCCGGACATAATGTAAAACTTTTAGACCCCAATACTCTTAGGGAAGTTGACGTCGAAGAAGAAGGGATGATTTGTATAAGCGAAGATGATCCTGGATTGTTTTTAGAGTATTGGAATTTAGAGAAAGATACCGCCGAAGCAAGGCACAATGGATACTTTTTTACCGGTGATTATGCCAAAAGAGACAAAGATGGATACATCTGGTTTCTAGGCAGAAAAGATGATATTATCAATACTTTTGGCTTTAGAGTCAGCCCTCATGAAATTGAAAGAGTCATTAAAACACATCCAAAAGTGGGTGATTGTGTGGCGCTCGGACTTGAACTTGATGCGTATAAAACGATTGTTGCGATTGTAGTTATCCCAAAAGGTGAGATTACCAAAGAAGAGGAAGAACAAATCTTGGCGTATGGGCAAAATAACCTGGCGCGATACAAAGCACCAAAGAAAATCTATATCGCAAGTGATTATCCTAAAACGAAAAATGGAAAAGTTTTAAGAAAACAACTTGCCAAACAAGTCATGGGAGAAACTGCTGTAGAAAGTTTGAGGGTAGATGCGTATAGAGCTAGACGATCAATGCTTTTTATTCCGCCCTACAATGAAAGATTTATTCAAAAGTCACGAACACTTTTAGCAGACGCTGTTATCTTTGATTTGGAAGGTATTTTACAAGAGCAAAGAGCAGTTGCCAGAGAAATGATTCTCAAACAATTTAATGAAAGTAGCAATTTTGGAACAAGCGAGCGTATACTGAGATTAAACAAACTGGGCAGTTCGGATATAAAAAAGGACATTGAAGTTGCACAAAATTTAGACATTGATGCACTTCTCTTCTCGTGTATCGAGAGTGCGGGTGACATGATGCATGCGCAAGAAATTTTAGAGTCTATCAATCCAAAGTTAGAATTAATGGTCTCTATAGAATCGCCTCTTGGCGTGCTCAACATCCAAGATATTTGCGCGGCAGAAACAAGTTTGAGATGTGTCATGATAGGCTCCAATACATTGGCTCAAAGATTGCAAATAAATTTGAAAAAGAATTCAAAAGCGATCTTTAATTATATGGCACAAATCGTCCTTGCAGCACGAGCATACGGAAAAATTGTGATTGATGGACCTCATTTTGATGTGAGTGATGAGTTTTCATGTGAAGCGAGTTCCAAAGATGCATTTTATCTTGGATGTGATGGGAAAGCTGCGATTCACCCAATCCAATTGGAATATGTCAATGATATATTTACGCCAAAAAAAGACGAAGTAGAAGATGCCAAAGCGATGATTGGTGAGTTTGAAAAAGCTCAGAAAAATGGACGTGAAGTGATTCAATTTAAAAATGAGTTGGTGGACCGTACGAGAATCGAATGGGCACAACGCATCATCACTCTCGATGATCACTATAGAGAAATCGGGAAAAGCCTATTTTAAGGAGGTTATAGTGTCAACACGAAACAATAAAATTAATTATGGAAATTATTTTGAAGATTTTACCATCGATCAAAAGATAATGCATCCGCTGCCAAGAACCATCAGTGATGGCGATGTCTCTTTATACATCGCTTTGACTGGCAGTCGTTTTGCCCTTCATTCATCAGATGAATTTGCGAAAAATTTAGGCTATGAGGCCAAACCGATTGATGATCTATTGATGTTTCACCTGACCTTTGGAAAATCAGTGCAGGACATCTCTTTAAATGCCATTGCAAATCTAGGGTATGCAGAAATTTATTTTGCAAACCCTGTATTTGTGGGAGATACTGTCTCTTTAAGTTCAAAGGTCATTGGATTAAAAGAGAATTCTAATTTAAAAAGCGGAGTGGTCTATGTCCATTCCATCGGACACAACCAAAACGGAGCTGAAATTCTAAACCTGAAACGATGGGTGATGGTTCACAAAAGAGACATAGGCATTGCTCAACATATCAACAGTGTGCCAACTTTTGCCTCATCTTCTGCGATTAAAGAGGATATTGCGATACCAAAATTAACTAGTTTTGACACGCGTGTCACGGGAGGGAAATTCTTTTTCGAAGATTATAAAAAAGGAGAGAGACTCAATCACCCAGAAGGGCTGACAATTGACAATAGCGACCATACGCTTGCGACAAAACTGTATCAAAACAATGCCAAAGTGCATTTTGATGATTTTATGATGAAAAGTACTCCGATGGGTGAACGGCTCATGTATGGAGGTCACGTTATCTCTATCGCACGTAGTCTCTCTTTTAATGGGCTTCAAAATGCCATGTGGATGTATGCGATTAATAGCGGAACTCACGCAAACCCAACCTATGGGGGCGATACGATTTATGCCTATACCGAAGTGATTAAGACCATTGCTCAGACAAGAGAGGATATCGGACTTTTACGCCTACGCACGGTTGCCTTAAAAAACATGCGCCCGCAAGAGGTAGAAAATCCAAAAGACGAAGAGGGAAAATATTTAAAAAATGTAGTACTAGATTTAGATTACACCGTAGTAATACCAAAAAAAATTGTAAACAAAGGATAAAAACATGACACACCCAAGAGAAGAACTATACGAATCGGGCGAATCTTTACCGATTATCCCTTCTTGTGAGCACTTTGCAGGAAGTGAAAAACTCATGCTCAAAGCATTCCAAATGCAACAAAAACTAGGACCGATTTTTGACGTTACATGTGACTGTGAAGATGGCGCGCAAGTAGGCAAAGAAAAGGAACATGCAAAGATGGTGGCAAGAGTGGTAAACTCTGATGCAAATTCTTATGCAATGGCGGGATGTCGTATCCATGACTATTCCAATGCAAATTGGAAACAAGATATTGATATTTTAGTCCCGGGAGCCGGTGAGAAATTAGCGTATATCACCCTTCCTAAAGCTTCATGCTACAATGACGCAAAAGAGCAAATTGAGTATATTATGGCGACATGCAAGAGCGCGGGAATAAGCAGAGAAATCCCAATTCATATCTTAATCGAAACACATGGGTCTATGCGTGATATTGAAGAACTAGCAACACTTCCTTGGGTTCAAGTTCTTGATTTTGGTCTGATGGACTTTGTATCAGGGTATCAAGGTGCCATACCGGCAAACAATATGAGAAGTCCTGGTCAGTTTGATCACGTACTTATCAGCAGAGCAAAAGCAAATGTAACGCAAGCCGCACTTTCCAACCATGTCATCCCTTGTCACAACGTCACGCTGGATTTGAAAAATCCATACCAAACATTTAAAGATGCCGAAATTGCAAAAAATCAATTTGGATTTATGAGAATGTGGTCCATTTATCCAACCCAAATTCAAGCTATCGTTGATGCAATGAAACCTGATTTTACAGAAGTACAAGATGCTGGAAATATCCTAATAGCTGCTCAAAATGCGTCTTGGGGTCCTATCCAATACGAAGGAGAACTCCACGACCGTGCCACATATAGGTACTTTTGGGAATTAATACAACGTGCTCACTTTAGTGGCGAAAAACTCTCCGATGAAGTCAACAAAAGATTTTTTTCGTAAATAAATCCTCTACATGTAAGGCTTTTTTGCTTTACATGTGGATTGCTATAAAATCTTATAATATAATTTAAAAAAATTTGGAGGGCATAGTCTTGAAAAATTTATTGATACTATTTCTTTGTATTTTATTCTCTTTCGGCTGATGGAAAAATCATAATAAAGAAAAAGAGACTGTGAGACTTGAAAATGTAGTATTTGAAGCTCAGACAATCCCTAGAAAAAGTCCAGGGTTGGTAAAAATTTCGAGAAAAAATATTGATAGGGTCATCACAAAACAGATACCTTGCTCTTCATTAGGCCATGCAAATGTTCCTCAGAGATGTTTTTCAACAAAAGTATAAATATTTTATTATTAAGGGGTGTTGAGCGGAATCTGTTTAATCCTTAAGCGCATGATGAACAAGTAGGTTTGATATCTCTAAACTGGCATCTACCAACGCAAAAATACCAACAATAATAGGGAGATTTTGCACGAAATAAATCACATCTATTTTTGTGCCAATACCAAAGAAAAAGACACCAAGTAACAAATCTTTGTAACTTGCAATATCTGATTCAACTTTGACATTGTATTTTGTGTCTGCGATAATCATCCCCGCTATAAAGGCTCCCAAAGAGTAAGTAAATCCCATTTGGTGAGAAAGCAGAGAAGCTCCCAGAACAATAGAGAAAACAGACCCCAAAAATAGCTGAAATTACGGTTTGTATCAAAACTTCACCGATAGATAAAGTATCATTTGACAAAAATGCCATTAGCAACAAAATCGGAATGACCGCCAAATCTTGAAATATCAATATTCCCATAGATTTTTGTCCGTAAGGAGTAAAAATATTACCGTCACACTGAGCAAGACTTGCAACAACCCATTGGTAAGCAGTATATCTTTCATCTTTTTGATTTTATTCAAGCTCAGTTCTAGGCCTATCGTAAACATCAAAAAGACGATTCCAAACTCTCCGATAAGCTTAAGAGAATAAATGTTCAACCCATAATAAATTGTCCATAGACTACGTTATAAAATTTTAAATTTCTCTTAGTGTCCTCTTTTACAATTCCAGCATCGCTTTAAAACTCACTCCACATCGTCCGATATTATCCAAGTGTAGGTGCATTTTTTCATCAACTAAATCATCTTGAACAAATTGCTTTTTAATTTCTAAGATGAGTGGTGAGGATTTACCTGGTATGTTAATCGTGTCGTAAAACTCACAAAAGAGTGCACTTTGAGTGGAGCTGATCATAGGGGGAAAGCCTTCTAGTTTCACTTCCACATCAATCTCAAACTTTTCAATCTCACCCTCTTCTTTGGGAAGCTCTTTGGCAGATAATTTAACATTTTCCAAATTGTCTTTATTGACAAAACAGATCGTTGCCATCTTTGTTTTTAAGATATTTGCCAACGTATCTTTGGGACTGCCATCGCTTTTTTTGCCAATAGTCACGATGACCAATGCCGGGTCACTAGAGATGGGGATAAAGTACGAAAAAGGGGCAGCATTAATCACTCCATTATCTTCTGTCACGATCCAAGCAATAGGCCTTGGAACAATCGTATCTGACATCACTTTGTATCTTTGTAATTCATCTATCTCTTTATAATCAATGATCATATATTTTCCTTTTTTTTATATAAAATTATATCTTATTAAAGACATAAGGCCAATTAATATTAATAGTAATTGGGATATAATGTTAATAAAATTCTTAAAGGAGCATTTTACATGGGAACAATAACAGAAAGTGACATCAGGCAAAGTATTGCTGATGCAATTCAATATATCTCTTACTATCATCCAGAAGATTTTGTTAAGGGAATGGTCGAAGCTTATGAAGTTGAGAAGTCTGAAGCTGCAAAAAATGCTATTGGACAAATTTTAATTAATTCTAAAATGTGTGCAATGGGTCACAGACCAATGTGTCAAGATACCGGTTCGGTGAATGTCTTTATAAAAGTTGGGCTTAATGCTAAACTTGATCTTACAAAAGAACTTGAAGATATTATCAATGAAGGTGTTGCCTTAGGATATACCAATCCTGAAAACACTTTGAGATATTCTATCGTGTCAGACCCTGCGGGAAAAAGAATAAATACAAAAAACAATACGCCGGCAGTGATTCATTTTACGGTAGACAACTCTGATACTGTTGATATAAAAGTCGCTGCAAAAGGTGGCGGAAGTGAAAATAAATCTAAATTTGCAGTCTTAAACCCAAGTGATTCAGTGTATGACTGGGTCATGGAAAATGTTAGACATATGGGTGCTGGCTGGTGTCCTCCTGGATTGATCGGTATTGGTATTGGTGGAAATCCTGAAAAATCAATGCTTCTTGCAAAAGAGTCTTTGATGAGTCCTGTTGATATCCATGAACTTAAAGCCAGAGGCCCACAAACTGCTCTTGAAGAACTTAGACTCAAACTGTATGAAGATATCAATAAAATTGGTATTGGCGCGCAAGGATTGGGTGGATTAACCACGGTTCTTGATGTAAAAATACTAGATTATCCTTGCCATGCAGCGTCTCTTCCTGTGGCTATGATTCCAAACTGTGCGGCGACTAGACACATCCATTTTACGCTCAAAGGCGATGGTCCGGCAGTTTTTAAGAAACCAAATTTAGACCTTTGGCCAGATTTAAAACTACCAATGGATACGATCAAAAGAGTGAACATAGCGGATTTAAACAAAGGTAATTTATCTCAATTTAAATCAGGCGATACGCTCCTTTTAACGGGCAAAATTTTAACTGCACGTGACGCGGCTCATAAAAAAATAGTCGATTATAAAAATGCTGGTAAAGCTCTTCCAAATGGACTAGACCTTGAAAATAAATTTATCTATTACGTTGGACCTGTTGATCCCGTTGGCAAAGAAGCAGTAGGACCTGCGGGTCCAACAACTTCGACTCGTATGGACAAGTTTACAAAAGACATGATGGAAATCAATATCTTAGGTATGATTGGTAAAGCAGAGAGAAAACAGCCTACGATTGATTTGATTAAAGAGTATGGCTCAATTTACCTCATCGCTACGGGTGGTGCGGCGTACCTTATCTCACAATCTATCAAAAAAGCAAAAGTGGTTGCTTTTGAAGAATTAGGTATGGAAGCAATTTATGAATTTGAAGTAGAAGATATGCCGGTTACCGTTGCGGTTGATTCTAAGGGAGAGTCAATTCACACCACTGGCCCTGCAAAATGGAGAACAATATAGTATACTTCGCGTATGAAAAGAAATGAATTACTAGAAGTCACTAAATATTTAGAAAAGTTTACGCAAATCTCATCTATCAATAGAGTTCAAGACTCCGTTATCAAAATAATCTTTGATAAGGGAGAAGAACTCTATTTCAATATGACCAAGGGCGATTCTCATATCTTTAAAAAAGATAACTTTAAAAGGGCGAAAGTATATAATGCGCCCTTTGATGTGATCCTTTTTAAACGCTTTAACAGATGCACAATTAAATCACTCGAAGTCCCCGCTAACAATAGAATTTTGAGGATACATGTAGCATCAAATTCTAGCTACAAATCCATGGAAACCGTTCTGCAATTTGAATTTACGGGAAGAAATACAAATTGCATTATCCTAGATTCGCAAGAAATTGTTTTAGAAGCCCTGCGACATGTGGATTCAAGTGTCTCCTATCGTTCCATAAAAGTAGGTGAACCACTTGAAGTATTGCCTCCTTATGAAATCAATGAAAAAGAGTCAAATATCAATGGAGACATAGAAGCATACCTCGCACATGAGTATAATAAACGCTCACTTGTGAGACTCAATCAATTAAAGAAACAAAGATTAAAGGTTTTACAAAAGAAGATAGACAAGGTACAAAAAATTCTCGATTCACTTGAAGATGAAGCAGCATTACTTAAAAAAAGTGAAACATTAAATTTTTGGGGCACACTGGTTCTTAGCAATTTAGACAAGGTAAAAGGCTATCAAACAGACATAGAATTAGAAGATTTTGAAGGAAATCTCACAAAAATCACACTGCCAAAAGAGGCAAGAACCCCGACTAGGGCAGCAAACTTACTCTTTTTACGTGGGAAAAAGCTCAAGAGAAAAGCAAAATCCTTATATATTGAGAGAGAAAACTTAGAAGAAAAAATTAGCTTTTGGGTAAAGATGCAAAGCGCCATAAATTTTGCCCAAGACGAATCCGAAATCAATATACTCATGCCGACTCAAAAACACTCAAAAAAAACGAAAGACAAAGTGGTGCCTTACGAGAATTTCTTTATTGAAGGATTCAAAATCATGCTGGGTAAAAATGAAAAAGGTAACATACTGTTACTAAAAGAGGCGAAGAAGAGAGACATATGGATGCATATCAAAGATATTCCATCTTGCCATGTTATAATCCGAACAGATAAGCAGTCGATTCCTCTTAATATATTGGAATTTGCTGCGAAATTGTGTGTGGATTTTTCTGTGACTGGAGCGGGAACGTATTTGGTCGATTATACACAAAGAAGCAACGTGAAAATGAATGAAGGGGCACATGTAAATTACGTAGAGTACAAAACCTTACATGTAGACAGGTAATCTCCCGATTAGAAAGCATCAACTCTTACATGTAAGCATAAACTCACGATTGATTGGTTAGAATATCACTTTATACTACATACTAGGAAATTTCAATGAATGTTAAAGAACTGTTTAATACTAGCAAAGAAAGGGTTTTAACTGGGCTTATTCTTATGGGAGTTGCTGCTCTTATGGCCCTTATGGATAGTCTTTTTATTACTTGGGCGATTTTGGGCATAGCTTATTTATTTGCTTTTTACGAAGCTATGAAACTTTTTGGAGTTGAAGATCAAAAACTTTTAATATATGCTCTTCTTATCTGGATTGCAGCAGCTTTTTATGCACATCCAACAGATTTGATATTTATCGCACTTGTTATCAGTATCGCTTTTATGGCACACAAAAAAGAAGTAAATTATAAACTTTTAGCGCCATTTTTCTATCCTTCCATCCCTATGCTATTTCTTTTTTCACTCTATAAAGATTATGGTATGAGCATACTTATCTGGCTAGTAGTCATCATTGCCACCACAGATATTGGTGCTTATGTGATAGGTAAAAGTATCGGTAAAAATTCTTTTTCTCCAACAAGCCCAAATAAAACTTGGGAAGGTGTCATAGGAGGCATAGTGGTTGCTACGATAGCTGGCACACTGGTAGGAAGTTTACACTATAGCTTACTATTATCTCTGATTATCTCACTGCTCGTTTCATGCGCTTCTGTGTGGGGTGATTTGTTTGAAAGTTATCTAAAAAGAGAAGCGGGTGTTAAAGATAGCGGAGATATTTTTCCAGGACACGGTGGCTTTTTAGATAGACTAGATGGGTACCTTTTTGGCGTCGTTGTGATGGTAGTCATTCTTAGAGGAATTTCCTAAGTGATTCTCCTTGGCTCAACTGGCTCCATCGGAGTCAACACACTTAAAGTGGCTGATCACTATTCTTTAAATGTAGATGCTCTAGTCGCAGGCACAAACATAGAACTTTTGAATACACAAATCAAAAAATATAATCCAAAATACGTCTGTGTCGCGACAAAAGAAGTAGCCTCCCATGTCAAACACGACAACGTACGTTATGGACAAGAAGGTATTTTAGAAATCATAGAACTTTCAAGTTCCAACCTCGTTGTCAATGCACTCGTAGGGTTTATGGGCTTGGCGCCAACATTAAAAACACTCAAACTTGGCAAAAAATTGGCCCTTGCAAACAAAGAATCCTTGGTAGTCGCAGGGCATCTTCTAGATGCGAAAAAGATAACGCCGATTGACAGTGAACATTTTGGGTTATGGTATCTCCTGAATGACCGAAAAATAGAAAAAATGACCGTTATGGCAAGTGGTGGGGCATTTCGCGATACTCCCCTCCTTGAGTTACCTTTTAAATCCCCGACCGATGCACTCAAACATCCCAACTGGAAAATGGGTAGAAAAATCACTATTGACAGTGCGACTATGACCAATAAACTTTTTGAACTTTTAGAAGCAAAATGGCTTTTTGGCATTGATAATGTTGATGCAATTATGGAGCCAAAGTCCGTCATGCATGCGATGATAGACTTTAAAGATGGAAGCTCCACGGCACACATGGCAAATGCAGATATGCGCCTTCCTATCGCATATGCTCTTCTTGGAAAAATAGATGAGCAAATTTTACCGGCTATCGATTTGTGCAGTATAGGCTCACTTGAGTTCAGGCAAATCAAACAGGAACGATACCCTATCTGGGAAATTAAAGATGATATTTTAAAAAATCCTCACAGGGGTGTGGTCATAAATGCAGCAAACGAAATAGCAATAAATAAGTTTTTTGATGGTAAACTAAATATTTTGGAATTAGCAGAGTTTACAAAAAAAGCGTATAAAAAATTTGAAGACGTCAATCCAAAAAGTTTAGAAGAGATATTTGAAATAGATAAAGAAGTACGAAATTATTGTCATAAACATTAAATTTTTGAAATACTTATACTATCACTAAGGCTTCACACGATGGGTGCCCCAAAATCATAGATTTTGACCCATCGGTTGCAGAGTCGTTCATATATAAGTATTCCAAAAATTTATCAGGAGAATAACCTATGAGTAAAACCGATTACAACTTTCGCTTAAAAGATAGCGTTGTTGGATTACAGTTTTTGTTTGTTGCGTTTGGAGCACTTGTTTTAGTTCCTATTTTAACGGGGCTTAACCCTAATGTTGCCTTATTCACCGCAGGTATTGGAACACTTTTGTTTCAAGTTATCAACAGAAAAGCGATTCCTCCGATTTTTTTAGCATCTTCCTTTGCTTTTATTGCCCCTATTATTTATGGTGTAAAAACTTGGGGGATAGCAGGAACGATGTCAGGACTTTTTGCGGCAGGTATATTTTATGTAGCACTTAGCTTTTTAGTGCGCATTAAAGGTTCCGCATTTTTACACAATATTCTTCCAGCAGTAGTCGTTGGACCGGTTATTATGACGATAGGACTGATACTCTCTCCCGTTGCTGTGTTTATGGCTATGGGTAAAACGGGTGATGGCTCGTTTATTTTAGTGCCATTTGCCACAGCCATTACAATTTCACTGATCACCTTGGCTGTGACTGTTTTAACGATGCTTTTAGGAAAAGGTATGTTTAGAGTTTTACCCATTCTTTGTGGCATTGTAGCGGGATATATTGCTTCGCTTCTTTTTGGAATCGTTAGCTTTGATTCAGTAACTTCTGCACCTTGGTTTGCAATGCCGCAATTTGTAGCGCCAGAGTTTAACCTTGAAGCGATTATCTATATCTTACCTATCGCAATCGCTCCAGCAGTTGAGCATATCGGTGATATGTTAGCTATTTCTCATGTGACAAAAAGAGATTACCTACAAAAACCAGGTCTTAAAAATACCCTTTTGGGAGATGGTCTTGCAACGAGTGCGGCAGCACTTTTTGGCGGTCCTCCAAATACGACGTATTCAGAAGTGACAGGTGCGGTAACGATTACAAAAGCATTTAACCCGGCTATCATGACGTGGGCAGCAATTTTTGCCATTATTTTGGCTTTTGTTGGAAAGTTAGGTGGACTATTGGCGACTATTCCGGTTCCTGTTATGGGCGGAATTCTTCTTTTATTATTCGGCATTATTGCCTCTATTGGGATGCAAACTTTGATTAAAGAAAATGTTGATTTGGCAGATCCAAGAAATATGATTATCGTTTCCATCATTTTAGTATTTGCTGTTGGCGGTATGACGTTTGACTTTGGTGGCGTTGCCTTTTCAGGCATCGGACTGGGTGCGATTGTAGGTATTATTCTTAATTTAATTTTACCAAAAACAAAACATTTTGATGGATATTAAAAAATAGGGAAGAGAAATCTTCCCATTTTTGATGACTTATGGGACTATTTCGCAGCATATTTGCTCTCGTAGCAACTTTAATTCTACTTGGAATTAATTTTTATATTTACAAAAGATTTTTATCAAAAGTAGATATTTTAAGGCCGTATAAAAAAGTTGTAAAATTTCTGATTATACTCATCAGTATTCTTGAATTGGTATTCTTTGTAACGCTTCGTTCGGGAGAGATGAGCAACTCTCTCTTTACTCTATTTTCCTCTTTTAAAGTTTTTCAAATGGATTTAAAAAGCCAACCATAAATGAAGTGGATGTGAGTATTGAAGGGTTAAAAAAAGAGTTGTCCATCGTTCAAATTAGTGATGTGCATATCGGCAATAGTTTGGGGAAAGATTTTTTTGATTGGATTGTAACTGAAACAAATAAACTTGATGCTGACATTGTAGTGATTACTGGAGAGTTAATAGACTTACCGGCAGAGAAAATAAAAGATACTCTTGATGGCCTTAAAGAGTTAAAAAGTAAATTTGGAGTCTATTTTGTGAGCGGCAACCATGAATATTTTCATGGCGTAGTAGAGATTTGTGAGCATTTAAGAACTTTGGGCGTGCACGTTCTAACCAATGAAAATCTTGTGATTAACAACTCCATAAACCTTGCAGGAGTGACGGATTTAATTGGAAGAAGATTTGGTATTTTAGAGCCGGATTTAAAAAAAGCACTCCTGCATGTAAGGGATGATTTGCCAACAATACTTCTGGCGCATCAACCAAAATTTACCAAAGAGTTAAAAAATGAAAAGATAGATTTGATACTCTCCGGTCACACTCACGGAGGACAAATTTTTCCTTTTGGACTTTTGGTGCTACTTGATCAGCCTTATCTTTCAGGTCTTTACAAGCACTCAGAAAAAACGCAAATTTACGTCAACAGAGGCGCTGGCTATTGGGGTCCACCTATCAGAATAATGTCCCCTAGCGAAATCGTCAAAATAAAACTTATTCCGAATCACTCTTCTTTAAAATAATTCTAATCACGCTCGCAGCAGCATTATGCCCCTTCCCCTCGCCAAGAGTCACAACTTCTTGAGAAAGCTTATAAATCGTGCAAGGTAAGTTTGAAAATAATTTATGTAACTCAGCCAAGTTATACAGTAAATTTATATCTTTTGGTCCACCGCTTTGAAAATTCAATTGATCTGTACTGAAAAATTCTACTATAAAAAAACCGTCATTTTTAATAGCATCTAGTACTTTTCTAAACATATCTACCTGTTCCGCTTGAGGCAAATGCATGTACGTACTGACAATCGCATCATACTCTCCATATGCCTGCCAATTCTCGATAAGTGTATGACGCGTAGTCACTGCTACATTTTGCGCTGCAGCTTCTTTGTGAAGCTTTTTTAAGCCTATATCTGAAGCATCCAGAGCTTCTACATGGCAGCCTTTTTTTGCAAAATAAATTGCATTTCTGCCCTCACCCTCGCCCAAACATAACACTCTTGCCTCTTTTGGAATGAAGTGAGCATTCTCTTTGATAAAATCATTGACTTCAAGCCCATAAAGAAACTCTTCACGACTAAATTTACTATTCCATAACTCTTGCACTATATCAATCCTATTTTTTTAATGTTATTGTAACATACAAACTAAAAAAGGCTGACAAATGAAATATCCAAAATTTTTTGATGCAATAGAAACCATAAAAATAAAAGATGATTTAGCAGAAGTACTAGGGGCATGTGAAGATGGTGTTATCGAGTATTCTTATCTCGATGTTGTCAAAAGTGCGGGACATAGTTGCCCCACTATCGCGGGAGCTTACCTGATGATTAAAGAGGGATTAAAAGAATTTGACAATCCCAAGCGTGGGCAAATCAATGCCTATCTAAAAGATGCACAAGATGATGGAGTTACAGGAGTCACATCAAATGTCATAGCCCAAATTACTGGCGCTACATGTCAGAGTGGTTTTCACGGAATTGCTGGAAAATTTGATAGAAGAAATTTGATGCATTTCAATGCAGATATTGATTCTAGTTTGAGACTCATTGATGCAAGTGGTAAAATTGTTGACCTTCATTATAATCCAAATAAGATACCTCCGCATAGCACACTGCAAGGATTAATGCAAAAGGTGATGAGCCAACAAGCTTCACAAAACGCAATAGAAGAGTTTAAAAAATTATGGCAAGAACGAGTAGAACAAATACTTAAATCACCTTCGCAAGTGTTAACTATAAAATAAAAGTTTCCTATTAATGCATTTATAGTAGAATAAATGCTTAACTTAAAAATGGAGCTTTGTATTTGAAAGATAAAGGAAACAAAAACTTAACACGGTGGATTGTACTCCTTCCTCTTTTGGGAGTATTTATCACTGCAATTATTTTGGTTCAAGTTTTTATCAATTATGAAAAAACCATTTATCAACACAATCTCGATGATGCCCATACTAGTATTATAAAACACAATAAGCTAATGGGACTAGAAAGAATTTCTGATATAGAAGATGTCATAAGGGCTAAGCTGGACGCACGTGTGGAGAGAAGCAAAGATACTATGAAGTATTTGACTAATTTTTCTAGCTTAATAGTGGAAAATATCTACAATGAATACAAATTTCTTCCCAAGGGATTAATTGTACAAAAAGTTCAAGAAACTTTAAATGAAAGTGGATTTTTAAAAAATTTAAAAGGCCAATTTTTTATCTATGATAAAAGTGGAATGCTCTTACTTCAACCATCAGACCCATCCCAAGAGGGCAAAAACTTACTCAATTCAAAAGATGCCAAAGGTAATTTTACCGTAAAAACCATTACTAATATTTCTTCAAAAAATGGCCAAGCCTTTGAAGAGTGGTATCTCCAAAACAATGAGATGAAAAAGAAGATTGGTTATGCCAGTGAGTTTAAGCCACTTGGTATTTTCATAGGCCTCCTTGTAAGCGAAAATGACATCGTTCAAAACTCTAAAAAGGAAATTCAAAACTACTTGATGAACAAAAGATTTTCGCAGAGCGGATATGTCTTTGCCTACGATTATAATGGCACAACAATATCTCATATCGTAAAAGAATATATCGATATAAACAGATGGTTTACTTTAGTAGAAGGAGGATATAGGATTCCTCACCTAGTCAGAGGAGCAAAAATAATACCTGAGGGATTTTTTATCAGTAACGCTCAATATTTTAATACTATTAATGGCAAAAAAGTTGAAAATAAAATTACATACATAAAAGATATTCCACAACTGGGATGGATTATAGGAATAAGCACTTATAATGCTTATATACTAGATGAAATAGAAAAAAACCGCCAGACGCTAAAAGCAAAATTAGCACAAACTGTCACTCAAATCATCTATTTAACCTTGTCAATTTTGATACTCATGCTACTAGTCACTCTTTTCCTCTCTTCTAAATTAAAGAAAGTGTTTAACACTTACCGGCAAACTTTAATGGACAAAAACAGACAAACCACAGAACAAAAGCAACAAATCATCTTCCAATTAGAACATGATTACTTAACGGGTCTTCCAAATAGAATATTGCTAGAAGACAGACTCAAACAAACTATAAGTCATGCACAAAGAGAAGAAAAAACAGCCGCAGTACTGTTTATCGATATTGATAGGTTTAAAACCATCAACGATAGCTTAGGGCATGATGCCGGCGATACACTTTTAATAGAAATTGCAAAAAGATTGAAAAAGTCCATAAGGGAGTCAGATACGGCAGCACGACTTGGTGGTGATGAATTTATAGTGTTGATTAATGGCCACGAAAGTATGTATGACGTTACTAATGTTGTTGAGAAGATAAATAAAGAGATAAAAAAAGAGATACTAATAGACAACAAAAGTCATTACATCAGTGTGAGTATAGGAATAAGTATTTTCCCAAATGATGGCAAGAGTTCACAAACACTTCTTAAAAATGCTGATATTGCTATGTATAAGGCCAAAGAGAATGGCCGAGATCAATACAAGTTTTTTACGGAACAAATTAACAAAGAACTTCAAAAGAGCATAGAGATGGAAAGAGCTTTACATGTAGCCATTGAGAACAGAGAGTTTGTCTTGCACTATCAGCCAATCGTCAATATCAATACTAGTCAAATTGTAGGCGTAGAGGCGCTTGTTAGATGGCAACATCCGACCAAAGGACTTATTTTACCAGATGAATTTATACCAATCGCTGAAGAGAGTTCCTTAATCATCGATATGGGAAATTGGATTATCAATGAAGCGATGACACAAATGAGCCAATGGAAAGAAAAAGGCTATACACTAGAAAAAATTTCTATCAATGTTGCAGGCAGGCAATTGGAAGATAAAAGGTTCATACTCAACATCAAAGATGCGCTAGAGGCAAACTCTTGTAAGCCAGAGTGGATAGAAGTTGAAGTTATCGAGAGATTTTTAATGAAAAATACTAAAAAAACTATCAGTATTTTAGAAACCTTAAGGGCTATGAATATCGATATAGCCCTAGATGATTTTGGTACAGGATATTCTTCTTTGGCATACTTAAAACAGTTACCAATCACTAAACTAAAAATAGATAGAGCATTTGTAAAAAATATCATGACAAGTTTTGAAGATAGAGCGATTGCAAAAGCAATCATAGCTTTAGGTCTCGGACTTAACCTAAAAGTGTTAGCAGAAGGGGTTGAAACAAAGGAAGAAAAGGACTTTTTTAGTGTCAATGGATGCAACTTGGTTCAAGGCTACTTCTACAGTAAACCCTTGCCTTTATGTGATCTTGAAAAACTGTTGGAAATTGGAGAAATTAAGTGAATACCTCACTATTTGAACTCTTCACCATTGGTGTAGGACCTTCAAGCTCGCACACAGTCGGGCCCATGAAAATCGCCAAAGAGTTTGTAAAAATTGCTCAGGAAAAAAGTCTATTAGAAAAATGCCGCTCTCTAAAAATAGAACTTTTCGGCTCACTTGGAGCAACAGGAAAAGGGCATAACAGTGACCTAGCTATTGTATTTGGATTGATGGGAAACACTGCTACTGATATAAATATACAAACAGCAAATGAGCAGTTCAATATAGCACGCAAAGAAAACAAAATAACTCTTTTAGGACTCAGAAAAATAGATTTTGATTTCCAAAACGACTTAATTTTACATAAAAATAAATTTTTAGAGTTTCATCCCAATGGCATAAAGCTTACCATGTACGGTCAAAATAAAGACGTGTTGCTACATAAAACATACTACTCAGTGGGTGGGGGATCTGTTTTAGACGAAGATGAAATCGAAAATAAAAACAGTGATGAGAGTAACAATTTCCCCTATCCCTTCAACTCAGCCAAAGAGCTTTTAACGTTGTGCAAAAAACATTCTCTTAGCATCAGTGCGTTAATGATGGAAAATGAAAAAAGTTTAAGAAGCGAAAAAGAGATAAAAGCGTCTCTGCTAAATCTCTGGAAAGTCATGCGTGATTGTGTCAATTCAGGCTGTGAACATACAGGATTTTTACCTATTATGGGGGTCAAACGAAGAGCAAATGCAATCTATACCAAACTCAAAAATAAACATAATTCTTCAATGATTGATCCACTAGAAGTGATGGATTGGTTAAACCTTTGGGCCCTTGCGGTGAATGAAGAAAATGCTTGTGGCGGAAGAGTTGTCACAGCCCCTACAAATGGGGCTGCAGGAATTATTCCTTCGGTGATGCACTATATGAATAAATTTTTAGGAAATCGTAGAGAAGAATATGATAAAGACAAAGTGATTAACTTCCTATTAACCGCAGGAGCCATTGGATTGTTGTATCAAAAAAATGCTTCCATAAGTGGCGCGGATGTTGGCTGTCAAGGAGAAGTTGGAGTTGCATGTTCCATGGCATCTGGTGCATTAGCAGAGGCTATGGGTGGAAGTATTGAACAAGTTGAAAATGCCGCTGAAATAGGAATGGAACATCATCTAGGCCTTACATGTGACCCCGTCGGTGGCTTGGTTCAAATCCCTTGTATTGAGAGAAATGCAATGGCTTCAGTTACTGCAGTGAACGCTGCTCGTATGGCTTTAAATGGTGATGGGAAACATTATGTATCTTTAGATAGTGTCATTAAAACCATGTTTGAAACCGGCAAAGATATGATGAGTAAATACAAAGAAACCTCAACTGGCGGACTTGCTGTCAATATAACAGAATGTTAAGTTCATTCCAATACATTCGCCTTGTAAAGATGGTATAATAAATGCTTATTTTTATAAAATTTCATGATAGAGGATGCACATAGTTTATGATACTTAGCATTGAAAGCAGCTGCGATGATAGTTCTATCGCAATTACCAGCATAGAAGATTCCACCCTACTTTTCCATAAAAAGATTTCTCAAGAGAACGACCACTCAAAATACGGTGGAGTCGTACCAGAACTTGCAGCTCGTCTTCACGCAATAGCCCTTCCCAATATACTGGAAGAAGCAAAACCCTATTTTAAAAGTTTAAAAGCAATTGCAGTCACAAATGAGCCAGGACTTTCAGTAACCTTGGTTGAGGGAGTTTGTATGGCAAAAGCACTCAGCATCTCTTTAGAGCTCCCTCTGCTTGCGATAAACCACCTAAAAGGGCACATCTACTCTTTATTCATCAATAACCCGGAAGTAAAATTCCCGCTAGGAGTGTTGCTGGTTTCAGGTGGACATACGCAACTCTTACATGTAAAAAATTACGATGAGATAGAAGTCTTGGCGACAACGCTCGATGATAGCTTTGGAGAGAGTTTTGACAAGGTAGCGAAGATGTTAAATCTTGGTTATCCCGGTGGACCGGTCGTCGAAGAATACGCGGCATATGGGCGAAAGAGTAATTTTAAGTTTACAGTTCCACTAGCCAATTCTTCTAAACTTGCCTTTAGTTATTCTGGTTTAAAAAATCAAGTAAGATTGGCTACATTGGCTGAACTTGAATTAAATGAACAAGCTAAGTGTGATATTTGTCTAGAATTTCAAACCACTGCCACAAAACATATTGTGCAAAAACTAAAAAAAGTTTTTGCTACAACACATTTTGACACATTTGCAATCGTAGGCGGAGCAAGCGCAAATCAACATTTAAGAGGCGAAGTAGACAAACTTTGCAAAATCAATCATGCTGAACTTTTAGTAGCAGATATGGAGTTTTGTTCTGATAATGCTGCGATGATTGGAAGATGTGCAATTGATGCTTATAGACTCAAAAGATTTATTAGTTTAGATGACATCGATGTCAATCCACGAGCTGGCTATTAGATTTTTATAAAAATCTAATCGACGATAATTATCTCATTTTCAAGATTGACACCACTTTTTAGAAATACTTTCTCTTTGGCAAAAGTGATTAATTCTATCGCTTCGCTATAAGTTCCACCGCCAAGATTGACAAGAAAATTTGCATGCGTTTCGCTAAATGCAATGTTTCCAATTCTGTACCCTTTTAACCCTGCTTCATCCAAAAGTTTTCCAGCAAAATTACCTATAGGATTTTTAAAACAACTTCCCGCACTTGGAAGCTGTGGCTGGTTATCTCTAAATTTTTTGAACATTTCCAAAAGAGTGTTATTAAAACCTTGATGAATTTCAAACGTAGCTTCGTAAATAGTTCCCTCTATTTTGGTGTGCCGATACCCATACTCTAACTCTTTTTTTTCTATCCAGCCAGCTTCAGTTTTAATGGCTATTAGGTGATTAAAAACTTCCCACTCTTTTAATCCTGCATTCATTTTTACCATTCCACCAAGTGTTCCTGGTAGTTTTTGCATCAATTCAAAATTTGCAAGATTATGTTTTTTGGCAAATGAAAGAATTTTTCCGCTAGGAGTAGCGCCTCCTATATGTAAGATATTATCTTCACCATGTAAGAAAGAAAAATTCTTTCCAAGCGTTGCCATTTTTGGCGGGGTTGGAGAAATCAAAAGATTATTTCCACCTCCGAGTAAAAGCACATTTTGGGCTACATGTAAAGGCTCTTCTAGCACTTCTACTGGAACTATGGGTCCAATTTTTATGCTAGTATAACGTGAGAGGTCTATCTGTTTTATCATTAAAATATAAAAGTAGGAATAATGAATTGAGCTTTCATTTTAACTATTCCTAATCTCTTCATACTCACTTGGAATTATAAAATTCTGCGACTTAATGAGGGTATCATAAAAACCATTTTCATAGCCAATTTCAAATAACTTATCAATTGCCTTATATTGAAGTTCACTCATCTCTACTGAATCTTCATTTGCATACATGCTCAAATATTTTTCTAAAGTGGGAGCATCTACGCGTATCAAATCTCGCTCAAGTAGCATTTTTGAAAGCAGCCCGCTATGAACAGTCGCTACTTTTACCGCTTTTATAAGTGTGTTTTCATAATCTATTGCACGATTGAGTGGGATTGAGCGACGAATCGCCATACCACCAAGAGGCAGAGGTAAATCGCCGCCGCTAAGTTCGCACCAAATATCCCAAAGTTCACGTTCTACTTCGAGTTTTTCATCAAAATTCAATATACTCTCATGGATAAGGACGCCAGCATCTACTTCACCAGATAAAACTGCTTGTTCAATCTCTAAAAAATTTTTATAAACAACTCTAGCTTCAGGATAAGCAATCTTAAACAGCATTGCATTGGTGGTAAGTTCACCGCTAAGCGCGACTTTAAAATTTCTTTTTAATTTTTTATCTTTTAACTTTATAACTTTTGGACCATACCCCTCGCCAAAGCTCACTGCTGTTTTCAAAAGAGCATATTCACTTCGTATTTTTGGATAGAGTGCAAAACTGATAGCAGAAATATCATAGGTATTTTTAAAAGCTTCTACATTAAGAGTTTCGATGTCTAAAGCTAAATTCTCAAACTTTATACCTTTGAGACTGACCCATCCAAAACGGATGGCATAGTACATAAAGATATCATCTGCATCGGGTGAATGCGCTACACTGATTGTTTTCATTATTTTTTATTTTTCTTTCGTGATGCATTCGCCAATTTGGTTTTTCTTCTTGCTTTTGCTTTTGCAGAATCTAAATGTTTTGCTTTTCTTGCATTGACAACTTGCTCATCAACACTTTTTTCTTCGGGAGTATAACCAGCTCTCATCGCATTTATTTTTTGCTTGGCAAGAGAAGCCATCTTATCACCATCTTTAGTATCCACGCTTGATGTATTTGCTTTTGTAGCCATTTTTAGTCCTATTTTTAATTCTGCTATTATATTGAAATTTTCATAAAGAGGGCATGAAAGCTATTTTTTTTCTAAAGCTTGCTCTCTCAATTTATCTTTTTTGCTTTTTCTTTTACCTTTAACAGGCGCTTTGCCTTGCTCTTTTAGGGGAGCATCGCCAGTGAGCTCGTACCCTTCAATTTGCTCAAACTTAAGCTCGATTTCACAACGTTTTTCGATTAACGCAAAATGTTCCTTATCTTCATGCCCTATAAATGAAATAGCAGTACCAGATTTTCCAGCACGCGCCGTTCGGCCTATTCGATGAATGTAATCGGCAGGAGCACGAGGTAAATCAAAGTTTACGACACAAGAAATATCGTTTATATCCAAACCACGTGATGCAATATCAGTAGCAAATAAGATACGAATTTTTTTTGTTTTAAATTCATCTAGCGTAAAATTACGGTCTTCTTGGTTTAGATTACCATGAAATGATTCTGTTGCATATCCATACTTTCTAAACTTTGCAGCGATATTATCCGAAGCTCTCTTGTTTGCCATAAACACCAACACTAATTCCCATTTTTGAGACTTTAACAACTCTCGCAGCAATGGTCCGCGATTTTCACGATTGACCTCGATCGCGCGTTGCGTTATCTTTTGTACAATCGGCTGCTCTTGGGTAATCGTCACTTCAGTAGGATTTTGCGTAATTTTTGTTGCTATTTGAAGCATTTTAGGTGGGTATGTGGCTGAAAATAAAAGATTTTGACGCTTTGAGGGCAACTCTTTGAGTATCAGTTCAAGCTCGTCTGCAAATCCAAGATCCAGCATCTTATCCGCTTCATCAAGCACAAAAAATCCAAGATGTGATAGATTCATTTGCTTTTTACTCACAATATCCAACAATCTACCAGAGGTTGCAACCACGATATCACACCCTTGCTGAATATCATAAAGCTGATCGCCGATACTTTCACCCCCTATGACACTCACAATTTTTGGTTTTTTTGACAAAAATTCACCAAAAGTAGCAAAAGACTGTGCCACTTGAAGCGTTAACTCTCTTGTTGGAGTCAATACCAGCGCTTTAATTTTCGCCTTTCCTTCGCCTCTGCTATTGTTCCAAAGTTCTAAGATAGGTAAAACAAAACTTGCAGTCTTTCCACTTCCTGTCTGAGCTCTAGCCATCACATCATCGCGCGCAAGCACAAGGGGAATGACTTTTTCTTGAATCGTTGTTGGCTGCATATAACCACTTTTATCTAATGCTTGTTCTATTTCGTGCGATAGTTTGAATGCTGAAAATGACATTTATATTTTCCTAGTATTGTTTGACTGTATTTTAGAGAAGTTTCGCTTTACATTGGTTTTACGCATCACTTATATCTTTAATATTTTGAGTTTTTAATATCCACATGTAGTATATGGCCCCCACAATAAATCCACATCCCAACACAGTTGTTGTAAACTCAAGATAAAAATTGCTCATCATATAAGCCCATAACCAAATAGCCAAAGCTTGCGCGATAAATACATACACCAGTCTTTGCTTATTGATCCACTTCCCAAAAAGCATGGGGCCAATCACCAAACCAATTGCCCTTGAAGCATGTAAAAGACCAATCCCAAGTGCGGTCGATATCATCATAGAATAATACCTATCCACCATTAAAGCCACTAAAGCGTCAAATGCGGTAAGTCCTACAAAAGAGTGTAAAAGCATAAGATGAAAAGCATGCGGATATTTTTTAAGATATCTAATACTCTCTTTCATCATCTCTAATAGTTTTTCCTTGCTCTTCTCTAGTGTGATGTCAATATTTAAACCATAAAGCAAATAAAAACAAATAACGAACAAAGATGCATCCAGTAAAAAAGCTATCTTAATGCCCAAAGCATACACTACAAATCCACTCACAGCCATACCGAAAGTGTAAGACAATGACCATATAATAGAATGTATCTCGTTTGCCTTTTGAAGCTTACTTCCGGCTAATATCTTAGGCAAAAGCGACATCTCCGTTGTAAAATAAAAACTGCCCGCTGACATACGTATAAATATAAGCGTAAAAAGAAGCCATAACTGCGAAACATCGTTCACTAAAAGTAAAAGTAGCGTTGAAATAATTTCAATAAAAGTGAGACTAAGCATCAGCTTTTTTGGTTTTATACTATCGATAATAGGCCCAGAAAAAGGAGCTTGCACAATTCCTGCCATAAAGTGTAATGCCGCAGTAAAAGCCACTACATAGGGTGATACTTCTAAATTTAAAAGGAGTGTATAGATAGCAACATTACTAAACCAAGCACCAAAATATGCTATCAGTTGTATCGTCGATAATCTTTTTAAAGTTGGTTCCGATCTTAAGAGTTTTACATATCCATTCATAAATGTGGGCTCTTAAGATAGTGGTAAATCTCTATCTTAAGAACAAGTAGCTAAATGCTATCCGTTAGCTTTTTTAGCTTTTTTTTCATTGCGCTTTTCTTTCAATGATTTTTCCGCTGTTTTTTTCACTGTTTTTTGAGAGTCTTTACCTTTTGCCATGCTGTCTCCTTGATTTTTAATTAAGTAATTATAGTTGACTTATGCTTAAAGATAAACCTCATTGTTATGTTTAATATTGCTCAAACTTCTTTTTTATTTTTATAGAAAAGAATGAGCTATTTATTTAAAACAAGGAACAATGAAAATCCCAAACTTGCTAGTGCAATAATAATTGAAATGATTGATAGTCGTTTGAACACTACGAGTTCTTGTCCAATTTTTGTTGCACTAACCTCAATACCTTCTATCGTATCTTTTAGTTGGGCTGCCAATATATTAACTGATTGCGCATTTTGTGTTGCAGCAGACTGAAGCTCTAAAATTTGTTCAGGAATAGTATCACTACTTTTTTTGTCATTAACTCTTGCTTTAAAAGCGGGAACAGCTATTTTTAAAATGTCTGCAACAAACGGTAGAGCCGTTTTTAATACAGGAATCAATACTGCCATATAATAATCCTTTTGTGATAAGTCACTATATCTAAATAAATGGGTCAGTTGCCACCTTAAAAACCGCTTTAATCCTTTAATAAATCTTAAATAAATACAGTTTAAGCTGACAGCTCTATTTTGGCTATTCTACCACACTGTTTTGCATAAAATTCTTCATCATACGCACAATTATTTTTATAACAGCAACTTGTGCTACTGTTGTGTGCTTACCATTTTCTTTGAGCCTATCATAAAATATTTTCATATTAGCGTTGTATCTAATTGCTACCACATCACCAATACCAACGATAGATTTTATATTTGTAAATTTACTCTCAAGCAGGGCATCATTTTTTATCAATTCTTTGATTTTTTCTATTATTGATTTTTCTTTTTTAGTAAAGTTTATAATCTCTTTTTGTAAATCTTTTATTGCATAAGATGAACCATCTTTTACTTGTAAAGACTCTAAGTGATTATTTGTTTGTACCCTTCGTATAGTAGCTTATAAGTTCTTTTATCTCTTGTTCTGTGGGGTTTATGACAGGTACTTTTATACTCTTTTGTGAACAAAAAAAAGTTAGTTGATAAGAGTAACTTCCTGTTGGTTCATATATAAATATAAGATTACCTGTATCTTTTTTGTATATTTTTTTAAGTTTAGAATATAGAGATTTTATTGCTTTCTTTGAATTTTCTATCTCTAAATCTAAAGAACCTTTTGGAATATGTACATTTATTGTTGACTTTGACACGTCTAACCCGACTGGGTACCCCTTGAGGGTGTACAATTATTCATCGTAAGCCTTTAATTTTGTCTCGTGATATTCAATCTAGTTTATAACCGATTTAGTTGCCACTCAAGCTAGTTGATCTTTCATTTAAGAAAACTTACCGCTTTGGATACTTTACCAACATAGTGTTACTTTAAAACTCTCTTCTTATTTGTAGCTAGTTTGCTGTTTTTTATTATACGAGACCCCTGCCAATTATTTTTAGCGAAGTAAGTTTTTTTCGAAATTCTTCCCCGTCATCCAAACTCTTTATAGTTGGTTTCCCCCTGATTCTAAATCAAAGAGTGTTATTTCCGTACTCTCCTCTTAAGAGTTGATACATATTAATTGTACTACAATCAACGTAAGAATATTGAGTTTAGGCATAAAAATTGACAGATTAAAGGTTAAAAGTACGAATTGATGAAACCCATTGCAAAAAAGAGAATACAAGACACATCTTTTACCTCAGACAGGAAAAGAACGTGTAAGCTTTAGCTTAATCGCACTGGGGGCAGTTATCCTAGTGCGAGCTTGATAATGCTTTTTTTTATCTCAAAACTACTTTACAACTAAAACATATCCAGGTTATTGAGGTAAAAATGCTGTTTCTTACATTTTTAAACCTGCCTGAAGAGGAGTATATATCACAATGCAAATAGAATGGCTACTTGAGTATAACCCTGTATTATTGGCACTTTTTGCAACGCTGTTTACATGGGGCGTTACTGCACTAGGTGCTTCTATGGTTTTTTTCTTTAAACGTATCAAAATAAAAGTATTAAATACTATGCTTGGTTTTGCAGCAGGCGTCATGATTGCTGCGAGTTTCTGGTCACTCTTGGCCCCTGCTATAGAAATGTCAGAAGCACGCGGAAATACAGCATGGATTCCTGCTGTAGTCGGTTTTTTATCGGGTGGTGCTTTTTTGCTGTTAGTCGACAAGATACTGCCACATCTGCACTTGAATCTCCCCACAAGCAAAGCAGAAGGCATAAAGACATCATGGGAGAGAAGTATACTGCTGGTACTGTCAATTACTTTGCACAATATTCCCGAAGGACTGGCTATAGGGGTTGCATTCGGGGCATTGTCAAGCAGTCCGGATATAGGAGTACTTTCGGGAGCTATTGCACTTGCTGTTGGTATCGGCATACAAAATTTCCCGGAAGGCGCTGCAATCTCTGTTCCTCTAAGGCGTGAAGGATTTTCACGAGCAAAGGCATTCTGGTATGGACAACTCTCTGGCATCGTTGAACCGATTGCAGGAGTCATAGGTGCTTACCTAGTCATCACAATAACCCCACTGCTGCCGTATGCACTTTCATTTGCTGCGGGAGCCATGATATTTGTAGTAGTAGAAGAGCTGATTCCCGAATCACAAACCGGGAATGAGACTGATTTTTCAACCATTGGAGCGATGTTTGGATTTGCAGTTATGATGGTACTTGATGTTGCTTTTGGATAAAAAATAAGGGGGGGGGGTCAGTCCCCTTTCCCACTTTTGTCCTTATGACCCGTTGTCGCCAATTTAATTTCACGAATAACTCTTATCGTAGGCTTAAAGGCGAACAGCAATGATCCAATAATGAAACACCATTTTGCACCATTCGTTAACTCCGGATAGAGAAACATCACTGATCCTATGGTAAATGCCAGAGCAGCCAAAAAATCAACCACATTGTAGAGAATCTCAAATACAACATATGCTTTTCTTTTATTGGGCTTAACCCCATGTAGCGATCCATCAAATAACATTCTACAATTTTCCCCCTCTAAAATTTGGATTATTGATACTTATAAAAAGTATTGAAGCACAAAGGCAATTGAGTTATCGCCTTTGTGCTAATGCCTATCAAATAAGTGGTTCTTGTGAGTAAGCAACATTTGCTTCTTCGGAGGCATATCTTTTTAGTGTTTTATTTGCTCGCATGTCTTCCACCCAATTTGGGTTAAGAAGCAACGATTTTGCACTCAGTACGATATCTGCATCCCGCAGGGCATCCTCAGCGCTGGCACGATCATGTATGCTTCCACATATCATGATTGGAAGATCTGTAAACGCTCTTGTAAGTTGTGCCATGTTTTTATCTGTGCCGAAAGGCTTCTGGTCGTATTCGTAAGTGGAAACAGAAATAGCATCTATTGGCTCTTTTGACAAGTCTTTGATGATTTTTTGGTATTCTTCTTTTGAACCAAAAAGAGAAACCTCCATGTCTGCAATTCCCCAATTAGAAATCCTAAATACTAGCAGACGATCAGCAGGGATAACCTTGCTAACGGCTTGAATAACGTCATGCGCCAAACGATATCGATTTTCTTCAGTACCTCCGTAATTATCACTACGCTGGTTAGAATAGAATGATAAAAACTGACTGATGAGATATCCATGAGCACCGTGAATTTCAACACCGTCAAAACCAGCTTCGATTGCGCCTTTAGCAGTTTCCACAAATCCGTTGACGACATGGTCGATATCAAACTGACTCATGCTCTCCGGTATAGGATATGCAACTCCTGTCAATGGGTTAGTGCTTTTTGGTGCAATAGGGCTTGGTGCGATAGTGCGATTTGCAGGATTTACTTCCGGCCAAGCCATGCGACCACAGTGAAACATCTGCATGATAGCGATAGAACCTTCTTTGTGAATCGCTTCTACGACTGTTTTCCAAGCATCTATTTGTGGCTGTGTAAGTAATCGTGCCTGACCTGGATATCCTTGGGCACTTTCATAATCAGTAACAAGTGCTTCTGTATAGATAATTGAGACTCCATTTTGGGCACGATGTACCAAAAAGTCAAGTACATCCTGACGAGGTATGCTGTTTTCTGATCCTGACATCCTTGTCATGGGTGCTAAACCAATACGGTTTTTAAGTGTGAAATCCTTTATTTTAAAAGGTGTAAAAAGTTTATCGTTTTGCATAGTAAGGGTTCCTTTCTTTTAATCTATTGTTTCGTACACTTCTACTTCTGGGCGACCACTAAACCAATCTCTTGGTGGCATATCTTCATGTGATTTTGAAAATGCCTCACTTTTTGTATAATCTAAAAAACTTTTCATATCTTTCCAAGTTGTCTCTATCGTAAAATTGTTAGCTTCAGAAACATGAGGCATATGTTGTGGAGCTAAAAGCTTCATATCTATAAAACCAGGTTGTTCTTCAACTTGATGTTTTGTGACTGCAACTTTCAGATGAACAGCGTATTGCTCATTAAACTCTAATTTGATTGGAAATTTTGTAAAAACTATTACCATTTGAATCCTTTTGTAAAATATATTAGGTTCGGCTACATGCAACCTGTTGAAATAAGTATAACTCAATACTTCAAATAAATAATAAATCAATACAAATTAAACATAATTATCCTAACATGTTATCACACTATTTGAGGATTATTATGAATTGGTTATTATACATACACCTTATAGCGGCTATGGCATGGATTGGCGGTTCAATCTTTATGTTTGCTTTAGGTATTTTACTCAGAGACAAAGAGAAACAACACGCAGTATATCCTGTGATTGGACCCATTTTTGGATATTTTGAGCTTGCAGCACTTTTTGTTTTACTCACAACCGGAACGTGGATAACATATGACGCCGGCATACTCACCTCTTTGTTAGATGGAGATCATAGCAAAATAGTTGATATCTTAAAAGAAAAACTGTGGATAGTTTTTGTGATTGTCATCGCAACAATGCTTCATTTCTACATCGCACTGAAAACCAATATGACTCAAAGGAATACGCTGGAAAATCTCATATCGCGTGGTTCCTCTTTGCTTATCTTCTTTTTGAATTTAGCAGTGGTCTATTTTGCCATACTTATTAGAACTATTATTCATTAAAAAAGCAGCTTGCCAACTGCTTGTACATTATTAATAATCATTATCATTTATACATATTTAAGGAGTAATGGTATATAACCATAATAAAGGAGCCATTATGGCAACAGCAATATTTTACGCAAGTGACACAGGACATACAGAAGACGTAGCTAAGCAAATAGCAGAAAAATTGGACAATATTGAAATATTTGATATCGCAAACACCTCAATCAAAAAAATAGAAGAATATGATAAATTAATATTTGGCGTTTCAACTTGGGGAGAAGGTGATCTACAAGATGATTGGGATGGGTTTATTGATGAATTTAGTAAGATTGACTTGAGTGGCAAAACAGTAGCATTGTTTGGGTTGGGCGATCAAGACGGTTATGATGATACCTACGTTGATGCTCTGGGAATACTCTATGAGCAAGTCTTGGCTATGGGAGCTAAGGTCATCGGTGGATTTGATGTAGACAGTGATTATGACTATGAAAGTTCAGCGGCAATAGTCGATGGAAAATTTGTCGGTTTAGCGTTAGATGAAGATAATCAAGAAGAGTTTACTGAAAAGAGGATTGACCTCTGGATCAGTCAAATAAAAGATCAAATTTTATAGAAATTTTTAAGTGAGAAAAAGGGGGAAAGGGGCAATTCCCTTTCCCCCGGAATTAGGTATTTACTCTTTATCAAAGCTATCGACTATGATAGCGCCCATGGAAACAGGCATTGTAATGACTATGAGTCGTTTAAATGCGACAAGAAAACGGGCACGCTGAATCTAATATTCCCTTGAAATACGCTTTCATATGCGAAAAAGCCTAAGAATGAAATAGATAGAATAACTATCATGAGTAGATTAGTTAAAGGAAGTGTCTCGCCTAGTTTCCAAGCCTCTTCAGAAAATGAAATGGGAACGGCTAAAGCAAAAGCGCCAATAGTAACTTGACTTGCATCTTCTAAGTTAAAACTTAAATTCATTTTTTTTGCCTAAGAACAACAATCCTCTTAATCAGAAAATTTAATGGTTTTTTTTGAGTAAAAATTCCCGACCAACTTTTACCATTGGTGTACCACCGTAAGCAATGATGTCAGCAGTCGCACACGTTTCACTCCAGCGCTCAGGCAGATATGAGCCTGTACCGATGATGTCGATGGGTGCTTTTGCACATGCCATAGAACGGCACTTTTGCGGTGTAAAGCCAGAAGAGGCGATAATACGCACGTTGGGAAATCCAGCATGGTCGAGTGTCTCTCGCATACTCCATAATGCCGCAGCCGAAACGCCCATGCCGATTAGGTCATGGCGTTCATTTTCTGTGCGATAGTCGCGCATCGCATCCGGAGCATGCCTTTCTAAGGCTTCATAACTTTTTTGCGTATCGAGACCTTCTAAAAAGCGTCCCCCGTGGGTATCGAGGCGCACTCCGATCTTCCCCTCACGTGCTAAATCAGGAAAGGCATTACAAACTTCTAGCGTATCGGTAATTTCACGACCAAAATAATCCGCCAAAATGGGGAGATTTTCCTTTGGAAAACATTCGTGGAACATTTGAGCCGCCCTAAGTGTTGAACCTGCATATCCGATAAGGGCATGTGGAACAGTTCCCAATCCCTTTTCACGACCAAAAAAGTGAGCCGTTGCATCGGTAGCGTTACCGATAAATCCTACCGCTTTTAGCGTATGTTGTGCAGCTTGTGAGCCAACTGAAGCACCATAAGCCATCATTTCGGCCATTTCTGTTCCCGCGCAGTGGCGCGCATCCATCGCCATAAAAGCAACCTGAGGAAGCGTTTGGCACATCTCATTGGCGTTGTAAGCGGCGACACACGCTGAGCCTAACTTTTGTAAAATGAGTATTTCTAGTTCCGCTAAGGTGGCGAAAGAACCGCTTAGGTACATTAAAGGCTCACCCGCTCCAACCCACACTCCTTCTTCATGCGTCACTTCGATGGTGACGCTAATGCCACGATTTTGTGCTTGTGTTTGAATCCATTCTACGGCTAATCGTGTTGCACAGAGAACAGGGCGGCGTAAAAAAAAAGCATAAGTTACTTCTGTATCCCCGAAATGTTCGATAATCGTGTGGGTATGAGAAAAATATTTATCTGTCCATGCCGGTACGTCGATGACGCTAGGCCAGTTACTGTTTTGCATATAGTTCCTTGTGTTTTCATACTCCCTTTATACACTCCTTTTACTATACAATGGCTTAGAAATCGTGGAGATTCGCTCACAGGGGTCTAATTTATGTTTGTAATAATTTCAAAAGACCTTTAGCGGCCTGTTTACCTTGCCCCATCACCCCCGTTAACAGGTAGCCTCCCGTTGGCGCTTCCCAATCCAACATTTCGCCAACACAGAATACGCCAGGAAAATCCTTGAGCATCAGCCCTTGATCTAAATTTTCAAATCCTAAGCCCCCAGCTGTACTAATCGCCTCTTCAATCGGTCGATAAGATTCTAATGTTAACGGAAACTTTTTAAGCGTCTTTGCCACTAACTCAGACTCCATTAACAACTCCTTTGCTAACACCTCTCTTAATAAAGAAGCCTTAACGCCCGCCAATCCTAACCGCTTCCAAAAGGTGCTCAAACTCTGCTTACCTTGTTTGCCACTCAGTTGTTGCTTTAACTTACTTTCGCTACGATGGGGAAAGAGGTCTAAATAGACCGTAAAGGGAGCCTTCTGCTCTATTTTCTCTCTCATAAATTTAGAATAGGTATAGATTAAACTACCCTCAACCCCATAATGACTCACTAAGAGTTCACCCAATTTGGATTGAGGTTTACCGTTAATATCTGTAAAGCTAAGTACTACATTTTTTAAAGGGGTTCCTGAAAACTTCTCTTTAAACACCTCTGTCCAAGTCACATTAAAGCCCATATTTGCAGGTTTAAGTGGGGCTATGCTTAGCCCTTTATCCTTTAGTATCGTTGTCCAAGCGCCTGTTGAACCTAAGCGTGGCCAAGAAGCGCCCCCTAAAGCCAAAATCACTGCATCAAACGAATAATCCATGAGACCATCAGGCGTTTCAAACTGCCAAACATCTTTCGACCAGCCCACCCAACGATGTTTCATTTTGAACTGTGTATTATTTGCTCCCAGTTGATGTAACCAAGCACGTAGCAAGGGTGATGCTTTTTTATTCAGCGGATACACTTTGCCAGAGGAGCCAACAAAGGTTTCAAAACCAAGGCTTTGCGCCCACAAGCGCATGTCATTGGGACTAAAGATTTCTAACGCAGGTTGTAAAAAAGGTTGGGCTTCAAAATAACGGCTTGCAAAGAGGGTAAAGTCTTCATCATGCGTTAGGTTTAAGCCCCCGCGTCCTGCTCGTAAAAACTTACGTCCCACAGAACCCATTGCATCAAATACCGTCGGTGTATAACCCGCATCAGACAACACTTGTGCTGCCATCAGACCAGCAGGGCCAGCGCCGATAATAGCAATCTTGCATGATAACGTGTCTGACACATCTAGCGACATAAAACCCATCCTCAATCCTCTCTTATTCAACTTTTTTAATAAATACCACTTTAAGATAATCACCCTCTTTAAACTTCTCTAAAACCCTAAAATCTTTTGGTAGGGAAAATCTCTCTTTTACCTCATACTTTCCATTTAACTCTTTAAAGGCTTTAGATATAAAGTCATTAAAAGTCTGCATGCTAACGTTTGCCGAGTTAGTAGAGGCTACTATGATCCCACCTTTGTTTGTAATGTTGATGGCTTCTTTTAAAAGATTCACATAATCTTTTGAAGCACTAAAGGTATGTTTTTTAGACCTGGCAAAACTAGGTGGATCTAAAACAACTACATCAAACAAAAGGTTTTTCTTTAGGGCATATTTAAAATAGTTGAATACGTCTTCGACAATAATATCTTGTTTGTCAACATCAATTTTATTGACAAGAAACTGCTCTTTCGTTTTGTTAAGGCTACGTTTGGCTAAGTCAACACTTGTGGTCTTAGAAGAACCTCCAAGTGCTGCAAAAACGGAGAATGCACCCGTATAAGAAAAAGTGTTTAAAACAGTTTTTCCTTTAGCATACGTATCTCGAATAGTTTTTCTAACATCCCTTTGATCTAAAAACACACCAACCATCGCTCCATCATCCAAATAAATTGCAAAGTTCGTCCCATTTTCTTTGACTAATATAGGAGCCTCGGCTTTATCTCCACAAATAAAATCATCTTCATCGTCAAGGTATTTACCTTTTGAGTCAAAGCGTTTTTTCTGATACATGCCTTTATACTTCACACTATTTTTCAATGCCTCTAATATGTCCGATTTGAATTCATAGATGCCTAGGCTGTACCATGTGAGCAAATAAAAACCATCAAAATAGTCTATCGTTAAACCACCAATCCCATCGCCCTCGCCATTAAAGACTCTAAACGCAGTAGTACTTTCGTCATTATAAAAATCTTTTCTATACTCTACCGCAGGCTTAATTTTTCTGGCAAAATAAGCCCGGTCTATCTTTTCATCTTTATCTATGGAGAGTGCCCAACCATATCCCTTGTTTTGTACCCCATGATACCCTTTGAGAATAAACTTTCCCTTTTCATCAACAAGGTTTAGCACGGAGCCTTCTTCTCTAACCTTATCCCAACTAACTATGGATTCTTTAGAGATAAGAGGATATCCCTCTTTATAAATTTTGATAAATTTTGATTTTACGGTTAAGTCTATTTCTTGCGCCATATATAGTTATCCTTTTACTTAAGATTTTGAATGAGCATTTTCTCTTCTTCGGATGAAAGGTAACGCCATTTACCGATTTCGATGTCCAGTTTAAAACTGCCAATGCTGATTCGGGTTAAGTTTAAGACCTTTAAGGGCGTCCCAAATTTTGGGTCTTTTAACGCACCAAAAAGCCGGCGGATATGCCGATTCTTTCCCTCATCGATTTCTACTCTGACTTTTGTTTTCGCACCGCCAATGCCTATCTTTTCGACCTTAGCTTTCAGTAGACCGTGTATGCTTTCCACTCCCGTAAGAGCCTCTGCAATATGTTCGTCTGTCACATGTCCCCTGACCCAGACCTCGTAAATCTTAATGCAATTCCCAGGTTTGGTCAACATATGGTTGATTTTACTGTCGGTTGTAAATAATAAAAGCCCCTTAGAGTCTAGATCTAGGCGTCCGATGGGCATCCAACCCTCAGTAAAAGCCCAATCGGGCAAAAGATCATAAACTGTTTTTCGCCCAAGATCGTCTGAACGTGTAACCAAATAACCCTTTGGCTTATTGAGTGCTAACAGTTTTTTAGAATCGTTCGTTGTTCTGTTCATTGGGTGCTCTATCCTTAAAGCTTATCTTTTTCATCTGGCTCATTACTTGGAACTTGACTTAAAGCATCTAAAAAATCTTCCTTTAATGCTTTACTAGCTTTTTTTTCTATGATATCAACTGTTTGTAACGCTGATACTTTTTCACTTAAAGCATTTATAATAAACTGATTTAATGATATTTTTTCTGCCCCACATACATCATTTACAGCAGCTTTTAAATAATCTGGCATTCTTAAACTCATTATTTTCATTTTATCTCTCCTATGTGTTGTAAAAATTCTTTTGGAGTCATAACCTTTATATTAAATTCACTTGCTGGTTTAAAACCTTTTCCATTGAGTGTAACTATTATGGAGTTAGACTTTACTGCAAGTTCCAATAAAAAATCATCATCCGAATCTTTTAACTTCGGTCGCCAAAGATAAAAGATTTTATTTTTTATCCCAATGAGACAAATATAGTTCAAAATTGAATCAACATATTTTATCTCAAGGTTTGATTTTAACTTTAATATCTCTTCATATTCATAAATTAATGTTGTCGAAATATTAACTCTGAATTTATCACTATCAATCATTGATAACAACTTATAACTAGCGCCTTTATTTGAATACATTGCTGAGAATAATACATTGGTATCAATTACTATATTTTCCATAACGGTATTATATACGGTATCATATAAAAGTTTGTTTAAGTTTTGTATTGATGTGTAACTACCATATTTAAATCCGCATCATCCCAATAATATCTCATTTCATATTTTCTAAATTCTATTACTAGAAATTAATGAAGATGGGCTGCTTTTGATATTCTTCTCTTATTTTTTATCTTTACATGCAGCCTGACAGCTCTACTCTTACATGTAGAGATATTCTATAAAAGGTTAAAGTTAAGGTCCGACCACTAGCTTTTTAAGAATTGTTGTTTTGGTAGCGACATTCATGTCGTTACCAAAATTTTCTTTCAATTCTTTCAGTTCTTGACCTTTGGGGTGGAATAGGGTAAAGTTTGCTTTACCCTATTAGCTGCTAAACCTAATTTCACCTCATAAAATTCAGTCTGGAAAAATCCGCCTTAGTTACCACTCAAATTTTTAGTTTAGCTATCTGACTTGGGTACAGACTCAATAAATTGGTCTCAGGGCAGGATCGATATGCTAAAGGACTCTTCTCACTTTAATTATAGCTTTTTAGGCATTTCTTATTATATGAGGGCAGGTGTTTTAAGCATGTCTCCGACATTGATGTCGGAGACATAATCTTTAAATTCTTTAAACTCATTACCATTCATCAGAACAGTTTATTTTTTATACCTAACGGTTAACTTAAGATAATTCTTGTGAAATTACTGTAAATATTTTCAATTTTAATGATTCATCATCAATATCATCAGTTATAACAGCTGATATGATTTCTTCTAAAAAATCTTTATCAATGAGACCTGCAGCTACATGATAGCTTATATTTTCCATTTCTCTTAGGAAACGTTGAACAGCAAAAACATATCCATTTAACAAAAGAAATTGTGCTCCTATAGAAATTGCGATACGCTTATTTCCATCTTCAAAACAATGAAACTTGTTCGCACAAAAAAATATATGAGTAAGTTTTTTTTCAAATGTAGGATAATAGTCATCATTTTGAATATGTTCAAGACAACTACCTAGTTGCTCAACATCTAAATGACCTTTAGCACCACCTCCACTTATATCAACAGTTTTTTTATGAGTCTCGATAGCCTGTTCAAGAGTTAAATATATTAATGACATTATTATTCTCTTTCTTTGAGACGTTTAAAAACATCTTTCGCATCTTCAAGACGTTCCTCAAGTTCTTTACTTTTTTCTCCAAGAAAACGTTCAAATTCTGCGGCCTGAACCGGAGTTATATATTCTGATAATTGTTTATGTAAGGCATCTCTAAATGCTAAATCACGACTTGCCATTTTAATACGGGCACGTTCTATTAGTGGTTTCCAATGGTCTTGTGCTTCAAATTCTTTATATAGCTTTTCTACTTCTAAGGCAGTTAAAGGTCTGCTATATATTTTACTTGTTTTCTCTAATGATTTTGCAAACCCAAACTCAAAAGATGCAATTAGGTCTAAAATTTCTGAATAAAATGTATCTCTAACTTTGTCTTTTTCATGTAGTTTAAGAACTTTTCTGTAGGCTTTGGAATTCTCACGAAATATTGATACATATATTTTATCGGTATATAAAGGGTATTTAAATGGTCCCATACTAACATAGTCACGTAATGCATCTGTAAATTCTTTACGATAGTTTTCTTCAGCAAAGGAAGCGTGTATAAATTCTTCATCACGTTGATTTATATACTTAGTCCCTCCTCCAGTACGCTGATTAATTGTATCAATAACAATATCTAAAATAGTCTGTCTTAACACCCATGCTGTTTCACTTTCTGTTAATAGCATTGCAATATTTAATAGCGACCTGAAGTCGAATATACCGAGGTTTCGGACTTTGTGACCGACATCAATGTCGGTCACAGATTGATCTTCAATAGCAGCACGAAAATCTTTTAGTTTTTGACCTTTTATAACCATGTACCCATTCTGTCCTAATTCACTTGTATGTGATTCAAGGTAACGTTCAATAGTTCGTATATCGACATCAAAGAACATAGCAACTTGTTCTTTCGTTAATCGTAAATTACCTTCAAAGTTAACGCCTGTAATATTTGTTGCTTTTTGTATTTCTTGGATTGCATACGAATTATTTAATATATTTTGTCGTTCTAAACTTGAATTTGTCAGGTCTTTTGTCATTGAATGTCCTTAATAGTTATTTTATCATGAATAAATTTTAATATTTAAAGTGTATTTTTTTATCTTCTTACAAATCTTTTTACTATTTCTAAATTTGCATACTCTGAATGAAAAGTATTAAATTTATCTGCTAATTCTTTATTTTTAAATGATGTTATATATTGCATATCTGCATTTTCTACAATCATATCACTTATTATTTCTAGGTTTTCTTCAAGTATAAAGTTATTAACTATATCCCTAAATTGTGGCTGAGTATGTCTATATTCTGAATCGTCACTTGTGACTAATTCCCCAGTTATGGAACAAGGAACTTCTCCATGAATAAATATTTGTTTTTTTTCTTCTATTAATTTTGGTGAGACAGCAGTACGACATGCTGAATAGAAATCCTGTAGTAAAGTTGGATTAGTACTGTTTATACATGTTTTTATTGAAAAATCAGTATTACTTCCATCCTTACGCTTTATATGAAAGCAACTTGTTGGATGATTTGGTGATTGGTTACGATAAAAATAATTTATCCCTACTCCAACTTTCTCTGCAACTTCAGGATGACGTTGAATTAAATCAAAAAGTATATTATCATCATCTATTGATAATACTCTATCTCCGTCATTATAATTTTCAAGCATTTCTTTAAAAAATTCTGTAGCTTCTTTTTTCGTTGAAAATTCTTTATGTGCTAAATTTATTTGATGACTTGCCATTTCTTTTCCTTTATCTTGATATAACGGTTAAATATAGACCAATAAATTGCCGCTAGGTAATTGATTGACTCCTACGTTTTGTTATCTTTTATAATAGTTGTTCTTTAATTTTACCTTCTTTAAAAATAGACTTTTTTGTACCTTGTTGTAAATACTCAATCACACCTACAAGTTCTTTGAAAAAATCTTTTTCAATTGAACTCTTATGAGGTTTAGCTATTGAATATTCGCATATATATGAGTCTATCTTTAGTTTTAAATCTTTATAATAAATGAATGCGTTATCAAACTTTTCATGCTTAAAAATGAGACCAAATTCTTCACCTCCAAGGGTTGTTAATTTACTTGATAAATCCAACAAAGAATATTTTTCATTTTTGGTTATGTCATCAATCATAACTTTACTACTCATCTTTCGCACCTAAATCCCAGCAATTCTTGAGTTGCGCTTCGTAGTGTAGCTATTATACTTGTAAAATCTTCATTTCTATTTACAATTGTTTCAATTTTAGCTATTTTGTCCATAATTTCTATAAATGCCTGCATAGCAATAGATAAAGTATAAAGTTCACACTCTAAATCTTTAAATAAGCCACCAATGGTTTTAGGTTCATGACTTATTCTATTGATATAACTGACAATATTATATGCAAAAAATGAAAGTGTTATTCTTGCAATCAAAGCTTCATAAATTCTATTTTCTTCTTTACCAAATCCAAAGTGTTCTCTAAGCTCTTTATAACCTTGCTCTATATCCCATCTTCTTTTATAGATATCAATAATCTCTTCATCATTTATCTCTAAATCAGTTGATACTATAGGGATTAAATTATCACTCGTTTTGATATACCTCAAGGGCAGGCTTCGCGCAAAACTATTTTGAGCTTACCAGCGTTTTTGTGTTCAACAATGACAGAAAAATATTTAAATTTAATCTTTTTGCCATATTTTCCTGCTTTGGCTTTTTTAAGTTCTTTGTGTTTTTTGTACACAGCATTAAGCGTCTTCTCTTTATCTGTAAAGTTCCATATCTTGTTATTGTTTGCTATCCTTGAGATAACTTTTAAACCTAAGTCATTCATCTCTTTGATAAATACGGGCTTAGAGTACCAACTATCAACAAGTAAGTAATCGGCGTAAATACCGCTCTTTACAGCCCTTTTAACCATATCGATAGCTATTTTAGACTTCCCGTCCATAATCTCTAATCTTCTCTTATATGCTGTTGTTCTAAAATCTAACTCTTGTGTAAACTCTTCAAATTTTACTCGTGCATAGTTACCCATAGCTATTGCAAAGTCCAACATGAAATTAGAGTAGCCATCACTATAATTGAGTGATACAACATTAATACCTCTTATGGTTCGCTTTTCTTTATTACTCCAAAGAGCATCACGGCTTCCTTCAACATATTTACCTGTTTTACCCTCAACCGTGTACTCCAAGAGCAGGCTTCGCGCTCATCTATAATAAAAACTTTTACTGCTTTAGGATCTTGTATTTTATGCAGTAGTTTTAATATCTTTAGTGTTGTTAATGAAAGTAATTTTTTCCAGTTGTAATGACTGTTTTGTAAGAGTCTATAGTAAGTGTCTTTTTTTAAACTATCGTTACTTTGGCTCATAAAGGTTGCTATCTTTTTATTCATTACAAGCATATATACAAAGTGTAACACTATAAGGTATGGACTAGCACCTTCTCTTTTTTTAACAAAGTTCGCACTTTTTAAAATAGTTTTGATATTTAACAATTGCATTGTTTGATATATCGGATTTTTAAGAGTTGTATTAATAGCAGATATAATTTGTTCTTGGAGTTGCATGTATTGACTTCTTTGTTTTTATTATAGCTAAAAGTACCTATTGTAGGGCTTTAAGTAGTTTTATTTATTTGTCAATATAAATGATTTATCTTATGGAAAGTTACCTTATTTGGTGTCTTTAGGTTCTTTTTTTATTTAAATTAGGTGCGAAAGTCGCCACGTTTAATTTAAGTTAACAATGATACCAATAGTAACAATTTTCTTAAATATCACTCCATATTAGAAGCTTCATGGGTGTTGTAGTTTTCATTATATTTTCTATTGTTTTTATAAAGAGAATGTGCAGTAAGTATTATTTTTCGCATAACAGCAATTTGAGCAGATGTTGTATGTTTTCCATTTGACTTAAGCCGTTCATAAAAATTTTTAAAATTTTTATCATGTTGCACAGCAGTAAGAACTGACATGAAAATTACACTTCTATAAAGACTTGCACCAGACTTTGCAATTTTATATCCTGATTGAATTGAAGTACCTGATTGTCTATAAGTTGGATTCAGACCTGTTAATGAAGTAATCTGTCTTTGATTGGCTTCTGGGTATTTTAAAAAGAGATGAAGAAGAACAATGGCTCCAATTTGACCAACTCCTTTTATTGATATAATATTGTTATATGCAATTTTATATTCATCTTTAGAATCAATTAAAGTTTGTACTTGCTCAATAATTCTAAGCTCTTTTTCTTGCGATTCTTTAATAGACTTTTTAAGTTCTTTCATTGAAAAATTATCACCATTTTTACTTGTTAACGCCTCAAGATGATTCTTTTGTTGAGTCGTTTGTTTTTTAGTGAATTTATAAAAACTCATTAGCTCTTTAATATGCTCTACATCCTCGTTATACACGGGGACTTTAATCTGGTTTTCCTTAGCTAAATGAAGAGCTTTCGAGAGAACCCTAGCATCTTCAATATCATTTTTAACCTCTACTCCTAGTGCTTTAGCATAATTACTAAACTGCTTAGGATTTATGATAAAACATTTGATTTTTTGTTCTGAACAATATTTTCTAAGTGCTTCAGAATAACTACCCGTTGGTTCATAAATAAAGATAATATCTTGAATCTCTTTTTTATAAATTTTCTTCAATTTAGAAAGAAGAGACCTAAAACCTTTAAGGCTATTATCTACAACTAAATCCTGATTATTTTTAGATATATGAACATTTATACTTGCTTTTGATACATCTATTCCGATACAATTCAACACTGTGAACCTCCTATTTATTTAAGAGAGTTCGTTAGCATAGGAGGAAACTCCTATGTGACTTTTAAGCAATAATATTACACATAACTTTGCCTCGTGATTCAATCCGATCTAGCTTCAACTTTTTCTTGCAAAAAAAAGATATTAGAAACCGATCCACTCGCCACTCAAATTTAAAGTGTAATTATCCGACTTTCGCACAAGCTAGACTTTGCCGCTTTAGTTCAGTACCGATACATTACTTCTAACGAACTTCTCATGGATAGTATAGGATGTTTTTTTCAAAATTTGAAACATACGAGCTCAGTAATAACTTATTGCCAAGACAACTTAGTTTTAAACATGCTGTACAAATACTCAAAAATTTGCCGGGTAATTATGACAATCACTTATATGAAAAACTACTGTTTCTCATTGGTAAAAAAATCATTGGAGACAGAGGTGGAAGAATGGAACCAAGAGCCATCAAGAGACGGCATAATGACTTCCCATTACTTATGAAACCCAGAAGCATTGCAAAGGAGGAAGTTAGAAAAAATGGTCATCCTAAAAAGCTTAAGTAAGTGCCATTCGGGTCAGCCCCCTATTTTCTTTTTTCATGTTGCTAAAAAGTATTAAACGTTAAAACAGCTTTGGCTATGACACGTACATCTGTTTCCTCATACACAAGATGTGAGAATGCTTCGTTGATAGAAACAAAAGTCATATCTCTTGCTCCTTTTTTAGCCTGCTTTATCCACATTTTATCTTCTTTATAGACGAGATAAATTCCTTTATCCTCAACTATTTTTTGAGAAAGATCAGCCACGACTAAGGTTCTGTTTTGAATAACTGGTTGCATGGATTCACCATCAACCTTTATCACGAAAAGTGAATTTTTATTGACTGGTTTTTTAAGTAGACTGGTGGAAAATTCTAAAACTTTTTTTTCGTTCTTTCCATCAAGTACATCGACGTAATCAAGAGTAATAAGAGGCAAAGTTTTTCCTTATATATAAGTTATGTGAGTTCAATGTCAAATAAAAAAAAGCGGGAAAGAGTGGGTGTCAGACCCCTTCTCTGCCGATTGTTATGTATCTTTAACTTCGTTCATCTGTTAAGTATATGAAAAGACCTAATGCTGATAAAAGAAATGCCGTACTGACAATAATTGCTACCGGATAGTATAAATTACCGGCCAAATCCAATTGACTATATTTAATGACCATAATCAACCCTTCTAGAGATAAAGCAACGCAAACGGTTCCGATAAACCTAGGCAGCGTTCCCCGTAAGCCAGCGACAACATTCTTCTTAACGTCGCTGGTACTGCCTGAATATTCTTTATCTATAATCAAGGCTAACTCAAAGACAGCTAACGCAATAATTCCAGTATTTATACTACTTAAAAAAACCTCTGTGATATTTGCCTTATTAAGTATACCTTCCACAATGTTGTAAAGTAAAGACAAGACAATAACCACAGCCAATCCAAAAAAGATCAGAGTGAGTACTTTTGCAAAAAAATTTCTTATTAATAAAACACTTGAATTCTTCATTATATCCTCCAAAAAAACGTAAAATTTTCGTTTGACTCAATATTCATAACGCTGTATCCATTCCCAATTATAGTGAATTTGACTTAATATTCACAGGGGTGTAATTTTTGACTCTAGCCAATAAATGACTGCTAAGGCATTTATTGGCTACGAGGTTTTTAGTGACTGTAGTTCTTTTCTAAGTAAAGCATTTATAAGTGTCTGATAGGGTACTTTTTTTCACTTGCTAATTTTTTAAAAAACAAGATTATATCATTGTCCAGCCTTAGTGAAACTGGTATATTTTTAGGTTCATAAAATCTACCTCGAACACCATCTGTAAAATCATATTCATCTTCCATTTCATGGTCATCGAATTTTTCTCTTTGTTTAATGTTGCTCATAAAAAATCCTTTCTTTTTGATTTGCTTTTCTTGCCCTTATGATTCTGATGATTTCTTCACCATTCTCATCAAAAAACATACAGAAATAACTAAAAAGTTGTTTTCTTTTAAATATATGATACGGTAACTACCAGCTCGTTTTTTAAATTTACCTTTATGCTTTCCTTTCAACCGTTTATCATTTTTAAAGTTGCCACTTTGTAAATCGAGTATTTTTGATGACACAAGCAATTGAGCTTGCTTGTCAAGTTTCAAAAATTCTTTCTCAGCATCTTTATCAAATGCTACGTTATACACTTATACCTGCTTTTTTAAATACTTCTTCAAGAGGTACAACCGTTGTTTTCCCAGCTTTTAAATTGTCGATTCTTTTATCAGCAATCATTTCATCTAGTTTGTCAAAATATAACTCTATAGCTTTTTCAACTAAGCTTGTTCTTGTTTTGTCTAATTCAAGAGCATATTCATCTAAAGTTTGTACAACATCTTTCTCAAGTCTAATATTAATTGCTTGTTTCATGATATATCCTTTTTTATTGTATATACAATTGTAGTGCAAACTGAGTTGTTTTGTCAAGTGGGCGTTCAGCCCGCGCGCCCGATATTTATCCTTTACTACTACGAAGGTTTATTTTTGTTGAAAATTCTTAGAACCTCTATTTCTTGCTTAACTGGTCTTACTCTGTACACTATCGTGTATTTTTTAAATGTCATATTTCTTACATTTTTGTCGTTGAAATATTTTGATTGCTCATATTTATATGGATTGTTTGGAATAAGATTTATATTTTCTTTGAGCTTGTTTTTAAAATTCATACTAGCACTAGGCTTGTCTTCTGCAATATACTTTATGATTTGTTTTAATTGTTTTGAAAAAGTTGGTTTATGTATGATTTTCATTTTTGTAGAGATTGAGTAAATTTATCTATATCATCCCAAAAATCTTCATTATCAATCATTGTAACTTTGCCATTATCAATTTCATCTATATCTTGTTGAAGTTGTTGTTTTCTTTCATAGAAGTATGGGTCATATTCTAAATTTTTATCTTTTTTCAACTGTACTTTATCTTTATAGTGGTCAATAATAGTTAAAAAATCCTGAACAAAATTATCTTGAATATTTACTGTTAATGTTTGCATGATAAAATCCTTACCGTAAATTTAGTAGATTATATCAAAACTTAAGTGAATTTCACTTGAGTTTTTTTAGTGAGAGGGGGGGCAGGTATTGGGAATAACCTACTTTAAATTCTTTGATACAATGACATCTTTAAAACAAAGAGATAAAACCAAAACCATAAGAGAGGTACAGTACTTTTCATATTTTTCCCTTATAGATTTATTTGTGTTGATTCTCAAATAATTTATTAGCTACTATGTCTAAAATCAACAATAGCTACAATAAGCTTATCACCTTCAACAAGATAAAAAAGTCTATAGTTTCCAATTCTATATCTGTAATAGCCTTCAAAATTATCTTTTAGTTTTTTAATATTAGTTCCATAAAAAGGGTTTTCTCTAAGTTGAGGATAAACAAAATTTTCAATTTTTGAATATAGTTTTTTATCTATTTTCTTTTTAACTTTTTCGAAAGTTTTAGTTTCAGCAATTTGATACTTAGACAATGGTGTAGTCACCATTTTTGAAATCATTTAAACCATTCATCAAGTTTTGGACAAGCTCTTTATCATCCATAATTTCTGTCATCTCTTCATTCTCTACAAATTGTGATGATGTTAAATATTGCATTGTCGCAAATTCTATAAAGTTTGAAAGGTTTCTTTTTTGACCTTCAGCTGCAAGTTTAATCATATCATAGATAGAATCATCTACTCTCATTGTTACTGTTTTCATAATGCACCCTTTTGAATAATTATTATACTATTGTATTCAAATTAATTCAATTTGTCAATTAGTCCTATTCACATAACGGGGACGCGGGTCAGATATTGGGAATAACCTATTTTAAATTCTTTGATACAATGACATCTTTAAAACAAAGAGATAAAACCACAAAAGAAGTAGTACAAGATGGATGCAAGCAAAGCAAAATCACAGAGTTTTTTAAAATTATTGCAAAGGATAGTCAATGAAAACTAGGTTATTCCCAATACCTGACCTCAATTTTAGGGGATAGTAAATGAGCCTTTTTGAGTCAAAAAGGCAATTACGAGCTAGTTTATTCTTTATTTACTTCAACATTTGCAAAGAACTCGCAAATATCAACTTCAAGTACAAATGCAATTCGTAGAAGATGTTCAATATTGAAGTGATGTTTCTTGTGGCTAATTTCAGCACAAGAAATGATACTCACAGATTTATGACCAATCTTGTAAGATAGTTCAAGTTGAGATATGCTCTTACTCTCTCTGATTCTTTTAACATTGCTACCAATTGCTTTGTGAGCAATGTCAATGTACTCTTGCGATATTTCATCAATATTTATCAAAAAAACATACCTTATGTAACTTGTTATTAGGAGTTGGTAGTTTATTTAGTTATAATAATATCTTCAACTTGGTATGACAAGTTTTAACTTTAAGCCTTTTTATAAAGAATAACTTAAAAAGTAAGGAAATTTAAAAATAGACATCAGTTTATTAACAATAATATTTTAAATAACGATGCAAGAGTTAAAATCTTGCAGAGTTTGATTTTTTAAATACTCTTTTATGATGTTCATTTCTAGAATTTGAACAAGAGTATTTTGATAATCAAACATTTTTGTTTGGTTAACAATTTAGTATGGTAATAGCTTTATATGTATTGCTATTGTGGTTGGTTGAAGTACTAACTTAGGATCTTTAACTTATCACTGTTTATGACTTTGCAAATACACGATTTGGATCGTAAGGTGTGTTGTATTTAAAGATAGAATATATTATCGTTGCTATTTTTCTTGATACTGCAATAAGAGCTTCTTTTTTAGATTTGCCTTGACTTCGCTTAGTATCGTAGAGTTGCTTTAGTTGTGTATTGTGCATCAAACAGCTAACAGCGCTCATATATAAAGCGTGTTTAGCTAATGGTGAACCTCTTTTACTTAGGTGACCCATATGCATAGAATTCCCAGAACTATTTTCAGTTGGGTATAGTCCAAGATACCCAATAAACTGAGGAATTGTTGGAAACCTACTCAGGTCTCCACACTCACTAAGAAGTGCAGCAATAGTTTTTTCAGCAACTCCAGGTATCGTCTTTAAATTAGCTATTTAAAGTATGTGCCTTTTCAATCTCTTTACCAGCTTCATCAACTGTAGTTGTTGTAATTGGATTATTGAGCAAAGAGAGTATCTCAGATTCAATAATATCAAGTTCACTAAGATACATCTTTAAAAGCCTGATGGTGCTTCTAATAGCTATAGCTCTGGCATCTTTAGCCTTGCCTGAATAAATAGATTCACGTGAAAGTTCTAAAAGTGTTAAAGCCTTAGCCTGATTGAAATTATTACCTTGAATATGGCCAAAAAAAGATTTTCACCATAAATTCCAGTGGCTTCAAGACCAAGGGTGAACTCTTTTTTATTCAAAGAGATACTATCTAAAATAGTCAATAACTTAGCAAACCCTTTGTTGGAGTTGTTGACTCTAAAAGGCTTGTTAATAACTTTAGTTTCATTATCATCAATGATTGAAACAACGTGAAATGCCTTAGCAATATCGATACCTACATAATTCATCTTTTTAATCCTTGTCGTGTAATCTTTAGTTGTCTAAGTAATAATAAATTTTACTTAGATTTCATAGCCTCGTTAATCTATACGCAGTGGATGCTAAAACAGCTATCCTCACAGCTTTTAATAAGTGATTAACAACTAAAGATATCAACAGGCTTACTTGATGTAGTCAATAGAAATATCACCCGCAAGGGGTGCCTCGTCCTCTATCGCTATAAGGAAAAAAATGTTGTTTTATCTAAAGTCATAGACTGTGATAGTTACAAGATTTGAAGTTAGTACTTCAATCTTAAAAGAGTAGTATTTTTCTGTTGAAAGTTAAATATTCTCTTGAAATATATTATACGAGGAATTATGATGAAAGTTATTTCAAAGATAAGTTTAGCGGTCGGAATGGCGCTTTTGGGTTCGTTTATGTTGATAGGGTGTGGGAGTAGTAGTGATAGCAGTAATGCTCCGTCCTCATCTACATTAACAGGAACAGCGGCTGTGGGTAACGCCCTGTCTAATGTTCCTGTGTATTTAAAAGATAGTTCAAGTCCTGGGAAGGTTGTAGTAGCACAAACGGATGCTGAAGGAAATTTTTCTTTTTATACGTCTAATTTGACAGCTCCGTTTTATATGCGAACTCAAGGTTATGGGCTGTTTTCTTATTCAGCTGCAAAGACGGGAGTGGCAAATATTACTCCTCTAACTACGGCTGTCGTAGAGCTTGCAAATGGAGGAGATGCTGATATATATACAACTCCACCATTGCAGTTGGATGTAAATAGTTATTCTACATCTTTGCAAACTGCGTTAGCTAATGTAATGACACATAATGGTGTCAGTGGTAAAAATTTTATAACTTCAAGTTTTGTTGCAAATGGGACAGGTATAGACGCTATAATAGATACTCTCTATATAACAGTAGATGGTTTATCCAAGTCAATAACTATTACAGATCCTTTCACAGGGAGTACGTTGGGCGCAGGTACATTTAGCAGCGGTAGTGTCAGTTTAAGCGATTCTATAGATGCGAGTGAAGCAGGTAATCTGTCTACTACGGTAACTAGCAAAAAATATTTCGGTACGGTACAAGACAATTATGGAAATCCAAAAGATGGACCAAGAATGATAGATATTACAGACAGAGGTGATGGTAATTTATCAGTCAAAGTAACGGCAATATACGGCGATACTGGTAAGCTCTTCCTCGTTTATGGACATGGCACAAAAAATGGGAGTAATGTTACGTTGACTTTACCATTAATTATGTGTCAAGCAAATACTTCTGATGGAAATGGAACAGCTGTCATAACAGCAACAATCGGTGCAGATGGAACATTGACGGGAACATTTACAAATACGTTATCAACAGGTGATAAATGTAATGAAAATAATAGCAGTATTTATAAAGGTGATATTAATGGACAAGATGTCACCAATGCGACTCCGGTAACTATAGCTGGAAACTATGGATTCTACAATCGACACGGAGGAGAGTCTGTAGAAGATGGACCACATCCGGTTACTTTCACTCAAAGTGGAAGCACTCTGGGAGTCTCTACAACAATTACAGATCCGACAACTCAAACGAGAACAGGCTCAGGAACAGTGTATGGAAATTACACTGTATTCACATTACCTGTGATAATGTGTAATGATACGGGTATAAACGGTGTCTATCCAGATGCAGATTATGCAACATTTTTTGGTGAGTACAACGCTACTTCAAAAACAATGAGTGGTATATTTGGTGATGGCTTACCAATCGGAGATACTTGTCAAGACAAAAATAATGCAAATGCTCAAATATCTGCAACAGGTACTTGGAGCGCTGTAAAACAATAGGTTTGAAAAGGTTTTAACTAGAACTTTTTCATTAAGAGTGGAAAAAGTTATTGTCATTTTTATGCATAAACGACTTATCGGATGTTATCCGATAAGTCGCATCATTGGGGATTGGAGTCTGACCCTAAATAGGGAATTCCGGGGACAGGATACTTAATTATTAACAAAGAAATATTAAAGTACAATAAATCATGGCAAGAATAAAAAGATTGATAATACCAAATATACCACATCATGTAACCCAAAGAGGTGTTCGTTCAATGAATATTTTTTTTAAATATGATGACTATGAGTATTATAAAGAATTGCTACTAAACCAATGTGAAATTCATGATTTGAAAATCATCTCTTATTGTCTTATGACAAACCATATCCATCTCATCGTAGTTCCAAAAACAGAAGAATCACTGAGGGGGCGCTGGTCAGGTATTGGGAATAACCTACTTTAAATTCTTTGATACAACGACATCTTTAAAATAAATAGATAAACCCATAAAAGAAGTAGTACAAGATGGATGCAAGCAAAGCAAAATCACAGAGTTTTTTAAAATTATGGCAAAGGATAGTCAATGAAAACTAGGTTATTCCCAATACCTGACCCCAATATCCAACAAGAAAAACTTGAAGTTAACTCTAAAGGAAGATTTGGTAATATACTCACAGAAAGCCTTTGTGTTAGGTGTTTGGGAGTTTTTTGGTAATCTGCAAGTGATTCTATGGATATCTTGAATGAGTCCCTTTACGAGTTTAATTTACAGTCCCACACCAACCACACTTAATTATGAGTAGGATTGGATAGGTTTTATGGAGGGGTACATTTGAAATCATGATAATACAAACTACAAAAAAACTACAAATATTTCTCGGGACTAATGGGATTGGTTTGCCTTCCTTCGCAAAGCCTTTTGCCTGTTGGCATGGAAATCTGCTCAACATCAACAGAAGAAAAGCTATTTTACTGACACATAATATGTCAAGATATTCACTCCTTATATACAGTGTCACAAAAAAAGATTTGGTAACTCTTGATAAAATCATAGTGCAAAGATTAAAAGAGCAGCTTATATATGATGAATTCTCCATTGCTCAAATAAAGTTTATACTTAAACACTCTGAAACCTTTTCTTATTTTAAAAGCTCTGATAGGTCAGTAACCGGTTCCATGATTGAAATGGCAGCTATTTCACAGATGATGATAGAACAAGATGTGGCTGATCCTAAAACCATCTCCTCAAAACTTAATGATATGTTTAAAAAGGTTGATGGGAACTATGTTATTCCTAAAGAGAAATTGAAAACTTTGAGCAATAAAGAACTCTATGAATAATTTCACAAAATCAGAAAAAAAAGTTGCCAAAGAGCTCTTTGAACTTGCAAAAAAACGAGACTATGAAAAACTGAAAAATGATATTCATTCATTTCAACTCAATTCCCCTGAAAATATTTGGGAGTTACGAGATTTTTTAAATGATAAAGCTAAAGAGTTTGACAATAAATATGATTATAGATATTCTGTTTTGGAGGAAGTTTTTTCTTATTTTATTATAGATGGTTTATTGTCTATAGAGGAGATACAAGATTTATCACAGAAACATAAAGAAAGAATTATATCCCTTATTAAAAATATAAAAAATTTTCATAGTGAGTAGGGCGGTAATAATATTGTAATATTATAATATTAGGGTCAGGTATTGGGAATAACCTATTTTTCATTGACTAACCTTTGCCATAATTTTAGATATCGTTGTTCTTGAGAGTTGCAAAAACTCTACGATTTTGCTTTGTTTGCATCAATCTTCTACTACTTTTATGGTTTCATTTTCTTGAGTATAGTCATCCATTGATGCAAAATGAGACTTTACAAAAACAACCCATAGAATACCGTAGGTAAAATAAACTTAAAGTAGGTTATTCCCAATACCTGACCCTCAATTTTCTCAATTTTTTTCATTGTTATAAAGGTGTCATTGAATAAATCTCTTCATTTGCTCTTACAAAAGAACAAATAATACCTATTAAAGTGGCAATGTAAAATATACTGTCCATGCCATAGGCTCCAGCTATAATTCCGAATAAAACTGAACCAACAAGTTGTCCGAGTGTAAGTAAGAAAAAAGACAAACCAAAGCCAACAGCAGGACGCATGTAAAAGACATGTATGCTCCATATGCCTATAAATGCAGTAGTTGATATAAACACGCTACCAAAAATTAATGAAGAAAATAATAAGAAAAACCAATTATCATAAAAGATCGTTAGTAAAATAATTGATAAACAAATTAATAGCATTCCAGTTTGTGTCATTTTTCTTAACCCGAACTTTTTAACAAAAAATGAAGCAAACCCACCAAATAAGCCACTGATTCCCACACAACTCCAGAAAAATTTAGAGAAAAGCACATTAGATATTTGCCAATTCATAACATATATATCTGAACTTTGAGTTACAATATACTCAACTGAAAAAGTCCAATATACGGAAGTAACTATCCCTAAAAAAAATGAATATATAAATAATTCATGCGAATCTTTATTAAATATCCATGAAAAAGAAATATTAAAGCTTTTGTTAGATGTCGTTTTGAGTTTACGACGAGTCATTATTGCAGCATTCCAAACGGTAGAAACTATGGCAATAATAGAGAAAAAAAACCAAGCTTCTCTCCAGTTTTCACCTGCTAATATGGCAAGAGGAGCAGAAATTATTACCCCTATACTTGTTCCTGAATTTATTACTGTATAGGCAAAATCTCTATCTGATTGTTTGAGCATTAACACGATTGCATCAGACAATGGGGGATATGACAACCCAGGACTCATACCGGCAATAGTTATACCAAGTATTAGGAGCCAAATATTAGTTGTAAGCGAAACGAGCATAAGTCCGACAAAAGCACACACCCCACCAGCAATAATTAAATATCTTGGCCCAAACTTGAATGAATAAATTGATGCTATAACTGTAGCCAGTAAGTATCCGACATAAGAACAACTCGCTATTGCTCCCATCAACTCGACAGATAAACCAAATGTAGCTTTAATATCTGGAATAAATAATCCAATTACATATCTGGAAAGACCATATGTAGATGCAACAATAGCTAAACCAGCACCGATAACTTGTTTTTGTGAGTGAATCTCCCTATTTCTCATACTTCAGTCTTTTGGGAAAGTTGAAACATGACAGATTGATCTTCAGTGCAATGCGAACCAAAAACTGTAAAAAGGTTACGTTCTTCTCGTATTGCTGTATATTGATTTGGGGAAAATTTCAAACAATAATTAGTGATAAATATTTTATTAAAATACTCACCATAACTTGTAATTGTTTCAGTGGTAATTGCCACAAAACATCTGAATGAATTTATTGTTATCGGTAAAAGAAAAACACCATGCACTGAATCTAACGCTGAAAATATTTGTTTGAAAACAACACTTGAAAATTCTACCATATTTGAGCTGTTGTAAAAATCAAATATAGGCGTAAAATTATATTCTGAAATCATTTGCATTTCAGATAAAACGATGTCTTTCGGGGCTGTAATGTTATCCAGTATATCTAATATTGCTTTTGGGTCTTCATTTCCTTCTTGGAAGCCAAGCATTGTAACAATTTTGTTAGCTCCATTGCTTGGAATGTCGTTAGCTGTACAATTTGCATAATCACTGTTTATGAAATTTATTTTCTCTTCTGGTATTAAAGCTGACAAAGCTTCACGCATCACTGTTTCCGATGATGGATTTATATCAATTGATGTATATGATTCTATTTTATACCCATTTTTTAATAAACTGGAGAGAATGAATAATGTTTTTATCGGTTCTGGGCCAAGTTCTACATAAGAAAACAATCGTTCTTCCAAAAAGTTGCTCATATCATGAATTGTATGACTTAAAGCATCCTTAAATGAATTTCCATTACTTAACACACCTATCAATTCATCCTCAAGACCTGTTTTGTTTAAATTTTTCATTAAAGAAAAAATTTTATCTGAATAATCCGTTGCATCAATTGGTGATATTTTATCATAATATTTATCTTTATTTGATACAATAATGATATCCTCTTCAACCTTTTCCGTGTACTGTGCCAGTGTTTCTTTTACCAGTTTGTTCAATTCGTACGACATATTATCCTCCTCAGCTAACGGTCGCGTAGCGAGCGGATAACTATTTATTCAATGCATATAGTATATCACATAGCTTTGATATTGACAAATATAGGACATAATATCCCTTAAGGGTAAGGTGTTAGTGTGGAAGTCAAAAAGAAACTTTTAGATGTTCTTAGAGATAAGATTAGAATTATTTCACTCATGTCATTGATTTCAACACGCAATTCAACACGCAAGAAAAATATGCTACAATTGTAGATGAGCTTGATATTAAACCATTTAAGTACGCAAATCAACACGCAAATATAATGAAGGATGCCCATGGATTTTACACCACATCTCCCAAAAGATTTATCTGGGAGTTATCATGAGGATTTAATATGTTTAGCACAACAGGTATTCATAAAGTCCAGCACACTTACGGGCAGTCATACCAAACAAACAATAGATGCTGTTGTGGAACTCTTGTTTATTGTTAATAGCTACTATTCAAATATGATAGAATCGGAAGGTACTCACCCTGCAAATATAGAAAGAGCGATGCAAAAACAGTACGATGATGATACAAAAAACAAAAATTTGCAGATTCTCTCACTGTGCTATATAGATACACAAAAGAGTCTATTTGAGGAAGATTCTTCATTGCTTTATTCTGTTGATTTAGTAAAAAAAGCTCACTTTCATCTCTATTCTCACAAGGGAATGGAGTCATTCCTAAGACTTACACATGAGGATGAAACTTTTGAGATGGTGCCTGGAAAAATGAGACAAAGAAATGTAGAAGTAGGCAGACATATAGCCCCCAAATATGATGAAATTGAATCTTTACTTGAAAAGATGTCTCATCTTTATTCTTTTGAAAAAAATCGAAATTTAACCGAACAGATAATTGCTACAATGGCATATCACCACAGACTAGCATGGGCGCATCCATTTTTAGATGGAAATGGGAGAGTTTCAAGACTGATATTGGATTTTTCCCTTAAAAAAATACTAGGAGCAAGTTATGGACTCTGGAATATCTCACGAGGATTAGCCAGAAATAACAATACTTATAAAACAAAGCTACATAATGCAGATATGAAAAGACTAGATGATAGAGATGGCAGAGGTGACTTATCGCAAAAACATTTGTATGAATTTGTAAAATTTATGCTAGAGCAATCCTTAGATCAAATTGAATTTATGAGTGAATGTCTAAAACTTGAAACATTAGCATATAGAATCGAAGAGTATGTAAGGGTATTTTGTGGTGGTGCTTTTACTAAACCTTTTCCAAAGGGCACATCAACTATTTTGAAAGAACTTCTTTTAAAGGGAGAAATAGCAAGAGGAGAAGTAGATACATTGCTTGGTATATCAAGGCGACTGGCCACAGAAGTTGTGAAAAAACTCCTAGAATTAGGGTTTGTAAGATCTGAGGGGAACAGAGGAAAACTAAGGATAGCCTTTCCTGTGCATATGAGTCAATATATTTTTCATGATTTGATACCTATTGATAAATAAAAGATAAATTTCTTACATGTCACCTTAAAGCTAATGCCCATAGTTGCAAAATGCGCACGAGATGCTATTTATAGAAAATATTTCATTTTGTAATGTTTTAATAATTTTTTTCAAAAAGCTTCTATAATTGTTTAACTTATAATGAAAGACAAAAGTTTTAAGTCTTATTAAATTTTGAACATTATAAAGACTTCTTCAAGCACAAAATGATAGAATAAAATTAAAGAAAAGGGTAATAAAATGAAAATTGATGAAAACAAGAAAAAGGCGTTAGATTTAGCGATAAAACAGATAGATAAAGCTTTTGGCAAGGGAGCGTTGATTCGCTTGGGAGATCGTGATATTGAGCCTATTGATTCTATCAGTACTGGCTCACTCGGTCTTGATGTGGCGCTCGGCATTGATGGTGTTCCAAAGGGTAGAGTTATTGAGATTTATGGGCCAGAGAGTTCTGGTAAAACAACACTTGCGCTTCAGATCACAGCACAATCTCAAAAAGAAGGTGGCATTTGTGCGTTTATCGATGCGGAACACGCTCTTGATGTAAAATATGCTGGCAATCTTGGTGTTGATATAGAAAATCTTTTGGTGTCTCAGCCAGATTTTGGTGAGCAAGCTTTGGACATACTTGAAACTTTAGTGCGTAGCGGCGCGGTGGATCTTATCGTTATCGATTCTGTTGCGGCATTGACTCCAAAACACGAGATTGAAGGAGACATGGGCGATACGCATGTGGGACTTCAAGCAAGACTGATGAGTCAAGCGTTAAGAAAACTCACAGCAATCGTACACAAGATGAATACAACCATCATCTTCATCAATCAGATTCGTATGAAAATAGGAACGATGGGATATGGAAGTCCTGAGACTACAACGGGCGGTAATGCCTTAAAATTTTATGCCTCAGTGAGAATCGATATAAGAAAAATCGCGACCCTCAAACAAGGTGAAGAGCAGATTGGTAACCGCGTTCGTGCAAAAGTTATAAAGAACAAAGTGGCACCTCCTTTTAGGCAAGCAGAATTCGATATTATGTTTGGCGAAGGTATTTCCAAAGAAGGTGAGATTGTAGACTATGGCGTTAAATTAGATATAATTGACAAAAGTGGCGCATGGTTTAGTTATGGTGAAACCAGATTAGGACAAGGTCGTGAAAAAGTAAAAGCATTTTTAAAAGAAAACTTAGACGTTTATGCAGAGCTTGAAGAAAAAGTTAAAGCGGCGATGGGCATGAGTGCAGGTGCTGGTGTAGATATTGATATAAGTGAAGAGGACGAGTAACATGATATACATAGACGATATTTTTGCGGATGAAGTACTTGATAGCAGAGGCAATCCAACCGTAAGAGCAACCGTTACACTCAATGACGGAACCAGTGCAAGTGCCATTGTACCAAGTGGTGCAAGTACGGGGAAGAGAGAAGCTCTTGAACTTCGGGACGCCGATACAAGATATATGGGAAAAGGTGTTTTAAAGGCGTGTGAAAATGTAAATACTCAAATCGCAGATGATCTGGTTGGAATGAGCCCCTTTGATCAATCAGCAATTGATGCATCCATGAAAGAATTAGATGGTACTGAGAATTATGGTATTCTTGGGGCAAATGCTGTTCTTGGAGTCAGTATGGCTGTGGCACGAGTGGCGGCACTTAGCTTAAAAATTCCATTATACAGATACTTGGGTGGAGCAAATGCGCTTGTTCTTCCTGTGCCGATGTTTAACATCATCAATGGTGGAAGTCATGCAAACAATAATGTAGATTTTCAAGAGTACATGATCATGCCTCTCAATTTTGATACTTTTGCAGAAGCCTTGCGTGCGGCAGCTGAAGTGTATCATAGCCTCAAAGGAATTATAGCCGAACTTGGTGAGAGTACTGCTCTTGGCGATGAAGGTGGATTTGCTCCCAATTTAAAAGACAATGAAGAACCTCTCAAAGTCATTATGCAAGCTATCGAAAAAGCTGGTTATATGCCGGGCGTTGATATCGCAATTGCACTGGATGTTGCAAGTAGTGAATTAGTGGCTGAGGGTGGATACAGACTAGAATCTGAAAATAGAACCATAAACAGTGCAGAACTTGTAGATTATTATGCCAATTTATGTGACAAATACCCAATCGTTTCAATCGAAGATGGCTTAAGTGAAGATGACTGGGATGGATGGAAAATATTGACAGAAAAATTAGGAGAAAAAGTACAACTTGTAGGTGATGATCTTTTTGTGACTAACGAAAAGATTTTGAAACAAGGCATCTCACTCAAAATTGCCAATTCAATTTTAATCAAACCAAATCAAATCGGAACTGTTAGTGAAACAATGACGACCGTTCGCTTAGCTCAAAGAAATAAATACACCTGTGTCATGAGCCATAGAAGCGGAGAGAGTGAAGATGCGTTTATCGCAGATTTTGCAATTGCGTTAAATTGTGGGCAAATCAAAACTGGATCAACTGCTCGCGGCGAAAGAACTGCAAAGTACAATCGTCTTCTTGAAATTGAAAGACAATTGAGCGGTAGCCAATTTTTGGGAAAACAACTGTTTGTTAAATGAGTAAAATTCTAGAAGAGTTTGAGGATATTAATTCAAAAAAAAGTGGTAAAAATACTGTTTTTTATATTAAAGTTCTCACTCTTGTAGTGATTGTTGCTGGTTTCGGAATATATGTAGGGGATCTTCTTTTTGGTAGAAGTTCATTGGATGTTTTACTGAATTTACAAACAGATCGAGAAAACTTAGGGCAGAAGGTGATTGATTTAAAACATGAAAATGCTCTTTTGCAAAAAGACTATTTTGAACTTAAAGATTTAGATCCAGACAGCAAAGGACGACAATGAGAAAATATATTGTTATGGTTTTCCTACTATTAAGCATTTCACTAATTGCTAGAGAAAATCCTTTTATGGAATCAAACTCTTCAAAAAATATAGCTCAAGCAACACTCACAAAAGATACCAGAGGACATTTTTCCGAGATTAAAGCTAGATTACCAAGCACTGCAAGAATATTAAACACACTAACATTAAGTTATCAAAATCTAGATGGCTCCATTGAAAACAAAAGCATAAAAGTTGATAAAAAAATTGACTGGCATGATGAGCTAATTTTAAAAAAAGTTAATGATTTAGATATGCAAAGAAGGGACAAAGTAACTCCAATAAAAATTTATTTCAAAGATTTTGTATCATTTTCAATAACAAATAAAGAGATATATATCAAAACTAACGATACTAAAATAAGAGATTTTTTAGTTTCAAATCCATACAAAATTGTGCTTGACTTTCAAAAAAAAGTATCATTCTATACAAAAACTTTCAAATTAGAAACCAAAAGATTTAAAAAGATTAGAATGGGCAGACATAGTGACTACTATAGAGTCGTCATACAATTAGATAGACACTATAAATATCTACTAAAAAAAGTTAATGATGGCATCATAGTGACGCTTTTATAGGAGTATCGACTTTTTACATGTAGAGAAAGTTCTCTACATGTAAGCCTTAATTTTAGTACTTTGGAGTTCTCTCAAGAGCGCCGAGGTATAGCTGCCTAGGTCGTGCTATTTTCATAGTCTCTTGCTCTTTAAGTTCAATCCACTGAGCAATCCAGCCTGGTGTTCTTCCGATTACAAAGATGACCGCGAACATATCTTTTGGAATTTGGAGTGCTTGCAGTATAATTCCTGAGTAAAAATCTACATTAGGGTATAATTTTCTTTCTATAAAGTACTCATCATTCAAGGCAATCTCTTCAATTTTCTTAGCAACTCGCATCAGTTCAGCATCAAGTCCTAATTCATCGACTAATTCTTGCTGAATATTTTTGAGAATTTTTGCTCTTGGGTCAAAGTTTTTATACACTCTATGTCCAAAGCCCATTAATCTAAATGGATCTTTTGGATCTTTTGCCTTTGCAATATATTTATCTACATTATCAACTGTGCCAATCATTTCTAATTGACGGATCACTGATTCATTGGCACCACCATGTGCTCTTCCCCAAAGTGCTGCAATACCAGAAGCGATACATGCATATGGATGTGCATGGGTAGAAGCGACAACACGTACTGTTGTTGTTGAAGCATTTTGCTCATGATCGGCGTGAAGTGTAAAAATTGTATCGAGTGCTTTAACTTCTATCGGATTTAAATCAATATGATGATGGGGATAGCCTCTTAACATATATAAAAAGTTTTCAGTAAACCCTTTTCCAAGATCAGGATAAATAATCGGTAAGCCTTGTGAATGTCTATATGAAAAAGCTGCAATCGTTGGAATCTTAGCGATAATTCTATGCGCCATTTCCCTATACTCCTCGGGAGTATCAATATCAAGATGGTCAAAGTAAAAAGCTGATAATGCCGATACGGCGGAAGAAAGAATCGCCATAGGATGCGAACGATCTGGAAATGCTTCAAAAAGCTTTATCATACCCTCGTGAATAAAAGACCGTTTTTGCATCTCAACATTAAAGTCTGCTAATTCTTTAGCACTTGGTAACTCACCATTTAACAAAAGAAAAGCGGTATCTAAAAATGTTTTTTGTGTCGCAAGATAATCAATATCATATCCACGATACATCAACTTACCCTTGTCACCGTCGATATAAGTAATCTTCGAGCGACAATTTGCAGTTGAAGTAAACCCTCTATCAAACGTAAACATACCCATGCTAGGATAAAATGCTGAAATATCCACTACGCTTGGTCCAATGGTAGCATCTAAAATTGGGAAGTCGTAACTTTTTCCTGTTCTGTTATCCTTTACTGTGACTGTATTTTCTGCCATAAACACCCTTTTTATATGATTTTATTGGCTGTAGTATATTGTTATCTTCCTTAAAAATTATAATAGTAGGATAAATTAAGTATTGAACGTCAAGGGGAAGGGGAAGCTTAAAGCTTCCCTTTTTCACATCCTGTTTTATCTACCAATTGTGATGCTGTAGTATTTTGACATTGGTCATACAGATCAATTACTCCATCAAAATCTTTATCTAAAGCACAGCCATGCTGGTCTACTTTAGCACCCAAAGGTGTTACTTTGCAAACATCTCTAAAATCAGCCACACCATCTCTATCTGTATCACTCGACATGTTTGAAATAGCGCAGCCGCTCAACGTCACTGCTAAAATTGTTCCCAATGTTAAGTATTGGATTTTAGTCATGCTCGCCACCATTTCCGCCACCGTCTCCGCCGTGCCCGCCACCACTTCCACCGTCTCCACCGTCTCCGCCATCACTTCCACCGTCTCCGCCGTCATTTCCGCCATCCTCATTTCCGCCATCCTCATTGCCGCCATCCTCATTGCCACCATGACTTTCTACACCATCATTGCCTTGATTACTTTCATGGTCTGCTTCCATCCCGTCTTGTTCAGACTCATTGGCATGATTCATTTCATTCTGCATAGATGACATTGCTTCATCTCTTTGCGCTTCATTCATTTCTGCCATTTGGGTCTTTGCTTGATTCATCATCTCTGCTCTTTGCTCAGGATCGCTGGTTTGATTCATCTGCTGTGCTAAGTCTTGCACCTCAGTTGGTGTTGCTGGTGTTGCACTAAAGAGCGCTGTTGCCGTCACGATTGATAAAATCGCTATTCTTGTTGAAATTTTCATACTATCTCCTTTTTTCTTGATATGTAATTATAAAGAAGAAGCGTTAGTTGAATGTTAGTTTTACAATCGTTCCTTTATTTATCTCACTATTTATTTTTATCCCTATATGTAAGTCATCACAAAGTCTTTTAACGATATTCATCCCAAGTCCGAGTCCTCTTTCAGTTTCTTTATAGTACCGCTCAAATACTCGCTTTGGATTTGCTATGCCAATGCCACTATCTTCGATTAAGAGTATATTCTTGCTAGTCGTTATAATCACTTCTCCATTTTTTCTATTATACCTACATGCATTGGTTAAGATATTATCCACGATTCTGGGGAGGGCATCTTCATCTGAGTTAACATGTAGCGGTTCAAGTTTTTTTATGAATTTAATTTTTGGATATAGTTTTTCTAATATATCGACTCTTTGGTTAATAAGATTTTTTAAATCGACTAATTCTTTTTTTCTTTTTAACTTATTTGTTGAAATTTCAAGGTTTTTATACAGTGATGAGATAGTTTTTGCACTAAATTCAATGCGCTCCAATTCGGCAGAAGTCCCTTTTCTTTCAAGCAACTTAACATTTAGCAAGATTGATGTGATAGGGGTATTTAAATCATGAATTAAATCTTTTAAAAAAAGTTCAAGTACTTCAATGGCAGTTTTCATAGGTCGGAGTGAATAAATAGCAAAGTAAAGAGAAAAGAGAGATATCGCCAATAAAACTATTGCAAAAATCTTTAGTATTTTAATCTTTAACATAGTGATATCATTATCAAAACTTTTTTGGTCATATATAATTTTCAATATATATTTATCATCTTTTGGAATCGGAAAGTATGAGCACAACCCTTCTTTACATGTCACTATTTCTGAGAACTTAACATCACCCTTCTTTTCAATAAATGCAAGTGAAAACTTATCTCCCTTAAAGTCAAAAGCATACTCTTTCATCCCATAACGTATGTCTTCTTCCATATGATCTTTACTCTCTTCATAATAAAGAAAAAAAATCACCAAACATAACACAAGGAGTGCTGTAAAAAATATTCCAAATACTTTAAAAAATGACTCTTTTTCATAGTTTTTCAAGTTTATATCCTATGGATTTAATATTTGTTATTTCTAAATTTAATGTTTTTCTTAATTTGTTTATCAATACGCGAAGCGCCGTGTCGCTTGGTTTTTGCATAACATCGAAGAGCATTGATTTACTTACTGTCACTGCTATATTTCTTATCAAAAGGGCAAAGACTGCTTTTTCAACAGTGCCGAAATCGACCTCTTTACCATTTTGAAAAATTCTATTCTCCAACAAATCAAAAGTAATATCTTTATACGAAAGAAGAGGATTGTTGTTTTTTAGTTTTGAGTTTATTCGTATGAAAAGTTCATCTATGTCAAATGGTTTTTTTATATAGTCATCGCAACCACTATCGAATGCTTGTGATAAAGAATCTATATCCCTAAGAGCTGTTATGAAAAATGCAGGTGTTTTGTCTCCGGATTCTCTTGAGAGTTTTAAAAAATCAATTCCATTCAAGAGGGGAACATTGATATCCAGAAGATATAAATCAAAATTTTCGTTATACGTAGCCTCTAATGCATCTTCGCCGTCACCGACAAGTGTAACGCTGTATTTTTCTTCTTGCAACAGTTGCACAAGTGTCTGTGATAAAAGTTCATCATCTTCTAAAAGAAGAATTTTTTTTAAATTATTCACGTACCAACTTTTTATAATAATCATCAATAAACACAATCACTTTGATACCAATCATTGAAATAATCACTTCTATAAGAGCTGCAAAAATAAGTGATGAATACAATAATTGGGTGATGTGGTGGGAACTATAGGCTACGGTTGCTATCGCAGTGATTAACGTCAGTGGCATAGATTGAGAGAGGGCAAATTTAAAAATGCCCCCTACGCCAAGTGTCTTTATAAATATAAAAGAGCAAATTGTTCTTGCCCCAATCATCAGGGCGATTATCTCAAATGCGCTTGAGACAACTCCCTTTTCAAATAAGGTCAATATGTCAAATGTTGATCCGATGTAAACAAAAAATATAGGGACTAAAAAACCAAATCCAAAAGAAGAGAGTTTATGAGGCAAATCTTCTTTATGCTCAAAGAAAGTTGCTATAAAAATTCCGGCTATAAATGCCCCAAAGGCTATCTCTAAATGTAGCCACAACATGAGACCAACCATCAATGAAAAAAGTGCCATTGAGAGTCTCAAGTCTTGTTCTTCTTTATCATGATGGGGCATAAGATATACTTTATATTCAGGGTGCCACCAAAAAAGTACATGTAAGAGTTTAAATATAATCACGATTGAAGCCAAAAGAATGACAAGATAGGCAACTGATGTGTACAATTCCAAACCTATGCCAAACTCCAGCGCAGCGCCAGCAAAAGTCAGCAAAGAGATACTTATTAGCTCTCCCATTGTTCCAACTAACATCGATAAATTAAGCCAAGAAGCGTTTTTACCATAATCTTTATATAATGCTAAAATCAATCCAACCGAAAGTGTCGGTATGATAATAATGAGGATTTTATTAAGCCCAAGATAAAAAACGGAGAGGGTGGAGATAATATATAAAAAGGCTAAATACAAAACAGCTTTTTTTAAAATGCTCTTATCTGCACGCAAAAACATTTTCAAGTTTACTTCAGACCCAGCCATAAACATAAGATAAAAGAATCCCACGTGGGCAATCAGTTCGAAAAGGTAAAAGTCGCTTATAAACCCAAAATACGCTGCTCCCATTCCTAAAATAATTTCCACAGGAGGAGTAGACACCCTTAGGTATCTAGATAAAAAAGGCGATAAAAAAAGTATCGCCGAGATGGTAAAAATTATTGAGATTTCAGCCATTACATGTAGAGGCTACAGTGTGACCCAATGATTCTATCATGGTTCTATCTTGATCCGGAGCGGCTCCGGGCGTTGTCAAATAATTTCCGATAACGATAGCATTGACGCCCGCTTCAAAAATCTCACTTTGTCTGCCCTTGAAAGTAATCTCACGTCCACCCGCCGCCATAAGTTTAACTTCCGGTAACTCTTCTCGCACCCATTTTACAAGTTCAAGCGCTTTATCGATGCTCAGGGGCTCAGCTTTTAATGGAAGCGCAGGATTTGGATGGAAAAAATTGATAGGTACAGTTTTAGGATTGAGTTTTTTGAGTGAAGCGATAAATGATACTCTGTCTTCTTCGCTCTCACCTAGTCCGAAAATTCCACCGGTTACTAGATTTAGCCCTGCTTCCTTTACGTTTAAGCATGTTTGAAATCTCTCTTGCCATGTGTGCGTGGTGCAAAGGTTTGGATAAAAGGACTCCGCCGTTTCTAGATTATGATTGTAAGAATCAACTCCCGATTTTTTTAGTTCCTGGAGTTGTGCAAGAGTTGCCGTGCCGTTACATGCAATTAAATTAATATCTTTTAATTCACTTTTTACTGCACGTGCCGCACGACTTATAAATGCTACTTTTTTATCATCTAGCCCTTTGCCAGCCGTTACCAGACAAAATCCTGTTGCTCCATTTTCACTGGCTTGTTTTGCTTCATCTACAATGACAGATATATCTTTGTACTTGTATTTTTCTATGTCCGCATTATTGGTCGCACTTTGTGTGCAAAATTTACAATTTTCGCTACAACTTCCGCTTGAAGTGTTACTAATAGCACATAAAAATATAGTTTTACTCACTATGCATCCTCTCTGTGTTTACACTTTGTGCACTCATAAATCTCTTTTTTTCTCAGTTCTCTTTTACTCATCATGCCACCGCACTCGGAACACTTTTTCTCTGTTGGCTCGAAATTTGAGATAAATTTACATTTTGGATAATTTCCACATCCGTAAAATTTGCCTCTTTTTGAACTTCTCTCGATGATATCACCGCCACAATCTGGACATTTTATCGCTAGCGTTATGACTTCTTTTTTAACGGCATTGCCTAGATTTTTTGTATATTTACATTTTGGAAAAGTGCTACATGAGATAAACTCACCATAACGCCCTTTTCTCTTGACCAATTCACAGCCACAGTCCGGGCACATTTCACCCGTCGGAGTCACCACTTTTAAACTTTTGATATTTTCTTTTCCAGCTGTCACTTCAAGCATAAAAGGATCATAAAAATCTTTTAATACTTTTTGCCAATCCGCTTTATCTTCAGCAATCAAATCCAGTGTCTCTTCCATATTTGACGTAAAAGAAGAATCAACAATATCTGGAAAATGTTTTTCAAGTAAATCAATCACCGTGAAGGCTATCTCACTTGGAATAATCTGTTTCTTTTCTATGGTGATATAAATTCTAGCCACCAGCGTAGATATAGTAGGAGCATACGTTGAAGGACGGCCAATACCTAAACTCTCCAGTTTTTTAATCAAACTAGCTTCTGAGTAACGCGCAGGTGGTTCTGTAAAATGCTGATTTGCTTCTAAACTTGAAAGGTCAATTGCTTGATTTAAGCTCAAATCAGGAAGCAATTTATCTTTATCACTTACGCCGTAAGCTCTATAGAAACCATCAAAAAGCAACTTTCTACCACTTGCTTTAAACTCTCCGCTATCACTTTTAAAGATGATTGTTTGTGATTCAAATTTAGCACTATTCATTTGTGATGCTAAAAATCTATTGTAAATCAGTGAGTACAATTTCAACTCATCCGGTTTTAAATAACTTTCTGCAATCGCAGGAGTAAAATCCAAAATAGTAGGACGAATTGCCTCATGCGCTTCTTGTGCACCCTTGTTTTTTGTATTATAATATTGTGCACTTTCGGGAAGATACGCCGCTCCATATTGAGATAAAATTTGCTCTCTAGCACCTTCAATGGCTTCTTTAGAAACATTTAACGAGTCCGTTCTCATATATGTGATAATTCCAGTCACTCCCTGATCCGTCTTAACACCCTCATAAAGATTTTGCGCAAGCATCATACTTTTTTTAGGAGAATACCCAAGCGAGGACGAAGCTGTTTGCTGTAACGTTGACGTCATAAATGCAGGACTGGGAGAACTTTTTCTCTCTTTTTTCTCAATAGACTTGACGATAAAGTTTTCTTTTTCCAATCTACTTTTGATCTCTTTGGCACGATCTGTGTGAGTGATAGTCATCTTAGCTATCTTTTCCTCATCAAACAACACCAAAATTGCTTCTATATTTTTGTCAAATATTCCATCAAGACTCCAAAATTCTTCCGGATTAAAAGCTCTTATCTCTTTCTCTCTATCGACGATGATTTTTAAAGAAGAAGATTGAACACGTCCCGCGCTTAAGCCTTTTTGTATTTTTGAAGCAAGGAGTGGAGAGAGTCTATACCCCACTATTCTATCAAGAAGTCTTCGCGCCTGTTGGGCATTAATACTCGAAAAATCAAGCTTTTTTGGATTTTCAAGTGCATGCATAATCGCTGTTTTTGTAATCTCATGAAAAACGATACGAGGGAGTTCTGCGGGGTCTTTACCAATCGCAGTAGCGATGTGAAATCCGATAGCTTCCCCTTCTCTATCCTCATCCGTTGCGATATAAATTATATCTGCAGCCTTCGCTAAAGTCTTTATCTCTTTAACAATTTTCGCTTGTTCCCTTGGAGTACGATACTCTGGTACAAACTTATCATCTTCTATCTTGATGCCAAAACTACTCTTTGGCAAATCCCTAACATGCCCCTTAGAAGCGATGACATCATAACCTTTGCCTAAAAAGTTTTTGATGGTTTTTGCTTTAGTGGGTGACTCGACTATAATTAAATTTTTCATTCTCTACCTATATCTACTGAAAGTTTTCTGTGATTGTAGCGAAAAAAGATGAATACAGGAAATTTTAAAATTTATTTTAGAGAAAATGCTCTTTTGCTCAAATAAAGGTATCATTTTAAATATACTAAAAGGTGAACTATGCAATTACTAATTTTAAGTGCACTTATACTCTATTGTGGAGCAATGGCATATATCTATTTTACCCAAGAAGAACAAGTTTTTAATCGTGCTGCAATTGACGAGAACGAACCATTTATCTTAGAAAATATGGAAAAGATTTCTTACCATGCAGAAGAAAACGTCATCTTAGATGGTGCGCTTAAGCATAGCAAAAAAAAAGATGCTCCCTTATTACTCTACTTTGGCGGAAACGCTGATGACGCCACGAGGATACTTCTGCATGTCAAGAATTTGAGTGCCTTTGATATCCTAGCATTTAACTATCGCGGGTACATGCAAAGCACAGGCAGACCAAGTGAAAAAAACCTTTTTTCTGATGCACTTAAACTCTTGGATACGTATGGTAAAAACAAAAAAGTGATCGTTATCGGCAGAAGTTTGGGCTCAGGTGTGGCAACCTATCTTGCCAGTAAAAGAGAGGTTCAAGGGCTTATTTTAATCACTCCCTATGACTCCATTGTCTCTATTGCGAAGAAAAAATATCCGATTTTTCCAATAAACACCCTTTTGAAATACAAATTTCAATCTGTAAAATATATGCCACAAGTAAAGACCCCCGTAGGACTCATAGAAGTAAAAGATGATGAGACAGTGCCAGTTTCCCACTTTAATGCGTTGAAGAAAACCGTGCTGAATTTATCTCTATATGTAAGACTTGAAGGAACCACACACGGGGATGTTCTTACGTATAAAGATTTTGAGAAAAGCTTAAAAGAGATGATAGAGAAGATGCTCTAACCAAACATCTTCTTCACATATTTACTTTAAGATCCTAGGAAGAGTGATGCCTCGTTGTCCTTGGTATTTACCTTTTTTATCTTTATACGTTGTGTCACACTGCTCATCCCCTTCTAGGAAAAGGACTTGTGCGATGCCTTCATTGGCATATATTTTTGCCGGAAGCGGTGTAGTGTTTGAAATCTCTATCGTAATATGACCTTCAAATTCTGGCTCGAAGGGTGTGACATTGACGATGATGCCGCACCTTGCATACGTGCTTTTTCCTAGACAAATCGCCAATACATTTTTTGGAATTTTAAAGTACTCAACCGTGCGTGCAAGTGCAAAAGAATTTGGTGGAACAATACAAGTATCACCCTCAAAGTCCACAACATTTTTATCGTCAAAGTTTTTTGGATCAACCACTGTTGAATTCACATTTGTAAAAATCTTAAATTCACGCCCGACTCTAATATCGTATCCATAGCTGCTAACACCATAACTGACAACATCCGTACCCACTTGATTTTCACAAAAAGGGTTAATCATGTCTTCGTTTAGCGACTTTTCTCTTATCCACGTATCTGCTTTTAAGCCCATTTTTATCACCCTTAATTGTTTGTTATATAATATATGCTATTATAACACAAATTTACTTTGCACAAAAAAAGGCAAAGACAACACAATAAGGACTGACATAATGGACAAACTAGAAATTAGAGAATTGATGCGATTTTTTGATAAAAGTGATATTACAAAATTAAAAATTAAAAATGGTGAGTTTTCAATAGAGTTGCAAAAGGGGCTCGATACGGTTACGGTAGCTGCTCCGGTTGTACCAACTGCGGCAACTCAGGCTCCTGTTTTTGAAGTTTCAGCTGCCACTAGTGCACCTGTTGCCAAAAAAAGTACAGATGCTATAAATTCTCCAATGGTAGGGACATTTTACTCCTCTCCTGCTCCTGGTACTCCTGCTTTTATAAATGTTGGAGACACCATCAAAAAAGGTCAAGCAATCGGGATTATTGAAGCTATGAAAATTATGAATGAAATAGAAGCAGAATTTGATTGTAAAGTGATCGAATTATTAGTTCAAGATGGACAACCTGTAGAATATGACATGCCACTATTTGCAGTAGAGAAAATCTAATGGCAACTATCCAAAAGATTCTTGTTGCCAACAGGGGAGAAATAGCCCTCCGTGCCATAAGAACTATAAAGGAGATGGGCAAACAGGCAATAGCTGTTTACTCAAAAGCTGACAAAGATGCACTTTATCTTCGTTATGCCGATGCTAGTATCTGCATAGGTGAAGCCAAATCAAGTGATAGTTATCTCAACATTCCAGCGATTATCACTGCAGCCGAGATTAGTGGATGCGATGCGATTTTTCCTGGATATGGCTTTTTAAGCGAAAACCAATCATTTGTAGAAATTTGCGGACATCACAAGATAAAATTTATCGGGCCCTCAGTCGATGCGATGATTTTGATGAGTGATAAATCAAAAGCAAAAGAAGTGATGAAGAGAGCCGGAGTTCCCGTCATTGAGGGAAGCGAAGGCGCTCTCAAAGACATCGCAGAAGCAAAAGTACTGGCGCGCAAAATTGGTTATCCTGTAATCGTCAAAGCAAGTGCTGGCGGTGGTGGCCGTGGTATGCGTGTTGTTGAGAGAGAAGAAGATTTAGAAAAATCTTATTTAGCGGCCGAAAGTGAATCTGCAAGCGCATTTGGTGATGGAACGCTCTATCTGGAAAAATACATAAAAAATCCACGTCACATTGAAGTACAAGTGATCGGTGACTCTCACGGAAATGCTATCCATATTGGCGAGAGAGATTGTTCTCTTCAGCGTCGCCATCAAAAACTTATAGAAGAGTCTCCTGCTAGAATTTTAGATGAAAAGACTAGAACTAAGCTCTTGGACATTGCTGTCAAAGCAACAAAATTTCTAAAGTATGAAAATGCTGGAACATTTGAATTTTTACTTGATGCGGATAAAAATTTCTACTTTATGGAAATGAATACACGACTTCAAGTAGAACATTGTGTGAGCGAGATGGTCAGTGGCGTCGATGTTATTGAATTAATGATAAAAGTAGCAGAAGGTGAAAAACTTCCGGAGCAGCATAGCATAAAGCTAAACGGACACTCCATTGAATGCAGAATCACCGCAGAAGATTCTATAAGATTTATCCCAAGTCCGGGAAAGATTACCAAATATGTAACCCCAGGTGGACGAAATGTTCGTATGGATTCTCACATGTATCAAGGGTATGTTGTTCCTTCTACTTATGATTCTATGATAGGTAAACTTGTTGTTTGGGGTGAAACTAGAGAGCGCGCGATAGCCAAGATGAAGAACTCTTTAAGCGAACTTCAAATTGAGGGGATAAAAACAGTCAGAGAGTTTCATCTAAAGATGATGGATAATCCAGACTTTATATCCAACAATTTCGATACAAATTATTTATCTAAATTTTAAAAAAGAAGTGGAGCCTTTTGACTCCACTTCTTAATCTCTCACAATCACATTGGCGATCTTAAAACTTTTATAGACGCTGATGCTTTTATCTTTTCAAAATAATTATTTATTATTTCTTGTTCTTTTTTATTAGATAAAAAACTAAAAATAGAATCTTTAACTTTTTCATATGGCAGTACACTGACGCCACTTTTTTCTTTCATATAGAACATTGTAGGGGTATTATGAATATTTAAAATTTGCGTAAATGCTCTATCATCAGTAGAATTTAATAGTGATTTTAATTTATTATCTAAAGTAGCACTAGAAATTATTTTTTCTTCTACCGTGACACCTTCTGGTCTTAACATTGGATTTTGTGTAATTGCTTTTAAATTCTCTTCACTTCCTACATACACAGAGACCGAAAAACTATCTGCGCTCTGGAACTGCGCCGGATTCTCTTTATAAAAAGTTTTTAATGCACTCTGTTCAATACTTCCTGGCTTGTCTGCAAATATCTCTCTGTACAATTTATCACGTTTTATTTTTGTTTTTACATCTGCCCTATAGTCATCAATATTTATATTTTTAGCTTTAAGTGCGTTTAAAAACTCATATTGGCTAAGATTGCTTTTTGTGGCCAAATTATCAATATACTGATCAACTTCGAAAGTATCTGCACTGATTCGAAACTTTTTAATCTGAGCATCTTCAAGCTTTTGTCTAATCAATATATCCAAAGCTTCTTTTTTTGAAATGTTATATTTTCCTGAATATTTATACACTTCATACAGTGTAATTGGCTGATCATTTATGATGACTGACACTCCTGTAATAATGCCTGAAATAGCAACCGAAGCACACAACGAGATGGTTAACGCAAGTCTAGGAACAAGTTTCACAATAATCCTTTGTTAAGTAAAAAATTTATATAATGGTTGTTTTAAGTCGTGATAATAACATTATTTATAAAAATTTAAATTTAAATTTTGGTCTATATTTTAATTAATTAAAGATTCTATCGATAAAGTAACCTCTATTTACATAGGTATTTCATAAGTTAGATGTATAATATTAGACGCAAATACAAGGAACCCAAGTATGACTGTCACTCGTTTTGCACCATCACCAACAGGATACCTTCACATAGGCGGTCTGCGGACTGCATTATATTGTTATCTTTGGGCAAGAAAAAAACATGGAAAGTTTCTTCTAAGAATTGAAGATACAGATTTAAAAAGAAACTCGAAAGATGCTGCTGATGCCATCGTAGAAGCCTTTAAATGGGTAGGACTCAGTCACGACGGGGAAATTACTTACCAATCCAATAGATTTGAACTCTACAAAAAATACGTACAACAGCTTTTAGACGAAGGTAAGGCGTATTACTGTTATATGAGTAGCGATGAGCGTGAAGAACTAAGAAATCGCCAGATGGCAAATAAAGAGCGTACAAAATACGACGGAAGATACAGAGACTTCCAAGGCACTCCTCCGGAAGGAATTTCACCAGTTGTACGCATAAAAGCTCCAATAGAGGGAGAAATTAGTTTTACTGATGGCGTCAAAGGTGAAGTGAAATTCAATGTGCAAGACGTTCTTGATGACTTTGTCATTGCAAGGGGAGATGGCACACCTTTATATAACTTTGTCGTAGCCATTGATGATGCACTTATGGGTATCACCGATGTCATACGCGGAGACGACCATCTCTCGAACACCCCAAAACAAATAGTCATTTATAAAGCTTTGGGTTTTGATGTTCCTACGTTTTACCATGTGCCCATGATTCTCAATCCGCAAGGCAAAAAACTCTCTAAACGAGATGGGGCAATGGACGTTATGGAATATAAAAAGATGGGATACTTACCAGAAGCCATTTTAAACTTTCTCATACGTCTTGGATGGAGTCATGGGGATCAAGAGATATTTTCCCTCGAAGAGATGATAGAACTATTTGATCCAAATGACATCAACAAATCAGCATCAGCATTTAATGATGAAAAACTTTTATGGCTAAACACGCACTATATAAAAACGCTACATGTAGATAGATTGGTAGAAGTATTAAAAGATTATGATTTAGATTTAAGTGATTATAAAAATAGAGAACAACTCATAAACTCTCTTCGAGATCGCGCAAAAAAAATGAATTCCCTTGCGGCAATGGCTCGCAGCATTATACACAGACCAACAATATATGACGAAAAATCCGTACAAAAATTTATAAATGGTGATGCCCTGGAAATTCTTGAGGCATTTAAGGACGAACTTAAAAGCAAGGGTAATCTTACCTCGGCAGAAGAGTTCGAACACGTAGCAAAAAACTTTTTAGAAAAAAAGGGATTAAAACTAAAAGATTTAGCCCAACCTATAAGAATTGCTATCGTAGGAAGTGCAGTGAGCCCATCGGTATTTGAAGTTTTAAGTATCGTAGGCTACGCGGAAGTGATAATCAGAATAAACAATCTAATACAAACAGGAGAAAACCATGTCTAAAAGTATCAAAGTAACAAAAGAAGAGTCATTAGAGTACCACATCGGTGGAAAAATAGGCATAGCTATCACAAAACCTTGTAATACTGCTAGAGATTTATCTATGGCGTATACACCAGGCGTTGCATACCCATGTCGTGATATAGTGGCAGATCCAGAACTTGCGTATAAGTACACCAACAAAGGTAACTTAGTGGCTGTCATCACAGATGGAACTGCCGTTCTTGGTCTTGGCGACATTGGCGCACTTGCAGGCAAACCTGTCATGGAAGGGAAATCTGTATTATTTAAAAAGTTTGCGAACATTGACTCTTTTGACATAGAATTAGATGAACATGACACGGATAAAATCATCGATATCTGTAGAGCCTTAGCGCCAACATTTGGTGGTATTAATCTAGAAGACATCAAAGCACCAAAATGTTTTGAGATTGAGACAAGATTACAGGCATTAGTCGATATTCCTGTGATGCACGATGATCAACATGGAACAGCGATGATCACATCTGCTGGACTCATTAACGCTCTTGAAATTAGCGGTAAAGACATAGCAAGTATGAAAATAGTGGTTTCTGGCGCAGGTGCTGCGGGCACAGCATGTGCTAAAATGTACAAACTATTAGGCGCTAAACATATTGTAATGGTTGATTCAAAAGGTGTTATTCAAAGCGAAAGAAAAGATTTAAATAAATACAAAGCAGAATTTGCACTAAAGACTACAGATAGAACTTTAGCGGATGCCATGAAGGGTTCTGATATGTTCTTGGGACTTTCAGCTCCTGGAATTCTTACACAAGACATGGTAGTAAGCATGAATCCAAACCCAATCATCTTTGCTCTTGCAAATCCAGTTCCGGAAATACTCCCTGAAGAGGTATTAGCGGTGAGAGACGATGTAATGATGGGAACAGGAAGAAGTGATTATCCTAACCAAGTAAACAATGTTTTAGGCTTTCCATTTATTTTTAGAGGGGCTCTTGATGTGAGAGCGACTAAAGTAACTGAGGGCATGAAAATGGCAGCGGCTCGTGCACTTGCGGCACTTGCAAAAGAAGATGTTCCAACTCATGTAAAAGATGCCTATGTGGGAGAGGATTTAAAATTTGGTCATGGCTACATCATTCCTAAGCCACTCGATAGAAGAGTTTTATCATGGGTCAGTACTGCTGTTGCGAAAGCAGCCATTGAAGACGGTGTTGCTAGAGTCGATGCTAGTTTTGATATTGATGCCTACCGATCCAAACTAGAGTGGAAAGTTGAAACAGAAAAAAACTAAAGGAGAAATATATATGAATCTTATGGTATTTGGTGCACCAGGGGCAGGAAAAGGTACTCAGGCAAAATTTTTGATAGAAAAATACGGTATCCCGCAAATCTCTACTGGCGATATACTTAGGGCTGCAATTGCAAATAAAACAGCCATGGGTATGGAAGCAAAAGAGTTTATGGACGCGGGAAAACTGGTACCTGATTCGACCATCATTGGAATAATGAAAGAAAGATTAGCCCAAGATGACTGCAAGGATGGATTTATCCTAGATGGAGTAACCAGAACTTTAGCCCAAGCCCAAGCACTTAAAGAATTAATGAATGCTATGGGCATCACTTTAGACAAAGTAATTTCACTCAATGTTCCAGATAGCTTAATCGTTGGAAGGATTACAGGCAGAAGAGTATGTCCAAAATGTGGAGCTTCTTTTCACTTAGAATTTAATCCGCCTAAAACAAAAGACATATGCGATTATTGTGGAGATGCACTGATCGTCAGAAAAGATGATAATGCTGAGACTGTTGTTAAGCGATTAGAAGAGTACCATACTCAAACGGTTCCTCTACTGGGCTTCTATGCAGATTTGGGCGTAATGATAGAGCTTGATGGTACAAAAGATGTTGCCGAGGTAACTAAAGACATGTTTGACGCATTGGAAAACAAATGAAAAACGTACATGTAATCAATCATCCTTTGATTGAACATAAACTTGCAATACTAAGAGATGAGAAAACAGAGCCTTTTCAATTTAGACTTTTAGTGGATGAAATCTCTTATCTCTTACTTTTTGAGGCAACAAGAGATTTACCGCTAAAGAATGTAAAAGTAAAAACTCCAGTTGCCATTGCAGACGCAAAAAAACTTGATAAAAAGCTTATGATTTGTCCAATACTGCGCGCTGCACTTGGAATGCTTGATGGAATTTTCAAGCTTATTCCAGACGCAAGTGTTGGTTTTTTAGGCTTTCAGCGAAATGAAAAAACTCTAGAAGCAGAGTTTTTCTACGCAAAACTACCAAAAGACCATAAAGAGAGAACCGCAATCATCATTGACCCAATGTTCGCAACCGGTGGAACAGCGATAGAAGCGGTGAACTTACTAAAGAGTAAAGGGATTAAAGATATTAGATTTTTAGCACTTGTTTCCGCCCCAGAAGGCTTAGAAAAGTTTGCGAGTGTTCATCCCGATGTTCATGTTTATACAGCATGCATAGATGAAAAATTAAATGAGCTTGGCTATATCGTTCCAGGTCTTGGCGACGCCGGGGATAGAGTTTTTAATACTTAAACCATAAAATAAAAGGGGATTTATTCCTCTTTTATTGACTCTATTTTCCCGCTATATCCGACATCTTTTACAGCGTCCAAAAGCTCTTTTTCACTCACTGTATCATCCATGTTCACTGTTGCCATTTTTGTATTTAATATCACTTTTGCATGGCTAACGCCTTCTATTTTTGTAAGACTCTTTTTGACAGCTGTTGTACAAAGCGGACACGTCATGCCCTCTATGCTTATCGTGGCAACTTTTGCAAAGCCAAGTGAGGCAAGTGTTAAAACTAGTAAAATATATTTCATCATTACTCCAATAAATAATTAACCCAATAAGGGTATGTGACTAAAATTATCACAACAATAGTTCCAATATTCAAAAGTTTTTTATAGTTTTTTGAAAGCCATGTTTCACAGACTAACTTCTCTTTTCTATGCCTAAAATAATCAATCCAAAGATAGCAGAGAACCGCTAGAGCAAAAAATGAAAAATAGTTAGTATAAGGCGCAAAAATTTGTAAAAACGATAAAGAACTCATGCTTACGCCAAACACTAAAAACAAAAAAGGAGCGAGGCAACATGTACTCGCAAGAAGCGCGGAAACCATAGAGCCTATGAATAAAGCCACAAATGATCTATCGCTTTTTTGTGGCGCTACTTCACAAACATAGCCTTTGATAAAAGCCAAAACGGTCATCTCTTTAGTCTTAGATTTTACACTAAAGTATATACCTTGATTTTTAGCAAATCTTTTTACATTTTCAATAGACGAGTAAGAATTTAACGCCACATCCAAGATGCCATCATCTGGCAAATTCTCGCACGCTTCCCTCACTAAAAGAACTGGCTTTGGGCAGTCTAAATTCTTACAATCTATTGATTCGCTCACTTGATTTCTTGTGATGTTATATGATAGGCAAATACTTTTGGAACATAATAATTTAACACTTCGCCATCGACTTCTCCATATGGATATCCTAGCATATTGATTGGAAATTGCTCTGGTTTCGGGCTGAGTACAAAATCTCTTCCCCAGTTAAATCCAACCCAATTCATTTCCCATGAGTGAAGGTATTTTTCTCTTAACTCTTTTACTTTTGGATCATTGTAATCTAATTTTTCAACTAATTCCAACTTTGTGATGTCCGCAGGGTCACAAGGAATCCAACCCGCACCAGGGATGTAGTATTCTGCTCTACAATGTTGCCATGTAGAAATATCGGCAAAGCCATTTTCATCTGATTTTCCAAGAGCTTTTGAAAAAGTAGACTTTCCTAGTCTGATCCCAAAAACTTCTCGAGAAGGAATACCAGCAGCACGAAGGACAGCCACAAATAGTGAACTTATATCAGTACATTTTCCACCAAAATAACCGCTCTCTACCATCTTGCCAGCATCGCCTATTCCACAACCAATAACAGATGGATCTCTAAATGTTGTTTCAGTGACCCAGTCATAAAGTGCCGATACCCTCTCAAATCTATCACTAAGATTTTTTGTCACTTTGTCTGCAACTTCTTTAATTTTTCCATCCGTTGGGATATGTGCTGTTGGCTCTAAAAACATTTTTACATCTTCTGGTAAAGGCAAGTTTTCTTTGCTTGCTTTTTTAATAACTTGTAAACTTACATCTCTGTAAGTAGTTTCTATTTCCATCTCTACATGTAAGGTTTTTTTAGTTTCACCTTTATTCCAGCTCGCGTATAGAGTTTTAGCATCATAGGCATTATCTGTATTGATATTGTAATCATCGTAGTTTCCGCTCACTTTAAAAAATCTTACCTTCTGGTAATCGCTGTTAAAAGGAAGTGGATTCCAAAGTTTTGCTGGAAAATTCTTTGCATCATTTTTAATGTCAAAATCATAAATGACTTTAAACTTTCTACTATTAGTGCTTGCAAATAGTTCATTTGGAAGTAGTGAAACAGCTCCTAAAGTTAGGGCGGAAGTTTTTAAAAATTCTCTTCTTTTCATAGGGATATCCTAGTAATTTAATTTTGCATTAAAAAATGAAGACATGAGAAAGGGTGACATGGAAGAAGCTTATGTACCGTTTATGTCAGCTCAAACCTTGAGCATGATGCAATTATAATGTTATATTATCCAAATAATATAAATATCTACTTAATATCTACGTATAACTTTTGCACAATCATAAAAACTATCAAGAAAAGAGCAGACACTAAAATGATACTAGCACCCGATGTTAAATCAAAACTATAAGAGAACCAAAGTCCAATAGTCGTAAAACACGAAGCTATTAGTCCAGAGAGTATCATCATGCTAGAGAGTGAAGACGAAAGATTTTGTGCAATATAAATAGGAATAGTCAGCAGTGCAATCACCAAGATGAGCCCTACAACTTTTATTGCAATGACGACCGCTAAAGCAGTCAATACAAGAATGAGCGTGTAAAAGAACTTCACATTGATACCACTGAGTGCTGCGTATTCGCTATCATAAGAGACGGCTAAGATATCTCGGTACCAAATTGTCATAACCGCAACAATGATTATAAATAAAGCTACCATAAAATATAAATCGCTCCTCTCCACGGCCAAAATAGAACCAAAAAGATAACTCATTAAATCCACATTATACCCAGGGGTCAAATCGACCAAGATGATTCCTATTGCCATCCCGACCGCCCAAATAAGCCCCGTAAATATATCTATTTTATCTTTTTGACGAAGTGTGACAAACGCCATAAAAAGTGCTGCGGCCACGGCAAAGAGTGTGGTCCCTAAAAAAATTGGAATGCCTGTAAAAATTGCAATGCCTATCCCGCCATACGCTGCATGTGCAATTCCTCCAGCTAAAAAAACCATTCTATTGACAACGATTAAAGAGCCAATGATTCCCGCTACAAAACTAACAATGATACCGGCTATCAAAGCATTTTGCATAAATTCATAAGAGAGTGCTTCTATCATGTGCGTTTTCCTAACATCTGTAAAAGTTCTACTTCACAAATATGATTACCGTTGATGGCAAACTCTTTCTTTATCGAATGTAAATCATGGAAAGAGAGTCTTGTGTTAATATGTGCCACTTTTGTTGCATACTCTAAAACAACGGATAAATCATGACTCACCACTATAATGGTCACCTTTTTATTGAGTTTTTTTAACAACTCATAGACTTGCTTTTGTCCATCCGCATCAATGCTAGAAGTCGGCTCATCAAGTACAAGAATCTTTGGATCCGAACAAAGTGCCCTTGCTATCATGACTCTTTGGCGCTGTCCTCCTGAAAGCTCACCTATCTTTTTGTTTTCAAACTCTTCCATGCCCACTTGTTTTAAAACAAATCTGGCATGTTCAACTTCCTCTTTTTTATATCCAAAAAGCTTCTGTTTATGAGAGTTGTGTCCCATCATAACAACCTCTATCACTTTAATCGGAAAATCAATGTTTATATTCGTATTTTGAGAAACATAGCCAATACGCGTTAAATTTTTATGAGCAGGCTGGTTAAAGATTGTAACAGAACCTTTTTGAACAGGATTGATACCTAGTATAAGCTTAACAAGTGTACTCTTTCCTCCGCCATTCGGACCGATAAAAACTAAAAAATCTTTCTCATTTACAGTAAGGTTGATATCTTGCAAAACCAACTCTTTTTCATAAGAAAAAGAGAGGTTGTGTATCTCTATGATTGGAGAAATTTTATTTGTTTGCAATTGACTTCGCCATAAATATGAGATTTTTTGCCCACTGTTCGCTTAACGGAGAGATCTTTATTACAGGAATATTCAGTTCTCTCGCAATCACTTGAGCACTCTTGTCAGAAAATTCTGGTTGTGTAAAAATTGCTTTTACATTTTCCCTTCTTGCCTCTTCTATCACTGTAATCATCTCTTTAGGTTTTGGTTTCTTGCCCTCAACTTCAACAGCTAACTGTACCAAATCATACTCGTGAGCAAAATATCCCCATGTAGGATGAAAAACCATAAATTTACTCTTTGGCTCTAGCTCTTTTAATGCATTTTTTATTTGCGCATCAGTCTCTTTAATCTCTTTTATGAATTCTTCCAAATTTGCTTTGTAAAACTGCTTGTTGGAAGGGTCTAGCGCTGATAATGCTTTGAAAATAGTATGCGCCATAATCACTACGTTGCTAGGAGACGTCCATGTGTGCGGATCAGGTGCATTATGGCCCTCATGAAGGTGCTCACCCATAGGTAATTTGGCAATTCCAGAACTAATATCTATAAATTTTAGATTAGAATTTTGTGATTTAAATCTATCCAACCAAACATCTTCAAACCCAACTCCAATACTAAAATAAATATCGGCTTTTGAAAGCGCTATCATTTGTGTAGATTTTGGTTCATAAGAATGTGGAGAAGTTCCGGGTTCGACCATGACAGTGACATCAACCAAATCTTTTGCAATCTTTTGTACAAATGTTTTTTCAGGAAGAATACTGACAACTACACCTGGTTTTGCAAAAACAAAAGAGTACAGTAGAGTAAATACTAAAAACATAATTTTTTTCACAGCTTGACCTTCTTTATTTTTCGTAGAACCCTTAAGTAAGTAATTGTACTTTCTTGGTACTTAAATGCAACTTAGTCGCATTAAGTCAGAGATTATAAAGATAAGAAATGATAGAATCCCTTTATGCAAATAAAAAATCTAAAAGTAACAACTGCCCGAAAAGAGCTCCTAGAATTACTCGACAATCAAAACAAACCCATATCTTTTGATGACATAAAAAATGAAATAACCATGGACAAGGCGACATTTTACAGAAATATTTCAAAATTTGAAGATGAATCAATGGTACATAGCTTTGAATCAAATGACAAAAAAAGATACTATGAAATTCAAAGAACTCCACATGCCCATTTTATCTGCAATAATTGCAATGCGATAAATTGCTTGCATAAGCCTATTTCTTTAAAGCTTGATGGCTGCTGCATAACAGATATGATTTTTAAGGGGCTGTGTAAACAGTGCAACACAACTCCTTAACTATTTCATCTTCATAACGTCAATTTTTAGCGATTAAAATAGTATTTTAAAGCTTTTTTTGATAGAATCGTGTACTTTTAAAAACACAAGGTGACATTATGGGCCAAACAATTACAGAAAAAATATTTAGTGACCATTTGGGACGTCCGGTATATGCTGGTGAAATTATAAAATCAAAAATTGATATGATTATAGGAAACGACATCACGACGCCTATCTCGATAAGAGCTTTTGAAGAAAGTGGCATAAAAGAATTAGTCAATCCTGATGGATTTTCTATCGTTATGGACCATTTTATTCCCGCCAAAGATATAGCAAGTGCAAATCAGGCAAAAATAAGCCGTGAATTTGCCTATAAACACAATTTAAAACATTTTTTTGATGAAAAAGACATGGGAATTGAGCATGCACTCTTACCTGAAAAAGGATTGGTTGTTCCAGGCGATATCATAATTGGCGCAGATTCTCATACATGTACACACGGTGCTTTTGGCTCTTTTGCAACAGGCATGGGCTCAACGGATATTTCATTTGCGATGATAACGGGTGGAAATTGGTTTAAAGTTCCAGAAGCAATTAAGGTAGTTTTTAGTGGAAAACCTGCTGAATGTATTTATGGCAAAGACCTTATCCTAGAAGTCGTTCGCCAAATAGGAGTAGATGGAGCACTGTACAAAACACTTGAATTTGCAGGTGATACGATTGCTCATATTGGAATGTCGGATAGATTTTCACTGTGCAACATGGCGATTGAAGCGGGTGCGAAAAATGGCATTATCGCAGTGGATGATATCACGAGAGAATTTTTCGAAGGCAAAGATACACCGAGAGAATCTAAAGAATTTTACTCAGATGACGATGCCACTTACGTGCGAACCATCCATATCGATGCCTCAAAACTTGAACCTGTTATTGCGTACCCTCACCTTCCATCCAATGGAAAACCTGTGAGTCAAGCCGTAGCAGATGACTTAGCGCTTGACCAAGTATTTATAGGAAGTTGCACCAACGGGCGAATAGAAGATTTGAGAATTGCGGCACATTACCTAAAGGGTAAAAAAGTGGCAAGAAAAACAAGACTTATCATCACTCCGGCCACTCAAAAAATCTCTCAACAAGCCAATAAAGAAGGCTTAGTCGATATCTTTATAGAAGCGGGAGCCGTTTTTTCAAACCCAACATGCGGCGCATGCCTAGGCGGATATATGGGAATTTTGGGAAAAGATGAGCGATGTCTCGCAACCACAAACAGAAACTTTATCGGACGCATGGGAGATAGAAGTAGTGAAATTTACTTAGCAAACTCTGCCGTAGCAGCCGCAAGTGCGGTCACTGGGAAGATAACAGACCCAAGAGAATTATAATGGCTCCTATCCCACTTGCTTGTGTCGTGGTAGCAGGAGGGAAAAGTTCACGCATGGGAAGCGATAAATCATTGCTTCCTTTTGGTGAATATCAAACTCTAACACAATATCAAATAGCGAGAAACACACCTTGGTTTGAAAGCTTACATGTAAGCTGCAAAACAAAAGACAAATTTGACTTTACCGCCTCTTTTATAGAAGATACAAAAGAGTTTGGTGAATACTCACCATTAATTGCTCTCTATAGCGTTTTAAAAGAATTTAAAACTCCTGTGTGCATACTGAGCGTCGATACTCCTTTTGTCACAAAAGAGGTGTATCAAAAACTTCATGAAGAGATAAAAAATAGCGATGTGGTGATTGCTCGTTCGCCTTATGGCTCACACCAACTGTGTGCGATTTATGCTCCAAAAATACTTCCTGTTTTAAAAGAGCAGATACAAATCAATAACCACAAGATAAAAGACATGCTGCGAAAAGTACACACACTCTATGTGGATTTTCCTAGCGATGAGCCCTTTACCAATCTAAATCATTATGAAGAATATGAAAAAGCTAAGGGTAAAATAGGATAGATGCGTTAACGAAGATACCATTCTATTCTCGAGTTTGCCGCTTAAACTTTTGCTGAAAGATGAGTCCTCCCAGGATAAAGAAGAGTGCGACGATGGTGGACGGCAATATCTCTTCTCCCACAAAAACAGAGATAAAGATAAGAGACAAGAATGGCGACAAGAAAATTAAATTTGATGTTTTTGATATGTTTTCGCTCAAGTTTACAGCCTTTAGCCAAAAGACAAACGTAATGCCCATCTCAAAAAGACCAATATAAATTGACCCTAGTGTTGCCTCCATATTAGGTAAATTTATACCACCAATAATCACAATATACAGGGACATCAAAACAACACCTATTAAAAAGTTTGAAAAAAGCCCCACAGTTGCTTCTACTTTTACTTTAGTATTAATGATCCAATACATAGACCATAAAACTGTGCTACAAAGCGCTAGACCAACACCATATAAGTCAGAAAAACTAAGGGCAAAAGGATGACCTTTTGTGGCGATAATGAGAACACCAAAATAACAGATAAATCCAGCTATCACGTCACCTCTGCTTAGTTTTTGTTTTAAAAATATCACTCCTAAATATGAGAACATGAGTGCCCACGTATAATTAATTGCTTGGGCTTCTTGAGCAGGAAGTAATTCATACGCTTTAAATAAAATCAGATAATAAATAAACGGGTTAATGAGACCCAGTGCTAAAACCAAAGGAAACTGTTTCTTTAAATGTAACACCACTTCAGCTATTTTTTTTTGATAAATTATCATTGCACCTAAGATGAATAGGGAGCAAAGTGATGAATAAAAAAGTAATTCAAAAGGAGTGACATACACGAGAGAAATTTTAAAAGCTGTTGCGACGGTTGACCAAAAAAATACTGCAATAAGGCCAAATTTATACGCTTCTTTTTGATTTTTCTCCAATATATCCTACTTTAATTAAATTTCGCTATTATACTCTAAAAATACAAGGAAATTAAAAATGATTAAACATATAGTATTTATCAAGTTAGAAGAAAATTCAGAGGAAAACAAACAGGCAATAAAAGACCGCCTTCTTTCTATGAAAGGACAAATAGATATTTTAAAAAACATAGAAGTTGGAATAAACTTTTGCAAAGAAGAGAGAGCCTATGATGTTGCTCTTATCACAGAGTTTAATACACTTGAGGACTTACAAGCGTATGCGATACATCCTTTGCATATCGAGGTCATAAAATTTATAAAATCACACAATGCCATCACAAAAATAGTCGATTACGAATACTAACCAATATCTTTTTAAACTGGGAAAGTGAAGAGATCATTGAGCCGACAACGATAAAAGAACATGCAGCCCAAATTGTCGGGCTTGGCTGGGAGAGGCCCAAGCCTACAAGAAGTAGTGTGGATAAAAGCGGAATGGCATAGGAGAGGGAGCCTATAAGCTGTATGTCTCCATTTTTAACTCCATAATCCCACACAAAAAATGCGCCGCCAACTGGGCCTAAACCTAAAAGAAGAACAGCAAAGAGTTGCATCATAGTTGGGATAACCGTTACTTCAAAAGCAAGGTGAAACACTAAAGCAAGTAGTGCAGTAACTCCACAAAACCCGCCAACAGCACTTGTTGGCACTCTTCCAAAATATCGTGAAAGCACGGAGTATGAAGCCCAAATAAGCGCACAAATCAAGGCATATAAATATCCATTGCTATATTTTTCTTCAAAAGTGAACCCTCCATCTTTGCCTATCAATAACATCACACCAAACAGCCCAAAAGAGACACCTACGACATGAAACCATCTCAGTTTTTCATTGGGTAAAAATGCACTAAATAACACAATCAAAAGCGGCCAGAGATAATTGATAAGATTGGCTTCAATGGCTGGGGCATTTTGTATCGCTAAAAAATAAAAAAAATGATAGCCAAACAAGCCGCCAACACCAATTATCCAAACTTTTAGTGGTAGTTTTAAGTGAACCAAGATGCCTTTTCCTTCTTTTTTCCAGACCACTAAACCTATCATAAATGCTATAAAAAATGACATAGAAGTAAGTTGAAAAGGTGGTATGTCTCCGGCTAGAACAGAAAAAGTTGCCAAAGTTGCAAAAAGTAAAATTGCCCCTATTCCTAAAATATTACCCTTAAGAACGTGTTGCATAAGTATCCTTAATCTGCTACAATTTGCATAAATTAGAGGATGCAAATTGAATAAAATATTTATAATTGTGATTGTATCATTTTTTAGCTCATTCTTGAACGCAAACGAAACTTCGGACGCAATACAGACAGCAAAAAAGTATGAAAAAGATGGGGATATAGAAAATGCTATGCAGTGGTATAAAAAAGCAGCTTTATTATCTATTGCAATAAAAAACGATGGAACATTTTTAAAGGATAGTGAAATTGTCAATAATGAAGTAAACGCAACAAGTAAAATTGTAAAATACGGTAAAAATGATATCGAAGGATATGATAACAACGTTACGGATTCCACTGTCAAACAAATACTTTATGCAGCATTTGACGCAGAACCATACAAAACAAATTATTTCCTTCCTTTTACATATGATGTCCAAGGGCATGCGGACAGGAGTCACAGTGAAGTAAAATTTCAACTAAGCTTTAAAAAAAATCTTGCAAAAAATTTACTTGGATTAAATGAGGAACTTTTTTTTGGCTATACACAAACCGCATGGTGGCAATTTTATTCTCCTTCAATTCCTTTTAGAGAAACAAACTATGAGCCAGAAATATTTATATTTTTCCCATACTACACTAGCAAAACTTCACTTAAAGCATTGCAAGTAGGTCTTTTACACCAATCTAATGGCAAAGATAGCATCGATTCAAGATCGTGGAATAGAATTTACCTAAGAGGAGCATTTCAGTATAAAGGTATTTTTATCAACCCTCGCGTTTGGTATAGACTTCCTGAAAAGAATAAAACAAGTATTACAGACAATAAGGGGGATGATAATCCAGACATATATGACTATATGGGTTATGGTGATTTAACAATAACGTATCCCTACAAAGGAAATGTTTTTTCATTACTACTGCGAAATAATTTAAAATTTACTAGCGAAAACCGTGGTGCAGTCCAGTTTGATTGGACCTTTCCAATAGCGGGAGTAAATGATGCTTTTGGATACTTACAAATTTTTAGCGGGTATGGTGAGAATTTAAGTGATTATGATAAGAGAACTGACAGAATTGGTTTAGGAATTGCTATCACTAGATAATAAAAAAAGGGGGAAGAAAGAGTAAACTCTTTGCTTCCCCCTTTTAGTATTAAATATTTAGACTAATATCTTGATTCTCTTTTTGGACGCTCTTCTCTTGGACGAGCTTCGTTAATTCTTAATGATCTTCCATCTATTTCTTTTTCATTGAGAGCTTCAATAGCTGCATTTGCTTCAGCATCATTTGGCATTTCAACAAAACCGAATCCTTTAGATCTACCTGTATCTCTATCACTTATAACTCTAGCACTTGCAACTTCACCAAATGTTGAAAACAGCTCTACTAGCTTGTCGTCGTCCGTACTGTAAGATATGTTACCCACGTAAATATTCATTTTATCTAACTCCTATAAATTTTAAAAAACCCGTTAAAGGTCTTTCGTCGTTAAGGATTATAACATAATAATTTTGAATTTTAATCTTTTTTATTTAAAAATGCTAAAATGTTCACTTTATATAATAATTTAGGATAAAAATGTTTGAACTAGCAACAGCCTTAGGGCTAAAAATTCTACCGCTTTACATCACAATAGCACTGGGGTATCTCTTTTCACGTTATCTAAGAGGAGAGCGTGAGGGAATAGCCTCTTTACTAATCTATCTTATTGGACCTGTGGTTATTTTTATGGCTTCATACAAGGTACATTTAAATTTAGCTGTCATAATGCTACCAATACTTCTTTTTATCCTCAATAGCGCCTTGTCTCTTGGGACATTAAGGGTAAGTAGAAATTTTTTCTCTGATAACACCAAAAATATCTTAGCCTTTTCAGCAGGAACTGGCAACACTGGATACTTTGGTATTCCTTTGGCAATTATGCTTTTAAGTGAAGATTTAGCAAATATTTATATTTTCACCGTTCTTGCGTCTTTGCTTTATGAAAGCACTGTTGGCTTTTTTGTCGTGGCGAAGGGCAACTACACCATAAATCAAAGCCTGATAAAAGTTGCTAAACTCCCTTCTATCTATGCACTGATTTTGGGATTGATTTTTAATGTCTCACACATTGAGCTAAATACAAGTCTTATTGGTTATCTCGATTATTTCAAAGGAGCCTATGCCATTTTAGGAATGATGATGATAGGCATGGGACTTAAGGGGTTGGCAAATGTGGGGATAGACAAAATGTTTATGATTTTTGCTTTTACCCTTAAATTTCTTATTTATCCACTCTGCGTTCTTGTCATTATTTGGATTGATACTTATTATTTCAATTTTTTCAATTCTGATATCTACAAAGTCATGTTTCTTTTTGCGATTCCTCCAATGGCAGGAAATACCGTGGCCGTGGCTTCACTTTTAAAAGTACACCCTCAAAAAGCGGCACTTGCAGTTGTGATTAGCACAGCAATTTCTATTTTCACCATTCCGATTATGATAGCCCTATTTTTAGATACTTTTTAAGTCTCGCTACCCCTTCGCTCATGTGTGAAATATCGCGAGTATAGGCAAATCTTAGATACTGTTCTGTTTTATTGTTACCAAAATCAATCCCTGGCGTGGACGCTACATGTAGAGTTTCTAAAAGCTCTTTGGCAAAGGCAAAACTATCATCAGTGTATTTTGAAACATTCGCCCAAAGGTAAAAAGCTCCTTCTGCTGCGGCATCTATCTCGAAAATCTGGGAAAGTTCCCCGTAAAGATAATCACGTCTTTTTTTAAACTCCTCTTTAACCTCAGCCAAATAGGGATAATCAAAGGCTTTTAGTGCACCGTATTGGCTTAAGGTTGGTGCGGAGATAAAAAAGTTTTGCGCCACAATCTCCGCTTCTCTCAACTTTTCTTTTGGCACAATAATCCATCCCAAACGATTTCCAGGCATACAGTAAAACTTTGAAAAACCATTGATGACATACACATTTTCACTGTACTCTAACGCCGTGTTTGCATCACTGCCATACGTCAACCCATGGTAAAGCTCATCAGAGATAAACGCAATACCTTTTGTGTCACAATACGCAATCAACTCTTTTAAATTCTCACTCGAATAAATATTTCCCGTCGGATTTGCAGGCGATGAAATCTGTAGGGCATCAAGTGTATGTTGCTCTAAATCTTTTACATGTAACTCATACTTATTTAAGTCATTTTGGAACAACGCATTTGCTTTCCTGTTTTTTTGTCAATGTTACAATAAAAATTTACTTTTTTGGTACAATATCCACAAATAAAAAGGCAAAGCATGGGTAAAAAAGTTTACAAGCTCAATGATATTGAAAAATACTTAAGTTATGTGCCTCCTTTTTTTATACTTATATTAGCAATCCTATCGATAGTAGCCTCTTATTTTATTATGGAATATAGAGAGAAAAGTCACATTAAACTTTTGGTACAGGAACAAAAATTTGTAAGCCAAAATCACTTAAATAATTATGTCAGCACTGTCAATCTACAAACAAAAAAACTTCTTAACGATGTTGAAAAAGAGTTAAAAAGGAGCGTGTATACACTTAAGGGGATATATACGGGTGTCTATCTTGATGACAATAAAACTCACACCAATAGACTAGCGTATTATATCAATGAAATCGAAAAAAATAACAATGTTAATTTTGTCATTTTTGATAAAAATTTACATGTTTTGCATGGTCTTCCTATTGTTGAAAATATTCAAGAACTTATATTTAGTCAAAAAGACAATAAAACCTTATTTGATATCACGCTTCTTTATATCCAATCGCAAGGAGCAGGATCATCCATGTCGTGGAAAAACGATTTAACTGAAACCATACAATTGAGCTACTTTGAAACTGGCCCTGACAATCAAATTTTTATAGGGGCCTTTTCGCGAGTTGATAGCTTAAAAAACTTAACTGTTCGTGCCTTTATCTCCTCGATCAAAGAAGATTTATACAAACCGAAAGATTTTTATTTTTGGTTATATGATAGTGGACAACAAAGAATTTATAATTTAAAGAACCAAAAACAGTGGAAGACTGCAGAGAACATAGAAGAAGAAAGTATTTCCAAAGATCTGAAAAAATACTTTCTTACCGTTGGGATTAGCCGAGATAAACAAGAAGATTATCAAAAGTTATCAAATGAAATAAAAAAGACGGAAGAAGAGTATAGAGATAAGAAGAATCTAAATTTTGCAATTATATTTTTTGTATCACTTGTCTTAATCACGGTTACAACCCTCTTTTCCGGTTTTATAAAACGTATATTTGCCTCCTTCAACAAACGATTTGAAAGTAAAAATAGACAAATAACTAGGCTAAAGGAACGTTATGAGTTAGCTGTTATCGCTTCTAATGATGGACTTTGGGACACAAACTTCAAAACAAACAAAACATTTTTCTCAAGGAAATGGCTGACTATGTTAGGGTACAAAATAGGTGATATAAAATCCTATGACGATTGGTTTAAACTCTTACATCCAGACGATCAAGCATTGATAAACATCGCCTTATGTGAACACACAAGCAATAAAAAGAGTGAGCATCTTATCTTAGAGTATAGAATAAAAACAAAAGAAGGACCTTACAAATGGATTTTAGGGCGGGGCAAAGTGTTTATGGACGAGAAAGGTACGCCTGAACGACTGTTGATGATGTCCATGGATATAGATGAAAAAAAAGAAGCCTCTAAAAAACTACAAACTCTCGTTAAACAAGAGGTAGCAAAAAACCAAGCAAAAGAGAGAATTTTAATTCAGCAAAACAAACTCGCTGCGATGGGTGAGATGATTGGAGCAATTGCGCACCAATGGAGACAGCCACTCAACAATATTTCTCTGATTATCCACTTTATCAGAGACAATGTAAAAAACAAAAAGTTTATAGATGAAATGTTAAATGATTATGTCGACCGTGCTAAAAAACAGATAACATACATGTCAGAAACCATAGATGATTTTCAAGATTTTTACAAACCTTCAAAAAATAAAGTGATATTTGATGTAAAAGAGGCAATATATGAAACGCTTTCCATCATGCAGACCCAAATTGACAAATATGAAATAGAAGTCAATGTCAAAGGAAATTCTCATCCTATAAACGGCTATGAAAATGAATTCAAACAAGCCATCTTAAATATATTAGCAAATGCCAAAGATGCTATTGCTTTAAAAAAGAAAAATAATCCTCTATTTAAAGGGCAAATCATTATATCACTAGAAGCCAATCATTCAATTACCATTTATAACAATGGAGGTATCGCTAGAGATGAAGTTATAGAGCGGATGTTTGAACCGTACTTTACAACAAAATTTGAAGATAAAGGAACAGGTATTGGTCTATATATGACAAAAACAATTATAGAGAACAATATGAATGGTAAAATTTATGCGCAAAATAGAGGGGATGGAATGATGTTTACGATAGAGGGAATAAAATGATTAGCACAAGAGTTCTTTTATGTGAAGATGAAACGGATGCAAGAGAAATACTAAGTTTTTATTTAAATACTATTTTTGAAGAGGTCACTGTTGCCAAAGACGGCAAAGAAGGACTCAACATTTATGAGGATAATTTAAAAAAAGGCAAGGAATTTGATTTAATTCTAACCGATATAAAAATGCCCAACATGGATGGTATGAGTATGCTTGAGAACATCTATACACTCAATCAAAATCAAAAATTTATCATCGTTTCTGCCTACAAAGATGAAGAAAAACTCTTAAAATCCATCAGTTTAAAAGTACTGGGTTATTTTGTAAAGCCATTGAATGTTGACAATGTCATGGAAATGCTCAGACAAGCAAAAGAAGAAGTTTTAAAAGAAAAAGAAGCGGTCATCCAAACAATTAAAATCAATTCTTTCTTTTCGTACAATAAAAATGAAAAACTTTTATACGAAAAAGACAAAATCGTAAAGCTCTCAAAAAAAGAAACAGAGGCACTTGATATTCTGGTTAAGAACAGAGGGAAAATCGTTGAAATCAACACCTTTAAGAAGGAAATTTGGGGAGTATCCGAGACTTTAGACTCAACTTTTAGAACCATGATGAAAAGATTAAAAGACAAGTTAAATGGTAAAGATTTCATAGAGTCTAGAAAAGGGCAAGGATACATAATCGAGTAGAAAGGTTACATTTCCAAAAAAAATAAAAAAAATTACTGCTTTTTTGAAACTATTTTGAAATTTTAAGTTATGATTATTTTAACTTAAATTTAAAGGAGAGTGTAACGATGCGGTTAGGAACCATCAAAGTTAGTCAGGAAGAAGTAGCGGCTGTAATAACGAAGAAGGGCGTATATCCCATTTCCTTAATCAATGAAACTCTGCAGACAAAGTGGCCCACATCTGTTTTTGATTTAATTCAACAAGGACAGCTCGATGAGATGCAAGCCTGGTTCGATAGTACGGGAGAAAAGGAGCTTGAAGCGCTCCCAGCTCTTTCCTTAAAAAATGTCGATTATGGTCCCTTATATCGCCATCCTCGTAAAATATGGGGGATTGGCCTAAACTATAAAGAACATGCAGCTGATTTAAGTGAAGTTGCCCCCAATACGGAACCAGCAAGCTTCATGAAACCAGATACGACGATCATTGGTCCAAATGATACGATTGAAATTCCGATTCAGTCCAACCGGACAACCGCAGAAGCAGAATTAGGGATTATTATTGGCAAGGAATGCAAGAATGTTGAAGAAGCAGATGCACAGGATGTTATTGCGGGGTACACCACAATCATTGATATGACGGCAGAAGATATTTTGCAAAAGAATCCACGGTATTTAACGCGAGCAAAAAGTTTTGATACGTTCTTTAGCTTTGGGCCGCAGCTTGTTACTAAGGATGAAGTTAAAGACGTCTTAGCCTTGAATGTTGCTACTGTTATTAATGGAAAATTGCATCGGGAAAATATCGTCGCAAATATGACCTTTCAACCATGGAACTTAGTTTCCTTTCACTCTAAGGTCATGACCTTGTTACCCGGAGATATTATATCTACTGGTACTCCTGGAGCAGTCGTGATTCGAGATGGAGATGTGATTGCCTGCCATATTAAGGGTTTCGAGAAGCTTGAGAATAACGTGATTGATTTAAAAAATAACAAGTAAAAGGTGGCAAAGAATATGGATATGAAATTAAAGGGAAAGACTGTTATTGTAACTGCGGGTAGTAAGGGCTTAGGAAAAGCAACGGCTCTTGAGTTCGCAAGAGAAGGTGCTAATGTTATGGTATCGAGTCGAAATGAAAAGTCGCTCCAAGAGACTGTGCAAGAAATAATAAAGGCAAGTGGTAATCCAAATGTTGATTATGTCACATGTGATATCACTGATTATTCGTCTATTAAAAACTTAGTAGAGGTCACGGTTTCTAAGTATAATTCAGTGGATGTATTGGTCAATAACTCAGGCGGACCGCCTGCTGGAAGTTTTGATAGCTTAAATGATGAGCAATGGCAAAAAGCCTTTGAATTAAATTTACTTAGTTATACACGATTAATTCGCGAGGTATTGCCAAGCATGAGAAAAAGTGGGGGCGGGCATATTGTTAATTTCACTTCCTCTTCTATCAAGCAGACTTTGGACAACTTAATCCTCTCCAATACCTTTCGTGTGGGTGTTGTGGGAATGGCAAAAAGCTTATCCCAGGAATTATCAAAGGATAATATATTAATTAATACAGTGGGACCAGGTCGGATTGACACAGACCGCGTTGCGCAGCTCGATCAAATGCGGGCAAAAAAACTAGGAATAACCCCTGAAGAACTGCGCGAATCAACAGAAAAGTCAATTCCAATGGGACGCTACGGTAAGCCTGAAGAATTAGCAAAGTTGGTCGTCTTCCTATGTTCGGGGGCAAACACATACATAACTGGACAAGCCTTGCTTGTAGAGGGCGGGCTTGTAAAGGCCTTGTAATTTTACAGAGAAAAGCAGCCTTTATGGCTTGCTTTTTCTCTTGCCTCATTAAAATAATCCCGAATAAGCTCTTTAAGATAGAGTTTAGAAAAGGCCAAGGTTACATAATCGTGTAGATAGGTTACACTTTCCAAAAAAAATAAAAAAAACTACTGCTTTTTTGAAACTATTTTGAAATTTTAGGCTATGATGACCTTAACTTAAATTTAAAGGAGTCTTCACATGGTTAAGAAAACATTAATCAAAAATCTTTTAGTTACTTCAGCTCTTTCGCTTTCACTTGTAAGCGGATTATCTGCGGCAGATGAACAAAAATATATTATAGCAACAGCTAGTACTGGTGGTACCTATTACCCAGTTGGCGTTGGAATTGCTACCATTGCCAGCATTAAGCTAGCTAAAAAATATAATATTACATTTTCAGCAATGACGAGTGCCGGAAGTAATGAAAACATAGACATGATGGAGAAAGGTGAAGTAAAGTTTGCTATTCTACAAGGTCTTTTCGGTTCTATGGCATGGCAAGGAACAGGTGCCTATGAGGGAAAACCTAAAAAGAACCTTAGATCAGTTTCGATGTTATGGCAAAATGTTGAACATTTTACAGTTTACAAAAAGTACGCAAAAACTGGCAATATTATGGACATGAAAAACCTTTATGGGGAAGGATTCTCAATAGGAGCTAGAAATTCAGGAACTAGGGTTTCCAATGAAACTATGCTAAGCTCACTTGGAATCGATTACAATAAAATGGACATACGTTATCTAGCATATGTTCCAAGTTCAAATGCTTTACAAGATGGAAAAATTCAAGGTTTTGGTATACCAGGAGGATCTCCAGTAGGTGCTGTGACCAATGCTTTTGCTACAATCGGTGCAAAAAATATTAAAGTTTTAGATTTTAATGCAGACGATCTCAAAAAGATTTCAGACAATTATCCTGTATGGACTCCTTTTACAGTCAAAGCGGGAACATATCCAGGACAAGAAACAGATATACATACAATCGCTCAGCCAAATCTTTTAGTGGTTACCGAGGATACCCCAGAAGAGACAGTCTATCTTTTAACAAAAACTATTTACGAAAATTTGCCTTTTTTACAATCAGTACATAAAGCAACTTTAGCAATGAGTCTTCAAAAAGCAATAGATGGCCTTCCTATGCCACTTCACCCAGGTGCAGCTAGGTATTATAAAGAAATGGGAATAAAAATTCCTGCAAGATTAATAGCAAACTAACTTCAAGAATATGGCGGAAATCCGCCATATTCCAACTTTCACACAAGGTACCACTATGAAAAAAGAATCTTTAAATAAGTTTATATTTATTTATGCAATTGCAATAGCACTCTTCCATTTTTATGTCAATATTTGGGGTGGAATTAGTAATTTATGGTTTAATGCTGCCCATTTTTCCCTGTTAGCATCACTCGGCTTTTTAACATACAGATCCTCTGAACATTCATCTAAAGATATTATTCCATTATTTGACATTTTCCTAGCCACTCTATCAGTCAGTGTCGTAGTATATATGATGTTTTTCGAGGAGAGTTTATACGCTGTAGCCCATAGCAATATGCGTCCATTTGACTTTATTTACTCTTCGCTAACAATCATACTTGCCATTGAAATACTCAGAAGAACAACAGGCTATATAATACCGGGCATGATGGTGATAGCTATTGGGTATATTCTTTATTTTGGTAAACTTTTAACTGGAGTTTTTGCCTTTGGCGGCATGAGCGTAGAAAGATTTTTATACAGAATGTACTATACAGGAGAAGGTCTTTTTGGTCCAATCGCCACCATTTCAACTACCTATGTATTTATGTTTATTTTATTTGCTGCATTTTTGATGAAAAGTGGTGCGGGAGATTTTATAGTAGATCTTGCCTCTGTTGCAACCTCTAGATTTAAAGGTGGTACGGGACACGTTGCACTTTTTAGTTCAGCACTCATGGGGACTATCTCAGGAAGTGCTGTTGCCAATGTCGTTTCTACGGGTTCTATCACCATTCCAATGATGAAAAAAGCTGGTTTCAAACCTTTGTTTGCAGCATCAGTTGAAACCACTGCAAGTACTGGTGGTCAAATAATGCCTCCTATTATGGGAGCTGGTGCATTTATTATGGCCCAAATGACTCAAATTGCATTTACAACAATTATTGTACTTTCAATTTTACCGGCTTTGCTCTATTTTATTTCAATCTCTTTTTATATCCATATACACGCTAAAATGCATAACATCACTTCAGAAAAATCAGATCAAAAAGCTTGGCCTATTATACGAGAAGGGTTTCACTTTTTAATTCCACTGACTGTGCTGATTGGCCTCTTGATCTACGGGTTTACTCCAACGTATGCAGCTGGAATATCTATTATGACAATCATTGCGGCATCGTATCTCACCAAAACAAAAAGAATGAATTTTATGCTGGTATTAGAAGCTTTAGCAGATGGTTCTAAAAACATGGTGGTAACGGGAACTTTATTGGTTAGCATTGGTATCATTGTGGGTGTTATCAACATATCTGGCATTGGTATCACTTTTTCTCAGCTAATAATGGAATGGTCAAATAATAGCTTATTTATGGGTCTTTTCCTTGTTTCAATTGCGGCAATAGTCTTAGGGATGGGACTTCCGACAACAGCTGCTTATGTTGTTTTGGTAGTTCTCTCAGCTCCTGCGCTAGTTGGCCTAATGTTGGATCCTACAACTGCTGCACTTGTTAGTGCTGGTATACAGGTACCAGAGGCCACTATGTATCTACTTTCTGCACATTTGATAGTGTTTTGGCTTGCACAAGTTTCAAACTTAACACCGCCAGTTTGTCTAGCGGCTTTCGCTGGGGCTGCAATTGCCGGGACACCTCCTATGAAGACTGGGTTTAGTGCTTTATCGATAGGAAAGGCTTTTTATATCATGCCTGTTCTTTTCGCTTTTAGCCCACTTATCATAGGGTCTTGGCCTGAGCGATTTGAAGTTTTCTTTTTTGCAATACCTGCATTTTTAGGAATTGCTGCAGTATCTGCAGGGTTTTGGGATATGAAAATGAATATTTTAGAGATGGTTTTATTTTCACTTGCAACTCTCCTTCTTATCTTTCAAGATCAGATTTTTGATTTAACAAGTTATTTTGATGTAGTGCAAGACACACATATAATTGGCTTAGTTCTGCTTGTTTTTGTTATGTTCTTACACAAACGAAGATACAAAAAAACACTCACTCTTGCTGTCGCAAATTAAAGGAATTTATAGTGAAAAAAATGCTAGAAAACTTAGAAAAAAATGGCTTTAACGTTATCTGTGTGGAAACTAAAGAGGAAGCGTTAAAAATAGCAAAAGAATTTGTCAAAGATGGACAAAAGATAGGGTTAGGAGGTTCGACGACAGTAGCTCAAGTAGGTCTTTTGGACTTTTTAATTAACCATAAAAACATCACCTTATGCAATCAATACGAGCTGGGAATCAGCATTGAAGAGAACACACGAAGAAGACGCGAAGGAATGCTGAGTGATCTTTTTATCTCAGGATGTAACGCTATTACAAAAAATGGCGAGCTAGTCAATGCTGATGGAAGCGGCAACCGTGTTGCTGCTCAGATATTTGGACCAAAAAAAGTATTAATGCTTGTGGGGAAAAATAAAATAGTAGAATCTTTAGAAGATGGATTTAAACGTATTATGGAAGTAGCGGCTGTAAAAAATATAGAACGTATGAATAACAAATCGATAGAAATGGGCAGAGAACCTAGACACAATATTGACAATATAGGTAATAAATTTGCTTATATCAACGGTGATGAGCCTGGTAGAACCACAATAATTCTTATCAATGAAGATTTGGGGTATTAAAAATGTATGATTATCTTATAGTCGGTGGTGGAATAATAGGTTTAAATATTGCTAAAACGCTCAAAGAAAAAGAGCCCACATGTAAGGTTGTTGTGATTGATAAAGAACCTTCTTTAGCTCTCCACAGTAGTGGAAGAAATTCTGGAGTCCTGCATGCAGGGTTTTATTATAGTGCTGATTCCCTCAAAGCAAAATTCACTAAAGATGGGAACAAGGCGTTACACGAATTTTGTGAAAAAAGAAATCTGCATATCAATAAATGTGCGAAAGTAGTTATAGCAACCAATGAGGAAGAGTTACAAGGCTTGGAAGAGTTAAAGAAGCGTGGAGATAAAAATGGCGTTGAACTCTCTTGGTTAAGCGAAGATGAATTAGAGCAAAAATACCCAAATATACAAACTCTCAAGAAAGCCCTCTTTTCTCCTACCACTTCTACTATTGATCCCAAAGAAGTGACGCTGGAATTTGCAAAAGTGATCGAAGAAATGGGTGTGACCATTCTCACAAATACCGCTTACAAAAAAAGAATTAGCGATACAGAAATTTTGACCTCACAGGGAAATATTAAGTGTAAAAAAGTTATCAATTGCGCTGGATTATATGCTGATAAAATCGCGCAAGAGTATGGTTTTGCAAAAAACTATGTCATCATTCCATTTAAGGGGATTTACCTAAAAGATAAAGATAATCTCAGTAATCTTAAGACAAATGTCTATCCTGTTCCAAATCTTGCTAATCCATTTTTAGGAGTCCACTATACACTAGCCGTTTCCAATGAAGCTAAAATTGGACCTACCGCAATTCCAGCATTTTGGAGAGAAAATTATAAAGGATTTGATAATTTCAAACTTGATGAAATGATTCAAATACTCTATTACGAAGCAAAACTTTTTATCACAAATGCCTTTGGATTTAGAAAACTTGCCTTTACTGAAGTGAGAAAATATATCAAATCACACTTGATAGGATTAGCAAAAGTTCTAACCAAAAATATGAATCATGACGGATACACTGCTTGGAGCACTCCGGGAATCAGAGCCCAACTCTTAGATACAAAAACTTTAGAGCTTGTACAAGATTTTGTTGTACAAGGCGATGAAAAAAGTATACATGTACTCAATGCTGTGAGTCCAGCATTTACCTCGTCAATTCCTTTTTCTAAATGGGTTGTTGAGAACTATATACTAAACAAATAAGTTATAGAGAGGTTGGCACAGACCAGCCTCCTTTTTCTACCCAACACCCCCCCCCACTTTAAATAAAATAAAAGTTAAGTGTGTAGTTTTTGCACACTTGTTCATAAATGAGCATATTTTTTACAATAATCCTTCTATTTCTCTTTTTTTATGTTACCATTATCGTACAAATGTGCGCAGATTAACAATTAAAGGGTCAAATACTAAATGAGTCAATCAATTCCTTACATGCAAATTCGTGGTGGCAGTTCTAAAGGGGTATACTTTAAAAAAGAAGATTTACCTACGGAGTCTCGCAATCGTGATGAAATTATTTTAGATATTGTTGGAAGAGATGCCCGCCAGATAGATGGTCTTGGCGGAGCTAATCCATTAACTAGCAAAGTTGCGGTTATTAGCGTCTCTACAAATCCTGATGCTGACATTGATTTTTTGTTTGTTCAAGTTGTTGTGGGTGAAAACAGAATAGATATATCACCAAATTGCGGCAATATTTTAGCAGGAGTTGGTGCCTTTGCTCTTGAATCCAAAATGATCAATATAGCAAGTGATGTGACGAAGATAAAAGTAAATATGCTTAATAGTAATAAAATTTGTGAACTTATTTTACAAACTCCAAATGGTGAGCTTACCTATAGTGGCAATGCCAAAATAGATGGAGTGCCTGGAACATCGGCCCCAATAATATGCAATTATATGGATCTTGCAGGCTCAATATGCGGCTCTTTATTCCCGACAAAAAATAAGTCTGACGTCATAAACACAATCAATGTAACCTGTATTGATAATGGCATGCCCGTGGTATTATTGAAAGCTGGCGATTTTGGTAAAAGTGGTTATGAATCTTGTGATGCATTAAATAGTGACACAGCATTTAAAGAAAAGTTAGAAGCTATTAGATTAAAAGCTGGCGATCTTATGGGACTTGGGAATGTAAAAGATAAAGTTATTCCTAAAATGACATTAATATCTGCGCCAAAAGACGGTGGAGACATCTGCACAAGAACTTTTATCCCTCACAATTGCCACTCTTCTATCGGGGTATTAGGAGCAGTATCTGTGGCGAGTGCATGTCTTTTTGATGAGGCAATCACAAAAGAGTATATCAATCTCAGTAACGATGAAATACAACATATTTCAGTAGAACATCCAAGCGGAGAATTTTCCGTTAGTTTAGAGTGTGCACATGAAAACGGTGCGCTACTCATCAAAAAAGCTGGGCTATTAAGAACTGCGCGACTACTTAGTAAGGGTGAAGCTTATTTGCATGATGAAATAATAAATTTAAAAGAAAAAGGAGATAATTTGAAGAAAAAAAGCTGTATGGCTCCCGATAAAAATACAAAAACTCCAACTTACATAGCGCCTAAAAATGCGTGTGATGCACATTGTCATATTTTTGGACCACATGCACTATTTCCATACTCAGACAAAGCAACTTACTGGCCACCAGATGCACCTGAGGCAGATTTGAGAAAGATGCATGACACACTTGGAATACAAAGGGCTGTGTTAGTTCAAGCTAGCTGTCATGGAACAGATAACACCGCAATGGTTGATGCCATCAAAAAGAGCAATGGAAGATACAAGGGGGTATGCATTGCCGATGATACTTTTACCGATGCAGATTTCAAATATCTTGATGACAACGGCGTAAAGGGTGTAAGATTTAATTTTGTGGCACACCTAGGAGGCGCTCCAGATTTAGAAGTAATGGAAAAAGTTATTAATAAAGTAATCCCTTTGGGTTGGCATTTAGTGATCCATGTAAATGCCGAAGATATTATAAAATATGCTGACTTCTTTGCAAAATTTGATTTACCAATAGTAGTAGATCATATGGGAAGAGTTCCGACATCAAAAGGCGTTGCGCAAGAAGCTTACCAAATATTATTAGATTTTATGAAAAAAGATAATTGGTGGGTCAAAATTTGTGGGTCTGAGCGTATTTCTGCCGCAGGGGCACCTTTTTACGATGCTATTCCTTATGCACAAGGCTTAGTGGCAGTCGCACCTGAGCGAATTCTTTGGGGTACTGATTATCCACACCCAAACATCAAAGAGCATATGCCAAATGATGCTGATTTGTTGGATTTAATCCCACTTATCACTTCTGACCCACTGTTGCAAAAGAAAATACTTGTTGATAATCCAGCAAGACTCTATGGATTTGAGGATTAAACTATGTTAAGAGAATCAATATTAGGCGTTGCTGTTAAAAATATAGAAAGAGCGCCGCAAGAACAGATAGATAAATTAGAAAAACTTGGTAGTGCTACGGTTCACGAAGCACAAAAAAGAGTGGGACAATTAAAACCAACTTTAAAGCCAGTTTTCCAAGGTGCGAGAATTGCAGGAAGCGCAATCACTGTTTTACTCCAGCCAGGCGATAACTGGATGCTACATGTAGCTATGGAATTAGCAAAACCGGGTGATGTTGTTATTGCCTCTTGCACAACAGATAATGATGATGGTTTCTTTGGAGATTTATTGGCTACTTCTGCTATTGCTCAAGGAGTTAAAGGCTTAATCATTGAGGGCGGAGTGAGAGATACGAGAGATTTAAAAGAAATGAATTTTCCTGTTTGGTCTAAAGCAATTAGTATTCGAGGAACCGTTAAAAATACCTTAGGCTCAGTTAATATCCCAATCCTTTGCGGTGGGCAACTTATCCATCCTGGTGATGTTGTCATTGCTGATGATGATGGGATCTGTATCGTTCCAAGAGAAAATGCACAAACTGTAGCAGACGCTGGAGTTAAAAGAGAAAATTATGAAGCCGAGAAAAGAGCCGAGTTTGAAAAAGGTGTTCTTGGTCTGGATTTATACAAAATGCGACCAGGACTTGAAGCCGCAGGGTTTAAATATTATGAGACTATAAATAAGTTAAGAGAGGGATTATAAAATGATTATTGATTGTCACGGTCACTACACTACCGCACCTCATGAACTCGGTGATTATAGAGAACAGCAAAAAGCAGAACTAGCAATTGATCCACTGATAGAGCATCTCAAAGGTGTTATCAACATCAGCGATGAACAATTAAGAGAGAGTATTGACAACAATCAATTACGTCTACAAAGAGAAAGAGGAACGGACTTAACAATTTTCTCACCCCGCGCTTCTTGGATGGGGCATCATATCGGTAACCTATCGACTAGTAAAAATTGGAGTGAACATTGTAATGATTTAATTGCAAGAATTGTAAATCTTTATCCAAAAAACTTTGTGGGGGCAGCACAACTTCCTCAGTCTCCTGGATTTGAAATTGAGGCGAGTGTCGTAGAATTAGAGCGATGTGTTAATGAACTTGGTTTTGTTGGATGTAATTTAAATCCAGATCCATCCGGTGGATTTTGGAATGATGCACCCCCTTTAGATGATAAATATTGGTACCCATTATATGAGAAAATGGTTGAACTCAATGTTCCTGCGATGGTACATGTAAGCGCTTCATGCAACTGTGTATTTCACTCCACAAGTTCACACTACCTTGGTGCTGATACCACTGCTTTTACGCAACTGATGATGAGTAAAACTTTGTTTAAAGATTTTCCAGAGCTTAAGATGATTATTCCCCACGGTGGTGGTGCTGTGCCTTATCATTGGGGAAGATTTAGAGGGTTTACCGATATGTTAGGTCTGGATAATTTAAACAGCATTATTGAAAATAATATCTATTTTGATACCTGTGTGTATCATCAAGAAGGTATCAATTTACTCGTAGATGTTGTACCGACTGAAAATATTTTGTTTGCATCGGAAATGATTGGCGCTGTTCGTGGTATTGATCCGCAAACCGGACATTATTTTGATGATACCAAAAGATATATTGTTGATGCAAAAATCAGTGATAAAAAGAAAAAAATGATTTTTGAAGACAATATCCGAAATGTGTTCCCAAGAATCAACGCGCATATAGAAAAACACTGCCAAGAGGAGAAATAAATGAAAGATTATGAAGATATCTCTGGGACTTATGTGTTTGAAACAATGCCGTCTCAAACATGTGATACTTTAAATAAATCTGCTGAAATACTCAATCTTATAAAAAGACCTTTTAATAAAATTTTGGAGGTATTCCATGTCTTCTGATAGTAGATTTACAAAGCAATCTCTACCTTACAAAATGGCTGCTGTTTTAGCAATCACCATGTGCATAGCCTGTATTTTATGGAATATTGAAGCACCTACTCGACTAGGTTTTGCTGTTTTGACTGAGCAGTATATGTCCTTTCAATTGGGATTATCCATTACAATCGCCTTCATTTTATTCGATAAAAATGGAACTATTAAATCTAGGCTCAATGTGCCAGATTTAATTCTTGCAACTGTTGGTTTTGTTGTATTAATGTACGCCGCACTAGATTTTTCAGACTTATTGAGAAACCAATCGTATCGCCCCCCTGCTATCACAGTTATTGGCACGGTTGTTGTAGTATTGGTCATGGAAGGCATTCGTAGAATAGTTGGCAAAGCGCTGTTCATTATCGTTTCGTTCTTTCTAATCTATGCTTTATTCGCTGATAAAGTGCCGGGTGCATTGATAGGAAAAGCCCTCTCACCGGTACGCTTGGTTCAATATGCTGGTTTTGATCCTAGCGCCGTATTCTCCTCTCCACTTGCAGTAGGGACAACGATTGTTCTTCTATTTGTCTTATTTGGTGGGCTGCTTTTTGCAGCAGGAGGGGGAGCTTTTTTTACGGATCTTGCTATGGCGGCCACAGGGCGGTCTCGCGGAGGAAGTGCAAAAATTTCAATTGTTGCATCCGCACTTTTTGGTTCAATTTCAGGGAGTGCTGTCTCTAATGTTGTGACAACTGGCGTTGTAACAATCCCTCTGATGCAAAAGGGTGGATTTTCAAAAACTGATGCAGGCGCTATTGAAGCAATTGCTTCAACAGGGGGACAGTTGACTCCACCAATCATGGGAGCTGCAGCCTTCCTTATGGCAGAGTATCTGAATGTTTCCTATATGGCTGTAGCTGCTGCTGCAATCCTTCCGGCCATATTTTACTATTTTAGTGTCTTCCTTCAAGTAGACCTTATTGCCGCACGTGATAATATTACTATGGTCAAAGGAGATACTCTTAATACACGAGAAGTGTTAAAGAAAGGCTGGCACTTTGTTATACCATTTGTTGTCCTTCTAGTAGCACTATTCTGGCTAGATTACAATCCACAGGAATCAGCTTTACTTGCCTCACTTGTTATTATATTGGTTGGTTACTTACGTGGCTACTGTGGAAACTATTTATCGATTAAAAAACTAACTGATGTCTTTATTCAAACTGGCATTTCTATGGTTAATTTAATTTTAATTCTTGCTGCAGCTGGTTTTATTATAGGGATTCTTAACATTACTGGTCTTGGTTTTGCACTTACCCTTATGCTTGTCAACGTAGTTGGCGACCACTTAATACTCCTCTTGCTAACGTCTGCGTTAATTTGTATATTTCTAGGCATGGGTATGCCCACATCAGGGGTCTATGTCTTGTTGGCAACATTAGTCGCCCCATCATTGGTTGAGTCTGGAATTAACCCTATGGCAGCACACATGTTCATCCTTTATTTTGGAATGATGTCGATGCTTACTCCGCCAGTTGCAATTGCAGCTTTTGCAGCGGCTACAATTGCGAAATCAGATGCTATTTCAACTGGATGGGCCTCAATGCGGATTGGATGGGCCGCCTATGTAATTCCATTAATCTTCATAACTACTCCAACGATTTTACTAGATGGTAGCGCGCTACAAATTTTTATAGATATTATAAAAACAACAATTGGGCTTGCTTCAATCTGCATAGGAATTGTTGGATACCTTGAATCTCACTTAAAATATAAATTAAGAATATTATTTATTACTCTAGGGGCTGGATGTTTCCCAATTGGTATGATTACAAATAACTATTGGACAAATGTAAATACTCTATTTTGCATTATATCGTTAACTTTGGCTGTCTTCTTAATCAAGACCGGACGAAAAACTAAAAACAACAGGAGAAAATAAAATGAAAACGAAATTACTAAGTACCAATATAATAGGCGCTTTATTGTTAGCCACAGTTGCACATGCTCAAGTTATTACAATTGCCTCAGGCTCAAACGGCAGTCTTGGTTTTAATACTGGTCAAGCTGTAGCAAAAATAGCCAACCAACAAGCCAATATTGCCGCACGAACTCAGCCGTTGACGGGTTATTTACCACTCATCAACAATGGTGAAATAGACTTTGGGTTTTCTAATGCTGTAGAAGCTGAATTTGCACTAAAAGGTACTGGAAATTACAAAGGTCACGTTAATCCGAACCTACGTATTGTTGGTACAATGTTTCCACTCGTGACAGGTTTAGCAGTACCCGCAGATACTGGTATCAAAACTATTACTGACTTAAAAGCAAAAGCAAGTTCACTTCGCATTGCTTCAGAATATACAGCTTCTACTATTATCCCATATTACATCGAAGGTGCTCTAGCTAATGGAAACCTGACTTATGATGATTTCAATAAAGTACCAGTCTCAAACTTTGTCAAAGGCATGCAGGCTCTCGGAGATGGTCTAGTAGATGTGGCACTAATTAGCCTTAACGCAGGTGCTGGAAAAAAGGTAAATGTACAACTACGTGGACGTGGAGGTATACAATATGTATCACTTGATAATTCCAAGGAGGGCATTGCAGCTTTCAAGAAATTTTTACCCGCTGGGAGTATTGTCTCACTCAAAGCAAATAAAAATATTCCAGGGCTCATTGAAGCCTCAAACATCATAGCTATTCCTTGGGTTATGCTAACAAATAAAGATGTTCCAGAAGAGCTAGTCTATAAATTAACAAAAGTAATTGCTGAAAATAACAAGTTACTAGGTGAGAGTTTTGGTGGATTTAAAAGAGCAGATTTAAAAACTATGGCACCATCAAGTGCCCTTAAATATCATCCGGGTGCACTCAGGTATTATAGAGAAGCTAACATAGCTGTTGGCAAATAACAAATGTAAATGGTAAAAGAAGTAGCACGATGGTCTGTTTATGAAGAGTGTTCTCAGATCATTGGGTACTTGCAGATAAGAATAAAACAACACCTACTGTCAAAAAACACTATTTTGACGGTGGAAACTTTACAGCTAGATTGTCTGTTAAATATGAACCTTCTTTGCTGAGCAGGGAAGCCACATGGCAAGCATTAGCGATTAGTTTTGAAACAGGTAGACATTTTCATTTTGATCCAGTTATTCTGGTAGGAGATGGCAAACTTGTAGAACTTGGACATACTATAAAAGCCAATACTCAATAGCATTTATATGCATTTTTAGGTGCTGGTATTAGTAAGTTATGTGAATTCTTGGAGAAATCTCCAATACTCAAATTTACACCAAGTCGATACGAGATTAATGATTAGAAAAAAGTGTATGCTCCAGATTTTAAGAATGGGAAGGATATTTTTGATATGAGAAATATTAACCGAGATAAAGGATGTATTATGATTGTTCGCCCAGATCAATATGTTGCGCATGTCTTACCGCTTAACGCATATAATAAAGTAGAAAAATTATTTTTGGGATTTCTTTTAGAAAAAAACTTAAATTGATGTATAATCAATTTTTATTCATACAAAGGATGTAAGTGATATTTTCTGAAAAAATAAATCAAGGTGTTATCTACATGCTGATATCTGCCGCTTGCCTCTCTTTTATGGGTGCATTTGCAAAGATTGTAGCGGAGGATATGCCTACCATTGAAATTATTTTTTTTAGAAACTTTATTGGTGTCATACTCATTAGTTTAACTGTTTTTAAAACACCCATTATACAGGTTGGGGGCAAACCTTGGCTGTTAATATTTAGAGCAGTCATAGGATTTTTAGCAATGCTTTCATTTTTTTATAACCTTGCAAATATTCCTCTTGCTGACGCTGTAACGTATTCCAGACTTTCGCCAATATTTACAGCACTTTTTGCTTTTTGGTTTCTAAAAGAAAAGATTGGAAGCAGAGGATGGCTCGCTATAGCACTGGGTTTTTTAGGTATGCTTTTAGTGATGCAACCTTTTAGCACGGGAGTACAAAAAAGCCATATTTTTGGATTGATTAATGCGGTATGTGCAGCACTTGCATTTACAAGCATTAGGGAACTACGACGTTATTATGATACTCGCACTATTGTACTTTATTTTATGGGGATAGGATTAATTGTCCCTATTATTTCAATGCTTTTCTCAGAGTTCTATAGCAATGATTTTTTTGCTTTTATGATGGGAAAATTTACCACACCTCAGGGGGTTGATTGGTTTTATCTTATAGGAATCGGCGTATTTTCAGCTATTGGGCAAATCTACATGACCAAAGCTTATGGGGTAACCAAGGCGGGCATTGTTGGAGCTGCTGGGTATTCTGTTATCTTGTTTTCTATGATAATAGGATTAGTTCTTGGGGATGCCCTTCCTAATGCTCTTGCGATTCTAGGCATTGTAGGCATTGTCTCTGCTGGTCTCTTAATTGCCAGCGAAAAATCAGAAAAACAATAGGAATTAAAAATGATTGATAGTAAAGATCTTGTTAGTGCATTAGAGAAAGGCTTAAAAGTTATCAAGTCATTCGACAGCAACAACAGACAAATGACACTCAGTGATGTTTCAAAAAAAGTTGATATTACAAGAGCGAGTGCTAGAAGACTCTTGTTAACGCTAGAGTCTCTAGGATATGTGCAGCAACGCGAAAATCTTTTTTCCCTTGCTCCAAAGATTATTGAACTTGGATATAGCTACTTTGCCTCTCTCCCTTGGACCGATTTAGCTTATGAGAACATGAAGCATGTCGTAGAGGCTTCTAAATTATCCTGCTCTATTTCAATTTTTGATAGGGAACATATTATCTGCATCATGAGAATTCCCGCGACAAGAATTTTAAATGAGGGAATCCATGTAGGGACGAGATTGCCCACGGCATATACTCCAACGGGTAGATTATTTATGGCACATATGCCAGATGATGAACTCGTAGAATTTGTCAAAATTCTCCCCCTTCAAGCCCATACCAAAAGAAGCATTATTGACTCTAACGTACTCTTAGAAAAAATTCGTTCAGAGCGCAACCAATCCTATCAAATAGTAGAAGCAGAGTTAGAAGAGGGACTACTTTCCATAGCAGTTCCAATTTACAATAGAAAAAAAGAGCTCATTGGTGCGATGAATGTAGGCACACATGTCAGCTATAGAAGTGCTTCTTTTCTTAAGGAAAATGTTTTAAACATGCTCAAAAAAGCAGCGCAAGAGACAACGGATGCAATCGTCTTACTCCAATACTAATAAGGGCTAATTTCATCGTTATATCTTAGCCACCCCTTTACGATGCGATAGATGTTCCAGAGGGCAAGGCCGGCTAGGATAAAGAATCCTATGCCAAAAGAGAGGGTAATAAGTCCCACTATTCCTAAAAGTACGCTGACCCAAAAAGTATTGATTTGCCACTGGAAATGCTCACGTATCCACTCTTCTTGCGCATCTGCTTTTTTTATGTAGGCGATAACCACACCAATCAAACTAGTCACTCCAAAAAGGTAAGATATCGCGTACAAAATATACACAACAAAAACAACTTTTTTATCTGACTCTGACTTTTTTTTATCAATAGATTGCATAAGTACCTCCGCTTAAGTGATGAAAAATAAGAAAATGTTGTTATAATACCATATATTATAACAATAGGGATATTTTCAAAATGGAATTAACACATTTAGATGAAAAAGATAGACCAAAAATGGTGGATGTATCTGAGAAAATTGACACAACCAGAGTGGCTATTGCCAGTGGACAAATCACTATGAGCCAAGAAGCTTATACTATGATTGTTAGTGAAAAAACAAAAAAAGGTCCCGTGATTCAAACTGCTGTTATTGCTGCAATTATGGGAACAAAAAAAACTAGCGATTTAATACCAATGTGTCACCCTTTGATGTTGACTTCAGTCAACTGCGATGTAGATGAAGTGCCATCCCTTCCTGGATTTAAACTTACCATAACAGCGAAACTTAATGGTCAAACGGGCGTTGAAATGGAAGCTTTGACGGGTGTAAGCATAGGACTTTTAACGATTTATGACATGTCAAAAGCAATAGACAAATCGATGGTAATTTCCAATGTACAATTAGAGTCAAAAACAGGGGGGAAAAGTGGCCAATACAAAAGAACTTAAACTAGACTATCCATGTACTTGGCAATACAAAGCCATATTAGAAGCAGAGCTAAATATAAAACATATTATCAAAGAGATTTTAGATGAGAGAGAACACTCTTTGAGAAAATCTAAAAATAGCAAGCAGGGAAAATATGAAAGCTACACACTAAGCGTACTAGTGCATAGCGACGATGACAGAAAAATGATTTTTGAGACGCTAAAACAACACAAATCAATAAAATTTGTATTATAGGAGAAATAATGGAATCAACACATAGTATATTTGCAGCAACCGTAAACAAGGAAAGAGAAAGTGAACAACTTTTAACAATCATACGAGAGATGAGTTTCGAGTTGGCAAGAAAAAAAGTGCAAAGACTCAAAGATGAAGAGCATATCCAAATGAGACTTGGCGAACTGTTTGAACTTTTTACAAAAATATTAGAGACTGAAAATCTTAAAAATACAAAGACGGTGGGTGCAGTGATCGACGGTCTTGTAAAAGCCGCTAGTTTTGATAAAGAAGAATTTCTACATAAATCTATTTATGAAAAAGAACAACTAGAAAAATCGATTAGTGAACAAAAAAAAGCAATTAGAAACAATATCGTTGGAACGTTTAATATACTAGAAATGCATATAGAAAAGATGGAAGAATCGCTAGCTTCAGATGCACTGCAAGCTTTGAGAGATGCTAAACTCAAGGGTGTTGAAATGCTTGGGATATTAAGAGAGACGACATCAGAAGCTCTTTTAACCACGCTAGAAAAATCCACTGATATAGAAGATACTGTTTTTGAAATTACAAAAAACCTAACATATAATGCAATCAATGAAGGTGATTTAATAAAAAATCGTTTTATTGATATTGCTAATACAGTGATCGAGGCTACCATTGAAATTGCTGATGAAAATCAAAGTTTTGCAAAAGAAATGATAAATGGTGCCGTACATGGGACAAAAGAAGGCATGGCAAAAGCAATTGATAAATTCAAAAATGATTTGAAGTTTGCGCCAGAAGAGCTAGATAAAGTTCTTGAAAAAGATTTAGATATCATAAAAAAAGAACTTTTAAGGATAGAAGAATCTTTTGTTGATATGCTTGAAAATGCCAAAGAATTGTCAAATGGTGTCTCATCTCAGGTTATATCAAACATCATTGAGAATGAACTAAATAACTCTTTTGCAAAAATTGCAAGAGTAGCGACCGAGGCAAGAGAGCTCATCGGGGATAAACTGGACGAATTAAAAAATAGTGCTTCTGGCATGGAAAATGGTTTTATGGAAAAAGCCAAGAAAAAATTCACTTCACTAAAAAAAGACATGAATTCACTGGAAGAAAAAGCTGGTAAAAAGTTTGAGTCTATGAGAAATTTTGAATTTGAAAATGAAAAAGCTAAGAAGGCAGCAAGCGAAGCAAAAAGACTTGGAAATCACGCTTGGGAAGTAGCAAAAGGTGCGCTAAAAAATGCAAAAGAGTCCATCAAAAAAGATAAATAATTTTTATATCTTAAAAAAATTATAAAAATTAATGCAAGACTTTCTTGCCTCTTCTTTACTAACAAGGCTAAATTTTATAATTGAACCTTGTTTCATCTGAGAGAGTTTAAAACAATCAACCGCAATTACAGCTCCGATTTTAGGATATCCGCCGATTGTTTGATGCTCTTTCAAAAGAACAATCGGCTCTCCATGGCTTGGAATCTGAATCGAACCATAGGCTATAGCTTCTGAGATAATTCCATTGCACTGTGCTTTTATCTTTTGTCCCTCTAATCTAAATCCCATTCTATCATTTTGCGGCGTTACTTTATAAGCACTGGTAAAAAACTTTTCTCGCTCATCTTCACTAAATAGTTCCCACTGGTATCCAGCTAACACACGCAATGTTAGTGGCAATTCATAATTTGGTTGAGATTGATTTGGAAGCTTACGACTCTCATTCAAATGTCTAGAGGTATAAGGTAAAAAGTCATTCGCCTTTAGCACCAAGCCGCCTATCCCCTCTTTAATGCTCACAGAATAACTATCGTACTCAGGCTTCACATCAAAACCACCCACAACACCCAAATAAATTCTTTGACCGGACGAAGCAAAACCAATTTCCAGAACTTCACTATCTTTTATTGTATACGTTTTCCATTGCTCAATTGTGTGACCGTCAATACTAACATCTACCATTGCGCCGGTTAGCACAAAATCAATACTTCCGACAGCCTTTAGCTTGAGCCCGCCAAGAGCGATTTCCAAGGCATTTGTATTGTATGGATTTCCAAGTAATTTATTTGACCAATGAAAAGCAAATTCATCCACAGCGCCTGCTTGTGTCACTCCGATAGAGCCATGTCCTCTTCGTCCCACATCTTGAATGGTTGTTTGAATACCTGGATTTATAACGCGAAATCCTGTCATAATACACCACCAAGTTTTAAAAATTTTTCCTTTGAAATCGGCTCAAAATTCACTTTATCTCCAACTCTCAAATAAGACAATCCATCATAAGAACGAGAAAACATTTCTATGGGAGTTCTGCCTAAAATATTCCAGCCACCGGGACTTTGCTTTGGGTAAATAGCTGTTTGTCTATCTGCAATTGCTACACTTCCCTTGGGTACTTTTGCTCTAGGATTAGCAAGACGTGGGGAGGCAATACGGCTATCCACGTCACCCATATAGGGAAACCCTGGTGCAAAACCAATGGCATAAACAAAATAATCTTTCTCTACATGTAGCGCTATAATCTCTTCAACAGAAAGGTTCTTTGATGCTGAAATTGCCTCCAATTCCAACCCCACACTCACGTCATAAAAAACGGGTACACTCATAATGCGAGAAGGTAACTCTTCATGATTTTCTGCATTTTTTTCTAATATATTTGTAATCTTTTCACACATTTCATCATAAGTGAAGTGCACAAAATCATAACTCACCATAATGGATGTATAAGATGGGACGATATCTGTCACAAATGAGAGTTTAGCTTCTCGTAAAGTGTAAAATGCTTGGCGAACATCTTTTGCCACTTTCGCGCCAATGACTTCACCAAAATAGACCATCAGCGAATCAACAGAAGCAACAACAAATCTCATTAGCCCAAATACCCTCTCAAAGCTTTTACCAAATCTATTGCCTCTTGGTTGTCTCCATGTACGCACATGCAATCAGCCTTCATATCTATTTCTTTACCACCAATAGTCAGTAGTTTGCCTTTTTTTTGTAGCAAATCAATACGCTCAACAACTTCTACATGTGACTCTATAACCGCGCCTTTTTGAGAACGTGGAACCAATAATCCCTCCTGTGTATAAGCACGATCCGCAAATACCTCATAAATCAAATCTAAGCCATAAGACTGGGCTAATTGCTCATAATGAGAATTGTTTTTAGTGGATAAAATCATAAGTTTTAAATTTTTGTTATAAGCACGCAATCCTGAAGCAACAGCTATAAAAACTGCATCATCCCGCATCATGTCATTGTACAATGCGCCATGTGGCTTGACATACTCTACATGTACACCATTTGCTACGCACATGGCTTCAAGTGCGCCATACTGATACATCACAAATGCTTCGATTTCCTTTACTGAGCATTGCATACTCCTGCGTCCAAACCCTACCAAATCTGGGTATCCCGGATGTGCCCCTATACTCACGTTATTGGCAACTGCCAGCTCAACAGTATTCCTCATAATCAATGGATCAGAAGCATGAAAACCACAAGCAATATTTGCCATATCAATGAGTGGCATAATATCCTCATCCATTCCCATTTTCCAAGAGCCAAAACTCTCGCCTAAATCACAATTTAATTTCATTTTACTTCTACTTTCATTTTACAATTTATTTTTTTATTTTCCCGTCATCTTTTCAGGGAGATAAAATACTATCTCTGGGAATAATGTCACAACGGCTACAATTAAAACCATGATGATAAAAAATGGAAATGTTGCCTTTAATATATAATCTATTCTTTCTCCCGAAATACTTTGTATCACAAAAAGAGAAAACCCGACTGGTGGCGTTATTTGTGAAAGCTCCACCATAAATACAAGAAAAATGCCAAACCATAAAGGATCAAAACCAGCCATTGTGACAATAGGCAGTACAATCGGCAATGTCATAACAACAATGGAAATTCCATCTAGTATCATACCTAAAATGATATACATAACGCCAATCACTAAAATCAACATGTAGGGAGAAAGACCGAGTCCACCTATATACTCACTAATTGCACGTGCTATTCCCAAAAATCCTACCACTTGAGATAAAAAACCCGCACCGGCTATGATAAAACTAATCATGACGGTAGTTTTCACGGCATTTAAAAGAGAATCTTTGAAAATTATCCAAGAAAAACTTTTAAAATAGAGCGCAAGTATAATAGCTCCCACAACCCCAAGAGCCGCAGCTTCAGTAGGAGTTGCATATCCACCATAAATACTGCCTAAGACTAAAGTAATAAGTAAAAAAATAGGTGCCAAATCTTTAAGAGATGCAATCTTGTGTCTCATCGAAAAAGTTTCGTAAGTAGCAGGTACTGCCCTTTTGTCTATGGTTGAGGCAATCATTATGTAGAGTGAATAAGAAGTCGCAAGCAAAAGCCCAGGAAAAATTCCGGCAATAAAAAGCTTTCCAATAGAAACATTTGAGAGCACACCATAAATAATCATAATCAAACTAGGAGGAATTAAAAAGCCCAGAGTTCCGCTCCCGGCAAGTGAGCCTATCGCAAGTTTTTTACTATACCCTCTGCTTTTTAATTCACCAAGAGTAATCTTGCCTACCGTCGCCGTAGTGGCTGCTGATGAGCCAGAAACAGCGGCAAAAAGAGAACATGCTGCCACGTTTACATGTAAAAGACGTCCAGGAACGTTTGACAGCCAAGGAATCAGTCCATTTAAAAGTTTGGTAGAGATCGATGAATGATAAAGAATCTCTCCCATCAATATAAACATGGGCAAAGCCGCAAGCGACCAAGAATTTAATGAGGAATAAATAGAACCCGCAAGTAAATCCCCCGTTTTATCAAAGAGACTAATGGCGGCTGGTAAGTTATGCTCGTAAATAAACATTCCTGCAACGCCTGTCAGCATCAAGGCAGAACCTATCCAGACAGAAGAGAGTAAAAAGAAAAACATTATGCCTATCAATATAACAGATAATAGTAATGGATCAGATATCATTAAATATCCTTTTAATGGTAAAAACGAAAGAAGCAAGAGCAAATAGTCCAAGACCTATGGGCATCGGTATTTGAGCCAGATATAAAGGAGTTTCCGATACACCCTCAGAGAGCATTCCCATCGTATGTGAATCTACCATATATAACCAACAGTAGTAGAGGGCGAAAAGCATAACTGAAGTGGACAAAATTCCGGCAAACACATCCATAAATCGTTGCGCTTTTTTTCCAAGTCGTGAAGTCACTAGATTTATTCTAATGTGAGCATCGCTCTCAAAAGTAAAAGCTAACCCAAAAAAAACTACTGCTAAATATAAATATCCACTGTATTCATCGGCAAGCATCGTCGAATAATCAAAAAATGATCTTCCAATAATTTCGGTCATAATAAGTGCCACCAAAATTACGAGCAGTATTGACGAAAGGTAGGCTCCCCCGAGGGAGAGCCCTCTTCTAAATTTATCTAGCAAGGTGAGCATTACTTATACTCGTTAAAAATCTTTTTAACATTAGCATCAGCATCACTTAAATACTCTGTTAATAACTTTTTACCAATAGCCGCTAACTCACTTTTAAGTTTCGCACTTGGCTCGTTCACTTTCATGCCATTGTCGCTTAACATTTTAAGAGCAACCGCATCTTCTTGCTTACTCACATCCCATTGAATTGCTTCAATCTCTTTAGCCGCTTTTAGCATTGCATCTTTTTGTGATGCAGACAAAGAATTCCAGTAATCAAGGTTAATTGTGACTGCTTGAAGAGGATACGCATAGCCAATTTTTGTAAAGTTCGTTAAAACTTCCCATAACTTGCCATCTTTTCCAGAAGCTGAAGAGGTGACAACACCATTTACCATACCTGTTCGAAGTGCAGAATAGACTTCTCCCCAAGGAAGAGCCACAGCATTTCCGCCAGCCATTTTCACAAAGTTAGCTGAATTTTTATCATACGTTCTAGCTTTTAACTCAGTAAAATCTGCGGTAGAATTGACTGACTTATCAGTATAAATACCCGTTGGAGGCCAAGAAACTGCGTAGAGCATTTTTTGGTTCCACTCTTTTGCCACCTTATCGTATGCTGGCTTTGAAAGTTGATACAATTTATAGGCATCATCATAACTAGTTGCCACAAATGGAAGCGCGGAGATTCCAAACACTTTTCCTCCACCCGAAGTAAAAGGTATAAACATATCCGTCATTGGCGCCGTGCCATCTTTCACAGCTTTTAGAGGATTTCCCTTAACGAGAGAACTTCCTGCATGAACTGTGATTTTAACTTCGCCGTTAGTATATTTATCTACAAGTGCTGCAAATTTCTCAGTTCCTATGGTATGAAAGTTAGTTGCTCCGTATTTAGCATTTAAATCCAACTTTACAGTTCCGGCAACCAAGGCCAAACTTACGCCTGTAAGTAACACTACTTTTTTTAACATTGTGACTCCTTGAAATTTTTATATCCTTTATACTAATCAAATATAGAGGGGAAAAAGTAGGGAAAGCCTAGTTTTACAAATAAAAGTTTTATAGTGTAACTATTATTCCCATTATAGCCTGTATCCTACTTGAGAAATATTTTCTATCATATTATGTGGAAGTTTTTTTCTTAAATCCCTTAGAAAGCTTTTCAAAGCTCCTTGGCTCATAACTTTATCCCCCCACAACTCTTCTTCCATGGTAGAATAGTAAACAATTTGTCCTCTATTTCCCGCTAAAAGCGTCAAAAACTTTGTCTCTCTTAAACTCAAATCAATTGATTCTTCCTCCACTTGTAACATATTGTTATCCACATCTAAAAAAAGTTTTTCGGCGAGTTTTATCTGTCCTGAATATTTTCCGGCAAAGGCACATCGTATTCCCTCAAGTAATTTTTCAGAATTGACGGGTTTGAGTATATAGTGCTGTACATGTAAATTGATAAGTTTCATCAAATACTCTTCATTGCTGTATGCGGTGAGTATGATTATGGGCGTTGACATATCTTCTGTACGAATTTTTTTAATCATTTCAATACCATTCATAATTGGCATTTCAACATCACAAAGTATAATGTCTGGACTGTTTTCATAATACAAATCAAGTCCAACTTGTCCATCTTTGGCCTCTAGAACTTCCTTAAAATAGTAAGCCAGCGCATTGCAAATTCTTCGCCTGACCCCCTCTTCATCTTCTACACAAAGAATCGTTAGATTATTATAAATATCATCATGCAAGATTAACCTTTATTATAAAATTAGCACCTTGTGGGCCGTTTTTTGCAAAAATTTCTCCACCCATATTTTCTTCAATAATCATTTTTGACATGTAAAGACCAAGCCCCGTTCCAGAGACTTTTTTTGTACTAAAATATGGCTCAAAAATTCTTTCTTCGTCGTATTCATCAACTCCACCACCATTGTCACTCACACTCACTTGTGACTTACCCTCTTTTTTATCTACAATAATTTTAATAGTTGGGTCTTTACTATCTCTCTCTATCAATGTCTCTTTAGCGTTTAAAATTAAATTAAGAATGACTTGAGCATACTCCGAAGGATACCCATTGACCACAGTATCTTCCTTGACATGTAGCGTTAAGTTGATATCTTTATTTTTCAAACTGGCTTGGGCAAGAGTGATTGCCTTTTTGCACATATGAGTCACACTAAAAGTTTCTTTAGTTTTAGCGGGTTTAAAAAAGTTACTAAAATCATCAATAGTGTTGGACATGTAGTTGACAAACTTATATCCCTCTTTGGATTCTCTTTCTATAAACTTCCTATCAGCTTTTCCAAATTTTGCAGCGGTTTCCATCTCCATAAAGATTCCAGACACCTCACTTAAAGGCTGTCTCCATTGATGAGCGATCATACTAATCATCTCACCCATTTGAGCAAGTCTGGACTTGTGCAACAATGCCTGATCTCTTTTTTTTGCTTCTTCTAATGCCTCATTTATCCTCACGGTGAGTGTTTTGTTAAATTCTTTAAGGCTCTGTTCTTTTTTAGATACCTTTTCTCTATAGCTAGTAAACACGCGGACTATCGTTTGCGAAATTAAAAGACTGATAACGCCCAGCACTATCATTAAAGATAGTGCTACAAGTGAAATAATGCGCACATAACGGTCAATTTTTGTTTCCAGGTTTTGTTTTTTTAAGAGGATTGAACCTTCAATATCATCAATGTATAATCCTGTACCAATAACCCAGCCCCACGGCTCATCTAAACGAAAAAAACCTATCTTTTTACCTGCTTGCTCAAATTGTGGTCTCGCCCAATAATACTCCACAAAGCCGCCATCTTTATTTTGTGTAGCTGCCCTCACGAAGAGTTGAAATATTTTCGCGCCCTTCGCATCTGTATTGTTGGTGTCATCACTTCCAATGCTAGCTTTCCTAAAAGGATGCGCAATCAAGCGATGACTCGTATCATGCACCCAAACATATCCATTTTTCATATATCTGATGCTCTCAATCCAATCAATCACTTGTTTTTGTAGCTTTAATTTTGCATTTTTCTCATAAGCATCCACATAATCGTTTGAAATAGTTTCGCCACTTTTCTCTCTTTTGCGTAACTCTGCATGGGTACGTTTTCTATTTAATTCACGATGATAGCGAATATACTCATGCACCCTATCATTTTCGTTTTTTAAGATATCTTTTTGACGAAGAATATACTCTTTTTCTAACGCTATGCTCTCTTGCTCAAAATTCGCATATTGGGAAATGATAAAAAAGTAGATAATGAGCACAGCAAAAAGTAAAACTGTGATTATTGGTGTAGCAATGATGAGACGAGGCAAGTTTTTCTCTGTAAACATTAGCATACAAATATATCCTTACTACTTTGAATTGTCTTTTAAAGTTTTCATAAATGCAACTAAATCATTAATACTTTTTTCATCCAACCAATTAAAAGTTGGCATAATAGATGTCTTTTTGCCATTAAGGTCTAAGACAAACCAATCAAAATTAGAATAAGTATTGTTTTTATACCCACTTACTATGACAGCACTTGGGTCGATAATTGATTCTCGTAAATACTCACTTGTAGAATATCCACCCACATTTGAAAGATTTGGCGACATCGAAACAGGAGCTGTTTTTATAGTGTTGTAGCGATGACATCCCGCGCAATTTTCAAGAGCTAGTTTCTCTCCGTTCGGCACATCGCCTTCAACATTCTCATTAAAAGCTTGTACGTTACTCTCTTTGTTTTTGTCCTCAAGAGCAACCATTATCCAAGGGCTACTATATTTTAACTTTTTTTCATTTACAACAAATGATAGAGGAAAAACTCCCTTACTTAAATCCAAATCCGCGTCATGAAGCTTTTTAGATAAAGTTCCTTTAAATTTTCCATTTTCAGTGAGTAGCTCCATGTACGCCTTATCACTATTTATAGTTTTAACGGCATTAACCCCTTTAGCAATAAAAACTTCTTTCTCTTGTGTTGTTAAAATATTTTGGCTCAAATTCTCATCACTAACATTAGTATCAAGGCTCTGTTGATATAGTTTATAAGAGTACCCTTTGAGTCCATGTTCTGCATCGCCCATGTCTATATAGGGTAATTTTGCTAAATCATTAAATACTAAAGGAAATTTTACGGAAAAACCATTTAATTTTAAAGATGAATTATCGTCAATTTTATTTTTTGAGTGTTTACTCCATTCAAGCAAAAAAGAGATATTTTCACCATCATAGACTGCTTTAACACGGGCCTTTTTTGCAAAAGTTTCATTGCCCTCTTCCCTTGTGTATAGTGGATATAAAACAATGTCGGTATAAGGAGCACTTAGCCAGGCTCTCGATTGTGGCCCTAAATTTGAGACATTGCCCAATACTTTAACGGAGTCAATGTTGCTTGCGGAAAAAAGGTTTACACTCCATGCAAGGGAAACAATAATAAGTAATTTGAAAAAGTTTTTCATCATAACACCCTAATTTTATTGAAGTTGTATTATACCTATAATAAATAAAATTTAGGGGAGTAGAGGTGAAGAGGTTAATCAAAACCTCTTCAGAGTGTAGTCTAGTATCTATATCTTAAAGAAAGACGAATATTTGAAGCACTTTCAACAGCACCTGGTGTTGCTGAAACATCCATTGGAGTACCTGTTGAGCCAAAGAACATATCACTACCAGTGTACTCATAGTCTATATAGGTATATCGCAATTGAGCCGTAAGATTTTTTCCTAATAGTGGTAAATTATAATATGCTTCGTAAGCATCACCACGCGCTGCTAATTTTGATCCTATTAGAGTGTCTTCTCCATAAGTATAACTTCTCCAAAATTTACTACCATGGTTATATTCAACACCAATTCTATCTGCGTCCATAAAGCCAGGAACATTTAACCCTACATAATAAGAAGTACCTGTTTCTTTATCTGAACTACCCAGCATTTCTGTCCTTTGCTCAATAGCATAAGTTTGCGGATTGATTGTTCCATGAGTTCCTTTTGGATCTGTTGTACTCCATGCAAATGAAGCAAAGAAGATAGAATCCTCTAAGAAGTAACTAATTTCATTTCCGATTCCATTAACTTGTAAAGACAACGCTCCGCCAGTCATATCTCCCACATCCGTTAAGGCTGCATCAAAACCAGTCATGGGATTACTATCAATATCACTAAAGCTTGCGCCCATCATGTTCCAACCTTGGAAATAGTTTGCCATTACTTTATATTGTCCATTATTATACAGTTGCACCAATAAACCAGCTAAATCCATATTTGCAGAATCATTAGATCCTTGTACATACGGAGTCTGTGTAGGACTAGGCATAAGACCTTGCAACCCCATATATCCAGTAAATGTTGGATATTTAGCCTCTGCATTTGAATTTCCTCTACCTAAGCATAATTTAAAGTACATTCCTGGAATATCAGTGATTTTTTCGACATTAACCATAAAACTTGCACCATCAAATTCCATATTAATATTATGTCCTATTGGAGAAGCTGGTCTTGCATTGTCTTCTCTAAGATTTGTTATAAATCCATCAACTGATGGGCGTCTACCAAAACTAGCTGTATAAGAGATATCACCCGTCTCGCCCATATATAGAAAATATGCTTCTCGAAGACGTATGCTTGCATCTCCACTAGGAGTTTGAGTCGCATACCAGTCCATATTTTGGAAACCATTAATAGCTGGTGCATTGTTCCTTCCAAATGCTTTATATGTTCCCAATGACCCCTTAAAGATTAAGTCATCTCTAGGTTGTGCTGCCATATTTAAAATTAACTTATTTGTCCAAATACCATTACTAACATCATCTGCACCATTGATTTTATAATCAACAACATCATAAGCTGTTCTAAAATCAGCAGAGAACTTAATATTATCACCACCATCATGAGCTTTTACTTCTAAAAGTTGAGCTTTTAATGCATCAATATTGATACTTTTTTGAGCTTGTGTTAGCTCAGCCATTTGTGCCTTTAATGATTCGATCTCTGCCCGTAAAGAATCATCCGCTGCGAATGCCGCAGTTGCCAAGGTTGCGCCGATTATCATCGGTACAATAAATTTCTTCATAACTTCTCCTTAAAAACTTTTATTGTTAATGATAGCTAAACAAAAGTTAAATATTATTTAAACGAGAGCACTTTAGTAAAAAAATATTAACTTTTATGCCTCAAATACAAGACGATAAGCATAAATTAGAGAATTAAAGTAAAAAAATATTGACTTAGAAGTTATAAAGAAAGATACTTGTCTGTATTAGTAAATGATTAAGTTTGATTTGAAAATTAAGGGATTAAATAATAGTAAGAACACGAAACCGGCGGCGACCTACATTTCCACAACAGTAAGCTGCAGTATTATCGGCGATGAAGAGCTTAGCTTCCTGGTTCGAAATGGGTCAGGGCGT